>ERZ778514.2134-NODE-2134-length-13167-cov-4.918548_pt1 | contig 13167 bp, 9 predicted proteins | sample MGYA00510344_ERZ778514 | MGnify/ENA primary metagenome ERZ778514 (study PRJEB29527, sample SAMN07138968) | mouse gut metagenome | material: feces | host: mouse | place: China:Nanjing | collected 2016-01-25 ... | reverse complement strand
CCCGATTCTGTTTTTTAATGAGAGCTCTAGCAAATGGGCGGGACGTATTTTTTCCACATCGCTTAATGACGAGGATTCGGTAATGTATTCTAAGACCGCTATATACATTTCCTCATTTCTTAGAGGAGAGTTCGGGTCGTATAGATATTTCTCCATCATCTCGGAAAAGTACTGAAACATGGCACTGTCTTGTTCTGTTTGTTTCATCATCGCTTTTACGGAAGAAGACATAGCCGCAGGCGAGACATAGTTCATCAAATCTATATAGTTGGATAATGCCTGCTCGGTCACTTGAGGTTCATGGATATAGGTCGTATCCTTGAAGTCGAATTTATCCCAATAATGTTTCACTAAATATTCGGCCCTTTCCACCGGGTCTGTGATTAGGGTGGGGACTGAGACCATTTCAAAGGTGGGTGGCGCTACATTGGATTCTTCCGTTTTTTGATTGTGTTGACCACTGCATGCATTGACGGTCAACGTCAACAATAAAACATATAGATATTTCATATTCATTCATATATTTATGTTTCAATCCACAAATATACAGTATTATTTTTATCTTTGTTAAATTAAAACGGCAAAAGATAGAATATCATGGATTTTCGATTAAAAGTATTTCATAGCGTAGCTTGTAACTTAAGTTTCACGAAAGCGTCCCGGGAGTTGTTCATTAGTCAACCCGCTATTAGTAAGCATATCCATGAGTTAGAGGTTCAATATAAGACGCCTCTCTTTGAACGAACAGGTAGCCAGATCCGTTTAACTCGTGCAGGCGAGTTGTTGTTTTCGCATACCCATTCCCTGTTGGCTTCGTATCGTCAATTGGATTTCGAGATGAATCTGCTGACAAATAATTTTCTAGGGGATTTACATTTAGGTGCCAGTACGACAATATCCCAATATGTTCTTCCTCCCGTGCTTGCTTTATTCATTAAGATGTTTCCGGATATACATGTATCCGTATTGAATGGGAATAGCCGGGATATAGAGTTGGCTTTGCGAGATGGAAAAATAACGTTAGGATTGGTGGAAGGGACTACCCGTCAAAATACGATGCATTATATACCTTTTATGAAGGATGAGTTAGTGGTTGTCACTCATGTAGGGTCTAAGTTGGCTGCTTATGACGAACTGACGTTGGAACAACTTTGTGCTTTGCCCGTAGTACTTCGTGAAAACGGTTCCGGTACGCTTGAGGTCTTGGAGGGGACTTTAGTAAAACACCAGATCAAACTGTCGCAATTGAACGTATTATTGCAGCTAGGTAGTACGGAGAGTATCAAATTATTCTTGGAAAATTCCGATGCATTGGGAATTCTTTCTATTCGGGCGGTGACACGTGAGCTGATGGATGGGCGTTTGAAAGTGATAGATATTGAGGGATTTAAGGCTGAACGGACTTTCTCCTTTGTGGAGCCGCAGGGACAAAACAGCGGTATGGAAGAGAGTTTCATGCGTTTTGCCAGTCAACATTGGCAATAACTTTAGGTTATTTGCTATAAAAACTTATGAAGTAAGGGATCGGATGAAAATATGTACTTTTGCGAACGAAATCAAATAATGATATGTTATACTAAAAAAATCAATAATTATGTTTAGTGAAAAACGAGGTAACGTATTACATGGTGTCTTGCTGATAGCCCTTTTTTCTTGTTCCGCATTCTATATAGCGGAGTTTCAATTTATTAAGCAATTGTCATTCAGCCCGTTGATTGTCGGTATTATTTTAGGTATGTTGTACGCCAACAGCCTGAGAAACCATTTGCCGGAGACATGGGTTCCAGGTATCCTGTTTTGTACTAAGCAAGTACTTCGTGCGGGTATCGTTCTATATGGGTTTAAGCTGACCTTCCAGAGCGTGATTGCGATCGGCCTTCCGGCAGTCCTGATCGATATGGTGATCGTAGTGCTTACCATCTTGATCGGTGTTTGGGTGGGGCGATTGATGAAAATGGATAAAGACCTTGCTTTACTGACCGCCACGGGTAGTGCTATTTGCGGGGCTGCCGCAGTATTGGGCGCTGAACCGGTCGTGAAGTGTGAGGCTCATAAGACGGCGGTTGCCGTATCGACAGTCGTGATTTTCGGTACGCTTTCTATGTTTATTTATCCGGTGATGTACCGTGCGGGTATTCTTGATTTAGACCCGGAGCAAATGGGACTTTATACGGGTGCGACTTTGCATGAGGTAGCTCATGTGGTAGGAGCCGGTAACGCTATGGGAAAGGAAATTTCGGATGCGGCTATTATCGTGAAAATGATTCGTGTGATGATGTTAGCTCCTGTGCTAGTGGTCATGAGTTTCATGTTGGCTCGAATCGCCGTGAAGTCTGTGACTAACGGGGGGAGGGATGGTGGAGGCGTAGCCCCTTCTCGTGGAAAGATCACTATTCCTTGGTTTGCGTTTGGTTTCTTGGCCGTGATTGGTTTCAATTCGCTCGACTTGCTTCCTCATGCGGTTGTGGATGGGATCAATCAGGTAGATACGTTCATGCTGACAATGGCCATGACTGCTCTTGGTACGGAGACTAGTATCGAGAAATTTAAGAAAGCTGGCGCTAAGCCCTTTGTTTTGGCCACTATTTTATATGTTTGGTTACTCGCTGGTGGTTATTTGTTGGCGAAATATGTGCCTCAACTTGCATAAGATCGTATTTTCCTCTATTTTTGTGATCTTAAATTAGGTCGTTGTGGATAGGATGAGTCTCTTATCTATACCGTGAAATATAAAAAGATGGCATCAAAGATTACAAAAGGTATCCTTATTTCTTGTTGGATAGTATACCTCGCTATATTAGGGGCGGTGGTAATGGTGTTTATGGCGATAGCGAATGGTTCAATTGGTTATATGCCTCCGGTGGAACAATTGGAGAACCCGATTGATAAATATGCTTCCCTAGTTATCTCCTCAGACGGAAAGGCGCTGGGAGCCTATGCACATAGCAAGGACAATCGTATTTACGTGAACTACGAGGATCTTTCGCCGGATTTGGTGAAAGCCTTGATCGCTACCGAGGATATCCGGTTTGCCGAACATAGCGGTATCGATGCGCAGGGTTTGTTTCGTGCCATCGTGAAGCGGGGTATCTTGATGCAAAAAAGCGGTGGTGGCGGTAGTACCATTACCCAACAATTGGCGAAGCAATTATTCTCGCCGAGTGCCGATAATGTAATGGAACGTCTCTTCCAGAAACCGATCGAATGGGTGATCGCTGTTCAATTGGAACGTTATTATACGAAGGAAGAGATTATAAATATGTATCTGAATAAGTTTGACTTCTTGTACAATGCCGTGGGAATCCAATCTGCGTCTCGTGTGTATTTCGGGAAGACCCCTAAAACCTTAAAGATCGAGGAAGCCGCCACGTTGGTAGGCATGTGCAAGAACCCTTCTTATTTCAATCCGGTTCGCCATAACAAGCGTACCGTCGGTCGTCGTAATACGGTTTTGGAACAGATGGAAAAGGCTGGGTACATAACCAAGGCGGAATGTGATTCGTTGAAGGCTTTACCCTTGGTCGTACATTTTACCCGTATGGACCATAAAGACGGTTTGGCTCCTTACTTCCGTGAATATCTTCGTCTGGCAATGACTGCGAAGAAACCGGAGCGTAAAAATTACGCCTCTTGGCAATCCCAGAAATTCAGTGAGGACTCGTTATCTTGGGTTACGAATCCGTTATATGGATGGTGTAACAAAAATAAAAAGGCCGATGGAGAATTCTATAATCTTTATACGGATGGCCTGAAAATCTATACGAGTATCGATTCCCGTATGCAGAAATATGCGGAAGACGCTGTCCGTGAACATATGAGTAAAGATCTTCAACCGGCTTTCTTCCGGGAAAAGAAGGGACGTAGTTATGCTCCGTTCTCAAAAGACGTAAGTGTCGGCCAGGTAGACACGATGCTAATGCGTGCGATGCACCAGACAGATCGTTACCGGGCGATGAAAAAGAGTGGAATGGCTGAGGCCGATATGCGAAAGGAGTTTGAGAAGGCTGTTGATATGCGTGTGTTTAGTTGGGATGGTCCGATTGATACGGTCATGTCTCCCTTGGATTCGATTCGTTATCATAAGAGTTTCTTGCGTACGGCGTTTATGTCGATGGACCCTCGCACCGGACAGGTCAAGGCATATGTAGGTGGTATTGATTATAATGACTTCCAATATGATATGGTGAATGGCGGTCGCCGTCAGATTGGTTCAACCATGAAACCGTTCCTTTATTCGTTGGCGATGATCGAGGGGATCAGTCCTTGCGACCAGATGCTACATGTGCAGCAGCAGTTGATGGATGAGAACGGACGTTTGTGGATTCCTCGTAACGCCAGCGCTAAACGGATTGGCGAGATGGTTACGATTAAATGGGGATTACAGAACTCGGATAACTGGGTAACAGCTTATCTGATGAGCCAGCTCTCACCTTATACGTTTGTTCGTTTGCTTCATTCTTTCGGCTTGAAGAATCATATCGATCCGGTTATCTCGGTCTGTCTGGGTACTCCGGATGTATCGGTGGGTGAGATGGTCGGAGCCTATACTGTATTTGCCAACAAGGGCATCCGGGTAGAACCTTTATTCGTGACCCGTATAGAAGATTCATATGGAAATACAATTGCGAACTTTACCCCACAGATGAGTGAGGTGCTGACGGAAGATGCTTCTTATAAGATGTTACATATGTTGAAAAGCGTGATCGACGGCGGTACCGGAGGGCGTGTACGTTTCCGCTATGGGATTAAGGCGGAGATGGGTGGCAAGACTGGCACGACCCAGAATAACTCTGATGGTTGGTTTATGGGATTTACGCCAAGCTTGGTTTCCGGATGCTGGGTAGGAGGCGAGGATCGTTCCATCCATTTCGACCGCTTGGCGGAAGGACAGGGAGCGAGTATGGCGTTACCGATTTACGCCCTTTATATGCAAAAGGTTTATAAAGATAAAACGTTAGGCTACTCGGAAGATGAGAGCTTCGAGATCCCCGAGAAATATGCGAACCCATGTAGCGAAGGAGGGGAGGAAGATAGCCCTACGACTCCACCGGATACAGGAGGTATCGATAAGATGTTTGAGTGACAATAATCAGATTGTTATAGTTTTTTTAATTTCCCATAAGGAAAACTTTTGTTTTCCTATAGCAAAACTATAGTTTCATATCTATGAAACTATAGTTTCTTCCAATAGAAACTGCTGCTGTCTTTGTGGAAAATAGAAAGCACTACTGATCCTTTTTCCCAAATCCTTTGTTATACTAAGAATTAATGGTTAGATTTGTGACTGTTAATCTTAAAAAGGAGGAGCTATGGACCGTTGTAAAATGATTTCTCAGTTGGAAGACCCGTCTGAAGTCTTTGATTTTCTTGTGATCGGGGGAGGGGCTACCGGTATAGGTATCGCTTTGGACGCTTCGACAAGAGGATATAAGGTAGCTTTATTCGAGCGATTGGATTTCACGAAAGGGACTTCCAGCCGTAGTACGAAGTTGGTTCATGGCGGTGTCCGTTATTTGGCGCAAGGAGATGTCTCCTTGGTGCTAGAAGCCTTGCGGGAACGAGGTCTGCTACGTCAGAACGCTCCCCATTTGGTAAAAGATCAAACCTTCTTGATCCCTTGTTATCGTTGGTGGGAAGGTCCGTTTTATACGATAGGCCTGATCCTATATGATATGATGGCCGGAAAGCTAGGTTTGGGACGTTCGGTTTGTATCGGTCCGAAACGAGTGCTCCGTACCATTCCGATGCTTCGCTCGAAAGGGATGACCGCCGGGGTGCTTTATCATGACGGCCAGTTCGATGATTCCCGCCTTGCGATTAATATGGTCCGCAGCTCTATTGATGCTGGTGCTTGTATCTTGAACTATGCGAAAGTCATAGGGCTTCTGAAAGACGGCGACCATAAAGTATCTGGTGCTACGGTTCGAGATGAGGAGACTGGTACGGTTTATCAAGTAAAATCCCGTTGCGTGATCAACGCTACCGGTGTCTTCGCTGATGAGATCTTGCAAATGGACGAGCCGGGTAAACGCCCGACCGTTCGTCCTAGCCAAGGAGTCCATTTGGTATTGGATTCCTCTTTCTTGCAAAGTGATTGCGCCATTATGATTCCTAAGACATCGGATGGACGTGTGTTATTCGCCGTGCCTTGGCATGGCAAAGTCGTGGTAGGGACAACGGATACCTTGATGGAGTCGCCGGAAAAAGAACCGGTAGCCCTAGAGAAAGAAATTCAATTTATACTCGATACGGCCGCTAACTATTTGACCCGGCCACCCAAGCGAAGCGATGTCTTATCCGTGTTTGCGGGGCTTCGTCCGCTCGCCGCTCCCCGTAGCGAAGGTAAAAAGACAAAAGAGATATCACGTAGCCATAAATTGATCCGGGAGAAATCCGGTTTGATCACTATTATCGGTGGTAAATGGACAACCTATCGGAAAATGGCCCAAGACACCTTAGACCTAGCTGTACGTTACATGCATGTTCCTGCAAAAGATTGTATTACCGAGCGTTACCAAATCCATGGTAGCCGGAAGAATCCGGATTTCTCCGATCCTTTATACGTATATGGTACGGATGCCGACGAAATCCGTAACTTAGTGGCCTCTTCCCCCGTCATGGCGGAGAAGTTGCATCCGGGCTATGCCTATACGGTAGGAGAGGTAACTTGGCTGGTTCGTAATGAGATGCCTCGTACTTTGGAGGATGTATTGGCCCGCCGTTTGCGTATCTTATTTTTAGACGCACGGGCGGCGATGGCGATGGCTCCTAAAGTAGCGGGGATTCTGGCTGCGGAATGGGGGAAGGACGAGGCTTGGATCTCTGCTCAGATAAAGGCGTTTAATGAGGTTGCCTCGAGTTATATACTGAATTGACAAATTGATAAACGATACTAATAGAGAAGGATATGAATTTTCGAAATAAATATGTGCTGGCGATCGATCAGGGAACCACTAGCTCCCGGGCTATCCTGTTTAATCATCAAGGAACTATTATAACGTTGGCTCAGAAGCCATTTCAACAGTATTTCCCGAAACCGGGCTGGGTAGAGCACGACCCGAATGAGATTTGGTACACCCAATCATCAGTCATTAAGGAGGCGATGGCGAAAGCGGATGTCACGGATAGCCATATCGCCTGTATCGGAATCGCTAACCAGCGGGAGACTACCATCATCTGGGACCGGGAGACCGGTTTTCCCGTATACAACGCGATCGTATGGCAAGATCGCCGTACGGCGGATTATTGCGAGGAGCTTAAATCGCAAGGTTGGGCGGAACGTATCCAGCAGAAGACCGGATTGGTGATCGACGCCTATTTCTCCGCCACGAAAATAAAATGGATATTAGATAACGTAAAGGGTATCCGGGAGCGTGCGGAGCGGGGAGAACTGTGCTTCGGTACGGTAGATACTTGGTTGGTTTGGAAGTTGACTCGGGGCGCTCAATTCATCACGGATGTGACGAACGCTTCCCGTACCATGCTTTTCAATATCCGTACTTTGCAATGGGACCAAGAGTTATTGGATTTGTTTACGATACCCACCTCGATGTTACCGCAGGTGAAAGGTTGTAGTGAGGTTTACTGCGAGACATCAACCCCTGTTTTTAAGAAAGGCATTCCGGTATCCGGTATGGCCGGCGATCAACAGGCGGCTCTGTTCGGCCAGCTCTGCGTAGAGGATGGTATGCTCAAGACAACCTACGGAACGGGTTGCTTTATGATCTTGAATACCGGCAAGGAACCAGTTCTTTCCCAGAATAACCTATTGACAACGATCGCATGGAAACTGGGGGATCAGACAACCTATGCCTTGGAAGGGAGTGTCTTTGTGGGAGGTGCCGTCGTCCAATGGTTGAGGGATGGGATCGGCTTGATTCCGAATGCCTCGATTACGGAGCAAATGGCGAAATCCGTCAGTGATAATGGGGGCGTTTATTTTGTGCCGGCGTTGACGGGTTTGGGTGCGCCGTATTGGGATCAATACGCACGTGGCGCTATTATTGGGATTACCCGCGGAACTACGGCGGCTCATTTAACCCGTGCGGCTTTGGAGGGTATTTGTTATCAAGTATATGATGTATTGATGGCCATGGAAAACGATATTCACGCCAAGCCGAAAGAAATCCGGGTAGATGGCGGCGCTATCGCTAATAACTTCTTGATGCAATTCCAGTCCGATATCTGCCGTTGTCCGGTCGTACGTCCGAATGTATTGGAGACGACTGCCTTGGGAGCCGCTTATTTGGCAGGCTTGGCGATCGGCTACTGGAAAGATATTGATGAACTGAAAGAGCAATGGTCGATGGATAAGGTATTTACCCCGTGTATGCGGGAGGCTGAATCGATCCGTTTGCTGACCGGTTGGCATAAGGCGGTGGGCCGTTCATCGAACTGGGCGGAGTGAGAATCTGCTGATGCCCATTCTAAGCATGTAACAATGCCCATCGTAAGCTCCTTATAATGGGCAATCAAGGGTGCTTATAATGGGCATTGTAAGAACTGATTATCTAATACTGAAGTAAAACATTGAGAACTAAATTATTAAAGTATGACTCCTTTTTTAGCTGAATTGTTGGGTACGATGCTTCTTATCCTGATGGGAGGAGGCGTGGTGGCGAATGTCTGTTTGTCGAAAACAAAAGGTAATGGAGCGGGCTGGATAGCGATAACGACCGCTTGGGCTTTAGGCGTATTTATCGGTGTCGTGGTAGCCGGTCCTTATAGTGGCGCACATTTGAATCCGGCGGTATCGATCGGATTGGCGATCGGAGGGACTTTCCCTTGGTGTGATGTATGTACTTATATCGTCGGGCAAATGATAGGTGCCGCCTTGGGCGCTTTATTGGTTTGGCTGGTTTATAAGGATCACTTCGACGCTACGGATGATCCGGATGCGGAATTAGGCGTTTTCTGCACGTCACCGGCTATCAAGGATTATCCGATTAATTTCTTAGGAGAGGCTGTCGGTACGTTCGCCTTGATGTTCGTGGTGTTTTTTATAACAGATGGTGAGCTTGCTTATGATAGTAATAGTACCTTGCCGATCGGTTTAGGTTCGGTAGGTGCCATTCCTGTAGCGTTTACAGTTTGGGTAATCGGCCTTTCCTTAGGTGGAACTACCGGCTATGCGATTAACCCCGCCCGTGATTTAGCTCCCCGGTTTATACACTTTATATTGCCGATCAAGGGAAAAGGCAGCAGCCATTGGGAATATGCTTGGGTGCCCGTTCTAGGACCGATAGCAGGAGCGGCTATTGCCGGTATGCTCTATTACGTATTGAAATAATCTCTTGTATCATCCGGATCACTTCCGGAACCGCCGCCTTTACTTCGGGTGTCAGATCCATTCCGACCTCGTTGATATGAAGGGCAGAGATGACGATCAGGTGGGTCTCCGGGAGATCGTCGGTCAGGATCATGGCGTCGATCATATCTTTTAGACCGATCTCGTGGGCGCTCATGAGCGGGGGAAAGTCGGTGGCGTAACGAGGTTGGATCAGACGGACGGTGCCCGGAGGGTTATTATCCAGCGTGGCGTCGATCATGATGATACGGTCATATCCTTGCAGCCAACTTAATAAATGAAGCCCTCCCGTGCCCCCGTCCATCAAATGGACGTGAGCCGGGAGCTTCTCGTTTTCTAAATCCTTGATAACGTGTATGCCTACACCTTCGTCTTTCAGCAATAAATTGCCTACTCCTAATACTAATGTTTCCTTCTCCACTTTCATCCTTTTTTAGCGATCTTAGTGATAGTCTCGGCAGTCTCGGTTACTTCTTCCTTGTCCGCTATGTCTTCCTCGATAAACTTCCAGCCACCGATGATGGAGGAGGTTTCGCCGCGTTGCTCGATATAATCATGGTAAAATACTAGATAAATATGAACAATAGCGAAAAGGATGAAGAACCACATCAGGAAATGATGAATCTGTCGAGCCATCAAATCCCCGCCCATCAATGGGATGGTCCATGCGAATAATTGCGGAAAGAAAGACTGGCTCATCTTGGCGTATAGGCCGAATCCAGTGATACACTGTAACAAGAATGCCCAAAAAGTACCGAAATAAATTAAGCTAGCCAAGGTATTATGCCCGATACTGTCTACCGGTTTGTTCTTAATCATCAAGATATCTACCTTGATCACCTCCAACACCTCTTTCCATTGGGATTTCTTTAACGGGATGAAGTTATTCCATCTGGCATAACGATTCCCGACGAATCCCCAATAAAGCCGGAATACGAAATTGAAGAAGAACACGAACGCCGTTACGAAATGGATAAATCGGACCACGCCGAACCAATAGCTGAAATAAGCCTCCGATGCGGACATGATAGCCGGAGGATCGGCGATGATAAAGCCAGTCACGCAGAGTATGACGATACAGAGCGCATTTACCCAATGATAGATACGTACGGGCAATTCCCATACATACACTTCTCTTAAACGTTTCTTACGACTCTTCATGACTTTATTGTTTTTTAGAATGTATCAACTTGGTGTACATATTTTCCTTCCTCGTCATACAGATGCACGGCACATGCTAGGCAAGGATCGAAAGAGTGGATCGTCCGAAGGATCTCTAGGGGTTGCTTCGGGTCGTATATCGGTGTGCCGATCAAAGCGGATTCATAGGCGGATAATACGCCGTTCTCATCCCTCGGTGAAGCGTTCCAGGTAGTAGGTACTACCATTTGGTAGTTCTTTACCCGGTTCTTGTCGATTACGATGAAATGGGCTAACGCTCCACGGGGAGCTTCGGCCAATCCTACGCCTTGTTCATGATCGGGCCAGTTCTCCCGTTCCCATTCGGCGCTGTTTGCCATCCGGGAATCCCCGTTCTCGAGATTTTTGATCAGTTGATTGAAAAACTCAAGAGCCCAGTCCGCTGCCATTTTACATTCCAATCCGCGAGCGGCGGTACGTCCTAGGGTAGAGAATAAAGCATCTACCGGTAAGTCTAGCTGACGTAAAGTCTCGTCTATGATGCTCTTTTGTGGTTCCTTCCCGGCGGCGTAAGCTACGATCAAACGAGCTAACGGACCCACTTCCATTGGCTCCTGTTTCCAACGTGGTGTCTTGATCCAACTATATTTATCCTCTACGTCCAGCAACTTATAGGGGGGACGAGGGCCGGTATATTTCAAATGGGTTTCTCCCTCATAGGGGTGTAAACCAGTTTGGTCTCCTTGTGTGTATTTGTACCATGAATGGTAGATATACTCTTTGATTTCCTCCGGGGAGTTAGCGTCTACGGGATGTATTTTGCTTAGGTCGCGATCCAAAATGATTCCTCTGGGAATCTTATAACTTTCCACTTCCCCGAGATCGAACATCGGATAGTCTCCGTAAGACAAATAATTGCGTACTCCTCCGCCTATCTTACTCCATTTGTCTTTGTAGACGTTGGCGATCATTAATAAATCAGGGATATAAACTTGATCGATGAATGTTTTCGCCTCCTCTAGTTTCTGCTTTACCAAAGCGAGTCGTTCGGCGTTGATCGAGTTTGCCTCATTTAAGTCGATGCTGCAAGGCATACCGCCTACGATATAGTTTGGATGCGGATTCTTGCCCCCGAACACAGCGTGTACCTTGACGACCTCTTTCTGCCATTCCAATGCGTCCAGATAATGGACGGTAGCGATAAGGTTCTGTTCCGGCGTAAGTTTATAGTCCGGATGTCCCCAATACCCATTGGCGAATATACCAAGCTGCCCGCTGGCAACGAACTTCTTTAGTCGTTCTTGAGTGGAGGTGAAATACCCCTCGGTATTCTTTGCCCATGGAGAAAGTTGCTGGGCAAGTAAAGCGGCGGCTTTCGGATCGGCTTTTAAGGCGGATACCACATCTACCCAATCCAATGCATGCAATTGATAGAAATGCACCGTATGGTCATGCATGTACAATACGGCTTGCATGATATTACGAACCATACTGGCGTTGGGAGGGATCACGATACCCCGTGCGTTCTCGACCGCCCGTACCGAGGCAAGCGAGTGGATGGAAGTACATACGCCGCAAACACGGCCTACGAAAGCCCATACATCCCGGGGATCCCGATCTTTTACGATATTCTCGATGCCCCGCACCATGGTACCCGAGCTATAAGCGTTCTTGATAGTGCCACCTTCTATTTCAGCCTCTACTCGCAGGTGGCCTTCTATACGGGTAATGGGGTCTATGACAATTCTTTCTGACATGATAGTAGTGTTTTATTAGATCGTAGATTTACTTTCCGGCTCATCATTGTCGATAAGCTCTTTTTTCCGTATGTTAGTCGCTACGGCATGTACGGCGATACCGGCGGCGGTAGCGGCTCCAAGAGCCAGACCGATCTGATCCGCCGTGGCCTCGATACCGAATCCGTGTATATCGGGCATACGTTTATAGAACGGGCTGTTATCCCAGAAATTCTCCTCGCTGCAACCCAAACAGGGGTGACCGCTTTGGATCGGGTAACTGGTGCCCTCGTTCCATTTGATGATACCGCACGAGTTATAGGTGCTTGGACCTTTGCATCCCACTTTATACAGGCAGTAGCCATGCTTGGCGTTCTCATCGTCGAAGCTCTCCACGAACAAACCGGCGTCGAAATTCGCACGGCGGTAGCACGTATCATGTACCCGGCGTGAGTAGAACATCTTCGGACGACCCAATCCATCCAATTGTGGCATACGATCGAAGGTCAACATATAGATAATGACACCCGCCATCACGTCGGCGATCGGAGGACAGCCTTGTACATTAATAATAGGTTTACCTTTGATGACTTTATGGATACCTTTAGCGCCGGTAGGATTCGGGTTCGCCGCTTGCACGCAACCGGCGGAAGCGCAGTTGCCCCAAGCGATGATCGCTTTAGCTCCTGCGGCGGCCTCTTCGGTGATCTGCAAGGCACTCTTGCCGCCTACGCAACAATAAGCCTCGTCTTTTGTAGGTAACGATCCCTCGATCATCAGTAGATAATTGCCGTAATACTTTTTCATGGTCTCTTCCTTGGCGGTCTCGGCCTGTTCACCGGCGGCGGCCATTAGTGTCTCGGTATAATCTAGGGAAATCTTGTCTAACAACAAGGTTGCCACGATTGGGTGGGCGGCGCGGATAAACGATTCGGTACAACAGGTACATTCCTGTAGGTGTAGCCAGATGATCGGAAGGCGGGG
>ERZ778514.2128-NODE-2128-length-13200-cov-3.861773_pt1 | contig 13200 bp, 7 predicted proteins | sample MGYA00510344_ERZ778514 | MGnify/ENA primary metagenome ERZ778514 (study PRJEB29527, sample SAMN07138968) | mouse gut metagenome | material: feces | host: mouse | place: China:Nanjing | collected 2016-01-25 ... | reverse complement strand
TCCGAAAATTGCATTGTAGCTGAGATTGAGGTTGACATTATGACTGGATTCAGGTTTGAGTGCCATATCGCCCATCTCCAAATCTTCATCGCCGAACATTTCCTCAATCGTTGGCATACGCAATGCCTTTTCGTATGACATCTTCAACTGGAATCCCAATGGCATGAAAAATGTTCCCGCCGCACCATAGCCCCAGTAATTGACAGACCGTGAAGTCCGTTCATAATTATCCTGCGCTGAGGATGTCGCAATAGAGCCGGAAACGTATTGGTTATAATGCTTGCCAAAAACGGTGAGGTTCAGTTTTGTATTCGGCATATAACGGTAAGACATACCGACTATGTTCTTGCTTGTCACTTTCGGAATTTCATCCCTTGTTGTCGGGAAGGTCAGCAGATTTTCGTTTGACCTGCGGAATGAATTGAACACATCGTTAAGTGTGAACACATGGTTTTGTCCGAGCCTGTAGTTGGCAGTGAAGGCAGCTGACCAGTTGTTGTTATCCGCCTTGGCATTTTGATATGCCTGTTCTCCGGGAGAATTAAGCCTGTCAGTTTCTCCTCTCCAGTTATATTTTACAGATGCTGTATCGACATTCACCGTCACATTCCTATTGTAGCTGGCATTGAATGAAAGATCAAGCCCCCTGACAAACAGGTTACGTTTGAAATATTCGACAGAGGGCATCAGATTATGACCGTGACGGTGTTTACGGCCATATACTATCTCCTGACGTACACCGGTCTGTATTTCCTTATACATGTGGGAGTATGTGAATCCCACCAACATTCGGTCGGCCCACGGCTTATTTGCAAATCCAAGTTTGGCAACAACCGCCTCGTTATGGTATGTGTCATTGAAGCGGCGTACATGTTCTTTTTTCTTGCGGTTTATAGCCCCGGTAACAAAATCCTCTACCGGTGAATCAATCCAGTAGTCGTTGTCGGAATAATTCTGAAAGGCATTTATCTCGTATTTGAACCCGTTTTGCAAAGCCTGGCCTACATTGACATAAGATTTATGCGTATTGAACGAGCCGTATGAATAGGAGGCATCAACAAACCATTGCCGTCTGCGCTTCGGGGTAACGATGTTGATTATGCCGCCTATTGCGTCTGTTCCGAAACCCACGGGAACGACCCCGCGATAAACCTCTATGCGCTCGGCAAAGTTGACAGGTATATTGTTAAGCCCAAAAGAACCGCCCACACCCTCCTGCGGAACCCCGTCAATAAAGACCTTGATATGTTTCCCGCTGAAGCCATCCATAGTGACAGCCATATCGGAGCCGACACCGCCACTTTCCCTTATCTTCATTCCCGGAGCTTTGCCGAGGGCATCACTGAGGGTCTTTGTGGTATTGACCAAATCCTGCGTATTCACCGCAACGGCGTTATATGCCGAATTTTTCACTTTGCTGACCTGACTGCCCACTACTATCACCTCAGCCAGCTGCGTTGACGATTTCAATTTGACATTCAGCTTAATCCTGCCATCAGCCGGGATTTCAACCTTGTGTTCCGATTTCTCAAATCCAACGGAAGAAAACACCATTGTGTAATTACCTGCCGGCGCTTTCAGGTGGTATAATCCCCGCTCATTGGTAAAACAGGAATATTCCGTACCTTTAAGGAATATGGTGGCATAGTCTATCGCTTCCCCGTCGGTAGATAGCACTTTGCCAGAAATCATACCCATAGGCGACATTGCCGAAGTTAGGATGGGAAGCGGGAACAATACAGCTAAAACATAAAAACGGAATCTTTCACACATATCTGCAATCATTTTCATTCCTATTTGAAATCGATTGCAAAATTACCTCGCCTTTAATAAGCCATCAATTCCCAAAAGTCGGATTTATTTATTGGCCACAGACATACCATTTATAGGAGGGTATATAACGAAAACGAGGGCATCCCGATATTGGCATACCCTCGCTGAAGGAATTATTTTTATGACTTACTTTAATTCTATCTCCTTAGGATTCACAATCCCATGAAGTATGGCATAAATTGTTAGCGCCGCCGTGGAATGGATGTTTAGCTTGGCACTGATGTTTTTACGATAAGTTGTTATTGTATGGAATGAAAGAGAAAGTCTATCGGCAATTTCTTTATTGGCCAAGCCATGAGCGACCAGACGTATTATATCTTTCTCCCTTTGGGTCAATTCATAATTACCTGATGGGCGCTCCTGTTGATTTCTATTTGTCGTATAAACATCTTTCTCAAGAGCTTCCACAGAAGGTACCAGGATTAGATTCTCAATCTCACAATGGGAAACCAGATCTTCACCACATGCCGACAGGTTAAACAAGGCCCGGTTTAGCATCCTTGTATTCGGCATCGCATAATGTTGCAGGAATATATCTTTCAGTTCATTGAGCTTAGACACAACCGACTCATGCTTTGAAGCGAAATGAGATATTTTGAAATCCTGTGTGGCATTGCCTTTTAACAGCTCTTCAACATAAGGAAAAACTATACGGTTTTCATAATCCATGTGACTGTATACCTCATCGGCATATTCATCAAAAAACCTGATAATGTGGACAGCCACCTCATCAAGTCTTTGCTGATGCACGGCACTGACAAGAGTTTCACGTATATCCGGCAGACGGAAATCCAAAATATAAGAGTGAGCCTCCCTTAGATAAGACAATAGTGTCGGTAATTCAATTTCATTAATAGTGAATCGTTTGCCACTGATAAGATTTGCAATTGCGAGAAAGGTGGGACAATCAATATCTCGTTCCTCGCAAATCTCACAGACTGTTTGCTCTCCAAAGCCGAAAGGGATATGGAAACGATTAAGTACCAGTAACAATTGGTTATTATCCTCAACTAAGTCCCTGACTTTATCGGTTGCCAGATATTTTATAGACGACTTTATCATAATCTTGCCGCTATTTGTGGACGGCACTGCAAAATTATTCAAAAAAATCCAATGCCGCCATACCTAAGAATAGGGGTATTTATCAACCGAAAAGAAATCACTAACTTTGTATCTGCATAGCAACTATCTGCCTTTTCCAGACAGATAAACCACTTTGCAATGCCACTGCGGCAATCTTTGCCGTCATATGCAAATTATAAAACTGCAACAGGTTTGATATATCCAGACAACTTTGAGAAGAAAATCGGATTCGACGCAATAAGAATCCGGCTAAAGGAGTTATGTGGTTCCGTTGGACGGGAGAACGTTGATTCCATGGCTTTCGGTAACGATTTCGAAGTGATTTCCGGAAGCCTCCGCCTCACCGCAGAAATGCTTTCAATTGCCAATGGTAGCGATCCGTTGCCGTTGCGCAACCTCCACGATGTTACCGGAGCATTAAAACGTTGCCGCGTAGAGGGAGCGGCAGTAGGGCTTGACGAACTGTTGCGCATACGGCAATCTCTACAGACCATATCAGACATATACGATTATTTCAATCGCGGAGACTCTTCTGAAGAGAAGGCGTCGGCCTGCCCCGAATTATGCAACTTATGTTCCGGTCTGATTGTGTTTCCGGAAATCACCCGGCAAATCGATCGCGTTATCGACCATCTCGGCAATGTGCGCGACAATGCTTCTGCCTATCTTGCTGAAATCCGGTCGGAACTATCCAAAGTATCCTCTTCTGTCAATTCAATAATGCGGCGTGTGATTTCGCAAGCCGTAACAGCAGGTTATCTTGAAAAAGATGTTACACCCACCGTGCGCGACGGGCGTCTGGTATTACCCGTCGCACCGATGCATAAACGGAAAATCAACGGCATCGTTCACGATGAATCCGCTACAGGAAAAACCTACTTCATCGAACCGGCTGAGATAGTAGAAATCAATAACAGGGCACGTGAGCTTGAGATGGAAGAGCGCCGTGAGATTCTGCGCATCCTGGCAGAACTCACATCAACCATGCGCCCATATATCCCCGAAATGCTTGGGAGTTATGCAATAATGGGTCAGCTCGATTTCATCATGGCCAAAGCCCTTTATGCACGCGACACAGACGCCACTATGCCACATCTTAGCAACGACACCGAGCTTGAATGGTATCATGCCACCCATCCGGTCTTACTCGAATCGCTGCGAAGACACGGTAAAGAAATAGTGCCGCTCGACATTACGCTTACTCCCCGGTCACGCATACTGGTTATTTCCGGCCCGAATGCCGGTGGAAAATCGGTATGCCTGAAAACTGTGGGAATTGTGCAATACATGACCCAATGCGGAATGTTGCCGACTGTTTACGAAAACTCGCATATCGGCATTTTCAACGACATATTCATCGACATAGGCGATGACCAATCGATTGAGGATGACCTGTCGACCTACAGCTCCCACCTACGCAACATGAAGCATTTCCTGAATTGCGGGAACAGCTGTTCGCTGATTCTCATAGATGAATTCGGCGGAGGCACCGAACCTCAGATTGGCGGTGCCATAGCACAGGCCATACTTAAAGAATTCAACGAAAAGGAGATGTGGGGAGTTATAACCACACATTATCAAAACCTGAAGCAGTTTGCCGAAGAAACAGATGGCCTTATTAACGGATCGATGCTCTACGACCGGCAGCAGATGAAACCGATGTTCAAACTATCCATCGGTAATGCCGGAAGTTCTTTCGCCATTGAAATCGCACGAAAAACAGGCTTGCCGGCTTCAATAATAGACGAAGCATCCCGGATTGTCGGCAGTGATTATATAAACATGGATAAATATCTGCTCGATATCGCCCGCGACCGCCGTTATTGGGAAAACAAGCGGCAAGCCATCCGGATGAAAGAAAAAAAGATAGAGCAGGTGCTTGAACGCTACGAGTCAGATGCCGAGAACCTGCGGAGCAAACGGCGCGAAATACTGTCGGAGGCTAAAGATGAGGCTCGGAGAATTCTGGAAGGAAGCAATGCCGTGATAGAACGAACCATTCGCGAGATCCGCGAAACACAAGCCGACAAGGAGCGTACTCGTGAAGCCCGGCAACGCATGGCTCATGAGAAGCAGGAAATGCTATCAAGCAAAAACGAAGAGCACAAGCTATTGAAAAAAGCTCCGAAAACAAAAAAAGCATCAGCAGATGATAACGCAGCAAAAGAAAACAGCCAACCTCTCGCAGTCGGAGACAATGTAAAACTCGATGGGCAGGGTACCCCGGGCAAAGTCCTTGAAATCAACGGTAAGAATGCCATAGTAGCCTTCGGGATGCTGAAAACCACAGTCAAGTTATCGCGGTTGAAACGCACCCTTTCACAACCGGCCTCAGGGGCATCGGCAGCTTCATTTGTAAGCGCCGCAACAACCGACACACTCCGCGAGCGCCAACTGCAATTCAAACGCGAAATCGACGTAAGGGGAATGCGTGCAGATGAAGCCATCCAGGCTGTCACCTATTTCATCGACGATGCCATACAGTTCAACCAAGGAGAAGTGCGTATTCTCCATGGAACAGGCACCGGTGCCCTGCGCCAGGCCATACGCCAATATCTCGACACAGTGGCCGGAGTGGCATCATACCGCGATGAACATGTGCAATTCGGCGGTGCAGGCATCACCGTTGTAACCTTGGCCTGAATCAAACCGTCAACGACGCGGGGCAACCGGAGGAGGTCCGAAGTCGGGGCGACCGATGGTGGGATTGCCTGGATTTCCCCAGCTGCCGCCAGACGCTTGACGGATTACCTGGTAAAGAATGCCCCCTACGTCAATGCCGATTTCCGCGCCTGATGATGTGCGGTAGTATGGCATTACTATAGGCTGGGTCTCCCATCGTCCGTAGGCTATCGAGCGGTAGCTCTGTGCACCTACTTTCACCCCCCAATGGTCGGCAAAACGCCAATCAAGATATCCGCCAATCACCGGAGAGGAAACATAACCTAACATGGCCGCCTGATTCATTCCCACAGGCGATGACGCATAAGAACCGAAGACGGTCATTCCTAATTTATCATTGAAATCATACGATAAAGAACCGCCAAAACCATAAGAAGTGGAGAGCCCTCGGAAATAGCCATACTTTGTGGCAGATGCAAACAATGATATAGTTAATGCCCCGACACGCTGACGGAAATCGAGAGTGCCAGACTCAATTCCCATAAGGCCATGGAGATTCTGGCGTGAACCCGTGGCAAAGAATCCACCGCTACCCCATGAATATATCGGTGCCTGTCCGGGAACATACCCTAAAGGAGGCAGCGAAGTGGCTAACGGATTAACCTGGCTCAATCCTTCGTGGCCAATTCCGAAACCTGGTGTAACCGGAAAATACGGAGTATGTGAATCAAGGAGTGATTCGGGAGTCTGAATCTCTTCTACTGGATTAATTGGTAATGGAACGGATATGACACCACACGAATCAACAGGTTCGGTCTGCGCCAATGCCACAAACCCGGCCGATAGCAAAATAATGGAGACTCCGCTTCTACAAAACGACATAAGAGAAAGATTTAGAGATTGAAGTTAGATTAAAACAACAATGCGATGCGATAGGCGATAAACGACAGCAACCACGCAACAGCTGTGTTATATATTACTGTGAAAAGCCCATAACGCCAAGAACGTGTTTCCTTAACTATTGCAACGATTGTGGCCACACAAGGGCAATACAGCAGTATGAAAATCATAAAGCTCAATGCATTCGCCCGGTTGAAATCGGATGCAGAGGCACCCGACAACGGAGAGGAGATTCTTGCCGAAAGAGTGCTTTCGGTTGCCTCGTCGCTACCGGTATAAAGCACCCCCATGGTAGAAACCACAATCTCTTTGGCCGGTATTCCTGCAATGGCAGCCACCGTTGCACGCCATGAAAAACCGAGAGGTTCAAGAACCGGATTAACAGCTTTTCCCATCATCTCAAGATAAGAATCACGGGCCGGATCAATACTGCTGCTCTCCTCAATATTCTCACGTTCCACGTTGCGAGGGTCTTCGCCCCTCAAGGGGAAGAAGTTAAGCGCCCATACGATTACCGATGCCAGCAGAATAATGCCCCCCATCTTATTAAGATACTCTTTCCCTTTCCCCCACATATGCCTCAAGGAAGTTTTCATTGTCGGCACACGGTAGGGAGGAAGCTCCATGACAAACGGAGTTTCATCTTTTTTGAAGAAAAATCTCCTAAGCAGTCTTGCTGTTAAGGCAGCCACAACCACACCAAGCACATACATGCCAAGGAAAACCAGCGCTGCATGAACTTCGAAAAATGTCCCGATAAGAAGCACATAAATCGGCAATCGGGCCGAACATGACATAAACGGGGTTATAAGCACCGTTATCGCACGGCTTGAGCGGCTCTCAATTGCACGCGCCGCCATAACCGCCGGAACATTACATCCGAATCCCATCACCAACGGAATAAACGATTTACCATGCAGCCCTATACGGTGCATTATCCGGTCCATTATAAACGCTGCCCTGGCCATATAACCTGAATCTTCCATAAAAGAGATGAAGAAAAACAGGATAAGGATATTAGGCAGGAAAACAATCACTCCTCCTACACCTCCGATGATGCCATTGGCAAGAAGGTCTTTAAGAGGGCCTTCTGGCATATTTGCATTCACCGCTGATGCCAGCCACCCCACTCCCCTTTCAATCCATTCCTGGGGGTAACTCCCCACAAAAAACGTTATCCAGAAAATCACAAACATAATCAACAGGAAGATGGGAAACCCAAACAACCGGTTGGTTACCAACGCATCGATTATATGGGTAGTGTCAGCCCTCTCCTGCTCTTTTTTCTGCAATGTTTCGGCAAGAGCACCGGCAATGAAACCGTATTTCTCCCCAGCTATCATAGAAGAAATATCCTCATCAGGATGCAACCTCGAGAGTTCCCGCAGTTTGCTGTCGCGGAGAGCCAATATTACATCCCGGGAAGCAGCATCAGCCAATGCTTCCTGCGCTTCGTTATCCCCCTCAAGCAATTTAATGGCAAGATATCTTGGTGAATAATGGGGATTGACGGTTTTGTCGGCCTTAATGGCATCTTTCACGTCGGCCACAGCCTTCTCAAGATCATGGCTTAACCTCACATGCACATGACGCACCACGGTATTGCGCCGTTCATAAACCTCAATTATCGTGTCGAACAAACTGCCAACACCCTCTCCGTTACGGCTGACAGTCGGAACTATTGGAACACCTATCATGCTGCCCAAAGCCTCATAATCGAAAATAGTGCCTGCATTACGCATTTCATCGAACATGTTCAACGCGATCACCATCGGATGATCCATGTCAATCAGTTCGGTTGTGAGATAGAGGTTACGCTCCAGGTTTGAACCGTCAACAACATTGACAATCACATCAGGATTATTGTCGCGAAGATACCGGCGCACATACAGCTCTTCTGGAGAATATGCCGAAAGGGAATACGTTCCCGGAAGGTCTATGATATTGAATGTATAGCCGCCGTGACGGAATGTCCCGGTTTTGGCATCCACGGTCACACCGCTGTAGTTCCCCACATGTTCCTGAGATCCCGAAGCGATGTTGAAAAGCGACGTCTTGCCACAATTAGGGTTACCTATAAGGGCAACATTTATCACATGGCGATGAGTTTCGTATCTTTCTCTTTGCTCCCCGCCGAACTCTTCAATCAGTTTCGAACCGGCATCAGACCCGGCCGGTTCAAGGTTCTCTTCAAGGGGTAGAATCTCAATCATCGACGCCTCACTGCGGCGGAGCGAAACCTCATAACCCATCAGGCGGTATTTCACCGGATCTTTCAACGGGGCTGAAAGTATCGACGTTATCACACGCCCTTTGACAAATCCCATCTCCATGACACGTTTGCGAAACGCCCCATGCCCCAGCACCTTTAATATCACGGCAGATTCGCCGCTTTTCAAATCAGATAACCTCATAGTTGGCAGGTCTACTATCCATTTAAGAACCCCCGTATGGCAATGCAACACCGGGCACTCCCAACAAAACCCATGCAAATATCGCAATAATTATCGTCACCACACACCACTTATATGAAACCACTTTGAATAATAACACAAATTAACACCTCTATGTGATACTTTCAATAACATATAGCGTTGACTGAAATCAACAGTTTCCTTTGGAAACCTAATATGACGCCTCGAATAGATGTTTAAAAACATCTTGTTAAATTTTAATTTTTTATTGCATAAGAAAACAAAAACACTTATATTGCAGCCAAATCATTCCAGGACATAACCGCATACCTAAAATCATCCGCGCGCCAAAAGGTAATTGGGGGGAAGGCATACAGCCCTATATTTATGAAATTACAATATCCCCTAATCCGGCTCAGAGTGTCACAGAACTACGCCATAATCTTCCGTTTTTCGATTTAGATAGAGAATTCCTGATTCAAGACTGGAATGGAAATATCGTCAGACGAATCTCTGTAGCAAATGACCAGTCATCTGTAAGCATTGATGTCAGTTCCTTAGCAGACGGCAATTATATTGCCAGCATCCTTACAAGTGGCGTAACACGTGCTTCCGCTCAAATGATTGTAGCCAAATAGAATCTCCTCGAAACGTGCCACACCATATGCAACAGATATATTCACCATTAAAACTAAATTGATATGAATAAAATATTATTAACCACATTTGTATTGACAGTATTTGGCTCATTGCAACTATCAGCGGTTCACGTAAGTGAACTGGGGCCGGATTATCCCTTCCCCATGGATTCCCATGAAGTTGACGGAATGGTGGTAATGTGGATAGATTCACGTTACAATCCGTGGCCGGCAGTATCAATTAATATAAACCATCCTACATTGCCAAAAGGTAGCACACACTATGTCATTCCCTCCACTATCGAATATGAAAATATAACATACGACGTAGAGCGGGTCGTAGACATCAATATGACTCCTGAGATAAAATCAGTGGAATTTCCGGATCAGATCTGGACAATAAATTCATGCATGTTCTACGATTGCAATCTTGAAAGTGTCATTTTCCCAAAATCTTTAGAGACTATTATGAATGCGTGTTTTTCAGCCGTCCCACATCTGAAATCGGTTGTTTTTCCTGAAAAACTCAGAACCATCGAACACTCCTCTTTCGTCAATTGCAGGAGTCTGGAAGAAATTGTTTTTCCCGAATGCAATGATAAGATGTATATCGGAAATTCGGCTTTCCACGGAACTAATGTGAAGACTTTGAAACTGCCTAATGGCTTAAAGGACATCGAATACTACTCCTTTTCCGGAAATTACAATCTGGAAGAATTGCATCTACCGCAGAATGACCAATTGGTCATCGACATCAGCGCTTTTTATAACTGCCCTAACCTCAAGATTATTTATTGCCCGAATATAATCCCTCCGACAACGGATGACCAGTTATATGGATATGACTATCTCGAAGATCCAACCAGAAGGTTTCTCACTGAATTCTGCAGCCCGGATTATTACCGGAATAAACATCCGATTGACAAGAACACATGCCGCCTTATGGTGCCGGAGGGTTGTGCCGAAATCTACCGGCAAAGCCCGGCATGGAGAGATTTTGTGCATATTGAGGAATATGAGGCTGCAGGCATCGAAAAGCCCGGCACAAACACCGATGATATTGACTCAATTGGAGATGCTGAATATTATAATTTGCAAGGCAGCAGGATTGCCAAGCCCACACAAGGTATTTATCTGAAGAAAATAAATGGAGTCGTTCATAAGGTTGTGGTAAAATAATCCATTACATCAATCCCCGCATACATGCAATCTCAAACAGCACATATGCGGGGATTGTTTTATATATCCTCTTCAGTATGCCAACATTTAACGGCCGGATTCGGTGATTATGGAGTGGAGGCGCTTGTTGAAGAGGGATTCGGAGAGGAGGTCTTCGAGAGTGAGATGCATACGGTAGCGCCAGTAGTGGCGAGATTCTGCGGGGACGTTAATCTGTTCTTTGTAGGGGTTGTCGCGGCGGAGACGCCCGTCGATGGCAAGCCAGTCCTGCAATGGAAGGATGCATAGCATGGCGGGTGACTGGAGGTTGCTGTCGATAATCTTTTCGCAAATCCAAGGCTCGGCAAACACAGGGGCTTCGCCGCATTCATGAAGCATCTGATTATAGAACCGCTGTGTCTTTTCACGGTTTTCCTCCCACCATTGGCGAATGCCGCCCATGTCGTGGGTAGATGTGGTGCAGACTGAATAATAGGGATAATGGTATGGGTTGCCGAATTCCACACGCGGGTCTTTGGGCATACGCTGTATGTCGAGTGTGAGAATCTCAAGAGTGTGCATCACAGCCGGCACACAATCAGGAATCATCCCCAGGTCTTCCGCACAGGTGAGCATATCTGTTGCATCGATAACCGGGGGGAGTTTCCACATGGCTTTTTCATACCAGAAATCGTTATGACGATGATAGAAGAAGTCGTTATACAGACGGTCGAAACACCAACGCTCGTAATCGTTGAGCGAGCGGTAGGTATAGGTGTATTGGGCCGCTATGCGTGGATGGTATTTACCTTTCTGATACGGGTCTTCAATGAACAGCACCTGGTCAATCACACCTTGCAGAGCATTGCATAGACGTGTGTTTTTATCGTTGACCGGTTGGGTAGCGAAATAATCGGAAACTTGCCGCTGGGTGGTGAACTCAGGCCGCAAACGGTAGCGCCCGTAGCCGATATCCTCCAAAAGCGTTCACGTGCTTCCTGGGTGTATTCGCCAAAGAAATCGCCCAGGAACCCATCCATGATGAAAGGTGTGGTATGAAGGTCAACGTCTAACCAGAAGTCATATCCCGCGCGCAGCTCTTCAGGGGTGAACGGCAGTGCAGGATTGAACACACCCAGCAGTCCGTGTAGCTGCGTCATCGGAATCTGCCATATCCGGAAGAATCCCAACACATGGTCAATGCGATAGACATCGAAATACTCGGCCATTTTGCGGAACCGGGCCTTCCACCAGGCAAATCCGTCAAGGCTCATTTCATCCCAGTTATATGTGGGTAACCCCCAGTTCTGCCCTAACACTGAAAAATCATCCGGTGGAGCCCCTGCCTGGGAATCGAGGTTGAACAGACGTGGAGAAATCCAGGCATCGGCGCTATAGCGGGAGATACCTATAGGTATATCGCCTTTCAATGCAACACCATGGGCATGAGCATATTCCCGCACATGGCGCATCTGCTTGGCGAGATGCATCTGTATCCAGTAGATATAATTAATCTCATCGCGGTTTTCTTTCACAAATGCATCAACAATCTCCGGATTATAAACTGCATAATCCCCCCACTGAAAAAAATCAGGCGTAGCGAACCTGTCGCGTAGAACGCAGTAGGCCGCATATGGCTTCAACCATGATTCGTTTGTTTCAACGAAGCTCCGGAATTCTTTGGTACGCACCACCTTTGCGCCGATTTCAGCAAACAGTTCGCGGGTATATTCAGCTTTAACATCATTGACCTTTTCATAATCGATTTCTTCAAGAGAATTCAACTCACGTGCAATTGCATCGAAATGCTCCTGCCGGGAACCGTCTGACAATCTGCCCACCTCGCTCAAACGGAGATACATCGGATGAAGAGCGAAGCATGAGTTGGCACTATAGGGATATGAGTCAGTCCAGGTATGTGTCATTGTGGTATCGTTAACAGGCAATACCTGAATGAACCGCTGACCGGTCAACACCGCCCAATCAACCATTTTCTTCAAATCGAAGAAATCCCCTACTCCGAAATCATCTTCAGAACGAAGGGAGAAAACAGGGATAGCGACACCTGCAGCCCTCCATAACGGTTTGGGGTTGTTGAACCGCAAACCGTTGACCATGATGCATCCGCCCGACGTTGCCGGACGCAATTCAAACCGGCGGTTTGAACCGTTTTCCCATCCTACGACATGTCGTGAATCCTTTTTAAGTATTATGAATTTATATTCAAACTCCGCCGGAAGGCCAGCCATCGGAACAGCACATGTCCATAAAGGATAATACGCATCGCTGAGGAGAACAGCCTTTTCCACATCCCATGCTCCCAACGCCGCACATGAACCGCTGATGGCCAGCACTTCATCGGGCGCTATCATCGGCGCCTCCACGCTGAACAGGAGCGAGCCAGGTGTAGCAACCGACGGCATGGCTCGATTGACACGTTTACATACACAATCGGAATACACAACCGAATAGTATGGCTTGTTCCACGGCAAGTCGCTCCAACGGTCGAAAATCTCATATTTAGCTGCGCCGCGGGCTACCTCAAAGCGATG
>ERZ778514.2124-NODE-2124-length-13209-cov-4.853733_pt1 | contig 13209 bp, 9 predicted proteins | sample MGYA00510344_ERZ778514 | MGnify/ENA primary metagenome ERZ778514 (study PRJEB29527, sample SAMN07138968) | mouse gut metagenome | material: feces | host: mouse | place: China:Nanjing | collected 2016-01-25 ... | reverse complement strand
GGTCGAAGTGGAAGCCCCCGACGCGGAAATCCTTGCGGACATAGACGCTCGTCAGGCTCACGCTTCCGCTCTTCTGCGCCACGCGGGCATCGGCGCCGTAGTAGATCTTGTCGTTCACCACACCCTGCCAGGCCCCCGCTTCGAACGCGAAGTCGGGAATCGAGAAACGCACTTCGAGGCGCGTTTCGTTCTCCTTGTCGAGGGGCGCATCCCACATGAAGTGGTTCGAAACATAGTGCTCCTGCCAGTAGGTCGGCGAGCGGCGGTCCATCGAGAAACGTCCTTCGAGGATCAGCGGATGGCGGCGGATGTAGCCCGTGAGGGCCAGGCGGGCGCCGAACGACAGGTCGCCGCCGCGGTAGCCCGAGGGGTAGAACTTCACGTCGGCGCCCCAATCGACGTAGCGGCGGATCTTGCCGTCGATCGCGCCGTAGGCGAACCAGGAACTCTTCCGCGTCTTCGCGTAGCGGCCCGACACGTAGTCGCCCGGCGCGAACTGCGACCAGGTGTGCAGGTCGAGGCCCACGCCGCCGTCGATCGTGCCGACCACGCCGTCGCGGTTCCAGGGCTGCACCTGCACGAAAAGCCGGTTCGAGATCACCCGTTCGTAGGTCGAGTCGCGGGTCTGCGTGGGGTTGAGATACCAGTTGTCGTAGTAGTCGCGTGTGACGGGCACGAAGTCGCCATGCTCGTCGCGGCCGCCGCGCTCGTCGGTATAGGGCGCCCGCTTGTCGGAGTAAACCCGGCTCCAGGCGTTGTATTCGAAAGAGTGGCCCACGAAGACCGCGGGCAGCGCGGCGATCGAGAAGTCGCGCTCGGTCACCGGCAGCAGCGGAATGCCGTACGACTGCTCGACGAAGAAGGCGTTGTTGCGGTAGCTGTTGTGCGCCTCGGCATCGGCCAGGCGCATCGGTACGCCCGTATTCATCTCGAACGTCGTGTCGGCGATGGCCCAGTCGCCCACCACGCCGCCGTTCTCCTGCGCCTCGATGCGGTTGTTGATATAGGCCGCATGGAGCGAGTAGCGCTTGCCGGTGTGGTTCACGGCACCCGAGAAGTTGTGGTTCTTGGTGCGCGAACGCGGGTATTTGCCGCGCGTGCCGCGCGACTTGTAGTTCACGTTGAAGCCGGTCGAGGGGGAGATGTTCTGCGCCGTCATCACGCGGAACTGCTCCTCGCGGTAGCGTTTCTGGCCCGATTCGAAGTAGGTGAAGCGGATCATGGGCTTCTTCACGTTGTAGAACGGCACGTTCTCCATATCGTATATATAGGAGTGGTAGGGCTGCGCCAACTCGAAATCGGCGTAGCGGGGCCGGTCGAAGTAGTTGAGCGGCAGCGAACCCTGGCCCAGGCCGCCGATGGCCGCGTCGCCCGCTCCCTTCACGTAGAACGGATAGTCGATGCGGAAATCGGTGAGCATCGTGTCGATCGTGGCGGGATGCACGCGGTTGAAGTCGCGGTCGATGGTCCACGCGAAGTTGGGGCGCGCGCGCAGCGAGTCGTCGAAGAAATAGGATTCGAGCGGCTTGCGCGGCCGGCGCTCCTTGCGCGTGGTGTCGGGCACCTCGCTGCCGTCCTCCTCCGTCGTCTCGTAGGGATTGGAGCCGAAAAGCTCCGTATTCTCGCCCTGCTGGCGGGCACGCATGAGCGCGCGCGCGTCGAGGTTCTGCGCCCCGGCGCGGAGCGGCAGGACGGCCGGCGATACGATCGCGAGCAGGACGATCAGGAGTCTTTTCAAGGTTTTACGCATCATGGTTCGCCGCTGCGCGCAGCTTCTGCCGCGCGAGCCGCACAAAGGTAGCAAATTATTCCGAAATACCGCGCCCTCCGCGCGCCCGCAGGATCAGCCACCGCACGCACGACACGGCGACGTAGAGCAGCACGACCGCAGGCAGGGCCCGCAGGCGCCACGCGGCCAGCAGCAGGGCCGCCGCCAGCAGGTAGAGGTAGCGCAGCTCGTTGCCGCGCCAGCCGAAACCGTGGAACTTGAGCGAGAACATCCGCACGGGCGAAACCAGGAGCCACGACATGACGCACGCCACGGCCAGCAGCGCGACTTTCGAGAGCGCCCACTCGCCCTCGGCGGCCAGCACGCCCAGCGAGACGCAGAACAGCGCGTTGGCCGGCACGGGCAGGCCGCAGAACTCCTCCTGCTGCGTGGTGTCTATGTTGAACCTGGCCAGGCGCAGCGCCGAGCAGGCCGCCACGACGAAAAGCGCATAGCGCCCCGCGGTTAGGAGGCCGTCGCCGAGGGCGGCGCACCCCGCGGGCAGGGCGTCGTAGGCGACGAAGAGCACCGCCGCGGGTGCCAGTCCGAACGAGATGTCGTCGGCCAGCGAGTCGAGCTGCACGCCGATGGGCGACGTCTGGCGGAGCAGGCGCGCGGCGAAGCCGTCCAGAAAGTCGCACACGGCCGATGCCGCCACGAAGAGCAGCGCGGCCCTCAGGTCGCCCCACACGAGCGCCGCCACCACGGCCAACGCACCGAAAAAGAGGTTGGCCAGCGTCAGCAGATTGGGTATCGTAATCAGTTTGATCTTCATTCTCGAAAAATTATCGTCCGAACCGGCGGCAAAGTTACGAATTATTTTTATCTTTGTCTAATTCAACGACGACCGAACACTCATACCAACTATGGAAAACAAAAAATATTGCGTCATCATGGCGGGCGGCATCGGCGCCCGCTTCTGGCCCCGGAGCCGCCAGTCGCGGCCCAAGCAGTTCCTCGACATCCTCGGTACGGGCAAATCGTTCATCCGCCACACCTACGAGCGGTTCGCGAAAATCGTCCCGGCGGAGCACTTCCTGGTGGTCACCAACCGACGCTACCGCGACCTGGTGCTCGAACACCTGCCCGAGCTGCGGCCCGAACAGGTGCTCTGCGAGCCGATCGGCCGCAACACGGCCCCCTGCATCGCCTATGCGGCCTACACGCTGCTGAAAAGCGACCCCGAGGCCGAAATGATCGTCACGCCCGCCGACCACTTCATCCTCGACGAGGAGGCGTTCCGCGGCGTGATCGGCGAGTGCCTCGACTTCGCGCGCGAGCACGACGCGCTGATGACCGTGGGCATACGTCCCACGCGCCCCGAGACGGGCTACGGCTACATCCAGGTTTCGGACGACCGCCCCATCAGCAAGGTGAAGTGCTTCACCGAGAAGCCCAACCTCGAACTGGCCCAGACCTTCCTCCAGTGCGGCGAGTTCTTCTGGAACTCGGGCATCTTCGTGTGGACCGTGCGCGCCATCGTGGAGGCGTTCCGCCGCTACCTGCCCGAGCACGACATGCTCTTCGGCGGCGTGATGCGCGCCCTCGGCACCGACGCCGAGCGGAACATCGTGGAGATGGCCTTCGCCGAGTGCCGCGCCATCTCGATCGACTACGGCATCATGGAGAAGGCCGACAACGTATACGTCCGCTGCGGCGACTTCGGCTGGAGCGACGTGGGCACCTGGGGCTCGGTCTACCAGCACGCCCGCAAGGACCGCTACGCCAACGCCGCGCCGGCCGAAGGGTGCTACCTCTACGACACGCGGAGCAGCATCATCTCGATGCCCGAGGGCAAGGTGGCCGTCATCAGCGGCCTGAAGGAGTATATCGTCGTCGATACGGAGGACGTGCTGATGATCTGCCCCCGCACCGAGGAGCAGAACATCAAGAAGTACATCGACGAAGTGAAAGACCACACCGGCGACCGGTTCATCTGACCCGAGCGCGGAGCCCCCGCAGGACTCGCGGCCGAAGCAGCCGCTGCCGCCGCGGATCGTCGCGGTATGCCGCAAAGCAACCCGGCGGCGGCCTGACGCGCCCCGGGACCGGGCGGGACACGGACTCCGGCATCAAACGCAGAGACATGGAAACGACATCGACTCTATACGACCTGTTCACGGCCCATCCGCGGGTCGTGACCGACTCGCGGCACATCGTGCCGGGCGCGATCTTCTTCGCGCTGCGTGGCGCGACCTTCGACGGCAACGTCTTCGCCGCCGCGGCACTCGCCGCCGGCGCCGCAGCCGCCGTGGTGGACGACCCGCACGTGGCGGCCGAGGTTCCGGGCACGCTGCTCGTGCCCGACACGCTGGCCGCCCTCCAGCAGCTGGCCCGCGAACACCGCCGGGCCCTGGGCATCCCGATCCTCGCCCTCACGGGCAGCAACGGCAAGACCACGACCAAGGAACTCGTGCACCGCGTGCTGTCCGAGCGGTTCCGCACGAGCGCCACGCAGGGCAACCTCAACAACCACATCGGCGTGCCCCTCACGCTGCTCGCCATGACGCGCGACACGGAGTTCGGCGTGGTGGAGATGGGTGCCAGCTCCTGCGGCGAAATCGCCCTGCTCTGCTCGATCGCCGAGCCCAACTACGGCCTGATCACCAACATCGGCCGTGCGCACCTCGACGGCTTCGGCGGTCCGGAGGGCGTACGCCGCGGCAAGGGCGAGCTGTACGACTTCCTGGCCGCGAACGGCGGCCGCGCCTTCGTCTGCCGCGACGACGACGTGCTGACCCCGATGGCCGCCGAGCGCGACCCGCTGGCCGCGGAGTACTACCCCGCGACCCTCGCCGAGGGCATGCAGCACCGGCTCGAAGGCGAATACAACCGCTTCAACATCGCCGCCGCCGTAGCCGTGGGCCGCTACTTCGACATCGACGAGGAGCGCATACGCCACGCCGTGGCGGGATACGTGCCCGACAACCACCGCTCGCAGCGGATCGAGACGCCGCACAACACCGTGCTCGCCGACTGCTACAACGCCAATCCGTCGAGCATGCGGGCCGCCATCGGGCACTTCCGCACCGAGTCCGCAGGCACGCACACGCAGAAAGCACTGATCCTGGGCGACATGCTCGAACTGGGCGACTGGGCGCAGGCCGAGCACGAAGCGATCCTGCGCCTGGCGCTCGACGAACCCGCCACGCAGCTTCTGCTCGTGGGGGCGGCATTCGCCGCGGCCGCCGACAGCGTGCGCCGCGCTCCGGATGCCGGCGCGGCCGCGGAGCGCATCCGCTGCTACCCCTCGCGCGAGGCGCTGGAAGCCGACCTCGCAGCACGTCCGCTGACCGACGCCCTCGTGCTGGTCAAGGGATCGCACGGCATGCGCCTCGACCAACTCCTGGGCATGCTCTGAGTGGCACCGGAACAGACGACCGACGGGCGCCGGAATGTTCCGGCGCCCGTTTTCACGTCCGGTCGCACCGCTGCCGAGCCCCCGCGCCATGCCGCACGCCCGACCGCAGCACGCCAAGCGGCCCGGAGCCTCCGTCCCCGCAGTCACCCGGCCCGCGACACACGATAGCGCCCCCGAACGCACCGCAACCCGACCGCCGCAGGCACCGCACCGAAGACAGACAACAGACCGAAGACAGACGGACGGAGCGAAAGCAGGCGGCAGCCCTCCGCCGAACAGCGGAGCGGATGGATGCGCGAAGTGCGTCCGGGCGCGCGCGAAACCCGATGCGGAAGCCGAAATCTTGGCATTTCGTTTTTTTTCGTTAAATTTGTCGGTTGTACAATCAAAAAAGAGACCCATGACACTCGACGAATACCAGCAGCATGCACTCGAAACGGCCATCTACCCCGCCGAACAGCGCATCGTATACCCCACGCTCGGACTGACGGGCGAAGCCGGCGAAGTGGCCGACAAGGTGAAGAAGGTGATCCGCGACAACGCGCAGCAGTTCACCGAGGAGCGCAGGACGGAGATCGCCAAGGAGCTCGGCGACGTGCTGTGGTACTGCGCCACGCTGGCGCACGACCTGGGCTATCCGCTCGAAAGCATCGCCCGCATGAACGTCGAAAAACTCCGCTCGCGCAAGGAGCGCCACCTGCTCGGAGGCAGCGGCGACAACCGCTGACCGCAAAACCGCAGCCGCGGAGGCGGATACGCCTCCACACCGCCCGAAAGGCATCCGACGACCGAAGCGTCCGACAGCCGGAGCGGCGGGGCATCCCGCCCGGCGGACCCCGGAGCACGAAACCCGGAGCACGGCAGAAGGCGGCAGGAGACCCGAACCCAAGCACAAACTTCAGATTACGACAGATGAAACAGGAAACCCGACCGGCCTCACTGCCGGAAAACGCCTACCGGGAACTCGCGCCCGGTGAAGAGTACACCCCCATCATGCCGGCGGCATCGACCCCGCGGGAGGTGACCCCCTATTCGGTGACGATGGGCCTCGTGATGGCCGTCGTCTTCTCGGCCGCCGCCGCATTCCTCGGCCTCAAGGTGGGCCAGGTGTTCGAGGCGGCCATTCCGATCGCCATCATCGCCGTGGGCGCGGGCAACATGACGGGCCGCCGCAACATGCTGGGACAAAACGTCATCATACAGTCGATCGGCGCCTCGTCGGGCGTGATCGTGGCGGGCGCCATCTTCACCCTCCCGGCGCTCTACATCCTCGGGCTCGACGCGCAGTTCTACCAGGTGTTCCTCTCGTCGCTCTTCGGCGGCGTGCTGGGCATCGTGCTGCTGATCCCGTTCCGCAAATACTTCGTCAAGGAGATGCACGGCAAGTATCCCTTCCCCGAGGCTACGGCCACCACCGAGGTGCTCGTATCGGGCGAAAAGGGCGGCAACCAGGCCAAGCTGCTGGCCGTGGCGGGCCTCGCGGGCGGCCTCTACGACTTCGTGGTCGGCACGTTCGGCCTCTGGACCGAGTCGGTATCGACCCGTCTGTGCGCCTGGGGCGCCGCGGCGGCCGACAAGTTCAAGGTCGTCTTCGGCCTCAACACCTCGGCGGCGCTGCTCGGTCTGGGCTACATCATCGGACTCAAATACGCCCTCATCATCACCGCGGGCTCGTGTCTGGTGTGGTTCATCATCGTGCCGCTCGTGGGCTCGCTCGCCGGCAGCATCGACCCCGCGGCGCTGGCCGCCCTGCTGGGCGTCACGCGCGAGGAGATCCTCGCGCAGCCCGACACGCTGCTCACGGCCGAGAACCTCTTCCAGTACATCGGCAAACCGCTCGGCATCGGCGGCATCGCCATGGCGGGCCTGATCGGCATCGTGCGCCAGGCGGGAATCATCCGCCAGGCCGTAGGCCTCGCCGTGAAGGAGCTGGGGGGGGGCCGCAAGGCCGCAGAGACGCAGGAGCGCACGCAGCGCGACCTGACGATGAAACGGGTGCTCTCGGTGCTCGTCGCGGCGCTGATCGCCACCTTCGTATTCTTCCACTTCGGCGTGCTGGGCGGCAACCTGCTGCAATCCGTCACGGCCATTCTGATCGTCTTCGTCATCGCCTTCCTCTTCACCACGGTGGCCGCCAACGCCATCGCCATCGTGGGCTCGAACCCCGTGTCGGGCATGACGCTCATGACGCTGATCCTCTCGTCGCTGGTACTGGTGAGCGTGGGACTGAGCGGCAAGAGCGGCATGACGGCCGCACTGATCATCGGCGGCGTGGTCTGCACGGCCCTCTCGACGGCCGGCGGCCTGGTCACCGACCTGAAGATCGGCTACTGGATCGGCACCACGCCCCGCAAGCAGGAGAGCTGGAAGTTCCTCGGCACGTTCGTGTCGGCGGCAACCGTGGCGGGCGTAATGATGATTCTCAACAAGACCTACGGTTTCGTGGGCGACGGCGCCCTCGTGGCGCCGCAGGCCAACGCCATGGCCGCCGTGATCCAGCCCCTCATGACCGGCGGACAGACCCCCTGGATGCTCTACTTCTGCGGTGCGGCGCTCGCGCTGATCCTCACGGCCATCGGCGTGCCGGCGCTGGCTTTCGCGCTGGGCATGTTCATCCCCATGTCGCTCAACGCGCCCCTCGTGGTGGGCGGTCTGGTGGCGTGGTTCGTGTCGAGCCGCTCGAAGGACGAGGGCCTGAACAAGGCCCGCATGGACCGCGGCACGCTCATCGCCTCGGGATTCATCGCCGGCGGCGCCCTGATGGGCGTGGTCAGCGCCGTGCTGAAGTTCGCGGGCGCCGAGTGGAAGCTGACCGAATGGGCCGCGTCGAAGGGTGCCGAATGGACCGGCCTGGCGATGTACGCCCTGCTGATCTGCTACTTCGCATGGCACTCGCTCAAAGCGAAAAAAGAGGAATAAACCAACCATAAACACAACGCATACCATGGAACTCAAAGACCGATTCCTGCAATACGTCTCCTTCGACACCCAAAGTTCGGAGGCGAGCGAAACCTACCCCTCGACCGACAAGCAGCTGGTGCTGCTGCGCCACCTGGCCGACGAAATGCGCGCGCTGGGCCTCACGGAGGTCGTGACCGACGCCCACGGCTACACGATGGGCACGATCCCCGCGTCGGAGGGCTGCGAGAACGCCCCCGTCGTGGGCTTCATCGCCCACGTGGACACGGCGCCCGACATGAGCGGCGCGAACGTCAAGCCGCGCATCATCGAGCAGTACGACGGCAGCGACATTCCGCTCAACGGGCAGATCACCATGCGCGTGGCCGACTTCCCCGAGCTGCGCGAATTCGTGGGCCACACGCTCATCCACACCGACGGCACGACGCTGCTCGGCGCTGACGACAAGGCCGGCGTAGCCGAGATCATGACGGCCGCGGAGTACCTGATGGCGCACCCCGAGATCAAGCACGGCAAGATCCGCATCGGCTTCACGCCCGACGAGGAGGTGGGCCGCGGCGTGGATCATTTCGACGTGAAGGCGTTCGGCGCCGACTTCGCCTACACGGTGGACGGCGGCTTCGAGGGCGAACTGGAGTACGAGAACTTCAACGCCGCAGGCGCCAAGATCGAGATTCAGGGCCGCAACGTGCACCCGGGCTATGCAAAGGACAAGATGATCAACGCCATCGAGGTGGCGGCCGAGCTCGGCGCCCTGCTTCCGGCCTGGGAGCGCCCCGAGCACACCGACGGCTACGAGGGTTTCTACCACTGCGTGGGCTTCAACGGCACGGTCGAGAAGTGCTCGGTGAGCTACATCGTCCGCGACCACGACGCCGGGAAGTTCGAGCAGAAGAAGCGCTTCCTGTGCGACTGCGCCGAGCTGATGAACCGCAAGTACGGCGAGGGCACCGTGAAGCTGACCGTCAAGGACCAGTACTTCAACATGCGCAAGATGGTCGAGCCCCATCCGCAGGTGATCGACAAGGCGCTCGAAGCCATGCGCATGGCCGACGTGGTGCCCGTCGTGCGCCCCATTCGCGGCGGCACGGACGGCGCACGCCTCTCGTTCATGGGTCTGCCCTGCCCCAACCTCTTCACGGGCGGCATGAACTTCCACGGCAAGTTCGAGTACGCGTCGCTCACCTCCATGCACAAGGCGATGCACGTGGTAATCAACCTGGCACAGCTCTGGGCGAAATAATCCGCGATACCCGCTTCCCGGTGCATGTCGGCGACATGCACCGGGAGTGCGGATAGCGCACCCTCCCGCCGACACGGGTCCGGAAACGGAACGCCGGCCGATCGAAACAAGACTTTCACCGATGGATCAATACGGTTTTCTGAGGGTGGCGGCTGCCATACCTCATGTTTACGTGGCGGACTGCCGACGCAACGCCGAGCGGCACATCGCCCTCGCGCAGCAGGCCGCACAGCGGGGCGTCGAAATCGTCGTTTTCCCCGAACTGTCGCTCACGGGCTACACGTGCGGCGACCTCTTTCTGCAACCCACGCTGCTCGACGCCGCCGAGGAGGCCCTGGAGCAGCTGCTGCGGGGGACGCGCAAGCTGCCGCTGACGGTCATCGCGGGCCTGCCCGTGCGCCACGGCGACGCGGTCTACAACTGCGCCGCGGTGCTGGCTCAGGGCCGCATCATGGGACTGGTGCCGAAGACGCACATCCCCAACTACGGCGAGTTCTACGAAGCCCGCTGGTTCGCGTCGGGCGCCGCCGTGGCGTCGGACACGGCGCGGCTCTGCGGCTGCGAGACCGACTTCGGCCGCGACCTCACCTTCGAGGTGAACGGCGCGGAGTTCGCCATCGAGCTCTGCGAGGACCTGTGGGTCGCCGCCCCCCCCTCGTCGCACCTGGCGCCGGCGGGCGCACGCGTGGTGTTCAACCTCTCGGCATCGCCCGAGGCGGCCGGGAAGCACGCCTACGTGCGCAGCCTGGTGGCGCAGCAGTCGGCCCGCACGATGGCGGCCTACGTCTACTGCTCGGCCGGCGCGGGCGAGTCGTCCACCGACCTGGTGTTCGCGGGCAAGGCCTTCGTGGCCGAGAACGGCACGATCCTGCGCGAGGCGGAGCGCTTTTCCGCCGAAGAACAGCTCGTGACGGCCGACGTGGACCTCGAACTCCTCGCCGCCGCACGCCGCCGCACCACCACCTACGGCCCCGCGGACGACGCGCCCGACACCACGGTCATCGAGCTGGAGATCCCCGAGAGCCTGCGTCCGGCGACGCTCGAACGTCCGCTCGCCGCGCTGCCCTTCGTGCCGGACGACGCGCACCGCAGCGAGCGGTGCGAGGAGATCCTCGCCATCCAGTGCTGCGGCCTGGCCCGCCGCCTCGAACACACCGCATGCCGCAAGGCGGTGATCGGCATTTCGGGCGGTCTGGACTCGACGCTGGCGCTGCTCGCAACCGTGCGCACGTTCGACCGCCTCGGCCTCGACCGCCGGGGCATCGTCGGCATCACCATGCCGGGCTTCGGCACCAGCACGCGCACGCACGGCAACGCCGTGGAGCTGATGCGCGAACTGGGCGTCACGGCACGCGAAATACCCATCGGCAAGGCGTGCGAACAGCACTTCGCCGACATCGGGCTTGACCCCGCGGACCGCTCGGCGGCCTACGAGAACGCCCAGGCCCGCGAGCGGACCCAGATTCTGATGGACACGGCCAACATGGAGGGGGCTCTGGTGATCGGCACGGGCGACCTGAGCGAGCTGGCGCTGGGCTGGGCCACCTACAACGGCGACCAGATGTCGATGTACGGCCTGAACGCCTCGGTGCCCAAGACCCTCGTGCTGCACCTGGTGCGCTACGAGGCCGACCGCATCGGCGGCCGCACGGGCGCCATCCTTCACGACGTATGCGACACGCCCGTGAGTCCCGAGCTGCTGCCCGCGCAGACCGCGGGGGAGATCGCGCAGAAGACCGAGGAGCTGGTCGGACCCTACGAGCTGCACGACTTCTTCCTCTACCACTTCCTGCGCTCGGGCTTCGGCCCCGCGAAGATCCTCCGCATCGCCGGGGAGGCGTTCCGCGGCCGCTACGACCGCACGACGATCCTCGGCTGGATGCGCGTGTTCTTCCGCCGCTTCTTCGCGCAGCAGTTCAAGCGCTCGGCCATGCCCGACGGTCCGAAGGTGGGCTCGGTGTCGCTCTCGCCGCGCGGCGACTGGCGCATGCCCTCCGACGCGTGGGCCACGGCCTGGCTCGACGAAATCGACCGGCTCGACGACTCCGCGGACCGGCCGCAGCCGGCTGCCGCGCAGGCCGGATCCAGAAACCGAAAAAACGAACGCCGATGAAGAAACACTTTCTCGCCCTGCTCCTGCTGCTGGCGGCCGCACCGGCCGTCAGGGCCCAGGACTGGCTCGAAAGCCTGAAAAAGGTAGCCACGGCCGCCGCCGACAAAGCCGCGGACGGCAAACTCACGCAGTACGCCATCGTCGGCACGTGGGAGTACGCCCGGCCGGGCGTGCGCTTCGAGAGCGACGACCTGACGAGCGAGCTGGGCGCCGCCGCGGTCCAGGGTTCGGTGCAGGAGAAGCTGGTGCGCGCCTACGAACTGGCAGGCATCCGCCCCGGGGCCTGCACGTTCGCTTTCGGGCGCGACGGCCGCTTCACGGCCGCCGCCGGGTCGCGCACCCTCGCGGGCACCTATGCGTTCGATGCCGCGACGCACGAAATCGTGCTCGACATCGAGCGCAAATCGGGCCGCACGCTCTCCGTACCGGGGCACGCCTACCTCAGCGGCAGCGGCCTCCAGCTCGTATTCCCCGTGACGAAACTCGTGGAGACGATCGAGGCTTTCGGCTCGAAAGTCCCGGCACTCGAAAAAGCCGCCGCGCTGCTCGAACGCTACCGCGACGTCTACCTCGGGTTCGAGTTCGACCGCAACTGACGGCCGGATACGGCGGAACGTCGGAACGTCGGAACCGGCATCGGGCCCCGCCGGGCGAAGCGCCCCCGCGCCGGACGCCGGCACCGCATACGGATCGGCCGACTGACCGGACGCGCCGGACGCCGGTTCTGTATACGGCATATCGGACCGTCCGCACCCGGCGGCACCTCAGCTTCCCGCGTCTTGCAAAAATTTCCCTTTATTCAGTGATTTGGGCGTCGTAGTAGGCGATGCGTTCGCGGCAAGTCCGTTCCACGATACTGCGCAACTGCTCGACTTTGGGGATCAGCACGTCGATGTCTTCTTTGGTAATTTCGAAATCGGGATTGTAACGTGACTCGATGTAGGCGCGTTGCAGCAAGTCGAATAAGCGCTTTTCCTCCTCTGTATCCCGTGGGAAAGTGTTGAAAATCTCCGTTGTGTGCTTTTTCGCCGCATTCATCAGTTCGGAAAGGTCATGACTCTTATGCCCGTAAAGGATAAAGACCATTGGGATCGTCCGCAGAAAGTTTTCTGCCGACTGATGAAGTAGGAACGATGCCATTTTGCAATCGCCGTCCTCGCAATAAAAGGTAACGCCTTTCAAAAATTGAGTCGCCCTCCCGAACTTATCGTCGAAATACTTCTGCGCCCGATCGCGGATTTCTGTGTAGTCGAGCTTTCGCCGCCGCGCCAGTTTATACGCCCCCGAATCGAACAGCACCACTCCGTCGCGCTTGATCTCCGTCTCGAAATAATGGGCTTTCTCAATGGCATAATTGAAATCGTCTATGCCATAGTTAATAAACTGCGGGTGAGTATGAAACGGGCGGTTCTTATTTTCAAAGAACTTGTCTTTAATCTTCTCGTACAAAGAATATTCGGCGGCCCCGATCGGCTTACGCGTCAAGATTACGATGTCGTAGTCGCTCATATAATAGGTAGGCGTCCCGAACTCTACGCGCTGGTCGTAATCCACGTAGCTGTTCTTCGCGTAACTGCCGAATAACACGATCATTTCGACCTGCTTGACCTGCTCAAGAATAAGCGCGGTCAGCTGTTGCAGGTCCTGTCTTTTTCGCGGCGGTAAAAATCGGGTGCTTCGTTTCATAAGGACAAATTTAGCGAAAAATCCGGGAAAGCGCTTTGTAAATACCATAAAAACGACTATATTTGCTCATCGTTCTGCAAATAGTCTGCAAAGTTTTCCGACGGGGGTGGCAGGAGTCA
>ERZ778514.2118-NODE-2118-length-13231-cov-4.132362_pt1 | contig 13231 bp, 9 predicted proteins | sample MGYA00510344_ERZ778514 | MGnify/ENA primary metagenome ERZ778514 (study PRJEB29527, sample SAMN07138968) | mouse gut metagenome | material: feces | host: mouse | place: China:Nanjing | collected 2016-01-25 ... | reverse complement strand
AACTGTATAAATCCCGTAATATGGTATATGTTTTCTAAAACTATAGAAAACAGCCAAAAACAGAGCCGGACAAAGCACCATTCCTCCTGTCATCAATAAAATCATATTTTCTTCAGTTCCCATTTTCACTGCTATCAATAACGAAATATTAGCAGCCAACGGAATTAGCAATACCAGTAAGAAGAGCAGGCCAGCACCAATCCAGTTTCTTTTTGCAAATTGAAACAGCATATATAATACCAGGCAACAGACAACAAAAATAATACATATGTTTACTTTTTTATTTCCAAAAATATTATTTTGTATAAACGCTGTGCAGAAAAAACGATAAAAGGCTTTATAGGCTGCTGGAATCGTATCAGGCAAACTCAGAATAATATTAGAAACGGAAACCTCATTTGCTCCTTTATAACTACTAAGCGAAACATCATAAATCCTGTTTACCACCACTACTGCTAATTTATACATTCCTCCCCCACACAGAACGGCGCCTGATGATCTTAGCACAAGCAAACCAATTTCCTTCAGATCCGCATTTTTCAATATTTGCTTCATCATATAAAACAAAATAATTACACATGTTGTTCCAAGATATGCCTGATAACATCCCATATCACATGCAATCAAAACGCTGCCTGCAAGAATCGCCGCTACCGGATGCGCCGTTTTTAGAATGCAGTACGCTGCGCAGACACTGAGGAAAAATGCCATTCCAAATGTAGGAGACATGTACGAATATGATAACGAAACACAGGTTAATGGAGATGCTATAAACAAAGCCCCCATAAGAAATATAATTTTTTTATTTTTGACTGCAAGCAAATCCGCCAACAGACTGACTGCCATTGCATCCAGAATCAAGGTTATAATAGAATTCAATTGATATGAAACCACTCCAAATCTCAGCATATCCAGATACGGCCAAAACCACCTTCCAATTGAGCGTTCCCAGCTATCAGCAAAATAAATGGAATTATTCCAAAGACCATCCATAGAATTAACCAGATTTTGGGAGATCAGCGCAAAATAAACAGCGCATCCAAAAAGTACCATCCTCAACATATCCATTGCATGTTTTTTAAGCCATCCTTCTACCGTTTTTATATATTCATTTACAAATATCATTTTTCTCCCTCTCGTATTCCTAAATTTTCTAATTGAAAAACTCTATCCGTGTCTCATGTTCTGTCCCATCGCCGTCCCAGAGAATCTCCAGCACCGAGGCCTGCTCTGTCTTTCCAAATTCCGGCGCAAAGGAACAGATGGTTCCCTCTTTATGAACCCGAACGGTGTCTTCCGGCATGACATGGATCTTACCGATCTTCTGCCCTTTCCTGTCCTGCACCAGGACACAATCCTTCTGAGGTATATATTCATACCCCGGCGCCAGATGCAGGTATCCTGCCACAGGGCCGTTGACATAATCCCTGATAACCACTGAATTTTCTTCCAGTTCGAGTCTGCGGACCTGGAGTCTTCCGGCAGCGGTCATCAGGCTGCCTTCTGCCCAATGCTCTTTATGAGATGCGGATATCATCTTCATTCTTTTTCCCACTCTGTGCTCACCCCAGCATACGGACTGCTCCTCTCCCTCAATAACGACTGTATTATGTGCGGCTGTACTCCGGAAATACGTACGAAGGGGTCCCTGATACTGTCCGGTCCCGGAATTGACAAACAAAGGCCCGCCTTTCCATGAAAGCTCAAAACTGAGCCCGTCGCAGTGCGCATGTCCGGGCATACAGGCAGGCGCAATCTCACCGGCGTCAAATACAAGCTTCAGGTCTTCCTTTTGAAGTATATAATACCCGGACCGCGCAAATGCCTGCCGGTACCTGGGCCGGATATGAAATTCCTCATACAGCGCATCCAGAATACTGGTAAGAGGTCTCGCCACATTATCTCCTGCGTCATTGAACAGCAGCGTGTGTCCCATGCCTTCTTCCAGAGAATAAGCTGCATCCGCCATCCTCTGTATAATCTTCACCAGCCCGGACGGATGTACAGTTTCTCCTGATCCCTGCGGCGGCTCACTCCGGCCTTCCAGCGCTTTCTCCACCCGCATCAGATCCTCCAGAACGATCTTATGATACATCATGCTTCTTTCATAATGCACTCCATCCGGCAGGATCTGCTCTTTGATCTCTTCTGCAAATCTTTTTTTTACTCTGTGATAAACTTTCGGCTCCTGAAAATACCTTGCTCCCAACAGCACCGTTTTCAGATTTTCCAAATAGTGATTTCCGAGCAGATGCCGTTCCATCCGCTTCTGCAGATGACGGTACTGTGCATACATGCTGTTATTCAGCTTTTGCAGGAACTCCGTATCTTTCTGAAGGATTTCGCCAAATCCGTCCACACAGATCCACAGATTCGTCAGCCTCAGAGAAATCGTATAAGGATGCCACCCGTCGCCGGTTCCTTCCCGGTTGTCCTGTATCCATCTCATGCAGAACTTCCGGAAACACTCATAATATGCCAAATCCCCTTCCCGGCGGTATGCCGCCGCCAGCGAAACCAGATATTCCAGATAATGAAGGTTAAAATTCCACAGATGCGATCGGTCTGCGTGCTCCCAGTTCTCCCCCTCAGCTCTTCCGCTCTCATAAAGCAGCGTCACTTTGCCTTTCAGAATCTCCTCCACCCGAAACCGTCTCAGGTATTCCGGGGCCTCATCCAGTCCCTGCATCCACAAAGATAACGGTCTGGTCTGCGGCGCCTGTGCTTCTGTCACTGCTTTCTTTCCCCGTTCCAGCCGGTTTTTCATCAGATAAAACAACTGACTTTTTTTCAGATATTTCAACGTCCAGTAATAATTTTCAATTTTTTTCCACACTTCTGATCACCTGATATAATCTCTCTGTCAATACGGAGAAATCAAAATCCTTTGCGCCTTCCTTTGCGTTTTCTGCCATCCGGGCATAGGTCTCCTCCGGCAGATTGTAAATCCGCAGAATCTCTTTTGCCAGCGCCTCAGGCGTACATTCTTCCAGAGAGTATCCGCACTGATACCGGTCCAGTATGCAATATCCCATTTTCACAGTGGAGATCACCGGTTTCCCGCTGGCCATATATTCAAACAGTTTGTTGGAGCTGTTCCCTCTGGACCAGTTATACTGAGCCTGGGAATAATTCAGGATATTGACCGAAGAACGACTCAAAATATATGGGATATACCTCTTTTCCACAAAACCTTTCAGCACGACGTTCGTAAGCTTTTCCTCTGCCGCCCGTCTCTGCATCTCCTCCAGCTGACTTCCGCCGCCGTAGATCAGAAACCGGATGTCCTTATGATCCTTCAGAATCTTTGCTGCATCCAGCAGATTGCCCACATTGTTGACCGGACGTATGGTGCCTGTATAGATCACTTTAAAACTGTCTGACTGAAGATCTTCATCCAGGAGGATATCTTTTTCAATACTTTCATAATAATCCTTCAGCTTTACGCCGTTATTGACATAATAGCACTTGTCCAGGCTGATCTTTCCGCCGTGTTCCGTGTCCCATCCCATCTCCTTAATGTGGTCTACGTCGCCTTCCTTCGTAAACACGACCGCATCCGCATGGACGTACATCCATCTCTCTCCCGCACTTAACAGTTTTCCGATCAGACTGTCCATCTTTACTTTTCCAAAGGAAAAGATCGCTTCCGGCCAGAGATCCCGCACCTCCACAATGGCAGGTACATGAAATCTTTTCGCCACAAGGATTCCGGCAATACTGGTCAGCGGATGCGCGCTGGACCCCATGATCACATCCGGTTTTCCATATTTTTTCGCATAGCCTCCCGCCATGCGAAGAAGGCCTGTGAAAAAGGACAGCATATTTTTCACCCGGGAGATCCCGTTTCCCTGATATTTTCTTGTCCTGACAAAGACAAAGGGAACCCCTTCCTCCTCCATACGAATATAAGGCTTCCCATGTGTATCCACTGTATCTCCGGTCTGGTGCAGCTCATTGGCCGCAAAAACCGTAGTCTCTATTCCTTTTTCCTGCAGGCACTGTGCAAAGCAGAAATGTCTGAGCATCGGTCCTGTCTTCGGGGTTGTCGCATAATGATTCAATATCCAAAATCTACGCATGGTTCTGTCCATCCTCCACGCCTTCTGTACTTTCTTTTGTAAACATGATCTTCAGGGTCAGGAACATCAGCCGGACATCCATAATCACGGAATAGGTCTCGATGTACATCAGATCCAGCTTCAGCTTGTCCAGCGGAGTCGTATTATATTTCCCGTAGATCTGTGCATACCCGGTAAGTCCTGCCTTGACTTTCAGGCGATAGATAAATTCCGGCGTTTCCCGGCAGAATTCTTCAATATACTGCTGCCGTTCCGGCCTCGGCCCCACGATACTCATGTCACCCTTCAGAATATTCAAAAGCTGCGGCAGCTCGTCCAGCCTGGTCGCCCGGATCAGCCCTCCGACTTTCGTAATACGGCTGTCATTTTTACTGGAGAACTGTGCTCCGTTCTTTTCCGCATCCACGATCATGCTGCGGAATTTATAGATGAAAAACTTTTTGCCGTTTATCGTCACGCGCTCCTGCTTAAAAAGGGCAGGGCCATGGTCCTCCATCCGGATCGCCAGAGCGGTCAGCAGCATGACCGGCGAAGCAATAAGCAGCAGAATTCCGGAAATCAGAACGTCCATGATGCGTTTGATCACCCTCTGCTCAAACGACAGGCCATAATTCCGAAGCAGCAGAAAGGGCGTGTCAAAGGAATGCAGCTTATCCGCTCCCCGAAGCAGAATGTCCGTAATCTCCGGCGCCACATAGATACGGATGGAACGCTCATAACAGTATTTGATCAGTATATTGCGTTTCTGTTCCTCGATCCCATACAGCATCATCGCGTCGCAGTCCTTAAGTTCCTGCTTTAACCGGTACAGCGGCTCTCCTGCGGAGACGCAACGGGTTACTTCATACAGATCCTTTCTGCCGGAAATCTTGTGGAGCAGATTCTCCTTATTGTTCAGATCGCAGATCAGCAAAAGCCTTCTGGGCGGAAACAGCCTCCGGAATACCGGTTCTGAAATCTGATTCAGCAGAAAGATGACCAGAATATCCGCCGCACTGATGGCAAACATGGGCCACATAATGGGAAACGGGAATCTCCGAAATACCATGATGATCTGTATATAGATCACCGCATTGGAGATCAGCGTCCCCAGCATCTGAGACAGGATCAGCTGTCCTTTTCGGTAATATGCGTATTTCATCCCGCCGTACATACAGATAAAAACCGCCAGATAAAGCACATAAAACCCGATCATCATCAGATTGCCCTTGTTCTCAAACGGCCGTTCCAGCATGTCATTATAGATGCAAAACCAGATGCCGGCAAAGAAAACAGTCTCAATTAGGATTTCAAAACCGGCGATTCCAAGACGCAGGAGCCTTTTGAACTGATCGAATTTATCCATGGCGCTCATTTCCTCATTATCTATAATCTTTCAGTATTCTAACACTTTCTGTCTTCTTTTACAAGGATTGCAGCCTGTAAATCTGAAATCCGGGAATTTTGTCTGTTTCTGTGCATATTACGTTATCATATAAGGATATCAGGTATTCCAGTCCCTTGTCAAAACTGCAGATCAGATATCCATTTTCGCTTTCATACAGTGCTTCTTTTACACTGTCAATCCCGTTCTGTCTCAGTTTCTCCTGCCAGACAGGGCTGAAACTCATCCAGTCTCCAAGAGACATATAGTTCATGTCGTATGGATCTTCCCTCCACAGATGAACATTATATGTGGTAAAAGCCATGGAAGTCACATCATTGAAATAAAAATTTTCCGGATGCTCCATACAGTATTCTTTCAGCGCTTCAACATCTTCATTCCGGTGATACATCTCCTGATTCTGCTGCCTGAGCTGCTTAAGCTGCGATGCCGCCGGTATACACAGCAGCAGACACATGAGCGCCGTTCCTGCCATACAGGTCCGTTCTGATATCCGGAGCTTTTGCAGAACTTCCCCGGTAAGCAGCAGTGCAGTAGCCGTCTGCATCAGGTTCATGCTGTATATGACCCGTTCCGGAGTCCGCCCTGCATACAGCAGACAGCACCACAGGAGCGTCTGCACACCGACGATACACAGAATTCTGAAAAAATCTCCTTTCTCTTTCCTGCAGAGTCCCCGGACTGCAAGCAGGCCATACAGAATCAGCGCCAGTACATGCTGCCTGTGAAATTTCCCGGACAGCACGCCCTGCAGATATTCTTTCACACTCTTTTTCATCTGTCCGATCACGGTCTCTTTGGGTGGAAATGCCTGATCATGCGCTTCCACATACTCCTGAAAAAACTGCGGAGTGATCCTGTCATCTGCCGTATAATTATAATTCATCAGAGTCCTCGCCCTGCTTTTCTTTTCAATCCCGATACCGGCATAAAATTCTTCTGCACCTTCATAAACCGGCAGCGTATATGCCGGAAAATCGTATACTTTGGTACGGTTCTGATCATACTGCCTGTACGCTCTCCATTCCGCACTCCCATAACCAGTGACATTTCCCATATATCCCAGAATAAGCACACCGGCCACGCCAACCGGTATCAGCCTGTGCCAGAGCACATCTCCCCTGTTTTGAAATGTCCCAAACATCCACAGCACCGTGCACACCGGAAGAATCATATAAAAGATATCTGCACGGATCTGCTGCGTCAGAAAACATAAAAAGATCAGTATCAGAACATCTTTCTTCTCAATCCTTCCTGCTGTCATATACCAGAAGATTACCGTAACGCCAAGAACTGCCGCCGTGGTTGTAAAGGTAAGCTGCGTCAGCGCCTGTGCCCCTGACACCAGAAATATCAGAATACCCAGTACCGCCATCCACTTTCTCATAAGCGCTGTCTGCCGATGGATGAAACGGTACAGAATCAGGCACATGCATATGCCCTGCAGAAGCAGATAGACAATCGCATACCAGTCCGCACCGGGCAGAAGCCGGTATAAAAATGTCAGAAACAGCGAATACCAGTACCCGGAAAATATCGTGTGTGCATCCGGAGTTCCCAGATACTGTCCGGACACGATCTCCATCATGGACCGGTCGTCAATAATCCCATAGACAAACGGGACCGTCATCCATAATACAATCATATAAATCACCGTGCATCCTGCAGCATACGCGGCATCTCTTTTTTTATCCCTCATTTTCTCATTCCTGCATCTAAAATATAGTTTCTTTATTTTACTTTATTTTCATGCGCTTGTCATCATGCCCGTAAAAAATTCTTTTTCCCTTTACTTGTCCGGGCAGGGGAATTATAATAAGAACAGTATTTCAGTCACGGAGTAAAATCATGCATACACCCATATTATCCATCATCACAGTCTGTTACAATGCCGGACATGTTCTTCCGAAAACGCTTGAAAGCGTCCTTCCGCAGTCCTTCACATGCTTTGAATATCTGATCATAGACGGAGGGTCCACGGATGATACCCTGTCTCTTTTAAAACAGGCATCCGGACGGTTTGCCCGGAGGCAGATTTCTTTCCGGTATATCTCTGAACCGGATCAGGGAATCTATGATGCCATGAACAAGGGAACCCGGGCTGCAAAAGGTACCTGGCTTCTTTTTCTGAATGCCGGGGATCTGCTGGCCGGTCCGCGCATACTGGAGCAGATCTTCTCCGAACCTTCCAACGGTTCCGTGATCTACGGAGATACCTTGTGCGTCTATCAGAACAAAGAGAAGCTCTACCCCGCCCTGCCCTTAAAAAATATTATCCGCGAAATGGCATTCTGCCATCAGTCTGCATTGATCAGGCGTTCGCTTTTACTGGAACAGCCTTATGACACCAGCTATAAAATATGTGCCGATCATCACTTTTTCCTTTCCATGTATCTGAAGGAAAAAACATTTGATTACCGCCCGGTTCCTGTCTCAGTCTACGAGATCGACGGATATTCTGACAGAAACAAACTGACGGCTCACAGAGAACAGCATCGGATGCAGAAAGAACTTCATGTATTTCATCCAACCATGTCCTGGTTTTTGCGGGAATGCATCTTTTATGCCAAACAGCTGGTCAAGTTCGTGGGCGGTCAGAAAATCATTGATTTTGTCCGGCAAAAACGTCTGCAGTAGTCAAAACTGCAGACGTCTGTTTTATTTCCAGAAACTGAATGCTCTTTCAACTGAAAAATAAAATTCCGGATGCTGAATAAATGTCCAGTCTCTTTCCCCGACAATTCCCATTAAAAAAGCAACCAATACAGAAAATATAGTCAAGGCATAAAATACAGTCACCAGATTTTTCTGAATCAATTCTCTTTGGACTCTAATATAATTGCAACACAACAGAATTACCACAATCATGAAAAGTGGAATGGCTTCTGCTGTATAACGAATATGAACACCCGCAGATACAAAGACCAATATCGCCATGAGCCATCCTGTTCCTGTTATTGTCCCCATCATAACAGTTGCAAAATCCCCCTGCTCTTCGTTCCATTTTTTCCATAACACCGGAAGAAACATAGTATACAACAAAGGTACACTGCCAAACATTGAGAGTATATTTCCTGTATTATAAAAGTAACCCACAAAATCGTTCCTGGCACTTCCAGTAAACACAAACGGAAACTGAGCTCCAAAGGAAAGGGGCTGAAACATTCCAAACCACAGGCACAGCGGAAGCGTTGCAAACTTATAAGAATCCTTTGCCATATCCGTAACTGTAAGTTGATAGTTTTGTCCAAAATCAAATACATTTCCAAAACGAACCGCATTGTACCACATCAAACCGGCAGCAACCAGTATATATGGAATAATTAAAGCAATCAAACATCCCTTTCTCTTTATGAGCTGCTTTTTAAAGAAACAATCTGTCAAATATGGAATCAGAAGGAAAGAATATAGTACCATCGTCGGTCTGCATCCGACTGCCGTTGCCAAAAACAGCCCTCCAAAGAATATCCGGAGATAATTCTTCTTCTGTGTCCAATACACCGAAGCCAACAGATACAGGCCGGCCGCCGCAAATGCCAGACCAGCCCCGTACACCAGTTCATAAAATTTTGCCCGACTCACAAAGCAGAATGCCACGCTACCTGCATCCAGCAACAGAATTCCCAGAATATAGAGTCCAAACGAAGTGTCTGGCAACATATTCTTCAGGCATTTAACCAAAAGCATGTTCAAAAAGATCAGATAGATTCCGAACAGCAGACACGTCATCAGCCCCGTCGACAGATACATTCCCGTCATCCATTTAAACGGCACAAAGAACAGCAGTGCAGGAATCACACCAAAATATACATAATAATTCCCCTGATAATAGGCCGCATCCATGATATAGTCCTCATCCCGGATCAGGCCTTTTGCCTCTCTTTCTGTCTCATCATATGGATTATCCAATGTCAGCAGTTTTTCAGAAAGTTGTACATTCAGATTCGTTCGTCCAGACAGCAGCGCGTCGGTCAACAGCTGGCTGTACATATCCCCTCCCTCCTGCGCTATCTGAACCTTTTCCACAGAATGCATGTACAAATTCCACATAACCAGCAGCATACCGGTTGTAAAAACGCACAGCAACAGCAGCTGGCTGCGCTTTTGTAAAGGTTCCAGGAAATAACTGTCGTTCCTGATGAGGTAAAGCCCCGCCAGCGCCAGAAAGAGCAGCAAAAACCGGATGATACAGAACCGGAATTTTACGGGTTCATTGACCACACAGGCATCCATCGCCATCTGATAAAGATCGTCCTCCAGATCAAAGACAATCTTCAGTTCTTTTGTCTTTCCGGAAAAATAACAAGTCACCCACTTCGTTCGTTCCACTTCCGGCACATATTCCCTTGATACATTCCGCATCAGGTATCCATTGGCTTCGTCTGTGTAATACATGGTATATCCCAGATACTTTTCATTGGGAAGATACAGATCCAGATACAGGGTTCCTACTTCCACATCAATATCTTTAATCGTTATAGATGCTTCTTCTCCATAATCCCTGACATAAGTCAAAATATTTCCGGTCACTTCAAATCCAGTCGTCTCCATCTGATCCACAGTAAAGCTCTTTCTCTCGTACCTGTCTTTGTTTAAAACTCTGAAAGAATTAAAATTGAATATACAGGTTTCCATAAACAGGCAGAAAACAAAAAGATACCATATTCTTTTATCAAGCTTCCCTCTCATGTACCGTCTCACTGGAATCCTCCTTTAGTATGCCTTGTATAAATATAAGTCCGCCGAACATCGCAACCAGCTGCGCGCGATACGTATACCAGTAATGAATCTGTGAATGATTGGACATGACCAGATACCAGATATATGGATAAGATGCCGTAAACAGAATCGGCAGATAAGCACTTATCGTCTGCCAGTCCTTTAATTTTTTCCATACCGTCAGGAGCAGTGCCATTACCAGGATCACAAGAACCACCCTGCTCCACGAGATAATCCCTGCGTCCTGCACATTCATCCATGCCTTCAGATTTCTCTGTATGGTCCCAATCCGATCAAGCGGCTCTTCTTCGCTTCCCTGCAGGCGGTACTGAATCACGCTCATGGTTCGCCAGAAATACCGGACTCCAAGAACCACTACCGTAATTCCCCATTTCGCGACCCAGGTCAATGCATACCCCAGCCCCCAGGAAACGGAAGCCTTGAACATAAATATAAAATTCCCCGGAAGATCCATCCGCTCATCCCTCACCCGCATCCACAAAAGCAGGATCAACGGAATTCCCAACGTAATAATCGGATAAGTCAGGAAATCGAAAAAATTCTCCACCATGCCCACAACAAAAAAATACAGCATCAAATTCAACGGCCTGTCTGTACCATATCCGGACAGCAGGAAGATCACAGCGCCGAACAGCACGTAAAACGTAGTCAGATACTGAAAACAGGTCGTAACTGCCACCAAGTAACCGCTGGCGATGGTCAATACATAAAACATCGCACAGACCGGTCTTGTTTTCTCTGCAATCAGCCATGCGCTCCAGAAAAATAAAAGGTAAAACAACAGCATCCCAAGATAACGAAGCTCCTGCACCTGAAATATGACCGTCAGGGGCCTTAAGGCCACCTGGTAACCATGCCAGTATCTTGGATACTGATTGATACTGACCGAAGCCTGGATGGGATTGTAATAGTCCCTGTTCGCGATCAGACTCTCATACATCAGCATATCCGTATGGTTGTCTACGATTGCGCTGTGCCGGTAAAAGGCATACATGGGCCGTTCGCCTTCTGTCTTCATCACCGCAAGGGACTTTTCCACATTCCCCTGGATCCAGGAGACCGGGATACAGTAGACCAGCGCCATGGACAGGAAAAAAACAGCGATCAAAACCACATACATTTTTACAAAAGGTTTTAAACTTTTCACTCTTCCCATTTTCTCGTATCCTGTCCTTCCTCATAATTCTCATCCACGAATATCACAAACTCGTCTGTGGACGCATATTCTCTGTAGCCATAAACAGACCAGTCCCCTGCATAGGTGCGGCTGGCCGAAAAGATCAAAAAAGTACATCCCTGTTCCCGTGCCAGCGGACCGGCGACATCCACATCAATCTCCGACTCCTGTACCGCCTTATACAGATTCGCAACAGGCCCGTACACTGTTTCCATCTCGTTAAAAACAAGCGCGTTCCGCGCATATTCCAGAGTCAATGACGGATCATACAGCCGAAGATAAGGCGTCAGGCGGTTAGATGCCAGTACATGTACATTCCCGGGAAGCAGATCGCAGACCGCCACCACATACTGCGGTACCTTCCAGGCATTGGTAGATACCTCAAACCATTCCGTAGAAAGAACCTTCTTTCCGCCAGACGCCAGCGCCACCAGCATCACCAGAAATACTGCCTGTCTGAGCATCCCTTCGAGTTTCCCGAGTATCAGGCAGAAAGCATATGGGATCGTCACTGCCGGCAGGACCAGCCAGAGGATCCGCCAGTATACATTTTCTCCCAGCAGCTTCATAAACAGCACCCCGGTAAGCGGGCACCAGTACAGGAACAGAAAGAACAGCGGCAAAAGCCCGAACATCCATTTTCCCACACGGCTTTTATCCAGCAGGAAGATACAAAACACACTCAAAAGAAGGAGCGGAAATATCCATGCGCCTTCAAACGTTGCTGTAAAATCCGTCTTTGCAATATGAAAAAAATCCTGCATATTCATTTCCTTTTTAATGAGTCAGATAAATATAAAACACACCCAGCACAATACAGGGAATACAGGAAAGAATCCCATGACAAAAGTACCGAATCTCTCTTTTATAAATGGAAACCAGAAAGATCATTCCTCCCACAAACACGGGCGTCAGCATAATTCCCATGGAAGACAGAAGGCATCCTCCCAGGCAGGCGATTCCAAGAAGCACCCAGTTACCCGCCGTATCCTGTCGCACCGTCCGCAATACCATGTAAAACAACGTCGGAATCAGGACCGTAGCCAGAACTCCCTTTCCCACCCACGGCGTAATGCTCAGAAACGTAAGACCTGCCGTATGTTCTCCACTCATGAACAGGTGAAGCATCACCGCAAACGCAAGGAACATTCCCTGTAACTGCCTGTCTTCTGCAAACAGCTCTTTCCCAATCAATATATAGATCATATACGCCGTCGGTATCATAAACCACGGCAGTATGGTATGCGCCATGATCGTCGGAATCACGTTTACAAGCTTTGAAAGCCAGGCATAAAAGATCGGCCAGAGCGACAGCACATACCGCTTGTCAAAATCCGCAAAGGATCCCGTCTCCGGATAGATCCAGTATATCCTGTCCGAAAAAAAAGCTTCATTCGCCAGATTTACATAATACGTATCATCCCATTCCAGATACATATGGTGATGGATAAAATACAGCTGAAAGAAGATCAGCCCAGCTGCAGCCAAATGCGCCAAAGTCAGATATTGCGGGACCGTTTTTGCCAGCATCCGCATATCTGCAGCGATCTCTTTTCTACAGCAGATGCCCACTGTACAAAAGATCGCAACCGCAAAACTGTAGACCAGCACAAAAGCCTGGAAACTGCCCCGAAACATGGTCATGGGTACAAGGATCAGTTCCATCAGCGCCCACCAGAACATGATGCCCGACATAATCGAAAAAAGGACGCCTTCATTTTTCAGTTTCAAAACATGGCGTACCGCATAGCCGGACAAACAGGTCCCGGTAAAAAAAAACGCCAGTGTCAGCAATATTTCCAGCCGCATGTTCTATCCTCACTTTTCCTCTATCATCCAAAGCTTCTG
>ERZ778514.2113-NODE-2113-length-13245-cov-3.987566_pt1 | contig 13245 bp, 14 predicted proteins | sample MGYA00510344_ERZ778514 | MGnify/ENA primary metagenome ERZ778514 (study PRJEB29527, sample SAMN07138968) | mouse gut metagenome | material: feces | host: mouse | place: China:Nanjing | collected 2016-01-25 ... | reverse complement strand
GTTGTGATCGGCCCTGCAGTGGCGGCGCTGTCCAGAAAAAAGGATATGTACCGTATGGTCATCTACCTGAAACATATGAAAGAAACCGTTCTGCTGCATGTAAAAAACCAGATCGAGCGAATACTGGAACAGGAGGCTGTGTGGAATAAGATATACATACAGTTTGATTATAATCCATTAAATGCATATTAGGAGGAAATTATGGCAATACGAAATCTGAGACTGGAAGGAGATCCGATTCTTCGCAAGACAAGCAGGGAGGTCAAGGAGATTACTCCAAAGGTCAGAGAACTGATTGACGACATGCTGGAAACCATGTATGAAAAAGAAGGCGTCGGACTGGCGGCTCCCCAGGTGGGAATCCTGAAAAGGGTGGTGGTGATTGATATCGGAGACGGTCCGCTGGTGATGATCAATCCCATGATTGTCAGGGAGGAAGGAACCCAGACGGGCGATGAAGGGTGCCTCAGCGTTCCCGGAAAAGCAGGACAGGTGACACGCCCGAATGAAGTAACGGTTCATTTTATGGATGAGGACGGGGAATACTATGAACTGGATGGAACGGAGCTTCTGGCCCGCGCCATCTGTCACGAATGCGAACATCTGGATGGAAAGCTCTATATTGACCGTGTGGAGGGAAAACTCCATGATGTCGTGGAAGAGGAAGACGAGGAGGCATAGCCGTTTATGAATATTATCTTCATGGGAACGCCGGATTTTGCAGTGGGGACGCTGGATGCGCTGGTGGAGGCGGGACACCGGATCACGCTGGTGGTGACTCAGCCGGATAAGCCAAGAGGCAGAGGACATGCCATGCAGTATACGGCAGTCAAAGAAGCGGCGCTTGGACATGGACTGCCGGTGTTCCAGCCGAAGAGGATCCGGGAGGAAGAGGCGGTCCGGACACTGGAGGAGACGGAAGCGGATGTGATGGTGGTCGTGGCGTTCGGCCAGCTCATACCGGAGCAGATTCTTCGGATGAAAAAGTATGGATGTATCAATGTGCATGGCTCCCTGCTTCCGAAATACCGCGGGGCAGCGCCGATTCAGTGGGCGGTTATTGACGGGGAGAAGGAATCCGGCGTAACGACCATGCAGATGGATGAAGGGCTGGACACGGGAGCAATGCTTTTGAAGACAGTCGTGCCGCTGGAAGAAAAGGAAACCGGGGGCAGTCTGTTTGACAAACTTTCCAGAGCAGGGGCGGAGCTTTGTGTGGAAACTTTAAGACAGCTGGAAGCCGGTACAATTGTGCCGGAAGAGCAGGGAGAATCCCCCACGGCCTATGCCGCCATGCTCACCAGAGATATGGGAGTCATCGACTGGACCAGGAGCGCACGGTCCATTGAGAGACTGATCCGCGGGCTGAATCCATGGCCCAGCGCATATACGCATCTGAACGAAAAAGTTCTGAAAATATGGGCAGGAGAAGTTCTTCCTTCGGACGTATCAAAGGGCAGATGCGGTGAGATACTGGAAGTGACAAAGGATTCCCTGATCGTGCAGACCGGCGAAGGACGGCTGGCAGTCAGGGAGCTTCAGCTGGAAGGAAGAAAACGGATGGAGGCGGGAGCCTTTCTGAGAGGATTTCCGGTGGAAGCCGGCACGGTTCTGGGATAGATGGCAAGGAGGAGTTCCTATGTTTTTTTATGATGCAACTTATATACTGGTGCTGATCGGTGCGCTTTTGTCCATGTGGGCGTCTGCGCGGGTGAACAGCACTTATAAAAAATATGCGCAGGTCCGAAGCGCATCCGGGCTTACCGGGGCGGAGGCAGCGCGCAGGATCCTGAATGGAGCCGGTATCTATGATGTGAGGATTGAACACATCAGCGGAAACCTGACCGATCATTATGATCCGCGGGGCAAGGTGCTCCGGCTGTCGGATACGGTGTATGGCTCGCCGTCGGTGGCAGCCATCGGCGTGGCGGCTCACGAATGCGGCCATGCCATCCAGCACGATCAGGGATATGCGCCGCTTCAGATCCGCAGTGCAATCGTTCCGGTGGCAAATATCGGGACGAAGGCGGCATTTCCGATTATTCTTCTCGGACTGTTCTTCGGGAGTTCCTACACGCTGATTCAGGTGGGGCTTCTGTGCTTTGCATGCGGGACGCTGTTCCAGCTGATTACGCTGCCTGTGGAATTCAATGCTTCTGCCCGGGCGGTCGACATTCTGGGAAATACGCATATGCTGTCGGATACGGAGCTTGGTTCTACAAAAAAGGTGCTGTCTGCAGCAGCGATGACCTATGTTGCGGCAGCGGCTGCTTCCATTTTATCCCTGCTTCGCCTGGTTCTTCTGTTTGGAGGTAGAAGACGTGACTGACAGCAGGATCAACGTCCGGGCAGTGGCGCTGGAACTTTTGCTGGAGATCACAAAAGGCAGAGAGCTGAGCCATGTGGCGCTTGGCGGCGCACTGGAAAAATACCAGTATCTGAATAAGCAGGACCGTGCTTTTCTGACCCGGCTGACGGAAGGAACTCTGGAGCGTATGCTGGAGCTTGATTATATCATCAGCCGGTATTCCAGCGTTCCGATGAAGAAGATGAAGCCGGTCATACAGAACCTTCTCAGGCTGTCGGTGTATCAGTTTCGCTATATGGATCGGATTCCGGATGCGGCGGTGTGCAATGAAGCAGTAAAACTTGCACAGAAGAAAGGCTTTGGAAATCTGAAAGGGTTTGTAAACGGCGTTCTGCGCAGCATTGCCCGGGAGACGGAAGAAATCGTATATCCGGATCTGTCAGTCGCCTGGTCCACACCGGAATGGATCCTGAAACAGTGGACAGAGGAATACGGAGAAGAGACTGCTCTATGCATGCTGAAGGATCAGTACGAGGATAAACCGCTGACCATCCGGGTAAATATTCCAAGGATCACCAGAGAACAGCTGAAGGAGAGACTGAAACAGGAAGGCGTTCAGGTACAGGAGGTTCAGAACGTGGACTGCGCCCTTGCCATATCCGGTTATGACCATCTTCGCTCGATTCCTTCTTTTCAGGAAGGGCTGTTTCAGGTACAGGACGTAAGCTCCATGTATGCGGCTCTGCTGGCGGCGCCGGGACCGGGGGATTACTGCATCGATGTCTGTGCAGCTCCCGGGGGAAAGAGCCTGCATCTTGCAGAACTGATGGATGGAACCGGCATGGTGGAAGCGCGGGATCTGACGGATTACAAGGTAGATCTGATCGAAGACAACATACGGCGTATGGGGGTTCAGAACGTGAAGGCAGTACAGATGGATGCGGCTGTTTTTGACAGGGAATCTGTGGAAAAGGCGGATGTGGTGCTGGCAGATCTTCCCTGTTCCGGCCTGGGAGTTCTGAGAAAGAAAAATGACCTGAAATACCGTATGAACCTGAAGCAGCAGAGGGAACTGGTAAAGCTTCAGAGACAGATCCTGGATACGGTATGGCAGTATGTAAAGCCCGGCGGAACGCTTGTTTACAGCACCTGTACGGTACATAAGCAGGAAAATGAAGGGAATACGGCCTGGTTTCTGGAGCATTACCCGTTTCGGCTGAAGGAACAGGTGCAGATGCTTCCGGGAGTGGATCCATGGGATGGATTTTATATTGCGAAGATGGAGAGATTATGACATGATTGACCTGAAATCACAGATGCTTTCGGAGCTTCAGCAGGAAATGGAGCAGCTTGGAGAGCCGAAATTCCGGGCAAAACAGATCAGCAGCTGGATGCATGAGAAGCTGGCGGACAGTTTTGATGAAATGACAAACCTTCCCAAAAGCCTTCGTGAAAAACTGCAGCAGAGATATGAGTGGGTCCGGCTGGAACTGGTACAGGTGCAGCAGTCTGATCAGGACGGAACCTGCAAATTTCTGTTCCGGCTGCCGGACGGGAATGTGATCGAAAGCGTACGGATGAAGTATCATCATGGGAATTCGGTCTGCATATCCTCTCAGGCGGGCTGCCGGATGGGCTGCCGGTTCTGTGCATCGACTCTGAACGGGCTGGAACGGAATCTGAAGGCTTCGGAGATGCTGGAGCAGATCTATCAGATACAGAAGTGGTCGAAGGAGCGGGTGCACAATGTCGTGGTTATGGGAACCGGGGAGCCGTTGGATAATTATGATGCGCTGCTGCGGTTTCTGCGGCTTCTGACTCAGGAAGGCGGCCTGCATATCAGTCAGAGAAATGTGACGGTATCCACCTGCGGACTTGTCCCGCAGATGAGACGGCTTGCAGATGAGAAGCTTCAGATCACGCTGGCATTATCGCTTCATGCGCCAAATCAGGAAAAACGCAGGAGCATCATGCCGATTGCCGGGAAATACGGACTTTCAGAGGTTCTGGATGCGTGCAGGTATTATTTTGCGCAGACCGGGCGGCGGATTACATTTGAATACAGTCTGGTCGGGGGTGTGAATGACAGCCGGGAGGATGCAGAAGAGCTGGCGGCGCTGGTAAAGCCTTTGAACTGTCATATCAATCTCATACCGGTCAATCCGGTCCGGGAGCGGAAGTTTGCGCCGCCGGATCACAGGGCTGTAGTCAATTTTAAAAATAAACTTGAAAAATCAGGAATAAATGTTACTATAAGAAGAGAAATGGGCCGTGACATTGACGGCGCCTGCGGGCAGCTACGAAAAAGCTATATGGATACAGAAAGAGTGAGGTGAATACCTGTGCAGACATCGGTTGCGATGACAGACATTGGACGAAAAAGAAAAGTGAATCAGGATTATGTGTTCGCTTCCGACAGGCCGGTAGGGAATCTTCCGAATCTCTATATTGTTGCGGATGGAATGGGAGGACACAAAGCGGGAGATCTGGCCTCTTCCTACGGGGCCCGGATGATCGTGGAGGCGGCAAAACGGTGTACGGATGTGAGGCCGGCGCTGATTCTTCAGAAAGCAGTCCGCTATGCGAATTATCAGCTGCTTCAGAAGTCAAGGGAAAGCGAAGATTATTACGGTATGGGGACCACTCTGGTGGCGCTGTGTGTCTGCGGATATGAGGCTCTGGCTGTTAATATCGGGGACAGCCGGCTCTATGAAGTGACACAGGAAGGGATCCGTCAGATCTCAGAGGATCATTCTCTTGTGGCGGAACTGGTGCGCAAGGGGGAGTTAAGCCCGCAGGAAGCCAGAAATCATCCGGATAAGAATATTATTACAAGGGCGCTTGGGATTCAGGAGGAAGCGGAGATCGATCTGTTTCCATTTCATGTGGATCCGGGAAACCGTTATCTGCTGTGCTCAGACGGGCTCAGCAACATGGTAGAGGATACAGAACTCTGCCGTCTGATCCAGGGAGACGAGAATCTGTATGATGTGGGCTGCAGGCTGATTCTGGAGGCAAACAGGAACGGCGGGATGGACAACATTGCAGTCGTACTGGTGGAAATAGAATGACAGTGAGGTAGGATTATGATTAAGGTGGGAACGATTGTCGGCGACCGCTATGAGATCCTGGAACGGGTAGGGGTCGGAGGGATGGCTGAAGTCTTCAAAGGAAAGGACCATAAGCTTAACCGATTTGTTGCAATTAAGGTATTAAAGGAAGAATTCCGTGAAAACGGAGGATTTATCAAAAAGTTTAAAGAAGAAGCCCAGGCAGCTGCCGCTCTTGCGCATCCGAATATCGTCAATGTCTATGATGTGGGAGACGAATACGGGATCTACTATATTGTGATGGAGCTGGTGGAAGGGATTACACTGAAGAACTACATTGAACGGAAGGGACAGCTGACGGTCAAGGAGGCGACGAGCATTGCCATTCAGGTGTCTGCGGGTCTGGAAGTAGCACATAATAATCAGATCGTTCATCGCGATATCAAACCTCAGAACATTATCATTTCCAGAGAAGGAAAGGTAAAAGTTACAGACTTCGGGATTGCCAAGGCAACCACGTCTCAGACCACCACGTCTACGGCCATGGGGTCTGTTCACTATGCGTCTCCGGAGCAGGCAAGGGGCGGATACGTGGATCACAGAAGCGATATCTATTCGCTGGGAGTCGTCCTCTATGAGATGGTGACCGGAAGGGTGCCTTTTGACGGAGATACGGCAGTTGCGGTTGCGGTGAAGCATCTTCAGGAAAAGCTGGTACCGCCGACAGCCTTTAATCCTGAGATTTCGTTCAGTCTGGAGCAGATTATTAAAAAATGCATGGAGAAGAGTCCGGACCGCAGGTATCAGGATATCGGAGATCTGATGGCGGATCTGAAGCAGTCTTTGATGGAGCCGGAAGGAGACTTTGTACAGATGGTGGACCTGGATTCCCAGGCCAGAACGGTTGTTATGAAGAAGGGCACAACTGCAAAAGTAAAATCTGCAAGGCGGGTGGAACGGATGGAGGAACCGGAAGAGGAAGACGAAGACGAGGAAGAGGAAGCGTATGACGAGGAGGAAGATGACGAAGAAGAATTAAGCCCGGCGGTGGAGCGCCTGATGACGATTGCAGGCGTGACTCTGGCGGTCATTATCGTTGTCGTCATGCTTTTTCTGCTGTCCCGGATGCTGGGGCTTGGAGACAGAGAAGACAGGGAAGATTCGTCAGGCCAGCAGACCGGACAGGAAGATGAGAATGAGGAAGAAGACGAAGACGCAGACGCAGACGTGAATACAGTCGTTATGCCGGACCTTCTCGGAAAGACCATGACGGAGGCAAAGACAGAGCTTCGGAGTCTGGGACTTGAGATTACATTGAAGGGCAGCGAGCGTTCCGGTCAGTATGCACCGGGGCAGATCATACAGCAGAACGTAAATGCAGGTGAACGGGTTGCTGTGGGAAACTCTGTGGAAGTGGTAACAGCTGATACGGGATCCGGTACGGGTTCGACTTCGGCTTCCGGAAATACCTCTTCTGCAGAAAACCGGAAACCGGACGAGAAAGCGGAGCCGGTGACGGTTCCAAAGGTGGAGGGGCAGACAGAAGCAAATGCCAGAAGCGCACTTGAGGCAGTCGGACTTAAGGTTGGGACCGTGACAGAGGCTAACAGTGATACCGTGCCGGCCGGCAGTGTGATGAGCCAGGCGCCGGCAGGAAATACCAGTACAGAGAAGGGATCATCGGTCAATCTGATCATCAGCAAAGGACCGGGAAATGTGGCAGTAACGGATGTGATCGGCCATGAGGAATCCCGTGCGACCAGAGAACTGCAGGAACATGGTTTCCAGGTGGCGGTAAAAGACGTCTATACGGATGAGATGCGGGAAGGCCTGGTAGTGAGCACCAGCCCGGAGAGAGGAAGTTCTGTGGCGCCGGGAAGTACGGTTACGATCTCCGTCAGCCGGGGGCGGGAACAGATCACGATTCCTTCGGTCAGTGTGGGGATGACCTTTGAGCAGGCGAAAAGGAAGCTGGAGGATGCAGGGTTTGAAGGCAGTATAAGAGAAGGTTCGGAATCGAGTGATTCGGTGGGTTCCGGCTTTGTAACCCGTTATGATCCATCCAGAACGGTTGACCCGGATGGGACAGTGACGATTTATGTGAGTACAGGATGGGATGATCCGGAGGCGCCTTCTGAAGATGAGCCGGTCCCCGGGCTTCCGGCGGAATAAGCCATGCAGGGAAAGATCATGAAAGGGATCGCAGGTTTCTTCTATGTATATATAGAAGGCATGGGTCTCTATGAATGTAAAGCGAAGGGAATCTTCCGCAACCGGAGGATCAGGCCTCTGGTCGGTGATGTGGTCGAGATAGAGATTCTGGATGAGGAAGAGAAAGAAGGAAATATTGTAAAGCTTCTTCCGCGCAGTACAGAACTGGTTCGGCCGGCTGTGGCAAATATTGACCAGGCGCTGGTCATCTTCGCTGCGGCAAAGCCAAAGCCGAATCTGTCTCTGCTTGACCGGTTTCTTGTCATGATGGACCGTCAGTCCATTGATGTGATCATTTGTTTTAATAAGAAGGACGAGACATCCGAAGAGGAGCTGGAGCGGCTTGGACGGATCTATGCGGGCTGTAAAAGCAGGCTTTTGTTTACCAGCGCCCGGTATCAGGAAGGGATCAATGAACTGAAGGAGATGCTCCTTGGGCATACGACGACCGTTGCGGGTCCTTCCGGAGTCGGGAAATCCACCCTGATCAATCTGCTGGTTCCGGATGCCTGTATGCAGACAGGAACGATCAGTGAGAAAATCGACCGCGGAAAACATACAACCAGACATTCGGAACTGTTCCGGATGGAGGCAGGAAGTTATATATTTGATACGCCGGGATTCAGTTCGCTGGAACCGGGAGATATGGAGAAGGAGAAACTCCGGTACAGCTTTCCGGAATTTGAAAGGTATGAAGGCAGCTGCAGGTTCCAGGGCTGTGTCCATATGATGGAGCCGGGATGCGCGGTCAAGGCGGCTGTGTCGGAGGGTCTGATCAGTCAGGAACGGTATGACAGCTACATGCTGCTGTTCAGGGAACTTTACGAAAGAGAGAAAAGGAGGTATTCTTAATTATGGATTATTACTTGTCACCCTCTATTTTGTCAGCGGATTTTGCACATTTAAAAGAAGATATTGATCATGTGAAAAGGGCGGGAGCTCAGTACCTGCACTATGATGTGATGGACGGTGCCTTTGTTCCAAGCATATCCTTTGGCATGCCGGTACTGAGGTCGGTCCGCAAGATTACCGATCTGGTACTGGATGTCCATCTGATGATTGAAAAGCCGGAACGCTATATTGATGAATTTGCCGATTGCGGAGCAGATATCATTACCATTCACTATGAAGCATGCAAAGACCTGAAAGGAACCCTTGCAAGGATCAGGGAAAAGGGGATGCAGGCAGGCGTGGTGATTAAGCCGAATACTCCGAACCATGTGCTTTCTGATGTGCTGGATCAGGTGGATCTGATACTTCTGATGACTGTGGAGCCGGGATTCGGAGGACAGGCATATATTCCGTCCTCTACAGAAAAGATCAAAGAGCTTCGCCGGATGCTGGATGAGCGGGGGCTTCAGACGAACATCGAAGTGGACGGCGGAATCAAGAAAGAGAATCTGCAGATGGTGCTGGATGCAGGAGCCAATGTGATTGTGGCTGGCTCGGCAGTCTTTGCAGGGGATATTGAACAGAATGTCAAAGATTTCCTGCAGGTTATGGAGAAAGGCACAAGGCAGTGAATACGCTTATTATCAGCGGGGGCAATATCGAAGTCGATTTTGCCCTCGAAGTTTTGAAAAAGCCGTTTGACCAGATCATTGGCGTGGACGGCGGGCTTTTCTTCTGTCAGGAGCATCAGATCATGCCGACTGTTGCGGTGGGAGACTTTGACACTCTGCCGCCGGACATCCTGAAATGGTATAAGACGCATACGGATCTTGAGATCAGAGAATACAATCCGATAAAGGATGCTGCAGACACACAGATTGCCGTGGAGCTGGCAATGGAATCCGGCAGCACGGATATTACGGTTCTGGGGGCTACGGGAACCAGGCTTGATCATGTTCTGGGAAATATCCAGATGCTGTATCTGCCGCTGGAAAAAGGGATCCGCTGTGAACTTCTGGACAGGCACAATCGGATCCGGCTGATCAGAAACAGCCATGTGATCCGCAAAAAAGAACAGTACGGCACTTATTTTTCCCTGATTCCTTTTACGACGGATGTGTACGGCGTCACGCTGAAAGGAGCAAAGTATCCGCTGGAGCAGTACCATTTTACAGTCCTTGGCACCGGCAGCCTTGGGGTGTCCAATGAGATTGTGAAAGAGCAGGTGGAAATATCCATGGAAAGCGGCATACTGATTCTGATCGAGTCAAAAGACTGATCTTAGAGCAAGTTTTCAGCTTGACAGGAAAAAAAGGCTGTGATATAGTATATAAGGCTGTTTGAGAGGAGATACCCATGGGCATTGCGACTGCTTTCCCGGATCAGGAGGCAGAATACCTGCAGGCCATATACATTATGGGCAGATGCGACTGCCTGTGAGTATCAGCTGTATCAGACGGGCTTACGCAAATAATCACGCATACAGATTCTAAGGAGCGGTGCCCATGTGGTTCTCCTGGAAGAAAACGTATGCGGAAGAAAAACCAAAACGGAGGAAGAAAAATGAGCGTAATTTCAATGAAACAGTTACTGGAAGCAGGTGTACATTTTGGCCATCAGACCAGAAGATGGAACCCGAAGATGGCAGAGTACATCTACACAGAGAGAAACGGCATCTACATCATCGACCTTCAGAAGTCCGTAGGCAAGGTGGACGAGGCCTACAGGGCAGTTGCAGATATTGCGGCAGAGGGCGGAAGCATTCTCTTTGTGGGAACAAAGAAGCAGGCGCAGGACGCAATCGCAGCAGAGGCAGAGCGCTGTGGAATGTTCTATGTCAATGAAAGATGGCTGGGCGGTATGCTGACCAATTTCAAGACGATCCAGGGACGTATTAACAGATTAAAAGAGATCGAAGCCATGGAAGAGGATGGCACCTTTGACGTTCTGCCGAAAAAGGAAGTCATTGCTCTCAGAAAAGAGATGGAGAAGCTTCAGAAGAACCTTGGCGGAATCAAGGAGATGAAGAGGATCCCGGATGCGATCTTTGTGGTAGACCCGAAGAAGGAAAGAATCTGTGTGCAGGAAGCGCATACGCTGGGCATTCCGCTGATTGGTATCTGCGATACCAACTGCGATCCGGAGGAACTGGACTACGTGATTCCGGGCAATGACGATGCGATCCGCGCAGTAAAACTGATCGTGTCCAAGATGGCTGACGCTGTTGTGGAAGCAAGACAGGGTGAGGCTGAGGATGTAGAAGAAGGATACGAGGATACCGATCAGGCAGAGGAGGAATAAATTCATGGCTATTACAGCAGCAATGGTAAAAGAGTTAAGAGAGATGACCGGTGCAGGCATGATGGACTGCAAAAAGGCTCTGGCATCCACCGACGGCAATATGGAAGCGGCAGTGGATTTCCTGAGAGAGAAAGGTCTTGCAACTGCACAGAAGAAGGCAGGACGTATCGCAGCAGAGGGTATCGTTGCGACGGCCCTGACCGATGATGCGAAGAAGGCAGTGGTTGTAGAGGTAAATGCAGAGACGGACTTTGTGGCGAAAAATGAGAAATTCCAGGGTTATGTGGCTGAAGTGGCAGCACAGGCACTGAATACGACAGCAGCAGATATCGATGCATTTATGGAAGAGAGCTGGGCATCTGACAGCAGCAAGACGGTAAAAGAGGCGCTGGCTGCTCAGATCGCAGTGATCGGCGAGAATATGAACATCCGCCGTTTCCAGCAGGTGGCAGAGGAGAATGGTTTCGTTGCTTCCTATATCCATGCAGGCGGCAAGATCGGCGTTCTGGTTGATGTTAAGACCAGTGTAATCAACGATGATATTAAGGAAATGGCCAGGAATATCGCAATGCAGATCGCAGCTCTGAAGCCGGTTTACACCAACAGCAGTGAGATTGACGAAGAGTACAAGGCTCATGAGCTTGAGATCATCAAGGCGCAGATCGAGAACGATCCGAAGATGGCAGGCAAGCCGGAGAAGGTCATCAACGGTGCAGTTATGGGCCGTCTGAACAAGCAGCTCAAGGAAATCTGCCTGATGGATCAGGTCTATGTAAAGGCAGAGGACGGCAAGCAGCTGGTATCCGCTTATGTAGCGCAGGTTGCAAAGGCAAACAGTGCAGATATCGTGATCAAAGGCTTTGTGCGTTATGAGACAGGCGAAGGTCTGGAGAAAAAGAATGAGGACTTTGCGGCTGAGGTTGCGAAGCAGATGGGGGCTATGTAGTATAGCCAGTTAAAATTTTAGGCGTTAGTCAACATATGTGTTGGTGCAGCCTGAAAGTGCCATAAACACAGTATTCTGATACAGCCAAAACCAGGAAACCAACACAGTTATTGACTAACACCAAATTTTATGGCAAGTTTTGAAGAGCTTCAGAGAGATCTGGGGCTCTTTTTCTTTTCTGAAACAGGGAATTTGGATTGCAACATATGGATATGTTTTTGAAAAGTAGTTTAAAAACAAACTGTTTTGATTGAAATATAAACGGTGAGGCAACATGAAATTAAAAATATTAGTATTCACAATGGAACATGTAAATCAATACTATGATAACATTGTATTTTGAGGATTTATATTTCCCGACTATATGTCACATATTCTGCAGCTGATGCTTTGGGGCAGATATGCAGCCGAAGGTGGTGCAGAGCATCATGGAGATCAACATTACAGTATAACGATTGACATTGATACTCATGTGGCGGATGAGAAGTATCAGGGGGAAATTGGGAAGCTTGGAAAGGCTATGGAGGTTGCTGAATTGGGAGAAATGGACAATTCCGGGATGGTGCAGACACTTCAGTGAGGTGCATATATTAAAATAGTAAATAATTGCAAAGTGACAGCAGATGATTCAGAATCTGAAAATTGCATAAACTGATTGAAAAAAGAGTCCGGAGATGATAAGATAAGAATAAAAACAGGAAAACAAGTGTTTTGTTGAAGAGGAGGCGATAGAATGGCTACATCCAGTATACTGACCAATGTAAAGATTACTGATCCGAAAAAAATTGAATCCTTTATCAAGGCTCTTGATGCTTCGGCAGATGATCCCAAAAGAGAGCCATCCGCACAGGTGAGCCGCCAGATGACAAATATAGATGAGATACGGAGATTGATGTCCAAGAGGGTTCGATAAAATGAAGGAATATACAGTAGTCAATATATTGGATATGTTGGAAGCAATCGGAGAGGAGAACTTAAGTGCAATTCTCTCCGATTTTTCTTGTCCGATTAATAAAGAAATTGAAAATTTTGTATGGCATAATGCGATTGAATTTGCAAAAAAGAAAATGTCCATTACATATTTCCTTATGGATGCAGAGGGCGAGATTGCAGCAATCTTTACTTTAACCCATAAGGCAGTAGAAATTGGAAATGCAGATATTTCTTCGACGATGAGAAGAAAACTGTCCAGATATGCACAGTTGGATGGAAATACAAACTCCTACACAGTGTCCGCCTTTTTAATCGCGCAGTTTGGGAAAAATTATGGATTTAAAGGGAATCTGGAATTGTCCGGAAATGCTTTGATGGATGATGCGTTTGAAATATTGGGGCGAGTCCAGAGAGACATAGGTGGGGGAATCGTGTATTTGGAATGCGAGGACCGACCGAAGCTTTTGGGATTTTATCAGAATGACAAAAATCGGTTTAAGATTTTTGGGGAGAGGTATTCGGATGTGGATCAGACAAAGTACGTTCAATTGTTGAAATTGTTTTAAGCAGCAGAATAGACATAAAGAGTGGGCCTTTTGGAGAGA
>ERZ778514.2111-NODE-2111-length-13254-cov-4.172968_pt1 | contig 13254 bp, 9 predicted proteins | sample MGYA00510344_ERZ778514 | MGnify/ENA primary metagenome ERZ778514 (study PRJEB29527, sample SAMN07138968) | mouse gut metagenome | material: feces | host: mouse | place: China:Nanjing | collected 2016-01-25 ... | reverse complement strand
TGACCATCGATGACTGGAATGAGGCCATCCGGGGCGAGCTGCCGGATATGTTTGCCCAGGGGATTTCCTCTTTCAAAATGTATATGACCTATCCCGCCATGATGCTGGGAGACCGGGACCTCTATTGGGCCTTGAAGGAACTCCGTCAGCTCGGGGGAATCTGCGGGGTCCACTGCGAGAACGCCGGGGTGATTGACGGCATGATCGCGGAGCGCCGGGCCGCCGGAGAACTGATTCCCGCAAGTCATGCCCTGACACGCCCGCCTTACCTGGAAGCCGAGGCGGTGGGACGGCTCCTGCGGATTGCTCAGGCGGCAGAATGCCCCGTTATCATCGTTCATCTGACCAACGGGGACGCGCTGGAGGAGGTCCGGCGGGCCAGGAAACGGGGACAGACCGTCTATGTGGAAACCTGCCCTCAGTATCTGCTTCTGGACGAAAGCCTTTACTTCAACCCCGACGCGTCCGCCGCCGCCCGGTACATCTGCGCGCCGCCCCTGCGGAATCAGGCGGAACAGGAGACCCTCTGGAAGGCGCTGCGGCGGGGGGAGATTCAGACTATTTCCACCGATCACTGTTCCTTCACCCTGGAGCAGAAAGCCGTGGGGCTCGACGACTTTACCCGTATTCCCGGCGGTCTGCCCGGCGTGGAGACCCGGGGGGAGCTGATCTGGTCCTACGGCGTCAGCAGGCGGAAGATTACCATTGCCCAGATGTGCCGCCTGCTCTCCGAGAATCCCGCGAAGCTCTACGGACTCTATCCCAGAAAGGGCCTCCTGCGGCCGGGAAGCGACGCTGATATCGTGGTCTATAATCCTGGGGACAGTCATGTGATCCGGGCCGAGGACTGCCTTTCCGCCGCCGGGTACAGTCCTTACGAGGGCTTTTTGACAGAGGGCTGTATTCAGCAGGTCTGGCTCCGGGGACGGCTGGCGGTGGAAAACGGCAACGTCCTGACCCACAGCCCTCAGGGGAAATATATGGCTCGGGGGAAAACCGCTCTGTCATGAAAAAAGAATTGCCGGCGTTATTTTTCGTTTCTTTTCAGCAGGCGCGTGGCATCATAGAAGTATCCGCTGTGAAAGACGGCAAATCCCTAAGAGAGGTTGAATATTTATGGTAGATCAAAAATGGCTTGAAACTTATCAGAGCGAAATCAGGGAGTTTTCCGATAAAATCGCCAGCTTTGCCCAGGGCGGCATAGATCAGAAAGCCTACAAGGGGTATTCAGGCGGCATGGGCAGTTACGCGCAGAGGGACCAGAGCAAACATATGCTGCGGCTCCGGCTCCCCGGCGGACGGCTGACATTGGAACGGCTGAAATTCCTTGCGGACACCGTGGAGAACTGGGGCGTGGACAGGCTCAAGCTCACCACCTGCGAGACGATCCAGCTCCATGACCTTGCGCCGGAACAGGTGCCCGCCATTATGGAAGCGGCCGTTTCCGCAGGCATCTACACCAAGGGCGGCGGCGGAGACAATCCCCGGAACGTTATCAGCAGTCCCCTTTCCGGCGTGCAGATCGGGGAGGCGTTCGACGTGAATCCTTGGGCCGAAGCCGTGACCGCTTACCTGCTCTCCATCTGCCGGGAGATTCATATGCCCCGGAAACTGAAAATCGCTTTCTCCAACGGCGCGGATGATTCCGTACACAGCGCGTTCCGGGACATGGGCTTTCAGGCGAACCCGGACGGGACCTTCTCTGTCCGTATCGCCGGAGGCCTGGGTGCGGCCCGGCCTTCCATGGGCGTGCTTGTGGAAGAATCGGCGGACCCGAAAGACATTCTCTGCTATGTCAAGGCTATGGTGGACACCTTCTGTCAGCACGGGAATTACGAGAACCGCGCCAAGGCCCGCACCCGTTATATGCAGGACAGCCTGGGGCCGGACGGCTTGAAGGACGCTTATCTTGCCAACTTCGCCGCCGCAAAATCCGCAGGAGGTCTGGAACTGGACCTGAAACCCGTGGCCGTGGAGAAGGCCCCGGATGGCTCCATCTCCCATAAGCGGGCGATTCCCCAGAAGCAGGCGGGGCTGTACGCGGTATCCTATCACCCCATCGGCGGGGGGCTTCCCGTGAGCAAACCGGCGGAGCTGTACGGCGTTCTGAAGGATATGCCCCTGACGGAGTGCCGGGTAACGCCGGATGAAACCCTGTATATCATCAACCTGACCGGAAGGGAAGCCGAAAAAGTGCTGGCGGTTACCGGAGACGGCGCGGAAACGGTCTTTGAACACAGCGTGGCCTGCATCGGAGCGACGGTCTGTCAGCAGGGCGTCCGGGACAGCCAGGGGCTTTTGCAGGCGGCGGTCTCGGCAGTCCGGGAGGCCGGGATTCCCGACGGAGCCTTACCCAGAATCTGCATTTCCGGCTGTCCTTCCAGCTGTGCGGCCCATCAAGCGGGAGAGATTGGCTTCCAGGGCGGCGTGAAGCTGTCGGACGGCAAGCCTCAGCCCGCTTTCCGGATGTTCCTCGGCGGAAGCAACACGGCCTTCGGGGAACCGGCCGGGGTCATTCTGGAAAAGGACATCCCCGCTTTGCTGATCGAACTGGGCAGGGCGGCTTCGGCGGAGGGCTGGTCTTCCTGGTCCGCTTCCCATCAGACGGAGCTGAACGGGATCATTTCAAAATACGCATAAGAAAAACGGTACACTTTCTTTTTCCGGAAGTGTACCGCTTTTTTATTGAGGTCAGACCAGATTGGGAATTGCCGGTCTCTTTTTCAGGGAGTTTCCCCTTCTACAGCGGGCTGACCAGGTTGGTATAGCCGATCAGGAACGCGTCCACCTCTGCGGCGGCGGCACGGCCTTCGGCGATTGCCCAGACTACCAGGGACTGTCCACGGCGCATATCCCCGGCGGCAAAGACCTTAGGGACGTTGGTGGCAAAGCGGCCAGGCTCAGTGGCGACGGTGTTCTCCGCTTCTACCCCGAAGGCCATGCAGACCGCGGATTCACAGCCCACAAAGCCAGTAGCCGCAATCAGGAGCTGACAGGGGAGCGTTTCGCCGTTGGTGGTGACAATGCCGGTCAGCTGGCCGTTTTCGTTTGTCTCCAGCTTTTGGACCTGCACGCTGAACCGCCGGGGGTCTTCGTCAAATATGGCCAGGGCTTCCTCATGGGCGTAATCGACGGGCAGCTTTCCGTCCTGGAGGTAATCGCTTTCAGGACGGCGGACAAGCTGAGTGACGGATTTGCAGTTTTCCCGCAGAGCCGTTGCCACGCAGTCGCTTGCGGTATCGCCGGTACCGACGATTACCACGTCCAATCCTTCCGCCGCGGGCAGCGCAGCGTCCTCCTGGAGGCAATGCCGCTGGACCGCCGCTTTCAGGTAGTCCGTACCGCAGCAGACGCCGTTCACGCCTTTGGTATCCAGGGACAGGGGTCTGGGCCGTCCCGCGCCGCAGCAGAGAATCACCGCGTCATAGGAATGCAGCAGGCGTTTGGCTTCGGCGGGGTCGGACGCGTCTACGCCTGTTACAAAGCTCACGCCCTCGTCCGTCATCAGGTCAATCCGACGCTGGACGACAGATTTCGGCAGCTTCATATTCGGGATGCCGTAGGTCAGCAGTCCGCCGGGGCGCGCGTCCCGTTCGACGACCGTCACCAGATGGCCCCGATGGTTCAGCTGGTCCGCCGCCGCCAGTCCCGCGGGCCCGGAGCCGACAACGCAGACGGTCTTTCCGGAACGCTGGGGAGGCGAACGGCGCTTGACATTTTTCGCGGCAAAGGCTTCCTCAATGATGCAAAGCTCGTTGTCCCGGATCGTCACCGCGTCGCCGTACATCCCGCAGACGCAGGCGGCTTCGCAGGGGGCTGGGCAGACGCGGCCTGTGAATTCAGGGAAGTTGTTGGTTTTCAGCAGACGGCTCAGGCCATGACTCCGGTTGCCCGCAAAAATCATATCGTTCCATTCCGGAATCAGATTGTGCAGAGGACAGCCGAAGGTCATCCCGTCGAACATCATGCCGCTCTGACAAAAGGGCACGCCGCAGTTCATGCACCGCGCGCCCTGCTCCTCCCGGAGGGGGTCCGGCAGGGGAAGATGGAATTCCTCCCAGTCCCGGACCCGTTCCGCGGCAGGCCGGAGAGGGGCGTCCTTCCGGATGTATTCCAAAAATCCAGTGGTCTTTCCCATAAAAAGTTCCTCCTCTCAAGCCTTGGTGTTGGTGTAGAAGGCTTGGATTTCCGCCTGCTCCCGGCTCATGCCCTTTTCCTCAAACTGGGCGATGGAACGGAGCATTTTGTCGTAATCCCGCGGCAGGACCCGTTTGAAGCAGGAAATATAGGACTTGAACGCCGCCAGAATCTTCTTTCCTCTGGGGGAACCGGTGGCGGCCACGTGTTCCTCGATCAGGTCCCGAAGCTCCTGAATATCGTGGGGTTCCGTCAGGGTATCCGTCAGGACCTGCTCCTTGTTCAGACGCAGATAGAGGTCGTGATTCTCGTCCAGCACGTAGACAATGCCGCCGGACATACCTGCCGCGAAGTTCTTCCCCGTGGGGCCCAGGATCACTACCCGGCCGCCGGTCATGTACTCGCAGCCATGGTCCCCCACGCCCTCGACTACCGCCACCGCGCCGGAATTCCGCACGCAGAATCGTTCGCCGGCCATACCGTTGATGAACGCCTTGCCGGAGGTAGCGCCGTAAAGAGCCACGTTGCCCACGATGATATTATCGCCGGGATTGAAGGGACTGCCTTCCGGGGGACGGACAATCAGCCTGCCGCCGGAAAGTCCCTTGCCGAAACCATCGTTGCAGTCGCCGGTAAGGGAGAGGGTCAGTCCCTTTGGAATGAACGCGCCAAAGGACTGCCCGCCGCCGCCCCGACAATTGATAACATAGCTGTCGTCGGGCAAATCGCCGCCGCACTGACGGGTGATTTCCGCGCCGAACAGGGTGCCGAAGGAACGGTCGGTGGAGGTCACCCGAAGATCCAGCCTGCCGGTCTTTTTTGATTTCAGCGTGTTCCCCAGCTTCTTCATCAGGATGTTCATATCCGCCGTGCGCTCCAGATGGAAGTCATAGGCGGCTTCCGGGTCGAAATGGGGCGCTTCCGGGCCGTAGGGATTTTGCAGAAGTCCGCTGAGGTCCAGGGTTTCGGCGCGATGGGTCACCAGATGGTCCCGGACCCGCAGAAGATCGCTCCGGCCCACCAGCTCGTCTACCGTCCGGATGCCCAGCGCCGCCATATGTTCCCGCAGTTCCTGAGCCACGAAATACATGAAGTTGATGATATACTCCGGCTTACCCGAAAAACGCCTGCGAAGCTGTGGGTTCTGCGTCGCGATACCCGCCGGGCAGGTGTCCAGATTGCAGACCCGCATCATACAGCAGCCCAGGGCTACCAGCGGCGCGGTGGCGAAACCGAATTCCTCCGCGCCCAGCATACAGGCGATGGCCACGTCCCGGCCGGTCATCAGCTTGCCGTCGGCCTCGATCATCACCTGAGACCTCAGGCCGTTCTGGATCAGGGTCTGATGGGCTTCCGCCACGCCCAGCTCCCAGGGCAGGCCCGCCCCTTGTATGGAACTCCGGGGAGCCGCGCCTGTTCCGCCGTCGTGCCCGGAAATCAGCACTACCTGCGCGCCCGCCTTGGCCACGCCCGCCGCGATGGTCCCCACGCCCGCCTCGCTCACCAGTTTAACGCTGATCCGGGCCTGACGGTTGGCGTTCTTGAGGTCGTAGATCAACTGCGCCAGGTCTTCAATGGAATAGATGTCGTGATGGGGCGGCGGGGAAATCAGGGTCACGCCGGGGGTGGAGCAGCGGGTTTTTGCAATCCAAGGATAGACCTTCTTGCCCGGCAGATGCCCGCCCTCGCCTGGTTTCGCGCCCTGGGCCATTTTGATCTGAATCTCCTTCGCGCTGCCCAGATACTCGCTGGTGACGCCGAACCGCCCGGACGCTACCTGCTTGATGGCGGAACAGCGTTCGTCCCCCAGCCGCTCCCGGGCCTCGCCGCCTTCGCCGGAGTTGGACTTGCCGCCAATCCGGTTCATCGCAATGGCCATGCACTCGTGGGCCTCCTGGGAGATGGAACCGTAACTCATGGCCCCGGTCTTGAAGCGCTTCACGATGGATTCCACCGGTTCCACATCGTCAACGGAAATCCCGCCGTTTTCGGGCAGTCTGAAGTCCAGCAGGCCCCGGAGGGTATGGGGCTTGTCGGCGAAATCCACCAGTCCGGAATACTCCTTGAAGGTCTGGTAATTCCCTTCCCGGACGGCCCTTTGCAGCAGGAGAATGGTCCGGGGGGAATACATATGATCTTCCTTGTCCGGGCCGGAACGGAGCTTGTGTCCGCCCATGGAATCCAGGGTGGTATCATAGCCCAGCCCCAGGGGGTCAAAGGCCTGATTGTGATTCCATTCCACGCCCTCGCCAATCTCTTCCAGGCCGATGCCTCCCACGCGGCTGACGGTGTTGGTGAAGTATTTGTCGATCACGTCCTTGTTGATGCCGATACACTCGAAAATCTGGGCCGACTGGTAGGACTGCACTGTGGAAATGCCCATTTTGGACGCGATTTTCACAATGCCGTGGAGAATCGCGCTGTTGTAGTCGTTGACGGCGGCAGAGGGGTCCTTGTCCAGCATCCCAAGGGAAATCAGCTCTTCCACGCACTCCTGGGCAAGATAGGGGTTGATGGCATGGGCGCCGTAGCCAAGGAGGGCGGCGAAGTGATGCACGTCCCGAGGTTCGGCGCTCTCCAGAATGACGGAGACGGAGGTGCGCTTTTTGGTCCGGACCAGATACTGCTCCAACGCGCTGACCGCCAGGAGGGACGGGATGGCTACATGGTTTTCGTCCACGCCCCGGTCAGAGAGGATCAGGATATTGGCCCCGTGACGCCAGGCCCGGTCGCAGCTGACAAAGAGCTGGTCCAGGGCGTGCTCCAGAGGCATGGATTTGTAATAGAGAAGGGAAATCGTCTCCACATGAAAGCCGGGTTTGTCCATGCAGCGGATTTTCATCAGGTCCACGGAGGTCAGAATGGGATTGTGGATTTGCAGGACGGTGCAGTTTTCGGCCCGTTCCTGCAAGAGGTTTCCGGAGGTGCCTACATAGACGGTGGTGTCGGTGACGATCTCTTCCCGGATGGCGTCCATAGGCGGATTGGTCACCTGGGCAAAGAGCTGCTTGAAGTAGTTGAACAGCGGCTGACGGCGTTCCGAGAGCACGGCCAGCGGAGTGTCTACCCCCATGGCGGAGGTGGGTTCCATGCCGTCCCGGGCCATGGGGAGGATGGATTCCTTGATTTCCTCATAGGTGTAGCCGAACGCCTTATAGAGCCGGTCCCGCTGTACCTGGGAATGGGTTTCTACACGGCGGTTCGGGATATTGAGGTCCCGGAGACAGACCAGATGCCGGTCCAGCCATTCGCCGTAGGGCTGCTGGAGTGCGAAGCGGCGTTTCAGCTCGGTATCGTCAATCAGGCGGCCCTCCCGGAGGTCAGCCAGCAGCATTTTGCCGGGCTGGAGGCGGGATTTGCGCACGATGTTCTCCGGCGGGATATCCAGAACGCCCACCTCGGAGGCAAGAATGAGCCGTTCGTCCTTGGTCAGATACCAGCGGCAGGGGCGGAGGCCGTTCCGGTCCAGAACCGCGCCTACCGTGTCGCCGTCAGAGAAGACAATCGCCGCGGGACCGTCCCAGGGTTCCATCATGGTTGCGTAGTAATGATAAAAATCCCGCTTTTCCCGTTCCATCCGCTTGTCATTGGCCCAGGGCTCCGGGATGCACAGCATCACCGCCTGGGGCAGCTCCATGCCGTTCATCATCAGGAATTCCAGGGTGTTGTCCAGCATGGAGGAATCAGAACCGCTCTGGTCCACCACCGGCAGAATCTTGTCCATGTCCTCTTCCATAATGGCGGAGTTCATCGTCTCTTCACGGGCAAGCATACGGTCCACGTTGCCCCGGATGGTATTGATCTCGCCGTTATGGAGAATGCAGCGGTTGGGATGGGCCCGCTCCCAGGAGGGATTCGTATTGGTGGAGAAGCGGGAATGCACCAGGGCGATGGCGGATTCACAGTCGGGGTCCGTCAGGTCGGCGTAGAAACGGCGGAGCTGGCCTACCAGGAACATACCCTTATAGACAATGGTCCGGCTGGAGAAGGACGGAATGTATGTATTGATATTGGACTGCTCGAAAACCCGCCGGGCGACGTAGAGCTTCCGGTCGAAATCCAGACCCGGCTCGCAGTCCCCAGGCCGCTTGACGAAGCACTGACTGATATGGGGCATACAGCTGAGGGCCTTTTCTCCCAGAACTTCCGGATTCGTCGGCACGTCCCGCCAGCCCAGAAACTCCATGCCCTCCTTTGCCACAATGATTTCCAGCATTTTCTTTGCCTGCGCGCGTTTCAGACTGTCGTTGGGGAAAAAGCACATACCCACGCCGTAATCCCGTTCGCCGCCCAGAGTGATTCCTTCCACAGCGGCGGCCTTGACCATCAGCTTATGGGGGATTTGCAGCAGCAGTCCAACGCCGTCGCCTGTTTCCCCCGCGGCGTCCTTTCCTGCGCGGTGCTCCAGCTTTTCCACGATCTTCAGCGCGTCGTCCACGGTCCGCCAGGTCTTTCTGCCCCGCAGGTCCACCACCGCGCCGATTCCACAGGCATCGTGCTCGAACCGGGGACTATATAATGAAGATTGATACATCAATAACACCCCTCTTTTTCAGATTAAGAGATCAGAGATATGTTGTCAGAACGCTGCCCTGCGCATACGGGACGCGATTTTGATAAAACACTCGGGAAATAGGTCCATGCTTCCCAAGGAATCGGATCGTGCCCCGGCGGTCAGGATATGGTCGCGGAGCTGCCAGAAATCCGACCGTCTTGAGAACAGGCAGCTCATGGAATTGCCGGTATTGGGCTGAGGAGCGTTCATTGTTCTCTTTTCTCTCTTTGATGTTTTACTGTTTTCTTTTGTCAGCGATACGCGTCAATGACAGCCTGGGCGGTATCTGTCAGCCTGGCTCCCGTGTCCATGCTGCGCTTTTGCAGGAATCGATGGGCTTCGGCTTCTGTCATACGGTTCACGTCCATCAGGATTTCCTTTGCGCGCTGAATCAGGGCCTTGTCCTCCTGACCGCGTTTCCGGGACGGCCTGCGGAGCTTCCGGAAGAGCAGGTCCAGCATGGCGAAGAAGTCGGCGCGGGAAACGGGGCTTGCCAGCTTGTAAAGATTCTCGCCCTCGCACAAATCCAGATTGGCGGCGGAGGACACCACCAGTAGCGCAGCCAGCCCCAGAAGATCCGCGCCCAGACGGTTGGCCGTCATATCCCCCAGCCGGAAGCCGCAGACCACCACGCCGCCGCCAAGAGTCCTGACCGCGCGGATGGCTTCCGACCCGGAGGAACAGACCGCGTCCGCCCGGAAGCCTCCCGCGTCCAAAAGGCTCCGGATGCGGCGGCGGGCTTCCTCATTGGCGAAGACAACGATAATACTGTCCATAGGCGCCCATTCAGTAGGTCACCAGATAACGCGACAGCTCCCATTGAGACACCTGCGCCCTGTATTCCTCCCATTCCCGACGCTTTCCTTCCGTGTACTGCCGGGTCACGTGTTCCCCCAGGGCCTCTGTAATCACCGGGTCCCCTTCCAGGGTGCAGAGGGCGCCGGCGAGATTCACGGGCAGATTGGTGATATTCCGGGCGGCCCGATCAGCGTCGCTCATGGCATAGATATTCTCCGTCACCTCCGGCGGCGGGGTCAGGCCATGCTCAATCCCGTCCAGACCCGCCGCGAGACAGGCCGCAAAGACCAGGTAGGGATTGCACGCCGGGTCCGGATTCCGCAGCTCTACCCGGGTACCCTGACCTCTGGGCGCGGGAATGCGGATCAGCGAGGAGCGGTTGGAGGAGGACCAGGCCAGATAGCAGGGGGCTTCGTAGCCGGTCAGGAGGCGCTTGTAGGAGTTCACCAGGGGATTCGTCAGGGCGCAGAAGCCGCGGGCATGGGCAAGCAGTCCCGCCATAAACTGCCGCGCCAGTTCCGAAAGCTGCCCGGGAGCGTTTTCGTCAAAGAAGACATTCCGCCCGTTCCGGAAAAGGGACATATTCACGTGCATCCCGCTGCCGGCCGTTCCGCTGACGGGCTTGGGCATAAAGGTTGCGTGCAGGCCGTTCTTCTGGGCCAGCGTCTTCACCGCCAGCTTGAAGGTCATGATATTATCCGCAGCCTGAAGCGCGTCCACATACTTCAGATCAATCTCATGCTGTCCCGGGGCAAGCTCGTGATGGCTGGCCTCAATCTGCATCCCCATTTCCTCCAAAGACAGGCAGACCTCCCGCCGGGTGGACTCGCCGTGGTCCAGGGGTCCCAAATCAAAATAGCCCGCTTCGTCGGAGGTCTCCGTGGTAGGCCGGCCCCGTTCGTCGGTCTGGAAGAGGAAAAACTCCAGCTCCGGGCCGATGTTGAACGTGTAGCCCAGACGTTCCGCCCGCAGAAGGGTGCGTTTCAGGACATTCCGGGGGTCGCCCATAAAGGACGCGCCGTCGGGATTGTGTACATCGCAGATCAGCCGGGCCACCTTTCCGTATTGTGGCCGCCAGGGAAGCACGGCAAAGGTGTCCAGGTCCGGCCAGAGGTATTGGTCCGACTCTTGTATGCGTACATAGCCCTCGATGGAGCTTCCGTCCAGCATAATCTCGTTGTTCACCGCCCGCTCAATCTGGGACGCCGTTACCGCCACATTCTTCAGCTGACCGAAAATGTCTGTAAACTGCATCCGGATAAACTGCACGTCTTCCTCCCGGACCATGTGGAAAACGTCTTCTTTTGTATAACCCATTCGCCGAACCTGCCTTTCTTATGCCGTCCGTTTTGCTGCAAAATAAAAAATGAGCGCAAACAACCCCGGAGGGGGCGCCTTTGCTCTCTCTGCTCTTCATGATACGACGAAAAAAACCGCCCTGTCAACGCTTTTGCGGCGTTTCGGACGGCTTTTCCTTCGATTTTGGGGACTTCTCCAAAAGGCTATCCGGGCAGAAAAACCCCTTTGTGCATTTTTGCCCGTCTCAGCCGCACGTTTGTATTCCGTGGGCGGTCATTCCCTTTTCTGACGGCTGGCCGGAAACAAAAAATCCCCGGGCGGTCACCTCTGGGCGGACAAAAGCACCGCGTGGCAGATGGACGGAATGGATTCCCCCTGAAAGCTGGACGTGGGCGACAGCAAGGCTCCAGTGGGTGCAAAGAGAACCTTTTTCCACTTCCCCGAACGCATTCCGGAGAGCAGATAGCCGTTCAGCACCGACGCCGAACAGCCGCAGCCGGAACCGCCCGCGTGCATATCCTGCTTTTCCCGGTCGTAAATCAGCAGCCCGCAGTCCTGGAAGTTCGGGCCCATGTCTATGCCGTCCTTTGTGAAGAAATCCCGTACAATGCCGTGACCCAGTTCCCCAAGGTCGCCGGTAACCACCAGATCATAATCCTGAGGCTTGGTGCCGGTATCCTGAAAGAAGGCGGACAGCGTGTCGTAGGCGGCAACGGCCATGGCAGCGCCCATATTGTTCGCGTCGGAAATGCCCTGGTCGATGATCCTGCCGCAGGTGACATGGGTGATATACGGGCCCGGTCCCTCGCTGGCCAGAATGGTGCATCCAGCGGCGGTGGCGGTCCATTGGGCGGTGGGTGTGCGCTGGCTTCCGTAGGGCACCGGCATACGGTACTGGCGTTCGGCGGTGCAGAAGTGGGAGGAGGTCATCGCCGCGGCTCTCCGGGCAAACCCGCCGTCAATCAGCATCGCCGCCAATGCCAGGGATTCCCCCATGGTGGAACAGGCGCCGTAAAGCCCAAAGAACGGTATCCCGAAATCCCGTATACTGAACGCAGAGCCAATGCACTGATTCAGCAGGTCCCCGGCAAGAATAAAATCCAGGTCGCCGGTCTTCAGCCGGGCACGGTCCAACGCACGGGAAAGCGCCTTTTTCTGCATCGCCGACTCCGCTTTTTCCCAGGTCTTCTCGCCAAAAAAGGAATCCTCGCTGATTTCGTCGAAGGTATCCCCTAAAGGCCCTTCTCCTTCCATCTTTCCTCCGATGTTGGCGTATGCGATTACCGACGGCGGCGCGGATAAAGCCACGGTACGCCGTCCTACTCGTTTGCTGCTCATTTTCTGCTACCTCTTTTGCTTGGCGTTTTCCTCAGTTTCCCCCAATCCCTCCCTTTTATGCTTTCCATTGGCCCTTTCAGATACAAAAACGGCGGCAAGGACTGTCTCTTCCTCACCGCCGCCGATTGAGCCGGTTTTACTGCCGCCGCGGAACGCTCCTTCACGGCAATGCGTCGTATTCCTTATTTTCTGCCTGGAGCGCAGCGCAAGTCAAGTCCTTTCCGGCTGCAATCCTTTTCTGTCCCGGCTGCCAGCAGAACGCCGCCGGTGAGAATGGCAAAATCAGCCAGATTGAAAACGTATCGTTTCAGGATGCCGGGGGCCTTCGGGAACTGCACATAATCCAGAACGCGTCCGTGGAGCTGGCGTTCCAGAAGATTGCTCAGCCCGCCGCCCAGAAGCAGTCCCGCGGCGGCTGAATCCTTACGCCGGGCCAGGAGCATCCCGCAGAGGGCCCCCATTGCCGCGGAGGACGCTATGTTCAGCAGTCTTTTCGGAACCGGCGCTCCAAAGCACGCGCCCTCGTTCCAGAGACTTCTCAGCCGGACCCGTCCCTGACAAAATTCCTCGTCGCGGTGGCTGGTCCGGTCCAGATACCAGCGCGTGACGGTGCATCCCGCAAAGGCAGTTAAGGCTGTCATGATGGTTCGCATATCAAAGCTTCTCCTTTTGTTCCGCCCGCGCCAGAGCTTTCCTGATGGCTCCGGTATTGCGGGAACGGCTGTTGTTTTTCGTCAGGACGCCGGCAATCTGGCCCTGCACCTGCTCGATCTCCTCCCGGAATCCGGACGCCGATTCCCGCAGCGCGCCGTGACCCAGAATAATGAGCTGTTCCGGCCCGTCGGAGGTGGCTACACGCACCCGATGGTCCCGCCCAATCTCATAGGTGGCGCGTTCAATGTAAGCATCGGCGGTTTCGGCTTCTTTGGTGTAGACGACGTAGATATTATGGTACTTTTCTACAGACCCCTGCCCGCCCTGGACCTTGTAGGCGTCGAACACCACGATGACCACGCATTTTTTCCAGCCCTGATAGTTGCACAGCAAATCACAGAGGGCTTTCCGGGCGCCGCCCAGATTCCCGCGGGCAATGGCTTTCAGCTCGTCCCAGGCGAAACTCAGGTTAT
>ERZ778514.2106-NODE-2106-length-13278-cov-5.260758_pt1 | contig 13278 bp, 10 predicted proteins | sample MGYA00510344_ERZ778514 | MGnify/ENA primary metagenome ERZ778514 (study PRJEB29527, sample SAMN07138968) | mouse gut metagenome | material: feces | host: mouse | place: China:Nanjing | collected 2016-01-25 ... | reverse complement strand
GTTTCATTATTTATAACATCATGTAATAATACCCCCTTAAGTCCTGGCAATAACAAAACACAAATTACTTCATCAGACAAATTAGAAAACCAGGTCCAGGATAAACAAGAAAATTTAACAGTATTTAAACCAGAGAAACTTGATAATGAAATTGTAGATTGCATGACACATGTAAGAAACAGTTCTTTAAGTTTTAATAACCAAGGCAATCTGCAAGTATTTTTAACAGAACTTGGAGTAGATAATAATAACTCCAAGAACACAAGCAATATAGAAGCGCTGGTAACATACGGAGCAAAAAAGAGAATAAAATACTTTGATTACAAAACAGATAATGGTGAACACTTTTACTCCCAAGATACTATAAAAAATGGCAACTATATATATAAAACAAAAGAAATATTCCTAGATGATTACTTTATAGACCCAGGTTATTTTAAAGATTCACCACTAAAATATAAACCTGCGTGTATCTTCCAAATCTATAAACAAAATGGACAAAAAGTAAAATTATCAAAATCAAAAACATTTAATATGACCAAATTATTAAAAGATAAAAATGATTATTTTTTTGTAAATATTATTGAATTTATAGGAAAAAACAAAATACGTGCAATTTATAATTCAGAGCAGGGATATGGTGGCATTGCAATATTTAATATTAAAACTGGAAATATAAAAACTGAATTAAAAACAGATTTCCGTATAATGTATATTTATGATAATTATATTTATGGAGATAACAGCAAATATTTTGATGATAATTCTGCTACCAAATATTATATTGCTAATAGAAAAACTGGTAAAATACTACATACAACAGAAAACAGAACCATTAATAGTACAAAAAGTCCTAATAAATCTTTTAACAATGGAAAATTTTTCTGGATTGAAAATAATGGTAACTTTATTGTAGAAGATATTTATAATAATACAACAAAATGCCTTGGAACAATTAAAGATAACGAATTTTTTACAAAATATATGGTTTTAAATATGAAAGCCAAAAATGAGAATGAATTTTATATAGTATACTCAAAAGACTGGCCTATAACAAAAAGAAATGAATTTGATGGGACACAATCTAACCTGTTTATTGTAAAATATACAAAACAAAGTTAATCCATATACCCTGCAACTCCCTTGCGGGGTATATGGACTCTGCTGGAATTTAACTTATATCCTGCTTTTTATATATACCATAAGCCCAGCCTATCTTTCCACCTGATAAAAGATGTTCTTTAACTTTACGCTGCAAACTTGTATTTTCTGGAAGGTCATTATATGCAATATCCCTTGATTGGTAAATCCAGTCCATAAAAGCTAAGCTGTCTTCATCAACACTTTTAATATTAAATTGTTTCTGGAACTGTACAATATTAGACCCTGGTGGCAGAAGTCCAGTTAAAGCAGGAACCATAAGCCATGAATCACAAACTATATCTGCATTTATATATTCAGGATAATATTTTTGTACAAAAGGGAATACAGCAGCAATATTTCCTGATTTTAAATTAGCATCTGAAGGAATATGTAAAGATATTTTTTTTATACTATCCTCTTCTATAAATTCATATTCATATTCCCCTATTCTGTATTCATACATAGATATTTGCCTTGGAAACCACCATGCCCAGGTAAATGCATTTTTGCCATATAACTCTTTATGTTTTCCCATAAATCTTGGTATAAACTTTATCGTGTCCCAAAATATTATATCTGGTATTCCCTTTTCCTGGTACATATCATATGTATGTATCAAACAATACAGACACAATGTAAGCATCTTTATACCATCTTCATCTTCTCCACAATACTCCTGTAATTCCCTTATCCCTTCTTCCCATGTTGCAGGCATATACAATTTATTACATTTATCGCTAATTTTATCATACTCAAACATGGAATTATACTTAAGAACCAATCCCGTAACTTCTTCATCTAATCCTGACCCAATACACAATTTGTTTATATTCATATGTTTTCTCCTATCAAAAATGAATTATATTATTAAACCTGTTTAATTATACCACAAATTTAATAACAGCTCCTATAAAAAGTATTAAGCCAAGCAGATATTAGCAATCTGCTTGGCTTGACTTTATCCTTATAAAATCTTTCATCATTTATCCCTAAATAAAATCCTTATTGAATTTACCACACAAAGCATTGCAACCCCTGAATCTGCAAATACTGCCATCCACATTGAAGCAATCCCTGCAAATCCCAGCACCATTACAGCAGCTTTAATTACAAGTGCACCAATAACATTTTCCATAGCTATCCTTTTAGTTTCCTTTGCAATCCTTATACTTTCAGGAACTGCACCCAGGCCAGGATTCATAAATACTACATCTGCTGCCTCTATTGCTGCATCTGCACCATTTCCCATAGCAGCACCTACATCTGCACCTGCAAGGACTGGCGCATCATTAATACCATCGCCTGTAAACATCACTGCCCCATGTTTCTCACGTATCTTAACCAGGTTATTTATCTTATCTTCTGGCATCTGCTTTGCATATACTTCATCTATACCTGTAATATTTGCCACATTCCTGGCATTTTTTTCTGAATCACCAGTAATCATTGCAGTCCAGAGCCCATATTTTTTCATATCTGCTACTGCTTGTTCTGAGTCCTTCTTAATTGTATCATTTATAATTATACATCCTGAATATTTTCCATTAAATGCAATAAATACTTCTGTACCATATATATCTCTATTGCCAGCTGGTATTTTTATACCATTATTTTCAAGAAGCTGTCTGTTGCCACACAATAATTTTCCATCTTGCAAAGACACCTCCATTCCTTTTCCTGGAACTTCTCTAGTATCAAGCACTTCTTTAATGCTAATACCTTTACCCTCCACTTCCTTCATTATACTTGCCGCTATAGGATGTGTAGAAAGTTTCTCTGTTGAGCCTGCATATGCAAGCAGCTGTTCCTCAGTTGTACCATCTGGTATAATTTCTGCTACTGTAAAGTTTCCTTCTGTAACTGTTCCTGTCTTATCCATTACAACAGCCTTAATACTTGCAAGGGTTTCCAATGAAACTCCTCCTTTAAAGAGTATCCCCCTCTTTGAACCTGCTCCAATTCCTGCAAAAAATGCCAATGGCACACTAAGAACTAATGCACAAGGACAACTTATTACAAGAAATGTAAGTGCTGTATAAATCCAATATTCCCAGTTACCAGTTATTAAAGAAGGAACCACAGCTGTAAGCACTGCTGCCAAAACTACCAAAGGAGTATAAATACTTGCAAACTTTGTAATAAACCTGTCAATCTTTGGTTTTGACGCTGCCGCATTCTCAACTGCTTCAAGGATACGGCTTACCATTGATTCTTCAAGTAATTTAGTAGTTTTTATATATATTACATTTGATACATTTACACATCCTGACAATACAGCCGTTCCTTCCTCTACAGCTACAGGCACAGGCTCACCTGTAACAGCTGATGTATCAATTCTGCTCTCTCCTTTTACTACTTCCCCATCAAGTGGTATCCTGTCACCCACACGGACTTCTATAATACTGCCAATCTTAACTTCTTCCGGGCTACACTGGACAATTCTGTCACCCTCTACAAGCCTTACTACTTCTGGTCTCATATCAACAGCTTCCATTATCTGCTTACGGCTTCTGCCAACAGCAATATCTTCAAATAACTCACCAATCCTGTAAAATAACATTACTCCTGCTGCCTCTGGATACTCACCAATAACCAGCGCACCAATAGTTGCAATTCCCATAAGGAAATTCTCATCAAAAATCTTTCCTCTTAAAATATTTTTAACAGCAGTAAACAGCACTTCACCACCAAGCACCAGATATGATATAATAAATACACCTGCATATAAAAGACCCTTATCTGCAAAATGCCCTATAACAAGACCTGCAATAAAAAATACTATACCTGCCCCTATACTAATAAACTCTTCCTTCTTTTCAGCAATCAAAGCCATGTTTCCCACTAAATCAAGGCTATGTCCACCATTATCTTCATGGTTATGTCCATGCATATGGCAGCCACACTCTGCATTCTCATGGCAATGACCGCTATCATCTTCATGGTTATGTCCATGCACATGGCAGCCACACTCTGTATGTTCATGGTTATGACCATTATCATTCCCATGCGTATGTCCATGTCCACTTACTATATTCTTATTCCTCCTGATACGTTTTAATTCTTCTATTATTGTGCCTGGTTCTATTTTATCAGCAATTTCCCTTAAAGCCACCAGAGCCTTATCTAAATCAGGAGCTTCTACTAAAAGCTGTCCTGTTGCAAACGTAAGCACTACATTATCTACCTCTGGAAGTTCATTCATCTTTGCTTCCAGCTTTGCCGCACAATTTGCACAATCTATCCCGCTAATTGAATATTTTTTTTTCATATATACCTCATTTCTGCCTGTCTGCAAATATATAACTGGTAATATTTCCTTTATTCATATGAACAGTTATTCATATGTTTGTTTAAAATATACCATAATATCTATTAAAAAGCAATACCCAATCTTAAAAATTTCTCTATTATTATTAAAACTTATCTGGAATTCTCCCCAGATACCCCACTAAAAAAGAGGACACCACCGTGTCCCCTAAAAATCTTGTCTACTCCTCCACATGCTCTATACCTTGGCTTAGAATTGTAAAAACATGTTCATCTGCAAGTGTATATAACACAGTTTTACCTTCTTTCCTGTACCTCACAAGCCTGTTTTGTTTTAATACACGTAACTGGTGGGAAATTGCACTTTGTGTCATATTTAAAATATTAGCTATATCATATACACACATTTCATTTTCAAATAAAACATAAAGAATTTTTATTCTTGTAGAATCCCCAAATACTTTAAACAAATCCGCAAGCTCGTACAATTCACTTTCCTCAGGCATTTTATTCTCTATTTCTTCTGCCGTTTTTTCATCAATAGTCATATACCCAGTTTTTTCTTCCATCATTACACCACCTTTTATCCAGAGCATGCCAATATAACACAAAACTTCCTGTCAATTTACATGTCCTGTCTGCCTAATGCACCTTTCAAGCCCATTCTCAGGAATCTCTCCAGAAGTCCTTATATCTAAAATACTTTCTGGTTCTGACAAAGCATTCTGGTACCAGATTGATGCTTCTTTATAATCCCCTGTGCTTTCATAATACATTCCAAGCTCACAGCAGATTTCTGCACAAGGTTCTGTTATTGAATCCTTAAGTGCATATCCAAAAAAACCAGCTATATCATTTTTAATCCTGTAATACCTTGCCAGAACACACATAGCTTCCTTAACCTCATCCATGCTTCTTCCATCCTGTTCCATTGTAAGCATAAATGTACCAGCAGCATTACAGAAATCTTTATCTGTACCTGAGCGGAATAATTCCATTGCATACATATGATGAAGTTTTTTACTAAGCTTCCTGCCTTCTTTAAACATACTGGCAAATGCATCAAGGTCACGCCCTGCATGGTTACTAACAGGTCTGTGCTGGACCTCTATTTCACTATCATAAACAACAGGGTCAATGCGTAATGTTTCATGTATTGGATCAATCCATGTAAACTCCCTTAGCCTTTTATATAATTTTGGTCTGTATTCTTTTTCATAATTATAGACTGTACTAAGTTCTGGTGGTGTACAATACAACATCTGTACTATCTCTATTTCAGGAAGAAGTATTGATTTAAGCCTTTTTACCTTTTCCCTGTTTTCTTCATCAAGATATTCGTCCGCATCAGCAGTATATATATATTCCTTTGTTGCCTTTGAAGCCACAAAATTCCTTGCTGCTGCAAAATCCCCAGTCCACTTATAATCATATACATTACAAGTATACTCAAGTGCAATATTCTTTGTATTATCTGTAGAACCTGTATCAGCTATAATAATTTCATCTGCTATATCTGTGAGGCTGTCAAGACATCTTCTTAATACAGCCTCTTCATTTTTAACAATCATACATAAGCTTATTGTAACCATTTTTATTTACTCCATTAAATCATCTTCACCTACATCTAAAGGCTGGTCATCACCACCCACATCATCTGGTTCACCACCATTATCATCTGGATTCTCTGGCACATCAGGCTCTGGTTCCGGCTCCATGGTTGGTTCTTCATAATCTGGTTCTTCTGTTTCCTGTGGTTCAGGTTCCATAGTTGGTTCTTCTTCCTCTGGCTCTTCTGTTTTCTGTGGTTCTGGTGGCTGTTCAAACTGCATATCTGGTTCTTCTGTTTCTACAGGAGGCTGTGTCCATGTATTATCATCATCACCATAATTATTTCCACTGCTGCCACTGTTAGTATCATTGCTATATGGTTTAAAGCTTTCATATTCAAGCCCCTCATGGATTATATTCATAAATTCTTCCCATATAGACAATGGATAAGTATTTCCATATAAATTTGAAAGTGTCTTAGGTGTATCATAACCTACCCATACTGCTGTACTATAATATGGTGTGAACCCACAAAACCAGCCATCCTTCTTATCACTTGTTGTACCTGTTTTTCCTGCACATGGCATATCTTTAAGGGCATGGCCTGCTGCTGTTCCTGTCTTTAAAACACCTGTAAGTATATCTGTCATCATGCGTGTAGCAGTTTCTTCATATACCTGTTTTTCCTTACGCAGTTTATTATTATTTACAACAGTATTACCTTCTGAATCAGTAATCTTTTTCACACATGTAGGCTCACGGAAAATCCCATCATTTGCTATAGTAGCATATGCAGAAGCCATTTCTACTGTTGTAACACCATTCGTAAGTCCGCCAAGAGATGCTGCTGGGTAATAATCATTATCATCAATCCTGTTAAAATTCATTTTTAATACATATGACAAACCAACTTTTGGCGTAAGTTCCTCAAACAATTTCCATGCAATAACATTCTTTGATTTTTCTATTGCATATCTCAAAGGAATTTTACCAGAATAAGTACCATCTGAATTTCTTGGTCCATCTTCAAAATAAGTATCATCCACTATTGTATCAGGTGTGTAATCCCTCTCTAACTGTGGGGTATATACAGCAACCGGTTTAAAAGAACTTCCTGGCTGGCGGTAACTCTGGAATGCCCTGTTAAGAGTATATCCAGTTATTGACTTCTGTTTGCGTCCTCCTACTATTGCTACAACATAACCTGTTTTATTATCTACACAAGTTGCTGCTCCTTGCAAAGTATATACTCCATCTTTCTTCTCTTTAAAAGAAGAAAGTTTTTCATTAACTGATTTCTGCAATAACTTTTGTTTCTTCTTATTTAATGAAGTATAAACCCTGTAACCTCCTGTATATAAGGCACTGTGGCACTCATTATACAATTCATCATATCTCTCATTATACTCTTCTTCTTCCTTTTTACTGTCAAATCCGTACTGGAATTCAAAACCATGCGACTGCATAAGTGCCTTAACTGCACATCTTACTGCATATGTTGTCATATAATTCTGGGTTTTAATAGCTTCTGCTGGATTAAGTATTATATCTTCATAATTTGCATCAGTGTATTCTGCTGCTGTTATCACATTTGCTTCCATCATCTGCTCTAATATACGTGTCTTCCTTTTAATTGTATTATCATAATTATCAAAAGGGTCATACAGACTTGGGTTATTAGGTATTGCACATAAAAAGGCTGTTTCTGGCAATGTAAGCTCTGATGCTGGTTTACTGAAATATCCCTTTGCTGCTGCTTCTATTCCATAATAACCATTAGCAAAATACATATTATTAATATAAAATTCAAGTATTTGGCTTTTAGTATATTTTTTCTCCATTTCAAATGCTATGAAGATTTCCCTTATTTTTCTTTCATATGTCTGTTCATTAGTCAGAAATACGAGTTTTGCAGTCTGTTGTGTAATCGTACTTCCGCCACGTTTTATATCTTCCCCCATTATCTTGCTTTTAACAAGCAGTGCTGCCGCCTTAAATGTTGAAAGCAGGTTTACACCATCATGTTCAAAAAAGTCCCTGTCTTCTGTTACAATCATGGCATCTTTTACATATTGTGGTATTTCGTCATATGTCAGGTAATATGAGTCTTTATCACCTTTTAATTTAGCTATAACAGAACCATTTGATGCATAAACCATACTGGTTTCAGAAGAGCGGAAAGTTTCAACTGTAGAATTTTTTACAGATTTTTTTGCTTCATTCCTCCACTGCAACAGTTCATCACCAAATTTAAAATAAAATACTATAAGGGTTGCTAATATCCCAAGTAAAAGCAATAATAAAAATATCTTAATACCAAACCAGAATTTTCTATGTTTCTTATGTTTCTTTTTATTCTTTACAGGCTTGCCGCCCTTTTCTGGATTTGTACTTTTCTTTTTATCCATAAAGCACCTCCTGTTTTTATGCTTAAAAACACTGTCCCGTGATAACCACGATAATAATAATACCACATTTTATGCCTAAATGCACCTTTTGGGCATTTATTAATAAAAAAATAAGAACTATACAACTGAATATTTATATATTTGCAGGGAATAATGTCCATATAAAGAATTTTATTATTCATCAAATAAACCGTACTTACATATAATGTGCGTAGAAAAGAGGTAACATATGAAACTATATTTTAACAATTTATCAAAGACAGCTAAAATTCCTTTTCTTTTATTTATTTATGCAATATCATTTTCAATGCTTCTTACAGGTATAAAATACTTCCATCCAGATGGAACAGAAAGCCCAGAAGAAATCCAGGAAAATATTGCAGATAATATAATAAGGCTGCATGTAATAGCCAATAGTGACACAGATACTGACCAGTCACTAAAGCTTAAGGTGCGTGATGGCATTATAGAACAGTTACAGGACACTATTGCAGGAACTTCAAGTGCCGCTGGTGCTGAAAAGCTGCTGGCATCACAGGAGGACAATATTAAAAATTCTGCCCTGGATATCATCTCTGGCAATGGTTATAATTATCCTGTTAATGTTTCCCTTGAAGAAAGATATTTTCCTGTAAGATCTTATGGTGACCTTATATTTCCTGCTGGCAATTATAAGGCTTTATGTGTGGAAATAGGGGAAGCAAAGGGCCGGAACTGGTGGTGTGTGCTTTTCCCAAGCCTTTGCTTTGTAGACGAAACTTATGCAGTTGTGCCTGACAGTTCCAAGGAAAAACTTAAGGAAACTTTAAGTGAAGAGGAATATGAGAGCCTTTCACAAGACAGCAAAAAAGATAGTTTTTTCATACATTCAGCAATATACGACTGGTTTTGCAATAAAACTGGTTTATAAAACTTTTATGATTACATTTTTACACCTGGTAATATCCTGTTATATTTATATTTTTCATATGGGGATATACGATGCGTGTTCTATATGCATGACACCAAGATAACCACATAAAACCAAATAACCTGCTATAAGCAACATGACATTATCTGCCCTTGAATAATAACCAGATTATGGTATAATCTTTAAAAACTACCATAGCAAAGGACTACAGATATGAATAAAAAAGTACTTGTCACAGTAAGGGGCCTGCAGCATGAATATAGAAACTGCCCTGATACAGAAATACAAACTATCCAGCAGGGCATTTATAAACACATCCAAGATAAACATATAATAACTTATGAAGAATTATCTGGTGAAACCAGTGAAGGCACCCCTATGCCAGTTAAGAACATTTTAAAAATAAGTGGAGATTCAATTTCACTTTCAAAACGTGGACAGACCTCTACAGATATGTTTTTTAAAAAAGGACACCACCATTCTGGATTTTATGAAACCCCATATGGTACATTACAGACAGGGATTGTAACTTCATATATTGATATAAAAGAAGAACCAGATTCTATTGATATACAGATAGATTATGAACTTGAATTTAACCATAGCCATATATCCGGATATACAGTTTATATAAATATACATTCCATTTAACCTCACCAAGAAAGCACTTTAAAGGCATGTTTCAATGCTGCAGACTGGAATATAATATATAACCCAAGGAGCAACAAGTACTTTAAATTATTGCTCCTTGATTGCTTATAGTTTGCAATTTTTTAAATTTGTTTCACAGAAACCCATAACTCACAGAAAAGACCATTTTCAAAATATAATTCATAGTCAGTATCATCGGTTTGTGTATAACCTGTTTGTGGAATAAATTCTTTGAAAAAATTACTCCACGTTTCACCCAGGCAATTACCATCAGAGCCAATAAATTTGTGCAATATTTAATTTCCAGACACGTCCTAGTTTCCAGAACTAATTATTCTTTCTTTTTTTTGCTGTTATCTTGTACAAACCTTGTACAGAAATAGCACACTGGCACAATATACAACACTGCACTTACCCACGCAGACTGGTCTGCAAAACATATTGCTGTAAAACCATAAAGTGGTACAAATATCTTGCTTACTGCAATTCTTGCAACCATCTCCACCACTCCCGAGAATATTGCACGTCCTGGATATCCAAGCCCTTGTACTGTCATACGGCATACGTTTAAAATCCCCAAAGACCAGTAGAAATATCCCAGACAACGCAAGTATTTTGCAGATGCCGCAAGGACTTCTGTTTCTTCTGCACTTATAAAAATTCTTGAAAGAGTGCCTCCAAAGAATACCAGTACAAGACCTGCACAAATCCCATACAATACCCCTGTTACAATACCTTCACACAGACCTTTCTTTATACGCCCATGCTTCCCTGCACCAAGGTTCTGGCTGCAGAATGTTGAAACTGCTGTAGCTATTGCATCAAACGGGCACATTGCAAACTGTTTAATCCTCATACCAGCAGTAAAACCTGAAACATATACACTACCTAGTCCATTGTTCGCAGACTGCATAACCATGCTGCCAATAGCTGTAACAGAATATTGTAATCCCATAGGCACACCCATTACAAGCATATTGGTTACTACATTTCCTTTTATCTTACAATCATTTTTTGAAAGCCTGAGTATAGGAAACTTCTTCCACATATAAATGAAGCAGAGTATCCCGCTTACTGCCTGTGCTGTAATTGTTGCTGCTGCTGCCCCCGCACAGCCCCATTTCATAACTATAATACAGAACAAATCAAGCAGTATATTAAGTATAGTAGAAATTACAAGGAATACAAATGGGGTCTTGCTATCACCTACTGAACGGAGTATTCCTGATAACAGGTTATAAAGTATTGTAAATGGTATTCCTAGAAACAAAATTAAAAGATATTTATAAGAGTTACTATAAATATCATCGGGTGTAGACAGTATATGTAAAATTGATGGACAAAGCAATGCACAGGTCACGGTAAGTATAACTGCTGCTATAACTGACAGCAGGCCTGCATGGAATATACAGGAACGCATTGAATTATAATCCTTTGCACCAAAACGCTGTGCCACAGGGATACCAAACCCACAACATATTCCAATACAAAAACCCATTACAAGAAACTGGACACTTGCTGATGCACCAACACTTGCCAGTGCTTTTGTCCCCAGATAATTCCCAACTATTGCAGCATCAACTATATTATATGTCTGCTGGAAAATATTACCCATTAAAAGAGGAAGCGCAAATTGTAAAATCAATTTTAATGGCTTCCCCTCAGTCATGCTCTTTGCCATATTCAGCCTCCATGCCATAATATAAACCATACAAATCACATTTAGTTTGTATGGTTTTATTAGTTGCCTTTATTTATCTTTCTTAGAAAATTTTGATTTGACCTTTTCAGAAAATTTCATTTTCTTAGGTCTTGCTTCAAGATTTGAACGCAGCCCTTTGACTTCCATAATATAAATTCCACTTACTATGGCACGTATCTCTTTCTTAACTGGAACAAGTTCAAAAACCTTCTCATCACATATAAGCGGCATAATCCTTGGGCCCACTTTAGCTTTGACTATTGGCACTTTCTGCCCACGCATATATTTAGGTGTCTGGTCTATAACCAGCTGTGGCAGCCCTGATTCCTTTAATTTCATACGTTTTTTATCAATTACAAGCATTGATACACTTTGTGAAGCCGCCTGCATCTCTTTTTGTGTTTCTTCCTGTTTCTTCTGCAGCTTCCTTCCATAAATAGTAAGTGCAACAAGTGCTGCGATAAGAAGCACAAGTATTACTATTACTACTATTGTCAGAGGATGTATGCCAAATACAGGAATGAACATTATCTTATCACTCATAACTAACCTCCATAATTAAAATCCGCATTACTGCAATATATTATAAAACGCAAACATAATAATAATATCACATTTTACATATTATGCAAATATTAATTATAATTCATTAGCATTTTGCTGTAGTTTTTCTGATATAATCTGCCTGACTGTTTCTCCTATATGCTTTTTCTCTGTCTTATCTAAATCTTCCATATAAATAGGGGTGCAGTATTCAATAATTACATGCTGGCCGTGTATCCATGGAAGATGCTTTTCAAAAACCTCAGCAGTATTGCTAATTGCAACAGGGACTACAGGGCACTTTGACTTATCAGCAAGCTTAAAACTTGCATCATGGAACTTAAGTACACCTTCTCCTTTATTACGTGTACCTTCAGGAGCTATATATACTGAAGTCCCATTTTTCATAAGTTCGACCCCTTCTAATATAGTTTTCATTCCTTGTTTAATATCTTTTCTGTCAAGAAAAAGGCAGTTCATACATTTCATCCACCATGATATCATTGGCACAGTTTCAATCTCTTTCTTTGACACATATGATGAACATAATGGCGCTGTCGCATAACCAACAAGTATATCAAAAAATCCTCTATGGTTATATGTATAAAGCGCTGCACGGCCATGAAGTATATTTTCTTCTCCCTTAACAGTAAGCTTTACACCCGAAATAAAAAGTATTATTTTAAAACCCGCTGCCACACATTTTTGAGCAATAACTGCTTTCTTAACAGGACTTATCTTGCCTGCTACCCACTCTACCAGACACATTGGAATAGTAAAAATACCATATAATATTAAAAATATTGCTACTAATATTAACCTCATAAGTAATTATTTCTCCTTTTCCTTTTATTCTACTCCATTTCACCAGAACCACCTGGTACAGGCGGTTCTTCCAACTGTCCATCCTCTGCTGCCTGCTCTGTTTCAGAAGGTTCTGGTGTATCCTCTTGTGGAGGTTCTGTTTCAGAAGGAGGCTCTGTTATACCAGGCTCATCTGATGGCAAAGGTGTCTTTACTGGTTCTTTTGTTTTTACTGGCACTGGAGATTTTGAAGGCTTTGGTGTTTTAACTGGCTCCTTCGTTTTTGCTGGTTCTTTCGT
>ERZ778514.2091-NODE-2091-length-13342-cov-4.180552_pt1 | contig 13342 bp, 12 predicted proteins | sample MGYA00510344_ERZ778514 | MGnify/ENA primary metagenome ERZ778514 (study PRJEB29527, sample SAMN07138968) | mouse gut metagenome | material: feces | host: mouse | place: China:Nanjing | collected 2016-01-25 ... | reverse complement strand
GGCCAAGGAGGATCTGAAGGCTCTTGAGTCACAGATAAGGGAACTTGAAAATGCACAGAAGGAATAATCAGGCGGGGGAGAGAGATGAATAAGAATTCTATTATAGGTTTTGTACTCATAGGCGTTATCCTTTTCGGATTTTCGTGGTATCAGTCAAGACAGTTCAAAAAACAGGCGGAATATCAGGCTCAGCTTGATTCTGTCGCACGTGTGGAGATGCTGGCTCAGATGGCGGCTGATTCTGTCAGAAAAGCAAATTTGCCTGCAGCGGAAAATTCCGTTGCGGATATACCTGCTGCAAAAAATGTCATCTACAAGGATGCGGGACTTGAGGCGGCAGCTTCAAAGGAAGCCTCTTTCTGTACTCTTGCCAACGACAGGATAGAAGTTGTCTTCACAAGCAGAGGCGCGCAGCCTTATTCAGTGAAGCTCAAGGACTATCGTACATACGACAGCACCGACCTCTATCTCATAAGGCCTGAAATGAGTGATTTCGGCATTTCTGTATATGCAGGTGAGAATATAAATACTAAGGATTTCGTGTTTGACATTGCCGAGGTTACTGATACGACGGTCGTGATGAGGCTGCCTTTTGCCGCCGGAGGTTATCTGGAGCAGAAGTATTCTCTTGACGCCGACAGCTATATGGTCCAGAATGAACTGTCCTTTGTCGGAATGGGAAGTGTTATCCCGAGGAATGTCTCAATGTTCGACATTGACTGGAATGTCATAATACCGCGTCTTGAGAAAGGCTACAAGAACGAGATGCAATATTCCAAGGTGGACTACCGTTTCCCTGATGACAATAAGGTCAATGAAGTCAGCCGTGGACGCAACGGTGAGAAAAGGCTTGATGCACGTGTCAGCTGGTTTGCTTTTCAGCAGCAGTTCTTCTCTGCGATAATGCGTGCCAAGAATGATTTTTCGTCTGCCGACCTCAAGCTGAACTTTTATGATATAGATGATCCTCAGCGCAATCTTATGGCCTGCTCGGCGAAATTGCGTTCTGATCTTAATGTGAATTCGGAGAAGGTTACAGTTCCTTTTGAGTTCTATTTCGGTCCCAACCATTATAGGACACTCAAAAGCTATGACCAGAAATATGAAAAGATAATCCCTCTTGGAGGATGGCTTGTAGGCTGGATCAGCCGTATCGTTATCATACCTTGTTTCAATTTCCTCGGAAGCTTCATCAGCAACTACGGAATCGTGATTCTGCTTATGACATTGCTTATCAAGCTGGTGATATCGCCTCTTACGATAAAGTCATATATGTCATCAGCCAAGATGAATGTCATCAAACCTGAGGTGGACAAGCTCAATGAGAAATATCCTAAGCAGGAGGATGCGATGAAGAAACAGCAGGCTATGATGGATCTGTACAAGCGGGCTGGAATCAGCCCTATGGGAGGATGTCTTCCTATGCTTCTCCAGTTCCCGATCCTGTTTGCTATGTTCCGGTTTTTCCCTGCTTCAATTGAACTCAGGCAGCAGAAGTTCCTCTGGGCGGATGACTTGAGCGCGTATGATTCAATTCTGGATCTTCCGTTCAATATTCCTCTCTATGGCGACCATATATCACTGTTCGCGCTTCTGATGGCAATTTCGATGTTCGTATACTCAAAAATGACTTCAAGCCAGATGTCGAATGACCCTAATATGGCGGGAATGAAGTTTATGAGCGTATGGATGATGCCGATTATGATGCTTTTCATCTGTAACAACCTTTCCAGCGGTCTGAGCTATTACTACCTGCTCTCCAATCTGATAACTATGTTCCAGACTTGGGTTATACGCCGTTTTGTCGTGGATGAGAAGAAGATTCACGCGCAGCTTGCAGCTTCAGCAGGCAAGCCTGTGACAAAGAGCAAATGGCAGAAGCGTCTGGAGGAAGCTCAGAAGATGCAGCAGCAGATGGCCAAGGAACAATCCAGGAAACGCCGCTGATCATAATGGAATGTGATTTCTGCATTCTTTTTATACAGCCGGTCTGAACATTGATAATTTGAACTTTGGTTTGATGTCAATAAAAGAAAATATAACACAGATCATTAGAGAACTGCCATCGGATGTAAAGCTGGTGGCAGTTTCTAAATTCCACCCTGTCGAGTCCATTATGGAGGCTTACGGAGCAGGGCAGAGAGTCTTTGCTGAAAGCCGTCCCCAGGAGCTTGCAGCAAAGGTGCCGGCTATGGAAAGCTGGCTTGCAGCAAATGGAATGCAGAACGATATTGTATGGCATTTCATAGGTCATCTGCAGACAAACAAGCTGAAGATGGTTCTCCCTTATGCCTCACTTGTCCAGTCGGTGGATTCTCTCCATCTTCTGGAAGCCATCGAAAAATGGGGCAGAGACAACGGTAAGGTTGTCGCGGTCCTTCTGGAATATCATATCGCATCGGAGGAGAGCAAGCAGGGATTTTCAGAAGAGGAAATAAAAGGCATATTGTCGGATGTCGGCCGTTTCCCTCATATACGTTTCAGAGGACTTATGGGAATGGCGACGTTCACAGAGGACGAATCGGTCATCCGCTCTGATTTCTCACGGATATCTCTCCTTTTCAAAGAGGTTTCATCATCTATTCCTGATTTTTCAGAATTATCGATAGGAATGTCAGGAGATTACAGGATCGCCATAGAGTACGGCAGCACTATGGTCAGGATCGGCACAATGATTTTCGGAGAAAGAAATTATTGATTTCTTTTATAATTTTTTCAAAAAATACCGGTATTCTTGACATATTGTAAGAGAAAATCCTTAGATTTGAAGGAGGATTATACTTATTGGTATGACAAGGATACTTCTGCCAGAGCACAAAGAGCGGCCTCTTGTCTTTTACCTTGCTATGGAAGAATACATAGCCGGGGAGACCGGTATAGGTGATGCCTTTTTTATGTGGACTGTCGCTCCAACTGTGATTTTCGGACGTAATCAGGTGATGGAGGCAGAAGTCAATCTTCCCTGGTGCAGGAAACACGGTGTCAGCACATACAGACGCAAGAGCGGCGGCGGGTGTGTCTATTCCGACCGTGGCAATCTGATGATTTCATATATCACATCCTCAGGAAAAGTCAGGGATGTCTTCAGTGAGTATCTTGGACGCCTGGCCGATGCTGTCTCTGCATTGGGCGTGGAAGCGGAAGTCTCAGGGCGCAATGACATAATGATAGGCGGAAAGAAAGTTTCCGGAAATGCTTTTCAGATGCTTCCGTCAAGGAGCATAGTACACGGAACTCTTCTGTTCGACACTGATTTTGACGCTTTGGAAGCGGCGATAACACCTTCTGAAGACAAGATTGCAGGCAAAGGTGTCAAGTCTGTCCGCCAGCACGTTGTCAACCTCAAATCCTGTCTCGGGGACCGGGCGTCTGCTGCCGGAGTGACTGATATGGATTCTCTGCAGAGCTATCTTTATGGATGGTTCTGTGACAGTTCATATATGCTTGATGGGGATGACGTCAGGAGAATAGAGGAAATACAGAATGAATATCTCGACCCTGATTTTATAGCGGGGAAATCACGAAACGGTACATATATCAGGAAATCAAAGATTGACGGAGTCGGGGAGATCGCTTTCAGGATAAGTATTGACGGCGGACTTATAGACGACGTGTCCGTCTCGGGAGACTATTTCAGCCTGAAGGAGCCAGCTGAGGTTGATGCCTTGTTCCGCTCCGCCCTTGCAATGGTCCCAATGGAGAGGAAAGCCGTATCTGAGGCTCTTGGAAAACTGCCTGTAGGGGAATATATCCTGAATCTTAATGTCTCCTGCATTTCATCGGTATTTTTTGACAACGATTAAAACCACATATAATGGAGCAGCTTCTTACTACCTGTCTATATGACAGACACATTTCGCTGAACGCTCAGATGAGCCCGTTCGGAGGCTTTATGATGCCGATACAGTATTCATCCATAACCAATGAACATATTGCGGTAAGGACAAAGGCCGGTATGTTCGATGTATCGCATATGGGGGAGATATTCGTCAGCGGGCCTGATGTGGAAAAATTTGTCAATCATATCTTTTCCAATGACATAAGGGGAATGCATCCCGGCAAGGTCCTTTACGGGATGATGCTTTATCCTCAGGGAACTGTTGTGGATGACCTGCTTGTTTATAAAGAGTTTGAAGCCGGACACTTTCTTCTTGTGGTGAATGCGTCCAACATATCAAAAGACTATGACTGGATATGCTCACAGGCGGAAGGATATGACGTAAAGGTTGAAAATGCCTCAGCTGTGTGGGGAGAGATCGCCCTTCAGGGACCTCTGGCGGAAAAAATTGCTGTGGAGGCTCTTGGCCTGGACAAAGTCAGGGAACTCGGCTTCTACACTTATGCCGAGATGGAATGGAAAGGTGACCGTATGATAGTCAGCCGTACCGGTTATACAGGAGAGGACGGCTTTGAAATATATTGCTCCTGTATGGCTATCTGTGAAATATGGGATATTCTTCTTGAAGCCGGGGTTGAACCTTGCGGGCTGGGATGCCGCGACACATTGAGATTTGAAGCCGGGCTTCCTCTCTATGGGCACGAGCTCAGCGATACCATTACTCCTGTAGAGGCAGGACTCGGGATGTTTGTGAAGCTTGACAAGGATGAGTTTATAGGGAAAGATGCGGTTGCTGCCCAGAAAGCAGCCGGAATTTCACGCAAACTTGTCGGCATAGAGCTGGACGACAAGGCAATACCGAGAGCCGGATACCCGGTGGAGTCAGATGGGGTCCAGGTCGGTACTGTCACAACCGGATACCGTTCAATATCAACAGACAGAAGCGTATGCGTAGCTATGCTCGACAGGCCGTTTGCTGAACTCGGAACAAAGGTTGAAGTCCGTATCCGCAAAAAGACCTTTCCCGGGACGGTATGCAGGAAACGCTTCTATGAAACACATTATAAGAAATAAACGGCTGAGCCTGGTAAGTGGTACGGATTTGTCTGTATCCGGCCGGGACTGAGTGATATAAACCAAGTTTAAAACATAATCATTATGAACAGAACAATGGAAGGACTCCTTTACAGCGAGTCACACGAATGGGTTAAGGTTGAAGGTGAAATCGCATTGATAGGAATCACGGATTTCGCGCAGAATGCTCTTGGCGATCTTTCTTATGTGGATATGCCTGAAGTCGATGACGAAGTCTCACAGGGCGAGGAGTTCGGCGCGGTAGAAAGCGTAAAGGCGGCAAGCGACCTTATTTCACCTGTTTCAGGGACAGTCGTTGAGATCAACGGGGAGCTGGAGGACAATCCGGAGCTTCTGAACCAGGATGCTTTCGCCAACTGGATAATCAAGGTCTCCATAAGCGACAAGGTTGAACTCGATGCGCTGATGGATGCCGGGCAGTATGAAGAATTCTGTCAGAACGAATAATATGGCTTTCTCATATTTTCCTCATACCGAAGATGATATCGCCGGAATGCTGGACCGTATAGGCGTCAGGACTCTGGATGAATTATATTCGGACGTCCCTTCGGATGTCATCTTCCGCGGTGAATTTGATCTTCCGGACGCAATGTCCGAGATGGAGGTCAGACGCTATTTTGAAAATCTTGATTCCTGCAACCGTAAACTGAAGATATTTTGCGGTGCAGGGGCCTACGACCACTATTCGCCTTCTGTAGTCCCTTATATCGTTTCACGTTCGGAATTTCTGACGGCATACACTCCTTATCAGGCTGAGATATCCCAGGGGACTCTGAGGTATATATTCGAGTATCAGAGTATGATTGCGGAGCTGACGGGTATGGATTGTTCAAATGCCTCTATGTATGACGGAGCCACGGCTGCCGCGGAAGCGGTGATCATGTCGGTCGCCGCCTCCAAGAAGCGAAAACGTGTACTTGTATCGGAAACGCTCCTGCCGCAGGTGATGAATACTGTAAAGACCTACGCAGGATACAACGGTATATCCCTTGGATTTATTCCTGCCGAGGACGGAGTGACATCTTTGGCGATGATAAAGAGCGAACTCGGGACAGGTGATGTGGCAGGGGTTCTGGTACCAGGAATCAACAGGTACGGAATCATAGAGGATTTTACGGATTTTGCCGGGACAATACACTCTGCCGGTGCTCTGTTTATGATATACAGTGACCCTTCATCGTTGGCAGTGTTGAAAAGCCCTGGAGAATGGGGTGCGGACATTGTCTGCGGAGATGCCCAGACTCTCGGCATACCTCTCAGCTTCGGCGGCCCGTATGTAGGATTTCTTGCCTGCCGCAAGGAATATGTCCGCAAACTTCCCGGAAGGATAGTCGGAGCGACGGAGGATGTGGACGGGAAACGTGCATTCGTACTTACCCTGCAGGCGCGTGAACAGCATATACGCCGTGAGAAAGCGACAAGCAACATTTGCTCCAACCAGTCGCTTATGGCGTTGTACGTTACTGTCTATCTGTCTCTTATGGGGCCGGAGGGCCTGAGGAAAGTCAATGACCTTTCGTACGGAGGGGCACATTATCTATATGAAAGTCTTCTTGCCACAGGACATTTTAAGACTGTCTTTGACCGTCCTTTCCTGAAGGAGTTTGTTGTGAATACCGATCTTGATGTCGCAGTGCTTCAGCAGACTCTCCTGGATGCAGGCTATTTTACGGCCCTTTCCACAGAGGAGGGATATGTGTCTTTCTGCGTTACGGAGATGCGTACACGTCAGGAAATAGATGATATGGTATCAATCATTAAGAAGCTGTACTGAGTATGAAATACTATGACAAACTGATATTTGAACTTTCCCGAAAGGGGAGATGCGGATATTCTCTTCCCGACAGCCCTTATCAGGAGACAACGGCTGCCATTCCTGAAAATCTGCGCAGAGGTACAGAGCCTGCTCTTCCTGAGGTCAGCGAACTTGATGTCGTACGCCATTATACAAATCTTTCCGATATGAATTTCGGTGTTGATACAGGGTTTTACCCTTTGGGCAGCTGTACAATGAAATATAATCCGAAAATCAATGAGGAAATAGCCTCTATGTCCGGTTTCAAGGGAATACATCCCCTTCAGCCGGCTTCTACGGTGCAGGGGGCATTGAGACTGTACAGGGATCTTTGCAAGGCTCTGTCGGCTGTCACAGGTATGGCTGAGTTTACTCTGAATCCGTTTGCCGGTGCACATGGTGAGCTTACCGGGCTTATGATAATGCGCCGGTACCATATCAGCCGGGGTGATACAGGAAGGGTGAAAGTGATAGTGCCCGACAGTGCGCACGGCACAAACCCTGCGAGTGCGGCTGTATGCGGCCTGGAGGTCGTACAGGTTAAATCAACTGCCGACGGAACAATAGATGTGGAGGACCTCAAACCTTTGCTGGACAATACTGTTGCCGGTATTATGATGACTAATCCGAACACTCTCGGCCTGTTTGAGAACCGTATCAGGGAGATTGCGGACCTGGTGCACGGATGTGGAGGGCTTCTGTATTATGACGGAGCAAATATGAATCCTCTTCTTGGAGTGGTGCGTCCTGGTGATATGGGGTTTGATATAATGCATCTCAATCTTCACAAGACGTTTTCCACGCCGCACGGTGGCGGAGGTCCTGGAGCCGGTCCTGTAGGAGTGGCGGAGCATCTTGCCGCTTATCTTCCTGTACCGTCAGTCTGTGAAAATTCCGACGGAAGCCTTTATGTACAGGGAAATGTCTGCGGATATGCTCCTGTATCGGCTGAATCTATGCCTGCAGGGCAGATTTCAGGTTTTACAGGCAATTTCGGAGTTCTTCTCCGTGCGTATGCCTATATCCTTATGCTTGGCAGGCAGAACATAAAGATGGCCGGACCGCTTGCGGTCCTTGGAGCCAATTATATCAAAGAGAGCCTGAAGGACTTTTACAGGCTGCCTATAGATACGGTATGCAAGCACGAGTTCGTCTTTGACGGTCTTGCAGACCGGAGTACCGGAGTTACAACGCTTGATGTGGCCAAACGTCTGCTGGATTACGGATTCCACGCACCGACCATATATTTCCCTCTGCTGTTCCACCAGTCGATTATGATAGAGCCGACCGAGACTGAAAGCAAGGAGACACTGGACGGTTTCATAGACATAATGAAGAGGATAGCTCAGGAGGCGTTGACGGAGCCTGAATCACTGAAGACCGCTCCGCATACGACCCCTGTCCGGCGTCTGGATGAAACATCTGCCGCTCGTCAGCCTGTCCTTACCTTCAGGATGCTGTCTTCGCTGAACTGATTATTCAATCTTTGTCAAAATGAAAATCATTATAATAGGTGCCGGTCCCGGAGGATATGAAACCGCTCTCCTGGCGGCAGAAAGAGGTATAGAGACTATTCTTATCGAATCCGGTGAGGTAGGAGGGACCTGCCTCAATGAAGGCTGTATACCGACAAAGTCCCTATGCCGTAGTGCTGAAATGTTTGAAAACATTAAGAAATCCGGTGAGTTCGGGGTCAATGCGGACAATGTTTCCATAGATTTCCGGCGTGTGCAGGAGCGGAAAACGCAGATTGTAGGACAGCTTCGCACCGGTGTTGAGGGCCTGCTGAGAAACAGACTTGTCACTTTCGTTGCAGGAAAGGCTTCATTGGTAGACTCCCATACCGTATCGGTCACTCCTGACGGTACCGAATATTCCGCGGATTACATCATCATAGCGACAGGTTCTTCTGCTGCAAGGCTTCCTGTAGAGGGATGCGGGCTCAATGGCGTACTGACCTCAAAGGAAATGCTTGACATTGATGCTGTGCCGGAAAGGCTTTGTGTGATAGGTGCAGGGGTGATAGGGCTTGAGTTCGCCTCCGTGTTTGCTGCATTCGGAAGCAAGGTCACGATATTGGAATATTGCAGGGAAATCCTGCCACGGTTTGACAGTGATCTGGCCAAAAGGCTCAGACAGAGCCTCGGAAGGCGTGGAATAGAAATCATCACTCAGGCTGCCGTACAGAAAATCCGGGAAAATCCGGACGGCTCATTGGAGGTGGACTATCTCCGGAAGGAAAAGTCTGAGACTATAGCGGCCGACAAGGTTCTGATGGCTGTCGGCAGGAAAGCTAATGTTGAGGGACTCAATCTTGAATTGGCATGTGTGGAATATTCTGCCAAAGGTATCAGGGTGGATGCAGATATGCGGACGACATCGCCTACGGTATATGCCATAGGAGATGTAAACGGAATGATGATGCTTGCGCATGCTGCTGTATTCCAGGGTAAAAAGGCGTTGGACCATATCTGCGGAAAGACAGATATGATTGATCTTTCAGTTATGCCGTCTGCAGTGTTTACTATGCCTGAAGCAGCATCAGTGGGGCTGACTGAAGATGAGTGCAAAAAAAAGGGGATTCCATACATCTGTCTGAAGTCTTTTTTCAGAGCCAACGGCAAGGCTGTCTGTCTCGGCGAGACTGACGGGTTCTGCAAAATCATCGTAGGTACTGAGGGACTGGACAGTGAAAGCTCCGGAGAATCTTCAGGGAGAATTATAGGATGCCATATTTATGGACCTCATTCAGCTGACCTTGTTGCAGAAATGACGGCAGTCATTTCCCGGCATACGACACTTGAAGAGTTCCGTGCCATTATCCATTCCCACCCGACGCTCGGAGAGGTGCTTTAGTAACGAGGCTTAGCTTCAGGCATCATACAAATCACGAGCAGGTGTGTATTTGTCAATTAGTTGATGGACAATGATTTATGGAAACCGAACCTGCTTTGCCCCTATGTTTTTAAGTGGGCAAAGCAGGTTCGGTTTGTTTAAGTGGTTGATTTTGTTTGTTTTATAAAATTGCTTCCTGCTCGTGTTTTGTGTCTCGTCCTAAAAAAGTTTACCATAAAACCTATCATTTATGGAAGTCTACAAACTGGTCCGTCTCGTGGACCGCAAAGTACTTAAGCGCAACTTCAGCGGCGAGAACCTGGATGCCCTCTGCCGCCGCTACAGTGTCAGTACCGTCAAGACCCTTTCCTTGTAAGCTATTGATTTCCAGGTGTATGCAAAACAGTATACCTTTTAAATGTCATACTGTTTTACAAGTGTTTGATACTTAGTGATTTACAGAGGGAGGGTCGCCATTTAATGGACTGGCTTTACTTTGCTGATGATCTAGTCGGACACGATATAAAAGATAAACCGGCTAAAAAGTCAGAATAACTCTCTGAGAATTAGATATTTGGAAACAATGTTCGAGGTTGGGCTCACTGAAAAAAGGAAAAAGGGGCTTGACTAATGCTTTTTAGTCAGCCCCCTCTTCTTTCTAATTGTAGAGGTATATATATACATTAAGGTAGGTAGCGAGTATCAGCCACAAGGCATAAGGGATGAACAGGATTGAAGAAGTCCGTACTATATTCCAGGATTTTACCATATACCATCCTACCAATATGTCAAGTATGATGATGGCTATCAGTCCGAGGAACGGGTTTGTCATTGTAAAGAACAATATACTCCACAGGAAGTTTACGCCCTGCTGTACGCCCCATAATGTTACGAGGTCCTTGCGGTATATGCCTGCCCGGTTCCATACGAGTCCTACGGATATTCCGGAAAGTATGTAGATGATACCCCAGGCTACCGGGAACGCCCAATTTGGCGGAGTGATTGCCGGTTTGTTGAGATAAGGATACCAGTCAGCTATGGCTCCTGCCTGCAGAAAGCTTGCTGCAAGTCCGAGTACAAAACAGATTGCCACTCCGACTATTGGAGGTAATATTCTTTTCATAACAGTAATTTTTGATGAGTAATACATTAATGATCTATCGTTATATATCTCAACAAAAACAATTACTGTGCCCTGTATTGTCAGACTTTGTCTTTCAGTTCTGAAATCATAGCCTGCGCTACTGATGCGGAAGCCCCTGCGCCTCCAAGAAGATTGCGTATTACGATGTATTCGCTGAGCATTTTGCCTCTGTAGGCCTTGTCCTCAATAAGCAGACGAACTTCACGTACCAGAGCTTCGGCATTGCATTCGTCCTGTATGAATTCTTTGAAAGCGAGTCTGTCGACAATGAGGTTTCCGAGGCTTATATATTTTATCTTGACGATATGCCTGGCTATCATATAGGTGATTCTGCTTCCTATATATCCCACCACCTGAGGAGTGCCGAACAGGACGGTCTCGAGTGAAGCCGTTCCGGAATTGACTACTGCCGCTTCCGCATTGCGTATTATGTGCTGGGTCTGCCCGAACAGAACTTTTATGAAGTCGTCTTCAGGTCCGAGAAAAGGGGAGTAGTCCTCAATGGTCCTTGCCGGTGCTCCTGCCACAAGAAACTGATAGTCCTTATATTGAGGGATGCTGCGCATCCTGTGTGCAAATTCTTTCAGGACAGGCATCATAGTGTTTATCTCACCTTTTCTGGAACCGGCAAGCATAGCGATGAACGGCTTGTCATCCAGATTGTTGCGTTTGAGGAAATCTTCTCTGCTCTCATTCATCGCGGGAGAGTTGTCCACTGCATCGACAAGAGGATTACCTTTGTAGATGAAATCTATTCCTTTTGATTCGAAGTAGGGTATTTCAAAAGGGAACACTATAAAGAGCTTGTCGACGTATGCCTTGAGCTTCTTTATTCTGCCCTCTCGTGAAGCCCAGACTTTCGGGGCTATATAATAGAAGACTTTGAAACCTCTTTTATGGGCGAATTCAGCTATTTTGAAATTGAACCCCGGGTAGTCTATAAGTATTATGACGTCGGGATTGTTCGCGATGATGTCTTTTTTGCAGGATCTGACATTGCCGAGAAGTTTTCCTGCATTTTTGAGAACTTCCCAGAAGCCCATGATCGCGCCTTCCTTATAATGCCTGACCAGTCCTGAATAATTCCCGCTTGTTTGGGAAGAGGTGTTCTGAAAATTTTTATGGACGGCCATCATCATATCCCCGCCCCAGAAACGTATTTCGGCTTCAGGGTCGCTTTCATATATTCCTTTCATCAGGTTTGAGCCGTGGAGGTCTCCTGATGCTTCACCTGCAATGATGTAATATTTCATATATTATGTCAAAACTCTTTTTCGAACCCCTTTTCCTTGAGACGTCCGATCTCTGCGTAGTCTGTGCTGTCGATATTGTGGGCTGTTATTGATATATAGCCCTGCTGCATAAGCTTGTGGTCTGCTTCAGCCGTGTTGCACGGGTCATCCACGAATTCTCCTGTCATCACGTACATCTCTTCTCCGTCTTCCGCTTCTGTCTGTGAACTTTGGCCGAGCATTTCCGGAGTTATTCCGTAATGTGCGAGCAGTCCCGGATCCCATGGCTTGAATTCCTTGATCCAGATGCCCTGTCCCTGGTATCCTGTCTTTATGCCTTTGATGTCTTCTGCAGGAATATCAGGGAAGTTGACGTTGTATATTATTCCTTTTTTCTCAGGAAGATTCCCCATTATCATACGGAAGATTTCCGGAAAATATTTCTTTACTGCAGAGAAGTCCGCGTCTGGATTGAGAGTGTCAAGAGATACTCCTATTGACGGAATACCGTTCAATGCTCCCTCAAAGGCTGCGCCGAGAGTACCTGAATAGCACGATGCCGATGCGGCATTGGACCCGTGATTGATTCCGGAGACTACCACATCGGGCTTTTTCTCCAGGAAGCAGGTGTTCAGCCCGAATTTCACACAACTTGCAGGAGTCGCGTCAAGATAGCTTTCCATATAGTTTTCCGTACGGACAAGTTCCTTGTATGCTATCTGTTTCAGTCCGAGGGAGACGGCCATCGACATTCCTGACTGGTGTTTTTTGGGGGCAATGACGGTCACACGTCCGAACGGGCGCATTATCTCTATCAGTGTCCGGATGCCTTTTGCCTGATATCCGTCATCGTTTGTAATCAGAATTTCCATTTGAATCGTTTTGAGAATTTTTTCTCCGCAAATTTAACCTCTGTTTTTGGAAAAATCTTATAATACGCTAAAAATAATTTCTGCACACTTTCATATATTGCATCAATGTGTGCCTCCTTGCCGGCTTGCTTACGTTCGTCAGAGTAATTCAACAGATTGGTTCTCAAAATCTGCCACTCCTTCTAAAAGCAAGTCCAATCCGCAAGGCGGATGAGCCACAGAAAAAAGAAAGGGGGATTTCATCTGTAATATACACGTTCGTTTTTCTAAAGGTATTTAGACAGCAATACCATAACTTAATAGGGCGTTTTCTTCACGCATTACTCCGTAACGCTAAAACACTCTATTGAGCCAAAGGGATTTCCCTTTGGAAACCCTCTGAACCGATGCCACAAGCAGAGAGAAGAAACATAACGATAATCGCAAAAACAGCAATGATATGGGATGTTTTTCACTGGACATTAATAAGACAAAGGGGGTACATCGGACACCACGCAGTCCGACCATATAGAGAGAAAGATAATACCTAAA
>ERZ778514.2084-NODE-2084-length-13373-cov-12.050909_pt1 | contig 13373 bp, 11 predicted proteins | sample MGYA00510344_ERZ778514 | MGnify/ENA primary metagenome ERZ778514 (study PRJEB29527, sample SAMN07138968) | mouse gut metagenome | material: feces | host: mouse | place: China:Nanjing | collected 2016-01-25 ... | reverse complement strand
CCCTATCAACTGTCAACTGCTTTTTATATCTTTTTTAAAGAAATTTAGATGACAGTTTGGGGGGCACAAAAAAGAGGCGAGAATGCTCCCGCCTTGCTTCGTTACTCTTCTTTTGGACCATACTGCTCGTAATACGCGTCGATACGTCCTTTCAATTCCGGATCCAGATCCAGGTAGCCGATGACCTCCGGCATCGAAACGATCGCCGCCGTCGGAAAGCCATACAGTTTCGACACTTCCTTCAACGCCGTTTCGTCGCCTTTTCCTCTTTCGTGGCGGTCCAGCGACACCATCAGCCCAACGATCGTCACATCCGCCGCGCCTTTGACTTTCGGCACAGTTTCCTCCATCGACTTGCCCGACGTCGTCACATCCTCGATCATGACGACCCGGTCACCGTCTTTCAGCTTCGTTCCTAAAAAGCTTCCCTTGTCCGCGCCATGGTCTTTTTCCTCTTTGCGATTCGAGCAATAGCGCACTTCCTTGCCATACAGCTCGCTGAATGCCATCGCCGTCGTCACCGCCAGCGGAATACCCTTGTACGCCGGTCCAAACAGCACGTCAAAATCGTCCCCGTACCGGTCGTGGATGGCTTTGGCGTAAAACTCGCCCAGCTTTTTCAGCTGCGAACCCGTCACATAGCCGCCCGCGTTCATAAAGAACGGCGATTTGCGCCCCGACTTCAATGTGAAGTCACCAAATTTAAGCACGCCACTCTCCAGCATAAAGTCGACAAACTCTTTTTTATACGCTTCCATGTCTACCCCTCCATGATCGCTTCGATTTGCTCGTACGTCGCTTTCGGATCGTTGGCTTTCGTGATCGAGCGGCCCACAACGATATAGTCGCAGCCTTCTTCTTTGGCCAGCTGTGGTGTCGCGACCCGTTTCTGGTCGTCCACCGAATCCGAAGCCAGCCGAATGCCCGGCGTCACCGTTAAAAAGTCGTCGCCACACACTTCGTGGATCTTTTTCGCCTCGTGCACCGAGCACACGACGCCATCCAGGCCAGCCGCTTTGGCGTTTTGCGCGTAGTGAAGCACGCAGTCGATAACCGAGCCTTCGATCCCGAGCTCCTCGTTCATCGCTTCCTGCGACGTCGACGTCAGCTGCGTCACACCGATACAAAGCGGTCTTTCGCCGCCTTGCGCGCCTTCTTTCAGCCCTTCGACCGCCGCCTTCATCATCGCGATCCCGCCGCCACAATGCACGTTCGTCATGTCCACGCCAAGACGGGCGAGGTTTTTCATCCCGCCCTTGACGGTGTTGGGAATGTCGTGCAGCTTCAAATCAAGGAAAATATGATGGCCCATCTTTTTGACGGTTTCCACGATTTCCAAACCACACGCGTACGTCAGCTCCATGCCGATCTTCACGTAAACCGGCTCGGTAAACTGCTTCAAAAAATCAACGACTTCCTCTTTGCTTGAAAAATCAAGCGCCACGATCGTCTTACTCATGCTTAAAACTCCTTCCTACCGCATCCTGGATGCTCGTATATCCGTATTTCGCCAGTACCTTTGGCAGCTCTTCAATGATTTTCACGCACACGAACGGGTCGACAAAGTTTTGCGCGCCCACTTCGACTGCGCTTGCCCCCGCCAGCAAAAACTCCAAGACATCTTCGGCGCACGTGATGCCCCCAACGCCAATGATTGGGATGTCCACCGCCTGCGCCACCTGGTACACCATCCGGATGGCGACCGGTTTGATGGCCGGCCCCGAAAGGCCGCCCGTCTTGTTCGCCAACAGCGGCTTGCCGCTCTTCAAGTCGATCCGCATGCCCATCAGCGTGTTGATGAGCACCAGCCCGTCGGCCCCCGCTTGTTCGACCGCCTTCGCGATGTCCACGATGTTCGTCACGTTGGGGGACAGCTTCACATACACCGGCTTTGTCGCCGCCGCTTTCGCCATTTTTGTGACATGGGCCGCCAACGCAGGATCCGTTCCGAGTCCGATGCCCCCGTGCTTGACGTTCGGGCACGAAATGTTGAGCTCGTACGCCTTCACGACCGGCTGATCGTTGAGCTTTTTAATGACCTCGACGTAGTCTTCCTCGGTCGCTCCCGCGACGTTAGCCATGATCTCCACGTCGTATTGGGCCAAAAATGGCAGCTCGTGCTCGATGATGGCGTCCACGCCCTTGTTTTGCAGACCAATCGCGTTTAGCATCCCCATCGGGGTTTCCGCGATGCGCGGCGTCGGATTGCCAAGCCGCTCCTTTGGCGTCGCCGATTTGATCGCGATGCCGCCAAGAAGCGACAAGTCGTACAATTCGGCGTATTCCCGGCCAAAGCCAAAACAGCCGCTCGCCGGAATGATCGGGTTTTTCAAATGAAGTCCCGGCAGTTCCACCCGCAAATCCATCATAGCTTGACCCTCCTTACTTCAAAGACCGGCCCGTCCTTGCACACCCGTTTCATCGAGCCGTCCCGCATTTCGACCACGCATCCCATACACGCACCAATGCCGCACGCCATGCGCGCCTCCAGCGACAAGTAACCGTGTTCGTAGCGGGCGTCCAGCGCCTTGAGCATCGGCAGCGGGCCGCACGCCATCATAAACGGGTTTTCGATGTGTTTCTGCTCGATCGCGTCCACGACCGTTCCACGCACGCCATACGAGCCATCCATCGTCGCCACATACACATTGGCGCCTAGCTGCTGAAACGCCGCTTCGTAAAAGACATCGTCTTTCGTATTGAAGCCGAGCACGACCGTCAGCGCCTTGTCCTTGTTTTGTTTGGCGACTTCTAGCAACGGCGGCACGCCCACGCCACCGCCAATGAGCAGCAGGCTGTCGCCTTCGGCTTTTGGAAAGCCGTTGCCGCACGGGCCGAACAAATCGAGCGCTTCGCCCGCTTCCATGTTGGCCATCGCCTTCGTTCCATCGCCCACGACTTTGTACACGATGACCAGGCCGTTGTCCGTGATTTCGGAAATCGAGATCGGCCGGCGCAGGAAATAGCCCGGGACTTCGATTTCCACGAATTGTCCCGGCCGGCTGTGCTGTCCCAGCGTCGTTTCCAGCGTCATTTTGTATACGTCGTTCGCGATTTTCGTATTGTCTAAGATTTTCGCGTTTTCCTGCTTCATCCTTATTTCCCCATCTCGTTCATGGAAACCATCGAGAAGCTCAGCGACTCAAGCACTTTCAGCAGCGTGTACGCCGTGTCCAGACTCGTCATGCAGGAAATGCTGTTTTCCGCCGACACCCGGCGGATGAGGAAGCCGTCGGCGCGGCTGTTGCGGTTTTTCGTCGACATCGTGTTAATGACGAGCTTGACCTGACCGTCGCGAATGATGTCCACGACGCTGTTGTCCTTGCCTTCCTCGATTTTCGACGCGTGGTGAATGTACAAGCCATAGTTTTCGAGGAACTTCGCCGTGCCTTCCGTCGCGTAAATACCATAGCCGATGTTCGCGAACCGTTTCGCCAGCTCCAAAGCGTCCTCCTTGTCCTCGTCGGCGATCGTAAGCAGCACGTTGCCGTGCGTCGCCACCTGGATGCCGCTGGCCACCAGCGCCTTGTACAGCGCCTTTTCCAAATTGATGTCGCTGCCCAGCGCCTCGCCCGTCGACTTCATTTCCGGCCCGAGCACCGTGTCCACGCCACGCAGTTTGGCGAAGGAGAACACCGGCGCCTTGACGAACACGCGTTCCGGATCGTCGCCGTGGTAGCCCGGCACGAAGCCTTGCTCCTTCAACGACTCGCCCAAAATCGCCTTAGTCGCGATCGTCGACATCGGCACCCCGGTGATTTTCGACAGGAACGGAACCGTGCGGGACGAGCGCGGATTGACTTCCAGCACGTACACCTGCTCGTCGCGGTCCACGATGAACTGGATGTTGTACAAACCGATGAAATGGAATCCCTTGCCGATGCGAATGCCGTATTCGATGATCGTGTCTTTCACCTTTTGCGAAATCGTCTGCGTCGGATATACCGAGATCGAGTCGCCCGAATGGACGCCCGCCCGTTCGATATGCTCCATGACACCCGGGATGTACACGTCGTTTCCATCGGCGATCGCGTCGATTTCCAGCTCTTTGCCGACGATGTACTTGTCGACCAGGATTGGCGCGTCGTGGCTGATTTCCTGCACGGCCGTCGCCATGTACACGCGCAAATCGTCGTCGTTGTGGACGATTTCCATCGCCCGGCCGCCTAACACGTAGCTTGGCCGCACAAGTACCGGATAGCCGATCTTGTTGGCGATGACGAGCGCCTCCTCCACCGTCGTCGCGGTTTCGCCCTTTGGCTGCGGAATGCCCAGCTTGCGCAGCATCGCCTCGAACTCGTGGCGGTCTTCGGCCCGGTCGATGTCCTCCAGGCTCGTGCCCAGGATCTTGACGCCGTGCTCCACGAGGGAGTCCGCCAGGTTGATGGCGGTCTGCCCGCCAAACTGCACGATGACGCCCAGCGGCTTTTCAAGCTCGATGACGTGCATGACGTCCTCGGTCGTCAGCGGTTCGAAATACAGCTTGTCGGAAATCGAGAAGTCGGTCGAAACCGTTTCCGGGTTGTTGTTGATGATAATGGCCTCGTAGCCTTCATTGCGCAACGTTTCCACGCAATGCACAGTCGCGTAGTCGAACTCGACGCCCTGGCCGATGCGGATCGGTCCCGAACCGAGCACGACGATTTTCTTTTTGTCGGAGCAGATCGACTCGTTTTCCTGCTCGTACGTCGAGTAGAAATACGGCGTGGCGCTCGTGAACTCGCCCGCGCACGTGTCGACCATTTTGTAAACCGGGATAATGCCGTTGGCTTTGCGCAAATCGTAGATCTCTTTCGCGCTCATGCCCCACAGCTTGCCGATATAGCTGTCGGAGAAGCCGTATTCCTTGGCTTGCGCCAAAACGGCGACGTCCTCGACGTGCTCTCTCAGCTCGGTTTCAAATTCGACGATGCGCTTCAAATGCGACAGGAAGAACATATCCATTTTCGTCACGTCGTGGATTGTCTCCAAGTCGTAGCCGTCGCGGATCCATTGCGTGATGGCGAAGATGCGCATGTCGTCGCAGCGCTTGATTTCCTCGAGCAACTCCTCCTTGCTCATGGATTTGAACTCTTCCTTTTCCAGATGATCCACTTTCATTTCCAGCGAGCGGACCGCCTTGAGCAAAGACTCCTCGAACGTGCGGCCGATGGACATGACTTCGCCGGTCGCTTTCATTTGGGTTCCCAGATGCCGGTCGGCGTTCGGGAACTTGTCAAACGGGAAGCGGGCGAATTTTGTCACGACATAGTCGATAGCCGGCTCGAAGCAGGCGTAGCTCGTCTTCGTGATCGGGTTGAGAATCTCGTCAAGCGTCAGCCCGACGGCGAGCTTGGCCGAGATCTTCGCGATCGGATAGCCGGTCGCCTTGGACGCGAGCGCCGAAGAGCGGGACACGCGCGGGTTGACCTCGATGACATAGTATTTGAAGCTGTTTGGATCGAGGGCGAGCTGCACGTTACAGCCGCCGCAAATCTTGAGCGCCCGGATGATTTTGAGCGAGGCGCTGCGCAGCATCTGGTTTTCCTGGTCGGTGAGCGTCTGGACCGGCGCCACGACGATGCTGTCGCCCGTATGGATGCCGACCGGGTCAATGTTTTCCATGTTGCACACAACGATGGCGTTGTTGTTGGCGTCCCGCATGACCTCGTACTCGATTTCCTTGTAGCCGGCGATGCTTTGCTCGATAAGGCACTGGTGGACCGGCGAGATTTTCAAGCCAGCCTCGCAAATTTCGCGCAGCTCTTTTTCATCGTCGGCGAAGCCGCCGCCCGTTCCGCCCAACGTGTACGCCGGACGCACGACGACCGGATAGCCCAGGCCTTTGCAGAAATCGACCGCTTCCTCCACCGTGTGCACGATCGTGCTTTCCGGTACCGGCTCCTCGATATCCTGCATCAAGGCCCGGAACAGCTCGCGGTCTTCCGCCCGGTTGATGGCGTGCAAGTCGGTTCCCAGGATCTCGACGCCATACTCGTCCAGAATACCGTCCTCGTGCAGCTCGACGACGAGGTTCAATCCGGTCTGACCGCCCAGAGAGCCTAAAATCGCGTCGGGTCTTTCTTTATAAATGACGCGTTTGGCGAAATCGAGCGTGATCGGCTCGATGTACACGCGGTCCGCGATGGTCGAGTCGGTCATGATCGTCGCGGGGTTGGAGTTGATCAAAATGACTTCGTAGCCTTCCTCGCGCAGCGACTGGCACGCCTGGCTGCCGGCGTAGTCGAACTCGGCCGCCTGGCCGATGACGATAGGTCCTGATCCAATGACGAGTATTTTATGAATGTCTGTCCGTTTAGGCATGTTTTCCCTCCTTGTCCATCAATGCGATGAATTCATCAAACAAATCCCGGCTGTCTTCCGGTCCGGCGCTCGCTTCCGGGTGGAACTGCACCGAGAAGCATGGATAGTCTTTATGGCGCACGCCTTCGCAGCTTTTGTCATTGAGCGCCTGATACGTCATTTCCAGCCGCGTGTCTTTGAGCGAGTCGATGTCGACGGCGTAGCCGTGGTTTTGCGACGTGATCTCGACTTGCCCGGTCGACAGATCGACGACCGGATGGTTGCCGCCGCGGTGGCCGAATTTCAATTTGTATGTTTTAGCCCCGGACGCGAGCGAAATGAGCTGATGTCCAAGGCAGATGCCGAACACGACGGTTTTTGGCATGAGCTCTTTGAGCGTCTCGATGGCTTCCGGCACATCTTCCGGATTGCCCGGGCCGTTGGTGAGCATGACGCCGTCTGGATGGTACGACAGGATCTTGCTGGCAGGGGTGTCGTAAGGCACGACGACGAGATCGCATCCGCGTTTGGATAGCTCGCGGACGATGCCGAGTTTGGCACCAAAGTCCATGAGGACGACTTTTTTGCCGCGATTCGGGATCGGGAAGATCTTGCCGCTAGCGACGCGGGAAACCTGGTCGTGCAAATCGTCGGCTTCCTTGAGCGATTTCACGATGGCGTCGATGTCGTCGCCCGGGTTGGCGAACGTCGCTTTCATGACGCCGTGGTCGCGCAGCTTGCGGGTGATGGCTCTAGTGTCGACGCCGTAAATGCCGGGGATGTTCTCGCGTTTCAAAAACGAGTCGAGCGTTTCCTGGCTGCGCCAGTTGCTTGGCGCGTCGCAATAGTCTTTGACGACAAAACCGAAAACGGCGGGCACGATGCTTTCGTAGTCGTCTCGGTTAATGCCGTAGTTGCCGATGAGCGGGTACGTCATCATGACGATTTGGCCGCAATACGAGTTATCGGTCAATATTTCCTGATAGCCGGTCATCGACGTGTTGAACACGAGTTCGCCGATTTTGAACTCGTCGCTTCCGAACGCTTTTCCGCGGTAGACGCTTCCATCTTCCAATACGAGGTATCTTTCTTTCATGCTGTTTTTCCTTTCCAGACGCTCTTTCCGTCCACAAATGTCTCGCACACTTGCGCGTGCACTTTCACGTGATCAAACGGGGTGTTTTTCCCCATGGATTCAAAACAATCCGCTTCGATCGTGTATTCGTTTTCCAAATCGACCAAAATCAAATCGGCGGGCGCGCCGATGCGGATGTGGCCGATGTCTTCCAGGCCGAACCGCCTTGCCGGGGTCGTCGACATCCAGTCGACGAGCTGCGGCAGCGTCCAGCGTTTTTGCTTGTGTACAAATTCCGTGTACAGCAGCGCGAAGCTCGTTTCCAGAGAAACGATGCCAAACGGCGCCTTGTCCATTGGTTTTTCCTTGTCGGCCACGCTGTGCGGGGCGTGGTCGTTGGCGATAAAGTCGAGCTTGCCTTGCTCGAGCCCTTCGATGAGGGCCATGCGGTCCTCGTGGGCGCGCAGCGGCGGGTTCATCTTCCAGTTCGTGCCTTGCACATCCTTGTCTTCGAGCAGCAGATGGTGGGCGGTCACTTCGCCCGACACGTCGCAGCCGTTTCGTTTGGCTTGGGCGAGCCGTTCGACGCTTTCCTTGGCGCTGATGTGGCAGGCGTGGTAGCGGTTGCCGATATCCCGTACGAGGTCGAGGTCGCGGGCGAGCTGCGCGAATTCGCAGTCCGACGGAATGCCGAGCCATCCGTTTTGTTTCGCGTATTCGGATTCGTGGACGCTGGCGCCCGGCTTGCGGTAGCGCATGTCCTCGGTATGGCAGGCGAACAGGACGTCGTTTTCTTTCGCGCTGGTCATCGCTTTTTTCATGACATCGTCACGGGCGACGCCGACGCCGTCGTCAGAAAACCACTCGATGCCCAGTTCCTTCAGGCTGGCGTAGTCGACGATGTCCTTTCCGGCTTCGTTGATAGTAATGGTGCCGTACGGATGCACGTGTACGACGGCTTCTTTGTCAATCAGGGCCAAATAGTCTTTCATGACTTCCTTCGTGCTTGGAAACGGAAGGACGTTGGGCATGGCGAAGATCGTCGTGAACCCGCCGGCGGCCGCGGCTTTCGTACCGGTCGCGATCGTTTCCTTTTCGGTGTGTCCGGGTTCGCGAAGATGGACGTGCACGTCGACCAGACCGGGCAGCAGCACTTTGCCGGTGCCATCGACGATGGTGGCGTCCTCGTCGATGTGGGTTCCTCTTGGCACGATTTTTCGAATACGCGTGTCAAAGAGCACGTCGACGTCGCGCAGCTGGCCGCTGACGAGCGCCTGCGCGTTTTGGATGAGCGTTTTCTTCATATTCAATCCTCCTTGAAGGCGGAGTAGCCGAACGCGCGTTTGATGACGGCTTTGCGGACGAGCACTCCGTTTTCCATTTGCTTGAAAATGCGGCTTTTTTCGCATTCGACAAGATCGTCGGCGATTTCCACGCCGCGGTTGACGGGCGCGGGATGCATGATGATGGCGTTTTCCTTCATCATTGCATAGCGGCGATGGTCGAGGCCGTATGTGTGTAAGTAGTCCTCGTCGCTGATGCCGGCCAGACTGGCGCCACGCTCTTTCTGGATGCGTAGCATCATGACGACGTCGGCCCAGCGCACGCCTTCGTCCATGTCGATGGTTGGATAGCCTTCCCGCTCCCATTCTTTTGGCCCGGCGAAGCGGACGTTGGCGCCCAGGCGCTCGAGCGCGTCCTTGTTGGAGGCCGCGACGCGGGAGTGGGCGATGTCGCCGCAGATGAGGACGTTGAGTCCTTCAAACGTGCCGAACTCATCGTACATCGTGTACAGGTCGAGCAGGCACTGAGTTGGATGGTTGCCTTTTCCATCGCCGGCGTTCAGGATCGGGATCGCGATGTCTTCGAGCTCTTTGAAGTACTCGTCTTGCGGATGGCGGATGACGAGCACTTTGTAGCCGATGGCCTCGAACGTCTTGACGGTGTCGTACAGCGACTCGCCTTTGGTCACGCTGGACGAGGCGGAGTTGAAGTCGGCGACGGAGCAGCCAAGCTGGTATTCGGCGCTCTCGAACGAGTAGTGCGTTCGTGTCGAAGGCTCAAAAAAAAGATTAGCAACCAATGCGTTATGCATTGGCAAATGCCAATCTTGTTGAGAAATATTAAAAACTCGTGCATCATGTAAAATTTCCATGATGTCGTGAATACTGAGATCTTGTATGGATAGCAACGAATGTTTATTCATAAAATAAAATCCTCCCTGTAAAAAGGATCTTCCCTTTTTGATCTGTCCTATTTTAACACACAATGTCTTGCGTTTCCACCCTGTTTTTTTTGATCATCGCGATCCACCGTTCGATTTGGTTCGCGTTGGCTTCGATGGACGCCATCGCGTCCAGCCGCAATACCGGGACGCCTTGCCGTTCCAGATTTTCGACCCATCGTTCGATTTTGCCCGTGTCCTTGCGCCGCACGCTTTCAAAAAACGCCTCTTCTCTTTCCTGCAGCGCCTTGTCTTCGGCAAGCCGGGTGCCAAACTGCCGTTTGGAGCGTTCGCGAATGCGGGCCTGCGAGTCCTCCTTGCCGATCGACAAATACACGATGCCGTCCAGATAGGAGAGCAGGTCGTCATCCTCGTTGTTCACACAACAATAAATAAATGGCGTATTCGCTTGCGCCCGATCGTCGAGTCGGGCATACAGCCGGTGCCAGGCGGTTTGGCTGGAGCAAAACGTGCCGTATTCGCCTTCGTTTGAAAAATACAGCTGCTCGTTATCGATCCACTCCGCGTTCCATCGGCAGGCGATTTCTTTCCCTAATGTGCTTTTTCCGGCTCCGTTCAAGCCGCAGATCATGATTCCTTTTCTTTTCATGGGTTTATTTTAGCACAATACCAAGCTATATTTTTATCGGATTTAGTGATTTTTCAAATACCCTGTCCTCTCTTTTTTAGAGAGGATTTCTGTAACTTGTACACTTTTCCTTCGTAAAAACACCTCCTCTGTTTAGACAAAGGAGGCGTTGATCAAAATAACGGTTGTTCTGCGCGGAAAGCAAAGGACTAAATTTTTTTCCTTATATTTTTATTACTTAGTTGCTCCACAAGAACATTTGAAACCTGCTGGTACTTGCTCATCGTAGGCGGCTTGATCAACAACATAACGAGTACCGTATTCGGCTGGATGATTGATGGTATTGGTTCCTGTTTGAATTTGCTTTAATTCTTGCCTAAAAGAACCATTTTCGCCATTTATCATATGATTATATAAATGCGCATCTATATCAATATCTGTTATATCTGCATTACAAGCATTGCAAATATCTCTCATTATCGTTTGGTAAATTGGCACACTCTCTGTCCATGCTTCCTTTACAACATACTGTTCATTGTGTCCTTTTTCTGGATGGTGAACGGTCGTATATTGCTGTACCCAGTTGTGCGTATGGCTTGGTGTATTTGGTTTTTGTGAACCTTGATTACTGTTACCACCTGTGCTTGGCTTCGATGTATTGCTTCCTGTATTTGTTGAGGAACCATTGTTTCCAGCATTATTGCCCGATCCGGTACTGTTATTTCCACTAGAAACTGAACCTGTGGTTTCACTATTGGAATTACCAGTCGAAGGTTTTTGTTCTTCACCTTTTGACTCTTCCTCTTTCTTTTCGGATTCTTCTTGTTTCTTATCCTCGTTTACGGTTTCGTTTGTTATAACATCGTGTCCCTCTTTTTTCAATTCCTCAGCTTTTTCAGGAGATACAACTTCAATTTGTACTTTCTTTTCTACCGAATCCATTTTGGAATCAACCGGAACGATTGTATAGACAATTTCATATGTACCTTCTTTTTCATAATTTACGTTCGATGTATCAACCAAAACTTCTTTGACAACTTTTTTGTCATACGTGATTCCTTTCAGGAAGTCATTTCCTTTTGTCTTCACTTCCATGTACAGTTTATCCAATTCCAAACCTTTCACATTTTTCTCAAGATTGATTTCCTGTTTTTGTGTCGTTTTGTCTTCGCTCTTCTCCGGTTTCTCCGGAGTCGGGGCTGCGCATCCGCACAGTAACGCCCCGATCAACAGACAGATTTTTATATTTTTCATCCTCTTCTTTTCCTTTCTTTACATGCAGTATTCGATTTCAGCGCATTCATAACGTGCTTTTGTCGCTTGCCACAACACGTTGTCACGAATCCGGTACCGCTCCACCACCATAGGATACATCCCTCTTCGAAACACGTATTCCAATCCAATCGGCATATACAGCACGTCTTTCAATGGCAAAAGCAGGCGTTGGGAAACGTTTTTCGCCGTATCGAGATCCATACCACCCAAATACACGTACGTGTCGCAGTTGTTGATGATCGTCTGCGCGTCGCCCGCGCCATACATCGCGACAAGCTGCGACTCCGACTGCAAAAGGATCGTGGCGGAAATGCCCTTTTCCCGAATGACGGAAATCATGCGCGGAAAGCTTTCCAAGGTGCTTGCGGTCGCAAAGTCGTCAAAGACGAATCGAACCGGAATCGGGAGCTTGCCAAAACACTCCCGCTCGCCGAGCGCGAACAGGCGCTGGATCGCGTACTCGTATATCAAATTCGTCAAACGCTGGGTCGTCGCGTCCGCCGGATCGACCGTGATCCACACAATCGTTTTCCGATCCACCAGCTCGTCAAAATTCATCCGGGATTTCAATTCGAGATCCTCGAACAAATCCGGATTGAAAAAGTTGTTCAAGGCGCTACTGACGACCGAATAAATGCAGCGCGCCGTCTTTTCGGAATTTTTGCTAAAGGTGCTCCACCGCTGCGCCGCCATCGTGTCCGGGTCCATATCCTGAAACCATTGATTCTCTTCGATCGCGAAGTGGTTGCGCGATGGCCGAAACTGCATCGACGAATGAAATTCCATGACCGAGCGCATCGACTTGTCGAACCAGTCGTTTTGCCAAATAAGTGCGATTTCCGCGCTTAGAAGATCAATCGCGGTTTCATCCCAATACGGATCGCCGCGCCAGTCTGTACCTTTGGCGCATACGATGCGCCTTGCCAAATCGACAATGTCGTGCTCGGAACGCACGTCGTCCATCGGATCGTAAAAATAGCGGCTTCCTGCCATATCGGCTAAATTCAAATCCACGACCCGATAGCCTCGTTCCAAAAACAAAGGCGTGTACATATCCACGATTCGACGTTTCGTCACAGTCACGACGAGCGATGAAGAAAACGTTTCGAGCAGCATCGGCTCCACGATCGACATCGTCTTGCCGCTCCCGGAACCACCGCAAACGAGAATGTTGTTGTTGAGATTCGTTTCCTCGCAATCTGTGCTGAACACACAGTCTTGTCCTAAAATCATTTTTTCTGTTTTCATTTTTTCCTCCTTAGCCGCATTACTTTGACTTTTACTTTTTTACTCATTGACGAATCTCTTTTTGCCAAGGAGGAATGCCCGGCTCGCCCACACGAGCCGGTTGCTTTCTTGTACAAACCATTCGGGTGACAATCGCATCCGAACGCGATTTTTTCCAGATGAAGAAAACTCTTATGACCGTTCCTTCATTCCTTTTCAATATAAATTTCTCACGTATCCCTTCTATTTATATTTTCAGTTACACTGCTTTTAATATTTTATCACAAAAAATCATGTTTCTTTACTGATTTATTGGACTTATAACCAATGTGACAAATCCAAATAAAAAAGGAAGACACGTCTTTTCGTTTATCAAAAAGCGTTTTCGTCTTCCTTTTTCTCAAGCTTAGCAAAAGGAATGATTGAATCCTGGCTCAGATATTCCATCGCGCAGATGGAATCCAATGGGAGGCACAGTCCATAAGGTAAATTTAGATGATTAAATCATGGGCAGATGAAGCGCGGGAAGATTTCGAATATTGGACACAGCAAGACCGGAAGACGCTTCGTCTATATCTTGAGCGCCATAATAACTCCTCAAAATTAAAAAAAATTCATTTTTGAGGAGTTTTCATTCCTTTCATCGCGAAAAAAAATCTCCATACTCCGGGGTGTACCACACGGAATGTAACTTTAGACAA
>ERZ778514.2072-NODE-2072-length-13452-cov-4.495633_pt1 | contig 13452 bp, 11 predicted proteins | sample MGYA00510344_ERZ778514 | MGnify/ENA primary metagenome ERZ778514 (study PRJEB29527, sample SAMN07138968) | mouse gut metagenome | material: feces | host: mouse | place: China:Nanjing | collected 2016-01-25 ... | reverse complement strand
CATTGTGACGTTTAGTTGATTTTCTTGAAAGTAGAGGCGAATGAGAACATATCCGCATCAAATTTCTCATCGTCCCACCACATCTCTCCGAACGGAGGGGTGCTGTAGTCCCTGATATGGATTTCAAGTCTTCCGTCGTTCCTGAGCCTCATCGCAATCGCTCCGGCTCCTGCAGTCTCGGTATCGGCACTGAATGCCCTGTTGACCTTGTCAAGCCTGAAATATGTCATCTGCTGGCGCGGTGTGTCAACCTCGGCGATAAACATATTGCTCTCATCGGCAGTATAGTTTCCGAGGATGACGGCACCGGAAGGAGTGTTCACCGGTTTTGTCCAGCTGATGGCCGAGCTTCTGAAATAATTGTTCCAGTCGCCTTTGCCTGAAGGTGTTACGGTATATGTTCCGTTGTTTCCGCTGAATGTGAGTCTGAATCCGTCGTTGTGTACAGGAAGAAGGGATGCATCATCTTCATATTCTTCAAACCACATTTCCAGTTCTTCAAGGTTTATCGTTTCTTCGAATTCCCAGGTTCCGGCTATGACAGCAGGGGAAAGCACTCCCTTTACCGTAATTTCCATTGTTTCGGTGTTGCCTCCGATATAGGCTCCGTCTTCAGTTATGTTTATGTTCAGCTTTGCGGCTCCTGTATAGTTGGCGTCTTTGAGGGTAAGGGTCATGGTTCCTTTGGATTCTCCGGCCTCGACAATGAAATTGCCTCCGTCGCTGCAGCTTACGAGCGGTGCCCCTTCTCCTGACAGCGTGGCAGGAATGGAGAGTCTTTCAGCGGCTGTAAAGTTCTCCGTTACAGTACCTTTCAGATCGATGGTTGCGATGTATTTGTCGAGCACATCGGCGCTCTCACACTGGAATGAATAGATTAGTGCCTGCTGTGAACTTGGCGAAACTATCGTAGTGGACCGTGAACCAGGTGTGTATCCTGCTGGGACTTCCTTGATGGAGATCCTGATCTCGTCGTCCGATCCGAGGCTGTTGTTTGTGAGGGTGATGGCTCCGCTTGTTTCGCCGGCTTTTATTATGATGTTTTCTGATGACACGGTATATTCCGTGCCGAGCTCGGCTTTACTTGCAAATGAGAGGGGGACAGTGATGTCTGATGGGCTTTCTTTGCTGAGGACCAATGTGATATCGGTGCTTGCCTCATTGCGTACGGAATAGAGAGACCTTGCAAATTCGATTGAAGGAGTCTCGATCTGCTTGCAGGACATCGCAGAGATTATCATCAATGCGGACGCCATAATTGTTAGAAATCGTTTCATAATACGTATTGTTAAAAAATTGTGCTTCAAAGTCCAGGCTGTTTTATCGCTTCCTGATATTCTGCCCTTGCCGCTTTGACGGAGTCTGTCTCTTCCTGTGTAGGCTGTACTCCACGCGGGAGAATATAGTCCGTGGTGGCGTCGTCCGTCTTTGGAGGAAGTTCATCGTATGAGCATCCGGAAGCAAAGTATGCGGCGGCAAGCAATAGTATGATCGTCTTTTTCATATCATTCGTTTTTAGCGTTCGGAGGGATTCAATATTCATATCCCGGATTCTGCCTGAAATCAGGATTGAGGTCTACATCCCCTTTATACACCGGTGCGGTGTACATATATTTTCGTGTGGTATATTTCAGGCCGTTGTTGATGATCCACCATTCCGGCCTTCCGTTTCTTTTCAATTCGAACCACCTGTCTCCTTCCATATAAAGCTCTTTCTGCCTTTCGTCAAGTATTGCCTGGAGAAGCGGAGTCAGCGGCTGTCCGAGTGCGTCCTCTGTTATCCTGCTGTCTGTCCTCACCTGCGGAAGATTTTCTGCCGTATAGTCCTTTGCGTCTTCTATCCTGCTGCGCCTCAATTCGTTCAGCCAGTACAGTGAGCTGGCCATATCGGAATTGTGGCAATATGCCTCGGCAAGCATAAGGACTATTTCCGACATCCTTACACGGCATTCAGGTACTTTGGTGTTGAACCTTTTGCTGTCGAATGATATCCTGTACCGGACGTCCTTCTGAGGCTGGTCACCGAAAAGCCTTATCAGCGATGCTGATGCAGGACGGCTTGCGATGTATGTCTTTACATACGAAAAATACCAGTCGAGTTCGCTTGCATTGTTGATATGTGACCTGACTATGACTTCTCCCTTTTTCGCGGTGGGTGCCTGGATCATATCTTCATATTCTGCAATCGGAGTCAGACTGATCCCGCTGTGCGATATGATGTCATTGCATACTTCAATAGTCCTGTCCCAGTCTTCGCACCAGAAATACAGCTTCGCCATATATGCCTTGATGATGTATTCTGTGAAGAAATATCTTTCATCGGTGTTCTTGCAGTCAAGTGCCTTCTGCAGAAGTTCTTCCGTGTACTCCGCCGACCTGTGCAGGGATTCACGGACAGGCATCTCTTCTATGTCGAAACGCTCTATTACAGGCAGTCCGAGCTGCTCCTTCTCATTGCCTGCGTCCCAGGGCTCGCACCAGTTCCTGAGCAGATTGTAATAGCATATACCCTTTATCGCGTATGCGGCTGCGAGAGTACCTTTTGCCGTAGGTGTCGTCCTGTCTTCAAGGTTCTCTATTACTATGTTGCAGTCACGGACTATTGTGAAAGTGGATCTCCAGTCGCTCTGCCTTCTGTTGATATAGTCTCCGCTGTATGCGGCAAGGTTGCCTACGATTATATTCGCGTTGAGGTTGTCGGCAAAGCCTTCAAATTTTGCTATGGCTTCCATATTGCCTATCACGTATTCGTCCCCTCCGCCTTCAATCTCATTGATGTGGTTGTCGATTATGGCTGCGAATTCTTCGTCTGTCGTCGGGATTACCTTTCCCTGCGGCTGCACGTTGAGATAGTTCCTGCATGACGCCAATGCAAGAACGGCGGCCGATATCAATATGTATTTGTGATATTTCATTTCCATTTGTTTTTGTCAGAAGCCTATGTTCATACCGAAGGATACGGAACGTGTTGTCGGATATGTAGCTCCCGGTACCTCAGGGTCCATTCCATCATACCCTGTTATGGTGATGAAGTTGTTGAGCGACATATTGAAGCTTACGTTTGAGAGCCTGGCTTTTGCCGTCCATTTTTCAGGAAGGCTGCAGGTGAGTATTATCGATTTTATTCTAAGGTATGATATGTCTTTGAGATATATCGAGTTGACGATGCTCCAGTCCATAGGATTGTAGCTGTCGAAGTTGTAGCGTGTACCGAAATAGTCGTATATCCTCGGGTATTTTGTTCCTGAGGTCCTGTTTTCTGTCCACCTGTCGGTCCTGTCTTTGTTGACGTTCAGATGGTTGGAGTAGAGGTCGCTGTATTGGGACTGTACAGTCTCCGTGGATATCCCCTCGTGCTTTCCGTTGGCGTATGACGCCGGTGACTCGATAGTGTCGTATGCCTTCGCTCCGAAGGAATAGACTCCGCTGATGCTGAGCTTGAGGATTTTATATGATGCGGTGATGTTGAATCCTCCGCTGTACGGAGCAATTGTTGTTCCGAGATAGTAGCGGTAATTGTCCGCCTTGTTCAGGTCGGTAGCCGTGCGTATGTCGGCATCTGGCCTGAGCTTGAAGCTGTATAGCCCGGATTCCCTGTTGATGCCTTCATATTTCCCGGAAAGTATGGCTCCGACAGGATATCCTTCCACATATCTGTCTTTTGCGGTTATCCCGAGATATGTAGCCGGCTTGTATTTCAGGACTTTGTTGTAGTTGTAAGCGAAATTGACTGATGCGCTCAGCCTGAAATCCCTGGTGCTGACCATCGTTCCTCCTATTGTCGTTTCTATACCGCTGTTCATTATGTCCGCGGAGTTGAAATTGACAGTCCTGAATCCTGTGGTGCTCATGACCTGGGATGATGTGACCACGTCCGTACTGAGCCTGTAATATGCTTCGGTGTTGACTGTAAGCCTGTCTTTGAAGAGGCCGAAATCGAATCCGGCTTTCATATCCTGAGTTTTTTCCCATCCGAGATTCGGATTCGGTGCGGATGGTATCGTGCCGAGAGGATATGATACTTCATTGAAATATCTGTATGACTGTTGGACGTACTGCATCACGAGCTGGTGTGTGGTGCTTGTGTTGACGTCTCCTGTATAGCCGTATGCAAACCTGAGTGTCATATGGGAGACGGTATCCTGCCTTTTCATCCAATTTTCCTCAGCTATATGCCAGGCCGCGCCTGCGCTCCAGGTCGGGTTGAACTGCCTGTTGCTTCCGAAATTTGAACTTCCGTCCGTGCGGAATGATGCGTTGAGCACTATTGTCTTGCCGAGATAATAGTCGGCCGAGGCATAGAATGACGCATAGCGTGTCTTTGTGAAATATTCTCCGTTGAGCCTTTCCACCTGCCTTGTCCATTCGTCCGCAGGACCGCTTATCTCCGGGAGCGAGGTCGTTCCGGTGACAGGGTCGTAATTGTATCTTTTGGTGAAGATCGTATTTGAGTCTGCACCTCTGATTTCGGCTCCGGCAAGGACTGAAAGGGTGTGCTTGCCATTGAATGTATCGTTGTATGCGAAATGTCCCCTTATCACATAGCTGTCCCTGTTGGTACGGTTCTGCGATATTGAACCGTAGAGGTTGGTCTGCGAGCGGTCATCGCTTCCGAGCCTGTCCCTGAATGCGGTGTAGGTGTTCTTGTCGACTATCTTGTCGGTCGCGTTGTTGGAAAAAGTATATGATGCGAGTCCTACGAATTTTAGCGGATTGAGTATCTTGACATCGATTGTACCCCGTACTGTATTTGTCCAGTTTACAGTTTCAGTGCTGTTGCTGTCCAGCTCTCTCATAATGCTGAATCCGTTGAGAGGCATTACCTGCTCTATGCCGCGTCCGTTGTAATATCCGAGGGAGAAGTATGTCCTGTCGGCTGCGTAGTCTCCGCTGCTTCCGTATGCGGATTCATAAGGATTCGCGAAATAGGCGTAAGTGAACGGATTGACGCTGCTGTCCGGGTAAAGTGAACTCTGGCGGGCTGCGTCAACTCCTATATCGATTTTTACCCTTTCGACAGGAGTCATCGTGACGTTTGCGTTGAGGTTGTATCTCCGGTAGCGGTTGTTTATGAGCATACCGTTGTCATCATTGAATCCCAGTGACACATAGTATGTGTATTTGTTGGAACCTCCGCTCAGGCTGAGATGGTGGTTGTGCGAGAATGCGTTCCGGAAAAGCAGGCCGTACCAGTCTGTATTGATGTCTTTCAGGCTTTCTATATAGGCGTCCTGTGCAGCGGTATCTCCTCTCATGGATTCGAAGTCACCGACACCTGCACGTATCTGCCCGACAATCCCGACAACAGGGAATATGACAGTGCCGTCAGTCTTTGACCTTTCGTATTTTGCGGCAGAGAATTCATCCCACAACTCCTGCTCCCACGCGAGCTTTTCTTCAGAGTTCATCAGGTCAAGGCTTTTCTGCGGCTTGAATGACCATGTGAAATTGTTGGAATAGTTGATCCGCATCCTTCCGGCCTGTCCTCTTTTGGTTGTCACTACAATCACTCCGTTGGCCGCCCTTGAACCGTAGATCGCAGCTGCTGCAGCGTCTTTGAGGATGGTTATGCTTTCAATGTCGTTCGGGTTTATGTTTCCTATTCCGGTCACGAAGATGTTGTCGAATCCTCCTGTCGCCAGTTCTTCGGATGACAGGGAAGGGGTGTCGTTCTGGAGAGGTACGCCATCTATAACCCAGAGAGGGTCACTGCTGCCTGAAAGGTTGTTGGTTCCCCTGATCTTTATTTTTGATTGTGTGCCCGGCTGTCCTGAAATTGCGCTCACCTGCACTCCTGCCACTTCTCCCTGCATAAGCGCGCTGACGGAGGACAGAGGCTTGGATTCGAATTTGTCGGAAGAGATTATTCCTACGGAACCGGTTATTCTTTTGACTGTTGTCTGTGAATAACCGGTGACGACAACCTGTTCAAGGATGTTGTCCTCGTATTTCATCTGGATGGTTGCCCCCCCCGGAGGAAGTTTTGCAGGGATCATATATTCTGTCCCTGACATTCCGAGGGAAGAAAACTTCAATGCGGTGACCCCGTCGGGCACTGCAATCAGAAATTTTCCTTCTTCATCCGTTGTGGTCCCTATATTTTCCTTTCCTTTGCAGAATACGCCCGCACCTATTACCGGCATTCCGTCCGGGTCGACCACAGTGCCTGTGATGTCACGTGTCTGGGCATAAAGTCCGAATACGGGGAAAATCAGAAATGCTATTACAGATAATATTGATAAATTGCAACTTTTCATAGCAGAATGTTTATAATCTGTAAGAGGCCTCCTTCCGGGAAACCTGATGTAGATATAATACAGTCTGCTAAATTAATGATTTCCCGTGAAATCAACAATATTACAAAAAGAAACTATACGAGAGATATGCCTTCTTGCTGCATTTCATCCAATGCTTTTTCGTGTCCGGCCCTGTCGACGTATGCGATTGCGTTCTTTAGCAGATTCACTTTGAATCCGGCTTTCAGAAGATCTTCGCAGGTGTTCCTGACACAATATTCCGTAGCGATGCCGCATACGTATACATCTTTTATGTCAAGCAGTTCAAGAATCTCAGCAAGCGACTGGCCTGCACTGTTGATTCCCTCGAATCCAGAATACTGTTCCTTGCCTGCTTCCGTACCTTTGTAGAATGTCAGTTCCTCGTTGGCGTATGGAGCCAGTTCCTTGTGTATTGAACCTCCGCGTGTCCCCTGTACGCAATGGGAAGGCCAAATACCGCCGAATTCCTTGAATGAAGAGTGGTCGGCGGGGTGATGGTCGCAGATGAACAGTATAGGATATGTCCCCAAAATCTCAGAGTCGTCAGTTCCCTGGTCTCTGGTCATTTTGTCGATGAATCCCAGTGTTTCCCTGACTGCCTCATCTGCATTCTGACAGGCGAGGCTGCCATCTATAAAATCGTAGAGCATATCCACGACTACAAGAGCGGTGTCGTTCATGTTATTCTTCTTTACTGAAATTGTTGATGTCGGAGACAAGCCTGTTGATTATGGACATTTTCATATTGTAGAGGTCGTCAGAGATGTCCACCTTGTAATAATGAGGATTGATAAGACGTCTTTCGCTCGGGCTGAAATGCTTGAGCGTATCGTCATAGTAAGCCTTTTTTTCACTCAGGCTGTGCTGCGGCACACACCTGACACCGTCTTTCATCACCTGGTGCTGGAGCCGGTGTACGGAATATGAGCCTGCTTCGAATGTCTTGTATTTGTATCTGTCATATTCGTCGCAGATCGTGAATGTGTCGCCGTTTTCTATCTTTACTGACAATCCGTCTCCTCTCAGGCAGGTGACGTCAGCTTTGAATACATCTCCTTTGTCAGGGTAGTTCTTTGTAATCCTGTATGTTATCTGGAATCCTGGATTGATCAGCTTCACTTTGTCCTCGGAGCGTTTCAGAACGGCTTCGCCTCCTATCTGTACGAGCTTGTAGACGTTGCCGAAGCAAGGATTGGCCTTGCTTGTCGCTATCGCGTCGCCGACTCCGTATGAGTCTATTTTTGCCCCCTGTCTTTCAAGGTCTGTAATCAGGTATTCGTCCAGGGAGTTGGTCGCGAATATTTTGCAGTCCGTGAATCCGTTTTCGTCAAGTGTCTTTCTGCACTCTGCGGAAAGATAGGCAAGGTCTCCGCTGTCCAGGCGTATGCCGTAGACATTGCCGTATGAGTTGTCTATCCCGTTTTCACGATATGCCCTCATTGCGTTGAGTATGCCGCATTTCAGGGTGTCGTATGTGTCTATGAGCAGTATCAGTGGTTCACCCTTATGCGTTTTTATATATGTGTCGAATGCTTCGAATTCTCCGTTTACCGAGCATCCGAATGATGTCACATAGCTGTGTGCCATAGTGCCTGTGGAGCCGTAGTCGAACATCACTCCTGTGAGGATGTTGGATGTGTTGCTGCATCCTGCTATTATGGCTGCCTTGGCCCCGTATGTGGCAGCCCACGGACCGTGTGCCCTTCTGGAGCCGAATTCGCTTACGGGCCTGTCGGTCGCGCGGCATACTCTTGATGCCTTTGTGGCGACAGCCATCTGATGGTTCATAATGCAGAGCATCGGGGTTTCAAGCACCTGTGCCTCTATAAGAGGTGCCTCGACTATGATTATCGGCTCTGACGGGAATGCGATTTCGCCTTCACGCATAGCATAGACGTTTCCTGTGAATTTCATAGCTGAGAGATATCCTCTGAACTCGGCATATTCTTCTCCCGGGAGGAATTTTTCGAAGAATGAAGAATCCATATTCCCGAGATTTTCTATCATCTCGATTACTTCATCAGTACCGCTCACAACAGCCCAGTTGTTGTTTTCGGGAGCCTTGCGGTAAAACATATTGAATATAGCGACTTCGTCTTTCTTTCCGCAGTCATAAAAGGACTTTCCCATTGTGTACTGGTACTTGTCAGAACAATAAGCGATATTGAGCATATTTAGTAATCTTTTCAGTGAAAATAACGTTTCCACTTTGCCAAAACAATGCAAATTTACATTTTTTAATGGAACAAATGCCTAAATTTGCGTTTTTGTAAACAATAATCTTGCAATACGGCTTATGACATTAAAGAACAATGACGGGACGCGTTTGGCCGACCTTTTCAGAAAAGTGGCCGGGGCCTCTCCGGAAGATGTCTCCCCGCTTTCCGGTGCAGGCAGCAACAGACGTTATTACAGGCTCAGGGGAGGCGATATGTCTCTTATAGGTGTCATCGGGACTGATCCTGAAGAGAACAGGGCATTCTGCACATTGGCCGGACATTTCCGGGACAAAGGTATTCCTGTGCCGGCAGTCCTTTGTGCGAGCGAGGACGGAATGTCCTATCTGCAGGAAGATCTCGGTAATGTCTCGCTTTATGATGCCGTGGCTTCAGGAAGGAAGTCTGTTTCCGGATGTCCTGGGGCCGGGCGTACATCCGACGTTCCGTCCGGTGAAGCTGCTGGGGGAGGATATGGAGCTGAGGAGCGCGCTCTTCTTTGCCGTGCCGTGGCTATGCTGCCTAAAATACAGTTTGAGGGTGCCCGGGGGCTTGATTTCGGAATTTGTTATCCGGAACCTGAGTTCAACGGCAGGACTGTGATGTTCGACCTCAATTATTTCAAATACTGTTTTCTTAAATTGAGCGGTCTGGAATTCAATGAGACTATGCTGGAAGATAATTTTGAACGTTTCAGGGATGATCTTCTGTGCCGTATGGACGATACTTTTATGTACAGGGATTTCCAGGCGCGCAATATAATGGTACGGGACGGGGAATTATATTTCATTGATTTCCAGGGTGGACGCAAAGGTCCTGCATATTATGACCTCGCATCGTTCATCTGGCAGGCGAGTGCGCGGTATCCGTCTGATCTGAAGGAAGAACTGGTGGCTGCATATATGGATGCCCTCAGAGAGTACAGGAAAGTGGACAGGGAGGATTTTTATAGAGGTCTCAGGCTGTTTTCCCTATTCAGAACACTGCAGGTCCTCGGAGCCTACGGCTTCAGGGGCTATATCGAGAAGAAGAAATATTTTATGGACAGTGTGCCGTATGCGATTGCAAATCTCAGGCAGATGCTTCAGGAGCCTTTTGCTGATTATCCTTATCTGGATTCACTGCTGAGAAGATTGTGCGAAAAGGTTTCAGACGGCTGCTCTTGCGTGGCGTCGGACGGCAATCCCGTTCTTGAGGTTGAGATATACAGCTTCTCATTCAAGAAAGGAATTCCGGAGGACAGCAGCGGCAACGGAGGCGGCTATGTGTTTGACTGCCGTTCGCTCAACAATCCGGGGCGTTATGAGCAATACCGGAAGTCGACAGGAAGGGATGAGGATGTCATAAGGTTCTTTGCCGGTGACAGGCAGATGGAGGAATATCTTGAGAAAATGTATTGGACCGTTGACCAGCATATAGACAGGTTCCTGTCCCGTGGCTTCACGCATCTTATGGCAAGCTGCGGGTGTACCGGAGGGCAGCATAGGTCGGTCTATTGCGCCGAGCATCTTGCCGCACATATACGCGATAAATATTTTTGCGCCCGGTCATCCGGCGCAGGCTCTCCGGCTGATGCTACAGGCCGTATCAGAATCCGCCTTGTCCACCGTGAACAGGGCATAGAAGAGGAGATCGTATGAAATCGATGATTTTTGCAGCAGGTTTGGGTACAAGGCTCAAACCTTTGACGGATACTCTTCCCAAAGCTCTTGTGCCGGTATGCGGCAGACCTTTGATAGAGCATGTCTTGAGGAAGATTATGGATGCAGGTATTTCAGGGGCTGTGGTGAACGTGCACCATTTTGCGGACAAGATAGAGGACTGGCTTGAAGCCAGACCGTGGATTTCCGTTGATGGCGGCCGGCTGCAGGATCCGTCGGATAGCAATGTAGACGGGAGGATGTCAGTCCGTATCAGCGATGAAAGAAATATGCTTCTGGAGACTGGAGGCGCAGTTCTTCACGCCAGGCAATATCTTGAAGGATGCGGAAGCTTTCTTGTCCACAATGTGGACATCCTTTCCAATTGTGATATAGAATGGTTTGCTGGACAGGTCCGTGATGACGCTGTCGCCACGTTGCTTGTAAGTGAACGCAAGACAAGACGTTATCTCCTTTTTGAACCTGATTCGATGAGGCTGGCCGGCTGGACCGACGTTTCTGCCGGTGAGTATCGTATGGTGGACGTAAGTGCGGATCCGTTGAAGTGCCGGATGCTTGCGTTTTCAGGAATACATATCCTTTCGGACAGGATTTTCGGAATAATGGAGGAGTATCTCAGAGAGAAAGGAATAGAGCAGTCGGAATATGGGGCAAGATTTCCTATTACAGATTTCTATCTGTCTGTAGCCTCCCGGTATCCTGTATATGGAGTGCTGCAGAATGGTCTGGAGCTGCTTGATGTCGGCAAACTTGATGCTCTCGGACCTGCGGAGGAATTCGTGGAAAGACAGTAATATTCTGATGCCGGTAAGAGACCGGCGGATTTATGGACCGGTTTTTGTTTTTCGGGAATCCGTGACTATAAAAAATGACAGTTATGAAATTCTTGGGAAACATTTTGTGGCTTGTACTCGGAGGTCTGATCGTCTCCTTGTATTATTTTGCGGTCGGGCTGTTGTTTTGTTTAACTATCATAGGAATACCTTTCGGCATACAGCTTATCAAGATGGGACTTTTCGCCCTCTGGCCATTCGGAAGCGAAGTCCGGTCTGACAATGACAGCGTCAGCGTGCTATCCATTATAATGAATGTGATATGGATTATTGTCGGAGGATTTGAAATCTCCCTTATCCATATCACATTCGGTATATTGTGCTGTGCCACGATCGTCGGTATACCTTTCGGTGTACAGCATTTCAAAATGGCATTGCTTGCCTTTGTCCCTTTCGGAAAAGAAATCAGATGATTATTCAGTCCGGGTATCGGCGTTAAGCACGTCAGAACCGCTTCTCTGTCCAAAAGGGATCGGAATCGCACGCATCCTTACGAAAAACAGGGCGATCATCGCTATGCACAGTATGTACATACAGACATAAGTAGGCGTGCTCATGATATCCATAAATGTATCAGCGTCTTTGAATCTGTCAAGATGACCCGATACTGCGGCAACCGTGTTGTTGACACAGTGCATAAGCATTGTCAGCTTAAGCGATCCGGTCCTGTAATAGACATAGCCGAGTACGATTCCTATAGCAAATGCAGGTATTGCCTGCCATGGATTCATATGTATCACGGCGAAGAACAGGGCTGATATACATATTGCTGCTGCAGGGTGCATCTTCTGCAGGAGTCCTCTCAGTATCATTCCGCGGCATAGCCATTCCTCGAAGAATGGAGCGAATACAGACACTAAAATCAATGTGATCCAGAGCGGTCCGTCCATCATATTCTTGAATACTTCTTCAAGATATTCCGGCATAGGAGGAAGGATTACCGTAAAGATATCGAGCACGAATATCAGTGCAAGAGTTACGATTGATACAGCAAGGGCAATTGAAAAGTTGCTGAAAGGTCCGAAATTCCTGCTGTCAAGCGCGTATCCGGTCTCGAACATCTCGTTCCTGCGGCTTTTTGATGCAGCATAGAGCATTGCAGGTATGAACATCACGGGATATGATATCATCATTCCGTATGTGCCTGCGAGCTCAGGAGATATCATCATCATACCAAATGTGATGACATTGCCGAGCACTGCTCCTGTTATGAACATTAGAAGGAGCATAAACATTCCGCTTATTCCCGGGACATACCAGTTATATCCCGAGAACAGGTCGAATGAAGGTCTTGTTTTTCTTTTTACCATTTTATCTGTACAAAGGTGTAGGGTAGATTCCCTTTTCCGCGAATTCCTGGAATTTGGCAACGACTCCTGGACGGTCTTCCTTGAATGTGACGCCGAACCAGTGTGAAGGCGTGGAAAGGAGCTCCGTCTGCGCGCTGTTGTCTTTGATCATGGAATCTATTGCAAAAGGAATATAGAATTCCGCTTTCAGTTCATTGATGTTCTGCTCAAGGAAACTTTCGAATATAGCCTCGCTCTTTGTGAAATAATCCGGAGTGAAGCCCCACATATTCATAGAGCAGAGTGTCTTGCTGTCAAGCATCACTTTCTCGCCCTTGCTGTTGTTCCCGTAGACGTTTCCGTCTTCTGCCTTTGCGATTTCATGGTGTTCTTCGACGTGGGTAAGCTGTCCTTCCGCATCGGCTGTACAGATTCCTCTTGATACTCCTCCCGATTCAGAGAGCGTGTTGTCAAGCTGGAAGCCTACTATTGCGAACTGCCCTGTGGTATTCTCGTGGGCCATAAGCCAGTCTGCGATTATTTTGAAGGATTCCTTGCCGTAGTAGTCATCTCCGTTGATTACGGCAAACGGCTCTTTTATCACATCTTTTGCCATAAGCACCGCATGTGCCGTTCCCCATGGTTTCTGCCTTTCCGGGTTGAGGGTGAATTTTGCAGGAATCTTGTTGAGTTCCTGTATGACAAAATCAAACTGGAGCGGTGTGCCGTCAAGGCATTTCACATTGCTGTATTTTTCTTTTACAACCTGCTCGAACTGTTCTTTGAAGTATTCTCTGACTATATATACAACCTTTCCGAATCCGGCCTGTACGGCATCGTAAATCGAGTAGTCAATGATTGTCTCTCCATTTGGTCCGAGACCGTCCATCTGTTTCAGTCCGCCGTAGCGGCTGCCCATACCGGCAGCAAGAACAAGTAATGTTGGTTTCATATTATTTTATTTGATGTTTATTGATGACAAAAAATCATACGGATTCTTAAAAATCTTCCAAAAATAATTATTTTTGCAGACATACAGAATTAAAATCTTTCAAAGTTGGGAAAAATCAGACAATTGTTCAAAGGTGAGCACCGGAGCTTCTTCATTTTTGCTTCGGTTGTGACATCCGTTGCTTTTTTTATCATTGCTTTCGGTCCGGGAAACAATCTTGTGC
>ERZ778514.2071-NODE-2071-length-13455-cov-4.459627_pt1 | contig 13455 bp, 12 predicted proteins | sample MGYA00510344_ERZ778514 | MGnify/ENA primary metagenome ERZ778514 (study PRJEB29527, sample SAMN07138968) | mouse gut metagenome | material: feces | host: mouse | place: China:Nanjing | collected 2016-01-25 ... | reverse complement strand
TGAACAAGGAAGAAGTTGTAGAGAATATGATGGCGTACAGCCCTTCTGCAGCGCAGTACTTAAATGAAATCATCCAGACTCTTCCGTCTGAATAAAATATATAAAATGTTTTTCATTGTTGGTTGGTGAAGGCTCCTTTGCAGGGAGCCTTCATTTTTGAAATCAGATACCGTGCGGCCAAAGAGAACAGAAAGCCGACCGCTGCGCCGATGCAGGCTCCGATGATGACATCCCCGATATAGTGCTTGCCGACAAATATCCTGCTGATGCTGACCATTGTGCACCAGAAGAATATCCAGTATGAGTATCCTCTGTATTTCAGTCTTCTGTCGTTGCGGAATCCCATATATGATGATACTGCAAATCCGAATGAATTGGCTGCGTGCCCTGAGAAAAAGCCGTATGCACCGCCTGCTTTCTCCAGAAGCCTTACTCCGTTTTCAATCATATAAGGATCGTGGCAGGGACGCAGTCTTGCCACGGAAACCTTTACAAGGTTGGACAGCTGGTCGCAGCAGAGGAATGTCAATGCTATCGATGCTATGACAATCAGGGCCTTTTTCCATCCGAGTCTCAGGAAAAGTGCTGCAGCCACGATGATATACATAGGCACCCATATCGGTATATTTGAGAAAAACCTCATTATAGGATCTGTAAATCCGGAATATATGCCATTGAGTGCCAATGTGCATTGCTGGTCCAGTATGTGGATTGCCTGCCAGTCCATATCGCTTCTGTTATTCGTTCAGAGTTGTCCAGAGAATATCTTTGAGCTCTTTGAGCCCTTCACCTGTCATAGATGATATGAACAGGCTTCTGACCCCTTCAGGAAGCTGTTTGCTCATATCGTTTTTCATCTGTTCGTCAAGCATGTCCGACTTTGATATGGCAAGTACACGCCCCTTTACAAGAAGTTCAGGGTTGTATTCCTTGAGTTCATTCAGAAGGATACCGTATTCCTTTCTTATGTCGTCCGTATCTGCCGGAATCATAAACAGAAGTATCGAGTTTCTTTCGATATGCCTGAGGAAGCGCAGTCCTATGCCCTTGCCTTCGTGTGCTCCTTCGATGATGCCGGGAATATCGGCCATCACGAATGATTTGTCGTCATAATAGCTTACTATTCCGAGATTCGGCTCGAGGGTAGTGAAGGCATAATTGGCGATTTTAGGCTTTGCTGCAGTTATTGCTGCGAGCAGGGTTGACTTGCCTGCGTTAGGGAAGCCTACAAGACCGACGTCCGCAAGAATTTTCAATTCAAGGATGAACCATCCTTCGATTCCCGGCTCTCCGGGCTGTGAATATCTTGGAGTCTGGTTGGTGGCTGATTTGAAGTTGTTGTTGCCGAGTCCTCCGCGGCCTCCTTTTACAAGGATTCTCTCTTCTCCGGCCTCCACCAGCTCAAACAGTATTTCATTTGTCTCCGCATCCTTGACCACGGTTCCGAGAGGTACGTCCAGATAGATGTCCTCGCCGTTTTTTCCTTTGCACAGCTGTCCGCTTCCTGCGCCTCCGTGTTCAGCGCGTATGTGTTTGCGGTATTTCAGGTGTATAAGAGTCCAGAACTGCGGATTGGCTCTCAGTATGATATGGCCTCCACGTCCGCCGTCTCCTCCGTCAGGGCCTCCTTTGGGAATATATTTCTCTCTTCTGAGATGGGTTGAACCTGCACCTCCATTTCCGGAAGCGCAGAAAATCTTCACATAGTCTATAAAATTGCTGTCTGCCATATTCTGATTGATCTTTGACGTGCGCAAAGATAGTCAAAATTTTAGAATCGGGTGGAATCCTGTAATGTTTTGAGACCTAATGCATTACAGGCAAGTATGCTCCGCTGTGGGGATACTTGCCTGTAAGTCGTTCGTCTCCAGAGGTTTGTGGACCTCTCCGGGATTAAAGGGTGTCCATAAGGGCGAAAATATTTTCGCGGACTTCATCTATGGTACCTGTACCGTTGATTTCATTGTATTTGCCGGCTTTGGTGTAGTAGTCTACAAGCGGCTCTGTCTTCTCGTGGTATGTCAGGATTCTGTTGTTGATGGTCTCTTCCTTTGCGTCGTCAGCACGGCCTTCAATTGTGGCTCTGTGTCTGATGCGCTCCTTGATCATCTCGTCAGGAATCATTATTGACACGACTGCAGTGACTGATTCCGATGTCTTTGCAAGCATCTGGTCCAAGACTTCAGCCTGCTCCGTAGTGCGCGGGAAACCGTCGAGAAGAAAGCCGTTTACACCTTTTACTGTCTTGAATTCAGATTCTATCATACCTTCTACAATCTCGTCAGGAACAAGTGCTCCGGCGTCGATCAGTGATTTGGCTTTCAGGCCGAGTTCCGTTCCTGCTGCAATCTCTTTGCGGAGGAGAGCTCCTGTAGAAATGTGATGAAGGTTGTATTTCTCCACCATAGCACTGGCCTGAGTACCTTTGCCGGCACCTGGAGGCCCAAAAAGAATAAAATATTTCATCTTGTGTAAATTAATTGTTTCTGCAATGACATCAATCATTGTCCAGCACATATATGTCATTCAGGTTTCGTCCAAGCTCGTCGTAATCCAGCCCGAAACCTACGATAAAATCATTTGGAATCTCCATTGCCACATATTTCAGAGGTACATCCTGATTGTATGAGTCAGGCTTGTAGAGCAATGTGCAGACCATAGTTTCAGACGCTCCGTTCTCTTTGAGGACATTTGTCAGGTCCACTATCGTATGGCCTGTGTCCACGATGTCTTCTACAATGATGACACGCTTTCCTTTGATGTCGGCCGTGAGTCCCATCGCAACCTTCACTTTTCCGGTAGTTGATGTGCCCTGATATGATGTCATCTTTACGGACACGAGCTGAAGATTGAATTCGAGTCTCTTCATCAGTTCAGCCGTGAACATAATCGAGCCGTTAAGGACACACAGCAGGACAGGTACATCCGTACAATCCCTGAAGTCGGCATTGATATGCGCCGCCACTTTGTCGATTGCCTTCATTATCTGCTGATTCGGTATGAAGGTCCTGAAAGTCTTGTCGTGCAATCTTACTTTTTCCATAGAAACGGTTTCTAAAAACAAGCCACAAAAATAGCACAAAAAACGCTAAAAAGAGAAAAAACTTATTAATTTTGAGGCTGGCAATTGCAGTGTGTGCGGAAGACAGGAGGGGAGGATATGGGTTATCTCAGATTTGGAGCCGGATTTGTGGCTCTGTTTTGTTTTTGGGCAGTTTCTTTGCCTGATTCTTATTCCAGGGAACACGGACTTGTACATATTATGCGCCTGCTCGGGGTGGAGAATCCTGAAGAGCTTGACAGCCAGATTGTAGAGCAGCTTTCAGTGTATATGGAGCATCCTGTCCGGATAAACTCTGCAACAGCGGCACGTCTGACCGAAAGCGGTCTGTTTACGCAATATCAGGCTGCTTCAATCATCGACTACAGGGAAAGGAACGGTGATATCCTTTCGTTTGCCGAACTTGCCTGCGTAGACGGATTTTCGGAATCGGCGGCAGAGATTCTGTGTCCGTTCGTCTCGCTTGAATCCTATGCGCAGGCCGGACGTTCTTCATCGTGGAAGGGATACGGTACAAATGTACTGACGATGAGGTCAAGCGGCAGGATCAAAGGTCCTGCGATGGATTATGCCTATGGTCTTAAATATCATTCAAGTCCTGGTGGTTCCGTTGAATTGGGCATAGCCTGCAGCAGGCCTTATTCTGCCAAAGATCATATTCCCCGCACAGGTTCATTCTATTTGGCCGGATACGGAAGAAAAAGGCTTGGAAAAATCATAATAGGCGACTTCAATCTCCGTTATGGTCAGGGACTTTCATTGTGGAGCGGATTCCGTACAAGCGGATTCAGCTATCCTCAGAGTTTCAGTATGAGACCGTCGGGGATTTCTCCCTGCAGGTCGTTCAACGGAGAAAACGCTTTCCGTGGGATAGCAGCCGATTTCAATGCAGGACGTTTTACAATATCAGCCTCGCTTGCTTCAGGAGGCCTGTACAAGCTGATGTACGGAAAGAAGGGACAGAAATTGACTCTTATGCCTGCGGTGAATGCAGGATGGACAGGACGAAGTTTCCAGATATCGTTGACTTTTTGCGGAGAGACTGCAGAACTCTCCGCCGGGATGTCGGGAAACCCTTTTGACCAAGCCCTTGTTTCCGCTGATTTCAGAGGTAATATCCGTGGTGTCAACATATTCGGAGAAGCTGCATTCGAGTTTGTCCGGTCTGTTCCACGTGCATTGGCCGGAGCGGCTTTAAGGATATGCGGAGACCTTGAGGCTGGAATCCTCTGCAGATATACGGAAAAGGAATATGGAATAACGGCCGGAGGAAGTTTCTCTACAGGAAAAAGGATAAGACTTAAAGGCAGGGAGGGATTCGGATCTTCCGTGGCCAGGCATTCCGGGATGTTCAGCATTGACGCGGTACGCTTTACGGTCCCGAAATATGGCGCGGAAGGGGAGAGCTGCCAATTGAAAATGCGGCTGGATTATAATTTGCAGGTTTCTTCTTCTGTCGCAATTGCATTTCGTGTCTCGGAACGTCTCAGGACTGAAGGTGAGGCAAACAGGACAGATATACGGTGCGATACGGAATATTCATCAGGGAAATGGATGTTTTCAGCCAGATTCAACGCGTTGTTCTGCAAAGATTTCGCATTCCTCTCATATATCGAGGGAGGATACAGGGCCGGGATAGTTGCTGTCTGGCTTCGTGCAGGGGTGTTCAGGGCGGATTCCTGGCAGGACAGGATATATTCCTACGAACGTGATGCGCCGGGAAATTTCAATGTGCCTGCATATTACGGCAGGGGATGCTGGGAGGCTTTTACAATAGGCGTCAGGCCCGCGAAGTGGGTAAAGATTCATCTCAGGCTGTCTTCAACCCAATATCCTTTTGCGTCAGGGCCAACAAAAAGACTGCCCCAGTCCGAAATGAAACTGCAGGCAGTCTTTGACATCTGATGTCCTGTGCGGCATAGTCGCCGGCAATATTATTTTGTCGGAATCTTCAATGTCATCCCGGGTTTGATCTTTGATCCTACACCGTTGAAGTCCATAATGTTCTGCGCGCTTACTCCAGGATAAAGCTTTGCTATGTCATAGAGAGTGTCACCGTTCTTTACCGTATATGTCGTATAGGCTCCGGAGCCTGAAGATACCGGTTTGGCCGCCGGTTTGGATGATGATGCGGACGTTGAAGGTTCAGGCTTTGATGCCGCTGCGGCCGCAGCTGAATTTCCTGTGTATATTACCAGCCTCTGTCCAACTCGGATGGTGTTGCTTTTCAGGTTGTTCCATCTCTTGATCTGGTTGACGCTCACTCTGTGCCTGGAGGCGATCTTTCCGAGGACATCACCGTTTCTTACCTTGTAGACAATGCGCTGCCCGTCTCCTCCGTCCTTGATTTTTTTGATTGTTACAGGGTTGAAATATTCCTCCGCCTTGTATGTATACAGTGAGTCTTCCGCATCTATGAACGCATTTGAGTAATTGAAAGGAATTTTCAGGATATATTCCTTTTCGTTGCCCGGCACAATATCGTGGCGGTATTGCGGGTTCAGATTGCGCAGGTCTTCCACAGGGATTCCTACAAGTTCATTTACCTGTTTGAAATGCAGCATCCTGTTGACTTTAACCGTATCCACTGCGAACGGGAGGGCGACCATTTCAGGCACAATGCCGTGTTCTTTGTAATAGTTAAGAGTATAGAGAGCTCCGACAAATGCGGGGCCGTATCCTCTTGTCTCGCGCGGAAGGTATGGGTATATGTCCCAGAAGGCCCTTTTCCCTCCGCTTCTGCGGATTGCCTTGTTTACATTGCCTGCTCCGCAGTTGTATGAAGCGATAGCAAGATTCCAGTCTCCGAAGATTTCGTATGAGTCCTTGAAATATCTTGCAGCTGCCCTTGCGGCCTGTACGGGATCCATCCTTTCATCAACGAATGAGTTGATGGTCAGCCCATAATGTTTGGCTGTACCGTACATAAACTGCCACATTCCCTTTGCTCCGGCCCGTGAAACCGCTGTCGGATTCAGGAGCGATTCGATTATGGCGACAGCCTTCAGCTCCTCCGGAATGTCGTATTCATTGAAAATCTCCTCGAATATCGGCATATAATACCTTGACAGTCCGAGTACCTTGCCCATCTGTGTTGACATCTTGTCCGAATACAGTATTATGTAGTTGCGTACGATGTCGTTGTATGGCAGGGTTATGAATGAATTCATATCCTTTATGCGCCTGAGGTATACGGAATCCGGAACGTTGGACCTGAAACGTACACTGTCCATATTGTAGCAGGTGTATACCGAGTCGCGGTTGATGCTCTGCTGGACATACCACAGATTGAGAAGGCTGTCTGTCGTTTCCGGAGTATACTCCATCTGGCGTTCCAGTTCACATAGAGGTGCAGCTTCTGCCACGATCGTGTCGGCAGGCATTGAAAGCCTTTCTATTTCTGCTTTCAATGAATCTATTACAGCTATGTATCTGGAGTTTTCCTCTATAAGCTGAGGCTTTGTCCTTTTTGGTGTCCTGTCTTTTTTTGTCTGTGAAAATGCCGGTGTTGAACCGATAAGAATAACCGCTGCCGCGGCTGCAAAAAATCTCCTGTTAATCATCTTTCTCTCTCTTTTGTATATCAGAATCTCAATCCGATCCTTAGGCCTATGGCATTGTCCGTAATGTTGTTACGTACCATTGTGGAATTCATTGCATACGTGTTGTCCGGAGCGATGACAGCTGGAGCGATCTCCATAGAGATGTCATCACTCACTTCAAAATCGTGCATATATGCAAAGACATTTGCATCAATTACCTGCAGAAGATAGAAAGCCGCAATGGCCACTATGGAATAGTCCCTGTATCTTCTGTAGACGTCCCTGTAGTATTTGGCAGTCTCTGCCTGTATCGGTCCGTCGTATGATGGCGAAGTTGTGGCTTCGTTGTGTATCCTCTTGAACCTCTGATAGTTGGTGTGGTTGGTGTAAAGGAAATGTGCAGAACCTATAAGACATCCGTAATAGATCGGTATTTTCCAGTATTCACCGTTGTAGGCCTGTCCGAGTCCCGGGAGAAGTATGGAATATACGGTAGCCCTTCCTGGATGCGGATGCACATCCTTCTTGTAGCATATCACTCCGTCGAGCATAGAACCCCAGTATATCAGTCCGGCCCCGACCATCAGCCAGGTTCCGGTCTGCTTAGCTTTATAGTTGATGCTCAGATCCGTAAGCGGATCCTGGGCAAATGCTTCCTGGTATCTCTTTTTGGAAACGCTGTATTCGTGGAGATAATAGCCTCCAAGTCCGGCGCATGCGCCTATTCCTCCATATATGACAGGCAGTTTCCAATAATCCCTGTTGTACACCTGAGAGATTCCCGGAAGGAAAACCGATCCGGTGAACATTGTTCCTATCCTTAGGTCACGTTTGTGTGCGACACCTCCGAACAGCTCCGCAAAAGAGAACATTTTGTCAGATGTGTCCCTTACGGATGTGGTGTCTCCCTTTTCATTGTATGTCTGTGTAAAGGCCTCGTCTTTGAACTGGGCTTCTGCACACAATGAAAAACCGGCCATAAAGACGGTTATAATGAAAATATGTCTCAGAATGTTCCTCACGATCGTCCTGTCAGATGTTTGAGCTGTTCAATGCTTTAAGGAACTTTTGGATTTCCTGGTCGGAATCAAAGCGTATGGTCATCGTCCCTTTGCCGGCTGGACTTCTTTTGAGGCTTATATCCTTGGAAAAATATTTTCCTACAAGTTCAAGAACCTGGAAATACTCGTCCGGCAGCTCCTGCTCTTCGTGTCCGGATGTTTCCGGCTTTGACGCTTTGCGTATTTTGTCCTCCAGCTGTCTGACGGACAGTTCTTCCTTGATTGTCAGGTCGCACAGCTTTTCCTGTATTTCGGGATCCTCTATCCCGAGAAGGACTTTTGCATGTCCTACGCTCAGCAGTCCCACCTTGAGGTCGTGCTGCACTTTTGCAGGAAGCTTCAGCAGTCTGAGGAAATTTGTCACTGAAGCGCGTTTCTTGCCGACTCTTGAAGCCATCTGCTCCTGTGTCAGGCTGCATTCTTCAATAAGCCTCTGATAGCTGAGTGCCACCTCAATCGGATCAAGGTTCTCGCGCTGTATATTTTCCACGATTGCCATCTCGAGCATACCCTGGTCATTGGTGTCCCTGATATATGCGGGAATTTCAGTCAGGCCGGCAAGCCTGCTCGCCCTGAACCTGCGTTCTCCGCTTATTATCTGGTATCTGTCGGAAGCTTTCTTCCTGACCGTGATAGGCTGGATTAGCCCGAGAGTCCTGATCGATTCCGAAAGTTCCTCAAGCGCAGCCGTGTCAAACGTTGTCCTTGGCTGGAACGGGTTCGGCTCTATCATATCGACAGGTATGAGCATAATATCCGCCGACCCTTTATGTTCGTCGGATGTGACTACCGTCTTGTTGATATATTCTACCGGTTTGCGTATCTGGGTAAGGTCGGAGTCGCCCAATAACGCTCCGAGACCTTTTCCTAATCCTCTTGGTGGTTTGCTCATTGTCGTTTCTAAATCTTTTATCTGTTATGTTCAAGAACCTCTTTGGCAAAGTTCAGGTAGTTGGTCGTGCCGTTGGAAATCACATCATACAGGATGATAGGTTTACCGTGCGAAGGGGCTTCACTCAAACGTATGTTCCTCTGTATTATGGTCTTGAATACCATATCCCCGAAATGCTCCCTCAATTCGTTGGCGACCTGGGTGTGCACTCTGGTCCTTCCGTCGAACATTGTTATGAGGAAACCTTCTATAGTCAGGTCCGGATTAATGCCGCCCTGTACCAGACGGATTGTCTGCAGCAGCTTGCCAAGACCTTCAAGGGCGAAGAATTCAGGCTGTACCGGAATGACTATCGAATCTGCTGCCGCGAGTGAGTTGACCGTTATGAGTCCCAGTGAAGGGGAACAGTCGATGATAATATAGTCGTAATCGTCGCGGATTGGAGCAAGTGCGTTTTTCAGGACTGACTCCCTGTGCTCGTCCTCAAGCATTTCGATTTCCGCTCCTACCAGATTGATATGCGAAGGAATCATCTGGAGATTGGATATTTCAGTCTGTATCAACGTGTCGCTGATGCCGATCCTGCCGATCATTACTTCATACAGCGTTCTTTTCTGGTCGTTGTCCGGAGAAAAGTTCAGTCCCGATGTCGTGTTTGCCTGCGGATCCGCATCAATGATAAGTACTTTCTTTTCAAGTACGGCAAGGGAAGCCGCAAGGTTTATTGCAGTGGTGGTTTTGCCGACTCCACCTTTCTGATTGGCTATCGCTATGACTTTTCCCATTTATATACCTGTTTTTTTGTGGCTAAATCACGGCAAATTTACAAAAAATTTTCTTTACTTCCCTTAAATTGCTACTTTTGTTCGCGATTTATCAGGTGCTATAGATGGAGCATATTGACAACAAATGGTTTGCTGTTGTAAACCCTCACGCAGGGTCCGGAAGGACAGTTTCCGAATGGAAAAAGGCCGAAACCCTGCTTGCAGACAGGAATGTCGAATATGAATGCGGAATGACGGACTGCAAGTTTCACGCTACCGAAATGGCTTTCGGGGCGGCTGGCAGGGGATTCCGCCGTTTTATTGCAGTCGGAGGTGACGGTACCGTGCACGAGGTGCTTGACGGGATAATGCACTATATATCCGACTCACGTCTCAAGGGCAGCGTTGTCAGCCTGTCAGAATTCACGCTTGCCGTAATACCAATAGGCTCCGGAAATGACTGGATAAAGTCCCACAATATCAGGCAGGACACGAAGACGGTCGTGGACCTGATTGCGGACGAGTCCTTTTCTGTGCAGGATGTCGTGAAGGTCAGTATATTACGGTCTGCGGAAGATGATGCTCCGGTCAGATGCTCGTATATGATAAATGTCGGAGGCATAGGTTTCGATGCAAGGATCTGCGAACGTGTGAATGCCTGCAAAGACAGGGGACAGTCCGGCAGGATGCTTTATGTCAAATCATTGCTGTATTTCCTTATGCGGTATCGCAATTCTTCCGTAGAGGTGTTCTGCGACGGGGAGAAGGTATATTCCGGTGTCTATATGTCGGTCGCTTTCGGTCTCGGCAGATATTCCGGAGGAGGTATGCGCCAGACTCCCGATGCGGTACTGGATGACGGGCTGCTTGATATGACTATAATCCCGGCCTTCCCATTGCTCAGAATAGCCCGTGAGGCATATAAACTGTTCAACGGCAGATTCCTGTCCATAAAGGAGCTTGTCGTCCGTAAGGCGAAAAGTATCAAGGTGGTACCTGCTTCTGATGTCTCTGAACTTGTGGAGGTGGACGGGGAGGTCATCGGATGTGTCCCTGTGCAGTTTGATGTCCTTGAAGACAGGATAAATGTCCTGCACAACTAATTACGTCGGGTCTACGTCTATTATTATGCGTCCCTGATATTTTTCACGTAATTCAAAATCACGTATCCTTTTCAGCAGTGCGGTCTTGTTGTCAGCAAGATTACGGTCTTTTCTCAGGTTGACCCTTATTGTCCTTATATGCTCGTCGGCCACTTTGTTTACAGGAGGCTGGAATACTCCAGTAGTGTTGAAGCCTTCAAGTTCGACGGCCAGGCGTGCCGACATCCTTTCTGCGCGCTCTTCATATACATCGCGGATATGGATATTTATGATCCTGCTGTATGGAGGGTAACAGAACTCCTGCCTCTCATCAAGAAGCGAGTCTATAAATGCCCCTCGGCTGCTCTGAACCTCGCCTGGCTCCATTCCGGAGGAGTGGATCATATTCTGATATACAGGATGCTGCGGCCTTGATGTCTGTATTACGAACAGGCCCTTGCTGTCACGCCTGCCGCATCTTCCCTTGAACTGCTCCAGAAGCTGCACTGCCTTTTCGTCCGCACGGAAATCCTGGATTCCGAGCAGGGTGTCTGCCTGAAGTACTGCAACAAGTGTAAGGCCTTTGAAATCAAAGCCTTTTGCGACAATCTGCGTGCCTATCAGGATGTCTATATCTCCTTTGCTGAACCGGCTTATTGTCTCTTTTTCAAAGGTTTTGTTTTTTGCGGAGTCGCTGTCGAGCCGTGCTGTCCTTGCCGTAGGGAACAGTCCGTTGATTTCTTCTTCTATTTTTTGCGTCCCTGCTCCGAGGCTTGTCAGACCGCTTCCGCATTCCGGGCAGCAGTCCGGCATTATGGTACGGTAGCCGCAATAGTGGCATTTCAGACTGTCGCGGTCCTTATGGTAGCTCATACTGACATTGCAGTGCGGGCACTTGGGGATAAAACCGCATTCGCTGCATTGGAGCACAGGTGAATACGAGCGTCTGGAACGCAATATCATAACCTGTCCTTTATGGTCAAGCGCGTTTTGTATATGGTCGATCAGCTTGCGTGAGAACGAGCCTTTCATACCTCTTTTTCTGCGCTCGGCTATCGTGTCTATTATTTCTATGTCAGTATCCTGGGCATTGTGATACCTTCTGTCAAGCCGGACAGTCTCGAATTTTCCGTTTCTGCTGTTGTACAGTGACTCCAGCGAAGGGGTTGCCGATCCGAGTATGACGCATGACCCGTGTATCAGGCCGAGCATTATTGCCGTGTCACGGCCGTTGTACCGTGGAGCGGGGGAATCCTGTTTGTAGGAATTGTCGTGCTCTTCGTCTACGACTATGAGGCCGAGGTTGTGATGCGGCAGGAACAGGGAGGACCTTGTCCCGAGGACGATGTATTGTCCGGAGTCGCCTGATGCTATCCTGCGTATTGTGCCCGCTACCTCATACCTGTGCGCTACCGTTTCTCCTGAATGGAAAGTCAAAAGCCTGCTGCCGAATATATTGCGCAGTCTGTCCTCAAGTTGTCTGCTAAGTGCTATTTCCGGTACAAGATACAATATGTTTTTGCCTCGGGACATTGCTTCAAGCGCAAGGGCAATGTATATTTCCGTCTTTCCGGAGCCTGTGATCCCGTGCAGCAGAACTGTCTTTCCCTGTCCGAACGCCTTGTCTATCTTTCCTTTGGCTTCAGATTGCGCATCTGACAGCACTATGTCCGGTACCTGTTCTGTATATTTTATGTCTCCCGATGCTTCAGATGACAGCGCGTAATTTTCATATTCATAGCGTATTGCTTCAAGCTCTTCCTGGAGTTTGATGATTTCTTGCCGATATCTTTCCCTTACGCTTTCAGTTCTGCTTTTGGAGGCGGCTTCCTGCCTTTTGGATATGCGTTCTTCAAGCTTTATGCACTTCTTGAGGTATTTTTCCTTTGCCTTTTCACGGCGCGCCTGTTCCGCTTCCGCCCTCCTTGCACCGGCGGCCTCCAGGGAAATTTTCATCGCAGGATATGCGGCTTTGTATACCTCTCCGATTGAACACATATAATATTCCGCGACTGTCTTCCATAAAGCCAGTTCCTCTTCGGAAATGCATTCCAGACCTTCTTCTATAGACAGAATCTCCTTTATTTTCGACGGTGATGTCTGAGGCGGCACTCCGGTCCTGCTGACTACACCGGTATATTCTTTCCCGGCAAACTGTACTCTGACCCTCTGTCCTGTCCTGATGTCCTGACAGGTAGTGAAATAGCAGGGCTCCCACTCGAGCTTGAGCGGGAGAATCACTGATATGTATGTCCTTCCTGTCATAATTGCCGTAAATAGGAATGCAAGTGTTTACTCCGGATTCAAAATTTGAGCAGATGCTCGTATATCAGGTGGACCGGAAGTCCCATAATCGTATAGAATGAGCCTTCTATGCCGGTTATTCCGATATATCCTATCCATTCCTGGATTCCGTATGCTCCAGCTTTGTCAAACGGGCGGAAGTGCTCTATATAAAATTCTATTTCGCTGTCTGTGAGTTCTTTGAAGTGGACGACAGCTGTGTCGGAGAATGTTTCCTTCTTTCTGTTGTCACGCAGCGTAACGGCCGTCACCACTTCGTGCGTGCGTCCTGAAAGAAGTCTGAGCATACGGACCGCATCCTCTTTGCTGTCCGGCTTGCCGAGAATCTCATTGCCGCATAGGACCATCGTGTCGGATGTTATAAGTATCTCTTCGTCGGCAAGTTCTCTGTGGAAACTATACGATTTGCCTTCTGACATAAGCACAGGTACTTGCTCGTGGGGAGTGTCGGGGCTGTATGTCTCTTCAAAACTGTTCCTCGTGTCAATTTCAAAGTCTATGGCAAGACCTTCAAGCAGTTCTTTTCTTCTCGGAGAACCGCTGGCAAGAATTATCTTCCGTGTCTTCAATTTTTCCATTACATTATTTTCTTTATCGCCCTGAACATCCTGTATGGCATATATCTGAAAGGCAGATCAATCAGGGTGCCGGTCACTACAATCGAGCGACTGTGCGTGAATGCCTCAAAACTTTCCTTGTGGTGGTATCTGCCGATACCTGAGCTGCCTACGCCTCCGAAAGGTATATTC
>ERZ778514.2046-NODE-2046-length-13540-cov-4.383241_pt1 | contig 13540 bp, 6 predicted proteins | sample MGYA00510344_ERZ778514 | MGnify/ENA primary metagenome ERZ778514 (study PRJEB29527, sample SAMN07138968) | mouse gut metagenome | material: feces | host: mouse | place: China:Nanjing | collected 2016-01-25 ... | reverse complement strand
CTGTATCGTGCTGATATGTTTTACTAATGCTTCAAAGTTCATAGTTACAAATATATGGATTTTCGCTGACAAACAGCACATTCCATTAAAGAAAACAGGCTCGACCGCCTATGAACCGGCGGTCGAGCCTATATCTTTATAATACATTTGAATGTTACCGAATAACTATAAAATTCTTTATAGCCGTTTTACCTCATCATGGATTGATAGGTACCTGAGGTCTACTTCAATTCAAACTGTGATTTTGCCCTTATATCAGTGCTTGATGATCCGATAAGAAGTTTGAACTTACCTGGCTCTGCAACCCACTGATGGGCTTTGTCGTCAAAGAATTTGAGAGCTTCAGGAGTGACGGTGAATGCCACATTCCGGGTCTGTCCGGGAGCAAGATTTACTTTCTCAAATCCCTTAAGCTCTTTCAGAGGGCGTGGAAGCGACGACTTCTCATCGGAGATGTACAACTGCACCACTTCCTTACCTGCCACAGAGCCTGTATTAGTCACAGGGACTGTCACTGTCAACTCTCCGTCAGCACTCATTTCAGAAGCGGAAAGCACCGGTTTGCCATACTTGAAAGTCGTGTAGCTAAGACCATAGCCAAATGGGAATAGTGCCGGAATCTTCTTTGTGTCGTGCCAACGATAGCCCACGAATATATCCTCAAGATACTCCTGCTCAGGATTCTTGCCTACATTCACATCCGCGCCTGCAAGGTCGGCTGCCGCATTGCCTCCCGCCTTGGTCTCTACACCAGGGTAGGAACGCACTCCATAGGCATGTGCACCATTATCCTCAAGACGTTTTTGGAAAGAAAAGGGAAGTTTTCCGCTCGGATTCACCTTTCCTGACAGCACATCAGCCATAGACGGACCCACCATAGTGCCAAGATACCAGCTCTGTACCACGGCCGGCACCTTATCAACCCAAGGCATAGCATAAGCATTGCCTGAGATATTGGCAACCACAAGATTTGGATTGGCAGCAACAAGCTCCTCAATGATACGGTCCTGCCCCCAAGGCAGATTATAATCGTGACGGTCAGAAGCCTCACAATCCTGGAACGCGTTCTTGTTAAGACCACCAATGTATATCACAGCATCCATCCCCTTCGCCATCTCGACAGCCTGATTGCGCAGAGAGTCAAGAATGTTCTGAGGTATGATATCCTCATTTCCGTACATCGGACGGCCCGAACGATAACCTTCAGCATATTTCACACCATTGCCAAATACTGTGCGTATAGCCTCAAGAGGAGAGAACATGTCCTTCACCTTGAGCTCGGACGAACCGCCTCCCCTGTTGAGAGGACGCACGGCATTCTCCCCTACCACAAGGATATTGCGATATTTCGCCGGATCAAGCGGAAGTATACCATTGTTCTTAAGAAGTACTATTGCCTCATCACCAATCTCTTTAGCTGCAGCATAATGCTCCGGAGACGCACCGCGCCCGAAAGGCTTCTCTGTGTTCATGGCTGTACGGAATATAAGACGCAACACATTGCGAGCCTTGTCATCGACAGTCTTTTCCGGCACCTCTCCCCTCTTGATCATGTTGAGATAAGGCTTGCCAAGATAGTAATCATCAAAAGTAAAGTCGCTTTCGCTTGTAAGTCCGTTGGTGAACGATCCCATCTCTATATCCAGTCCGTTGAGAGCTGACTCCTTGGTGTCGTGCGCTCCGCCCCAGTCGGTCACTACCACACCGTCAAACCCCCATTCATCACGAAGAATCTTGTTGAGGAGGCGGTCATTATGACAGCAATGCTGATTCCATACCTGGTTGTAGGCTCCCATAATAGACCATGCACCACCTTCCTGCACTGCTTTTTTGAATGCAGGGAGATATATCTCATAAAGGGCACGGTCAGAGAGTATGACATTGATATTTCCACGCCATTTCTCCTGATTGTTGAGAGCGAAATGCTTTACACAAGCAGCCACACCGTTTTTCTGGAGCTCCTTTACATAAGGAACCACCATTTCACCTGCCAGATAGGGGTCCTCGCCCATATATTCGAAATTACGGCCGTTAAGCGGGGTGCGGTAGATGTTTACACCAGGTCCAAGGAGTATGTCTTTCTCACGGTAACGAGCCTCCTCGCCGACATTCTTCCCATAGATAGCCGACATCTTCGGATTCCAGGTGGCGGCAAGTGCGGTAAGTGCCGGAAAAGCCGTGATTGAATCATTCTTCCATTCCGAATAGCCCCAGTCGTTCCAGTTGACTTCGGCACGTACTCCGTGAGGACCGTCGCTCATCCATATCTCAGGAATTCCGAGACGAGGCACACCCGCGCTCGAAAACTTGCCCTGGGCGTGACACAGCTTTACTTTCTCTTCAAGGGTCATTCTTGAAAGTGCATCCTCCACACGCTCCTCAATAGGTTTTGTCCGGTCAAGGTATATAGGCTGTTGAGCCATTGCCAATGCGGAGGTCGCCATAGACATTGACAATAAGATTGATTTGATTTTCATATAATATGTATGTGTTATTTGTCTGTCATTATGATATGTTTAGCCTGTACAAGCCCATCGGCAGAAGCTTCAATCGTGATTTCTCCTGCCTTGCCGTTGTTCCTGACTATAAGCAGAGCCTTGCCGTTAAAAGCTTTCCGGCGGTCGGACTTAAAACGTTCAAGCGAGATGGGCGAACCATTGTCAACCCCTGCATTCTCGCCGGCACCTGACACCTGGAATGTAATCTCGCTGTCAGCCGTAGGACAAGGATTGCCGTCAGCATCAATTATCTCTGCAGTGATATACGACAGGTCCTTGCCATCAGCCGCTATCACAGCCCTGTCGGGGGTCAGCCTTATGCCATATGGTGCTGATGCTGTACGTATCTCCTTACGTGCTATCTCCTTACCACCTTTGCGGCTTACGGCTGTGACAGTTCCAGGCTCGAATGTCACACGCCAGGATGAATGATACCGGTCTTTATCTGGAGTACGTATCCCCTGCGACTTACCGTTTACGAACAGTTCCACCTCATCGGCATTATTATAGTAAGCCCAGAGGTCGATCTCGTCACCCTCTTTCCAGTTCCAGTGAGGATACAGATGCAGAACATTCTTATCAGGACGCCAACGGCTCTGATACATATAGTAGACATCCTTCGGGAAACCCGCCAGATCGACAATGCCAAAATAAGAACTGCGGGCAGGCCAACCGAAAGGTGTAGGCTCTCCGATATAATCAAATCCGGTCCATACGAACTGCCCCATAATAAATTCATTGTCCTCCACATAGCGCATTGTACCCTCATGGGTAGTGCCCCAAGGCACATGGCAATTATCGTAGGAAGAGCATGAGAACGATGCATCAAAGAACGGCTTTTCCGGAGAATGAGGCCATATGTACATGCTGTCGGATGGCATACGGTAATATCCGCGTGTCATAAGCCCCGACACACTCTCGGTGATGATAAAAGGCTTGCCGGGAAAATTCTTCGGAACATCCTTGAACCAGTCCTCATGATAATTGTAGCCGATGATATCGAGAGCATTCGACCGGAACAGATTATTGTAGGGATTAGGCTCGTTGCATCCTGAGGTGACAGGCCGCGAGGTGTCAAGCTCCTTCACCATATCCACAAGTTTCTTAGTCAGGATGGAGTTGATCGACTTCTCCCCCTCCTCTATAGCCAGCATATCCTTGCTGTGTCCGAAATTAAGCAGCAGGTTAGCCTGCTCAAGGCTCAAAGTATCGGCATCGGCATGAGTCCACTGCTCAAGCACTTCATTGCCTATGCTCCACATGATTATGGAAGGATGGTTGCGATCGCGGCGTATGATATCAGTGAGGTCACGCTCATGCCACTCGTTGAAATAGCGCGAATAGTCACATTTGGTCTTTTTCTTGCGCCACATATCGAAAGCCTCGTCCATAACCATAAGCCCCATGCTGTCACAGAGGTCAAGAAGTTCAGGAGCAGGAGGATTATGCGAACATCGTATGGCGTTGACACCCATCTCCTTCATTATTTCAAGCTGTCGCTCTATAGCCCTGCGGTTCACTACCGCGCCCAAAGCTCCGGCGTCATGATGCAGACATACTCCGTTGATCTTCATCGGCTTGCCATTTAGCGAAAAACCTTTCTTGGCATCAAATCCAAGAGTGCGGAAACCGGTCAAAGTCTCATACGCATCAAGCATCCTGCCATTACCAGGCTCCTGTACATAAGTCATAAGAGTATAGAGCTTTGGTGACTCTGTACTCCACAGTTCGGGATTGGAGATCCTGATATCCGAATTTACAACAGTTTTTCTTTCTCCGCTTTTTACGGTGACAATGCTTGGCTTTGACTTGCCTGCCATCTGCCCTGACGGATCGGTCAGCACGGAATACACCTGCACCCTGACATCCCCTGACGAAAGATTTGACAGTTCGGTGGCTATTTCAAGGTTTCCTGAATCACCCGCCACGGATGCTTTGACAAACTGTCCCCACAGAGGGATGTGGACCGGATTCAACCGCCTCATCCACACATTGCGATATATACCGCATCCCGAATACCATCGTGAATTAGGCTGCTCTGAATTGTCGATCTTCACAGCCAGCACATTGTCTCCGGAAACCTTTATATATGGGGTGATATCATAGCTGAACGAGGCGTACCCATAAGGACGTGTACCCAGATATTGACCGTTAATATAGACCGACGTGTTCATATAAGCTCCGTCAAAATCGATGTATATACGGTCATTTCCCGGATTGAGGCTGAAATGCTTGCGATACCATCCGGTACCACCCGGAAGCGCACCACCGGCTGTACCGGAGGGGTTCTTTTCACTGAAATCCCCTTCAATAGCCCAATCGTGCGGCAATGACAGATGCCTCCATCCGCTATCATCGAAGTTTTCTCCGGAAGCCTTGTCGTCGTCAGTCAGGGCAAACAGCCAGTCGGAATTGAATTCCGTCCGGGATGTGTTGCCGGCATTCAACGGACATTGATTGCCCATAACGGCAACCAATGTCAGAAGAATCAAAATATACCTATTGATCTGCATGAAGAATAGTCTATTATAGTTTTACCTGCACCTGCGATCCGTTGTAGTCCACAGTCTTGCCCTTTGACCTGATTGCATTGGCTACAGGATGGGAGGCGTCAACCTTTACAATGTTGAACTTTCGGCTCTGCTTCATTCCGGGATACTCCCCTTCACGACAGGCGATAGTAAGTGTGGAGGTCGCGTCATCGTACTTTATGCCGATTCTGGAGAACTGCCCTTTCTCATAATTGTAATTGGTGCCCTCATCTTCATAAAGGGTGAATTCACCGTCATTTCCGGCATAAACAGCAATGGTCAGAGGCTCGGACGACTCCCGGGCGGTGGACTGTATATCCCCGCCGGCTGTAATGATCGATCCTGCACGTACGAACAGAGGTATGCGCTCATAAGGTGCGGCAACATTCACTGTCTGTCCCCCTTCGGTGAGACGTCCGGTATAGAAATCATACCACTTCGTGTTCTCAGGGAAATACACGTCACGTGAACGTGCCCCATACTTGTACACAGGAGCCACAAGAAGAGCCGGACCGAACATATACTGGTCCTTGATATCATAAGTGGCTCTGTCGGATGTGAAATCCATAGCCATCGGACGCATGATGGTATAATCATTGAAATGGGTCATGCCCGCAAGAGAATAGATATAAGGCATGAGATTATAGCGTAGTTTAGTGTAAGCCACGATTGTATTATAGGCGGGATGTCCTTCCGGAGCGATGTTGAACACCTCACGGAAAGGCCACTGACCATGGGCTCGGAACAACGGTGCAAACGCTCCGAACTGATACCAGCGAGTGTTGAGCTCGCGCCATTCCTTCATATCGGCATTCTCTTTGCCAGTCTCGTTAAATTCCTTCTGTGCTGCCACATAGCGGTCTTCGACACAGAAACCTCCGATATCCATAGTCCAGTAAGGGATACCGCTGACTGCGAAATTAAGACCGGCAGCAATCTGCGCCTCCATATCCTCCCATCGGGTAGCTATATCGCCGCTCCATGTGGCGGTGGAATAACGCTGTAGCCCGGCAAATCCGGAACGCGTCAGAAGGAACACACGCCTGTCAGGGTCCACACCGCGCTGTCCGTCATAGATAGCCTCGGCGTTCATGAGCGCGTAGGCATTGAAATATTTGTCGGCAGGTCCGAGAGCTGTAGGGTTCATAAGGTCCTTACGGTACTCGACATCGATACAGTCACGCACATTTGGCTCGGACGCATCCATCCACCATGCATCAATGCCGAGTGGCATGTAATGGTCGTTCATCTGGCTCCAGAACAGTTTGCGTGCCTCGGGATGATAAGCGTCATAGAACGATCCGAGATAGCCGGGACCAACCCAGTCACGTATGCTGTCGCGTATCGCGCCCTGATACATCCAACCCTTTTCGTCAAATTCCTTGAAATGCTCGGTAGTCGCATAGAACTTAGGCCACACCGACACCATCACTCTGGCATCCATTGCATGGATGGTATCAACCATCCCCTTCGGATCGGGGAAACGGCTGCGGTCAAACTCATGGCTTCCCCATGAATCCTGGTTCCAGTGCAGCCAGTCGATCACAATATTGTCAATGGGGATCTGACGGCGGCGGAACTCGGCAAGTGTCGACAGCACCTCCTCCTGAGAGTTGTATTTCTCACGGCTCTGCCAGTAGCCCATAGCCCATTTAGGCATAATCTGGGCCTTACCTGTCAGAGTGCGGTATCCACTTATAACGTCATCCATCGAATCACCATAAACAAAATAATAGTCTACCATATCTTGCATTTCTCCCCACCACGTAATCTGATTTTTTTGTGTGTCATCCATAGGTAAGTATACCCTTAACCCGCAATAAGCCACACCGCCGTTAGGCTCCCATTCGATTCGGATGGGAACACGCCTGCCCTTTGCCAGATTCACCGAGAACTTGTAGCTGTTAGGGTTCCATGCGGTGCGCCAGCGGGTTTCAACAACCTTTTTGTTATCTATAGAAATTGTCTGATATCCTGAATAGTACTGTATGAAATCATATTCTCCGGTCTCCTTAGGCTCTATCTCCCCTTCAAAAACCACTTTGGAGCCTGCGAAATTGAAATCCTCAGGCAGATTTACCACATGAGAGAGATCACCCCTTATCAGATGCTCAAAATATATCTGAGGCTCCTCTCTGGTCATGGTGCTTCCGTCAGCGGCTGTGTATGTGCCGGTCAATGCGCCTTCCTTGCCCTCCTTATTGTAGAGGGTGAATGCCTCCCCGAGCTGGCAGTAATCATTAGGGTTGCCCCAGCGGCACAGCGAGTAGCTGTCCCACAGTATCCCATAGTTGCCGGTAGAGACCACAAACGGCACCGACACCTTGGTGTTGTACTGAAACAGTTCTTCATTTTTCCCCTTATAGTTCCACTCGTTAGCCTGATGCTGACCAAGACCATAGATGCCTTCATTATCGTCAAGCGACATGAACGACTGAGTGACACTGTAGGCATCCGTACCGTCGACTGATCTCGGCTCAAACTTTCTTCCTCCGTCACTCTCCTGAAGTATCTTCCTGCCTTCCTTATCAAAGAATGTGACAGTTCCGGTCTTTTTAGCCACGGCCGCCTTTACGACTCCGGTGGTAAGATACACACTGTCCTCCGCTTCCGACACCGAGAACTCGGCTGTGTTCTCCACAGGCACCACTACAAGGCTGCTGTCGTTCGGGAACCCCTTTTCGGGAGTGACCGACACACGGATTATCTTGTCGTTTATCACTTTCAGTCGTACGATCCCCGTCGATGTTTCCACGGTAACTCCATCAGGGAGGCTTTCGACAGCCGATGCGTTCACACAGCTGTTAGCTAAAGGCAATGCAGCCAAGGCCCCTGCGAGACAAATAAGGTGAATAGATTTCATGAAACGATTGGTATTATATTCTATCCACAAAGTTACTATATATTGATATCAAGTCAAATCCTGAATGTTAAAGGACCAAGTGAAAATCGTTATGAATGGTGCAAAGATGTTAATAATAGAGGTATGTTTTGTTATTTCAGCTGACATCCGAAAGGATTCCGGCATACAAAAGAAGCATCATAAGCTCCATTTCGGAAATTCCTCCAAGCTTGGCACGCAGCATATTAAGCAGGCGTTCCTTGCTTTTTTTCACAGTAATCTCGGCTATGTCGAGCAGATGGGCTATCTCCGCATTCTTCAATCCCTGCTCAAAACTCAGATCAAAGACATCACGGTAAATATCCGGGAGCGATTCTATCGCGGCATACAGAGTGTCGAGCATCTCCTGACGTATCAGCGCGTGCGACACATCCTGTTCCGAAGCCGCATCATTGTTGCCCACATAAGTGTCGTGCACATGCTGGTGGCGCACTACCTTAAGAGCACGGTTATGTACGCATAGCATCATGTAACGCCTCCAGTGGTCAGCATCCTCAAGGCGTTCACGGTTCATATATGTGGTCATCACCGCATCCTGCACACAATCCTCTGCAAGATATGACAGATCATCACCGAGCATCTGTGCCGCATAGCGCAGGAGCCCCGAATACATCACTTCATAAAGCGGATGCATTCTCCCTCTCATAAAGCTGCGGAATATGGATGCATAGTCTATCATAGTGCGGTTATATAACTGAATTCACGACAAAAATACGGAAATTTTAATGCTTTCATGTATAAACGACGATTTTTTAACAAAAAAACCGCTTTTCGAGTTATACTATTCCGGACTATGCGGATTATAATAATAGAAACAAGAAATTCATCTATGAACTCCGATCCACATAATATAAGCCGATTGTTATACAAAAAAGTCCTCGGGACTCTCTCTGCCAGCGAGCGTGAAGAGCTTGACGCATGGATAGCCCGGGATGAGAAAAATGCCGAGCTGGCACGCACACTGTCCGACACCGCATTCCTCTCCCGCGAACGCGAGAGGCGCAAAGCCATCGACCACCGCCGGCCGGAAGCCGACATACAGCGACGGGTCAATGCGCTCAGGACACAAAAACTCGTCAAAAGGATCTCCGTTGCAGCGTCAATATCTGTGATAATAGCCTGCGCCGCCTGGGTAATGCTCACCGACACCCCTTCGCTCACCGGCAATGCCCCCTCGGCAATGTCATCACAGTCAATAATCATCGACAGCATAAAGCCCGGAAGCATCAAAGCCGAGCTCACCACCACCCAAGGGGCTACAATATCCCTCGACAGCCTCAACGCCGCTGTAGCCAGCCATGGGCTGAAAGATATCGCAGAGAGCATACCTGTGATATCCCCGGGGGAGAAACTCTGCCTCGATGTGCCGCGCGGAGGCGAATTCAAGATAGTGCTCTCCGACTCGACTGTAGTATGGCTCAATTCCGAGTCGCAGCTGCGGTTCCCCAAGACATTCGGAAGTGCCGAACGAAGGGTGCACATCACAGGCGAGGCTTATTTTGAAGTAAGGAAAGACCCTGAACGGCCATTCTATGTGGAGAGCACAGGACAGACAGTAAGAGTCTACGGCACCACATTCAACATCAAGGCATATCCCGACGAGGAAATCACCTATACCACCCTCGAATCAGGCTCAATCGCCCTAAGCCGCGACATAAACGAGAGCGGGGAGCTGTTCCTGTCACCCGGACATCAGGCTCTGCTCGACAGCCGCAACTCCGAAATGAAGATGAGAGATGTCAAGACCTCGGTCATCACCGGATGGCGTCACGGACGCTTTGTGCTTGAAGGACAACCGTTCGAAAGCATAATGCGCGACCTGAGCCGATGGTACGATTTCGAATATGAGTTTGCCGACCCCACGCTCAAGGATGATGTCTACCTCGGGAGCATCCCGCGCTACGATGATTTCAAAACCGCCATATCCATCCTTGAGAAGTGCGGAGACGTAAAGTTCACCACATCGGGCAGCAAGATCATAATCTCACGTAAATAATCAATCACATACATATCTATCAACCAATCCATTTATCACATTATGAGAAAGAGCTTATTTACCATTCTCCTCTCGGCTCTTCTGATGGCACCGTCCGCGGCAAGCGCACGCGACTTCAAGGCATCGTTCTCCAACGACAATGCCGAGAAAGCAATAGCCATCCTTGAAGCAGCCACAGGCTACGACTTCGTATGCAAGAAAGAAATTGTCAACGGAGTCAAGCGTAAGATCGACGGCACATACACCGCCTCCTCTCTTAAGGATCTGCTGAATGAAGTGGTGCGTTCAGGCATGGGTCTCGACTACGAGGTGGTCGACAATATGGTGATACTCCGGCTCCCGTCCTCTGAGCAGACCGGCACATCACAACACCGCATCACCGGAACAGTCACTGATGAAAACGGCGATCCTCTCCCCGGAGCACATGTATACATAGCAGGCACCAAGACCGGTACAGCCACCGACCTCGACGGTCACTTCTCGATATTTGCACCTACAGGCGGGGGTAAAAATCTGATTGTCAGCTTCGTAGGCATGAAGCCTTTCGAAATAGCCATACATAAGGACACCAAGCCCCACCTCAATATAAAGATGCTGACCAACTATTCCATGATGGACGAGGTGGTCGTGACAGGTTACCAGGAAGTGAAGAAAGAGAAAATGACAGGCTCGGTAGCCACTATCAGTTCCGACAAGCTCAATGAAAGGTACATGCCCAACATTCTCAACAACCTTGAAGGGCGTGTCGCCGGTCTTTCCACTTACGGAGGCAAACCGGTGATCCGCGGTGTCGGCACCCTTTACGGCGAGACCAATCCTCTGCTTGTAGTCGACGGACTCCCAATCGAAGGTAAGATCGAAGACCTCAACCCCTATGACATCGAGAGCGTAAACGTGCTAAAGGATGCCGCTGCTGCTGCCATCTACGGTGCCCGCGCAGCCAACGGTATTATAGTCATCACCACAAAGGACGCCAAGAAGCAGGGGAAGATCGACATCGATTTCTCAGCCAACGTGACATGGTACGAGAACCGTAATGTGGATTATCACGACAACTTCTATATGAATGCCGCCGAGCATGTCGAGGCTGAAAGCAAATACTGGGAATACTACTTCTTCAACAGTGGTGGAAAAATAGTCAATCCGATAGAATCTACCACTGCGGATATTATAAAAGGTTATAATGTCACAAGGCTCAAACACGCTTACTGGCAGTTTGCCAAAGGTGACATCACCCGCCAGCAGCTCGACACCACAAAAGCCAGGTTAAGCCAAAACAACTACGCACAGGATGTCGCAGACAATATGTTCCACCGACAAGTGATACAGCAGTACAACCTGTCGCTCCGCAATAAATCGGACAAAGCACGAAACAATCTCGTGATAAACTACAAATATGACAACACCGGACTCTACAACCACAAGCAGGACTGGCTCAACGTAAGCTACAAAGGGAGCCTTGATGTGGCAAAATGGCTCACCGCTACATTCTCTTTCAACGGTATCTTCGCCAATAAGCAGGAGTACGGAGCCACAAGCTTCTATACCCAAATCTACGATCCATTCTGCCAGGAACCGTATTATCCATATTATGACGAAAACGGAAATGACCGTCTCCACTATTTCAACTATGGAAACGACTACGGTCAGTTCACCATACAGGACGGCATAACCGACATGGCTGTAAAGTTCCGTGACGAGGCACGGCAGGATGTCAAGAACACCCGCCGCCAGGAGATGCGCTATCATGCAGACCTCCTTTTCAAAGTGCTTCCCGGACTGACAGCCAACGCCCAGTTCATCTACGAGGTATCCGATCTCAACGAACGCCATCACGCCACCGAAGAGAGTTACGCAGCTCGCGAAATAAAGAACATGTTCGCCAAGAAAAACAATGACGGCACCATAGGCTATATGACCCCGGAAAACGGTGGCTTCCTGCAGACGTCTCATACACAGGGTGACTTCTGGACAGCTCGCGGACAGCTGAACTACAGCAGGACACTGTTTGACAAACACGATATCACAGTCATAGCTGGTATGGAATTCCGCTCTACAAGGACTCGTGGCGACAAAACTCTGATACTCGGCTATGATGAACAGCTCCAAAACAGCTCCACCCACACCGTGGACATAGGTTCCCTCAACGACATGTGGACAGCACCTTATTGGCAAAATGGCGGATATTCTGTATATGCATCCTCACCAGTAATACGCGACGGCATCGGACTTATCAAGGAGGTTACACACCGATATGCCTCAGGATATTTCAATGCCACTTACACATACGACGAGCGTTACAACGCATTCGGATCATTCCGCAAGGACTACGCCGATGTATACGGACTGAATGCAAAATACCGTGGCAAACCGTTATGGTCAGTCGGAGCCGGATGGAATATCCACAAGGAGGATTTCATGCACGATCTTACATGGATCAACTTCCTTAAGCTGCGCTACAGCTATGGTGTCACCGGTAATATCTATCAGGGTGCCACCTCATATATGACAGCCTCATCCGGGTCCATAAACCGTGACACCAAAGCCCCCATGGGTTCGGTAAGCAGCCCTGCCAACCCCAACCTGCGATGGGAACAGAACCGCACCCACAATGCCGGTCTTGATTTCAGTTTCCTCGGCTACCGCCTGCGTGGCTCTCTCGATTACTACCGTAAAGAGGGTAAGGACATTTTCGGCAACAAGCTTCTCGACCCGACTACAGGATTCTCCTCAATGAACGCCAATGTGGCATGCATTCTTAACCACGGACTGGAACTTACTCTCGGCTATGACTGGTTCCGTCCGTCAGGCAGAAACGATTTCTCCTGGACCACCAACATGACATTCACTTACAATAAGAACAAGGTGACATACGTGGAGAATCCTGTTACCTCCGCGACAGGTCTGATCCGCACACCATATAAGACCGACTATCCTGTCAATGCCATGTGGGCATACCGCTTTGCAAAGATAGATGACCGTCCGGGACACGAAGGTGTGAACCTCTACTACACCGATACCGGAGCGACCACTGAAGAAGCCATATTCCTGAGTGCCGACGCTCTCGCATTCGTAGGCCACAGTGACCCGTCGACAATCATAGCTCTTGACAACCAGATGAGATGGAAAGGATTCTCATTCGGGTTCACTGCCGCATACTATGGCGGACACCAGATGTTTGCTCGTCCTCACACAATGCGATATTCCAATAATTGGTTCGGGACTATCGACATTATGTACCTGAACGCATGGACTCCTGAAAAACCTACCGATATACCGGGACTGGGTCAGTACTCTAATCCCACAATGCTCGCAAGCGATGCAGACACCTCTACCAACAATGTCTATAATGCCGACTTCATCAAAATACGTAACATCACATTCGGATACGACTTTCCAAAGAGCATCCTTAGCAAAGTGGGTGTAAACAACTGCTCTCTCCGCTTCCAGATCAATGACCCGAAAGCTGTATGGACAAGAAACAATGCCGGAGTAGATCCCGAAACTCTCGGCATACGCAACCAGTCGTCATATGTAGTGGGTCTCAACCTAAATCTCTAAAACAGGAAACAATTATGAATCTTGCGACAAGAGAGATTGAATAGAGGAGGGC
>ERZ778514.2045-NODE-2045-length-13549-cov-4.137765_pt1 | contig 13549 bp, 12 predicted proteins | sample MGYA00510344_ERZ778514 | MGnify/ENA primary metagenome ERZ778514 (study PRJEB29527, sample SAMN07138968) | mouse gut metagenome | material: feces | host: mouse | place: China:Nanjing | collected 2016-01-25 ... | reverse complement strand
GGCATAATCAGAAAGATCAGAAAACCAAAAAGAACCACCAGCAATAATGTCTTCTGCTTCAGTCTCTGTCTGTACAACCCCATCCCTCCCCATGATATGAACATAACCGAAAAAAACGGGTACTGCAGAGTCTGCAATACCCGGTATTTTCCGATTCCCAAAGTGCCGTTCCCTGTATTTTGACGCCTAGCTCAAGAGCCAGGTGGGTAACCTCAACAAGCGTTCAGCCTTCCACTGGCGTCCAAAAGGACGGAGGCCTGACATCCGGCTTGAGATATTGGAATCCCATGAACGTAAATGTAGGTTCAAAATAACAGGGCTATCGAACACCCCAGGAAATCTGTATCCTTAGTATAACCTATTTTCTGCAATTTGACAACCACAGCATACAAAATCTTCTTCCATTTTTTCAAATTTCCGGTAAATATGACAAAATCCCGCACAGGCATGCTTTTCCATATTTCATTCTATGTATTCTCTCTGTTGTTTATGTCCACAAACCGGTTGCCGAACCAATCATCAGATTCTTCTTTTTCCATTTCCGACTAGGAGTGGAAATACATTCGGCATTTTTCCCATAAACTTCTTTGCATTCACCATATTGTCTTCTATATAAAACAGGACCCTGTCATCCATTCCATAAACAGCCCAGGCGCCCAGAAGGCTTATCGTCGCCACCTTGAGCTCTGACTTATGAAAGGTCCGCTCTCTTCCCCAAAAACTGGTATGCAGAATATAATTTCCATATAATACAATCCGATGCACCTGATAATCATAGATCAGTAAAAACGCGATCACACAAAACAGACACATGACCACACAGAGCAGCGCCTCATCCGGCCGGGCAATCAGGCTTCCCCAGATTCCCAGCAGCGTCAGTATGATCGCAACCAGCCAGATTCCCACTCCCATAGCCAGAACAAACGTGTTTTCGTACACGATGAGCATTTCCGGCTCCTGTACAATCCTGCGGCCTTTTAAATGCCGGATCCCCCACATTCCAGCCAGTACATGAAATATTCCGCTTCCTGCAACGCCCCAGGTACAGAATCCATGTGTCAATGGGGCTGTCATTCCTTTACCGGTTCCCACTATCAGTTCCACAACTCCCACCAGAACCGTCAGCGCAGTCAGTATCCTCATTCCTCTGGATCCTTTTTCAAAATATTTTTCCATCACTCTGTCAGCAGTCTCCTTCCATGCTTCTGTCTCATTCCGGAGGATTGGCCCACAAATACACAAACTCCGTATCGAACAAACTGTTATATTTGTGGAGTAATGCTTTCCCTCCCCGCTCCAGCCTCCGATACGTGAAATTATCCACCCGAAGCCTCGTCTCATTTCCGTTCTCCTGCAGGATAAAAGCGTACCAACTGTTAAATTTCCCTCCGCTCTGTGTGACTCTGGTCACTTCAACAGACCGGTGTCTCTGTGGACCGGCCGCTGCCAGAAAAAGCGACAGTGTCAAACTCTCGCACAGCACACCGGTCAGTATCACCGTCAGCAGAAGCATTTCTTTTTTGTGTTTTTTTAAGCCCAGCCGCCGAACCGAAACAATCGAAAGGACCACAAAGATCGCAAAGCCTGTCCAGAAGATCTGGTCTGCACCTCTGACACACTGCATGGAAACCATCAATCCCTGAAGTACAGAAAGAAGATTCTGAAGGATCAGAATCCCCCATCGCATTTCGACAGAAACATGCCTTTTCATCCATTCATCATCTTCCCATCTGCCATCCCCTATCAGGTCTGCATAGACCCATATGTACACCAGATAGTTCAGCGGAAGCAGATTCATCAATATACAGTACTGCCAGCCTGCCATCACAGATGTGCAGGAGTGCAGAACAGTCAGCAGCACACCGGCGATCAAATCCGCAAAAAACAGGATCCAGCTGATGACTTTTGCTTTTTTCACCGCTTCAACAGGAGCCTCCGGCTCAGAGCGCTCCTCAATTCTTTTCTTCTTTTGTTTTTGTTCTTCCTTCTGCCTGTCGGTCAGATGCTCCATGGCTGCCTGCCGGTACAGTTCCGAAAATTGATTCATAAACTCCTGTACATGAACCATAGACTTTCCTGCTGTAAACAAAGCCTTTCCATCTTCACCCAGAAAACTGTAGCCTGTAATGAACTCTGATCCATAACGATTTTTTTGTTTCATTATCTGGATCTGCTTCACATCCAGCACAGAATATCTTTTCGTTTTCAGAAAGCCTGTGTATTCGATCTGCCCATCATACAGCAGGCACTTTTTCCGATACACATAAAAAGATAAAAACGCAAACGGAGCCGCAATCAGTGCATACATCAAAAAACCATATTTAATGTCTGATCCCGCTCTGTCACGGAACATAAAATACAGCCCGGCGCAGATCAGGAAGACGGTTTCCAGGAACCATCCCATTACAAGAAAATCCGTGGAAGCCCACAGAACAACTGCATGCTTTGGAATTTTCTGATTCCTTTTCCGTGAAAAACAAAGCCCCCATATCCCAAGCAAAACACTGCAGATGCCGAACAGCAGAAAAGCACCGCTTCCGGATATGGTTATCTTTCCTTCCAGTTTCCATTTCTCCAGTCCGACCCCTGCCCAGTATATCCCCGCACAGATCATAAGCACCGACAGAATCAGAACGCTCCAGAGCCTTCCATTAAAATGCTTTTCTGCCTGTTCCGTCATGTTTTCATTCATGAATATCCTCCATCCTTACACCCTTACCGCCATATATCGGCCGGTATCTCTTTTGCTGGACAGTTCGGAAATTATCTGTTTCGGATTCTTCTCCACTCATCCACCTCCTTCTGAAACCGTTCTGTGTCTGAAACAGCGTCAAGCCATTCCTGATAAAACGCCTGAAAACTGCAGGCTTCCAGTTCAAAGCCGCCTTCCACGTCATAACGGAATACCTGACCGCGCCTTCCCCCAGCTGTAATCAGACCATAATCACAGGCACATCCGTATGTGCCAAGGTGGAAAAATCCGTATGGAGTATCGTTATCCCAATTAAAATTTCCTGTTACAAAGTATTTTTCAGGGTTCTGTTTATACTCATCTTCAGAAATACAGGAATACTTCAGATCATCCGGCTCCAGCGGCAGCAGCCGCGGCTCTCTGGACAGTCCCCGCAGATATGAGTCCCGTATCTTCGCATCTCTGGAACTCTTCGGTTCTGTCTGATAGAATCCGAAGGCATAGAGCCCATAGCCCGGCCCTGCGCCTCCGTCGCCAACCTCCGTGATAAACTGGACATAGTCCTCCGGAAACCGGAAGTGATATTCTTCCTCTGCTGCACGGACAAATGCCGGATCAACAGGCGGATTCAGCCTGTACTGATGACTGTCGACACCATTGATCTCAAACTGCGGATCCATGCGCCGCGCCTGCTCAAGTATCTTTTCTATCTCCTCTCTGCAAAACATATAACCACCTCTCTGAATTAACACAAAAGTCAAGAAGAATCTTTCTCATGATACCAGAGACATCCTGCCGAAAAACTGATTTTGACTTCATCTCCCGGATATGCAGAAAGGAGCGCCATGCAGTACAGCGCTCCTTAAAACTCTGATTCAGATTATGCCAGTTCTTTTACCAGCTTCTCCAGTGCAGCAAGTGCCTCATCCGGAAGCTTGTCATAACCGCCCTTTGCGGTAGCAAATTTTGCCACTGCGTCCACACGGTTCTGCATTGCGCTCTTCAGTGCAGCCACATACTCCGGATCGTTCAGGTTCGGAGTAAAGTCGCCGGTCTTGCCGGACCAGTCGTTCATGATCTCGATATCCTCGAACGGTCCCCACTTCTCGAAGGTTGCTTTATTCTCCACGATTGTCTCCAGGATGCCAAGGGTATCCGCCGGTTTTACCTTCTGGCCCATGAAATCACCGGTATTTACAATGTAGCAGTCCACATTCTTCTCTTCTACGAGCTTTTTGAATTTCTCATAGTCATTTACCAGCGGATAGGTACGGAACGGGTTTGCATACGGCACGATACGAAGTGCGTTCAGATCCGTACCGGCAGCTACACGCTCTGCAGTGGAAGTCTTGGTTGCCAGAGTCGCACCCATAACGGAAGCCAGCGCAGCGCCTTTCAGCCTGACAACCGGCGGAATGGTCGGATCCTTCATGATCCAGAAGATCGCATTCACCGGTGCATTGATCTTATCCACGCGGTTCGGGGACCACAGTTTGGACTTGATCGCACGGCCGTTGCCGTTTCTGATGTCCTCGGTTACCAGCTGAATCTTGCCGTCCTCATCCATGGTGGCAGAGCAGTTCTGAGCCGTCAGCAGAAACTTGTTGTCCGGGCAGCCGGTCGGGTAATCTGCAGTCTTGTCAAAATAGGTCGGCTCAATGGCAACGGAAGAACAGGTCTCCGTGTTGATGATAAACGCGTCGTCATGCAGAACGGTAATCGGATATTTTCCGCCGTGCTTTGCATGGGTCAGCGTGGATTTTCCGGAACCGGACAGACCGAACACGGAAGCTACATACTTGCTTCCATCCGGCAGCGTATACTCCTTCTGTCCGCCGTGGCAGCTTGCATAGCCGTTTCTGTTGGCCAGCGCCCATACCATGGTCAGAGTGCCTTTCTTGTGCTCTCCGAAATATTTCATACCAAGAATTGCCGCGCAGTTCTGATTGGTATCAAAATAGCACAGGGTCAAAGGATCGCTCAGGCAGCTGAAATCAAGGTCCGGACGCTCCACCGGTACCCACTGGGGATCGGAGAAGATATAGATATCCGGCTCTTTTCCCTCGCCGATCGGTTTGGAGTTTTTATACATCTTCACATACTCGTCGGACATGTACTGGAAATTGATCATCCAGTTATACAGAAGGTTCTCCTCTCCTTCCGGAATCAGAAGATGAACCTTTACCATAAATTCCGGATCAAGTCCTGCAAAGCAGGTTGCATGATACATGGTTTTCCAACGGGTCTCATATACGGCATCCATAACGATCTTGTCGAGTTTTTCTTCATCAACACCCGGCTCGCCCTTGATGCGGCGCGCCTGTGCGTAACGTCCGGTCACGGCACCGTCGTTGAACAGAAGAACCTTTGCATCCTCTTCAAGACCAAACTCCTCGCCTTTGTATACAGGCATGTCGGTCACGATGGTTCCCGGAGAATTTTTTGCCAGATCATATGCTTCCTTCAGGGTATTCACTTTTACTACATTGTTCCCGTAGAAAGCTGCTTCAATAATGGAACGTGTTTTTGAGAAACCTGGTTTCCCTTTGCCAATTTCACTGAGCGGGTAATACGCTTTTGTTGACATGATCGTGTCCTCCTCATTTTTTAACCGGGGCTCTGTCCCCTCAATCGATAAACCTGTGCTCATGAACGAAAATATTTGCAGACCGTATGATATCCAACAAATAAGTACTCCGCAGTACAACATGGAAAAGCAAATACATATGCTCATGAGCATAACGGCATCATCTGATATGCCGTCAGCTTCCATTATACCGATTGTGAAAAAAAAGTCAAGTTAAAAGTATTTCGTCACTGCTTTCTTTACTTCCATCCCGTACCAGAACAGGGTTATCAGAAATACTGCCATCATCATCCAGAACAGAGAATTTATGGAAACCACGTAAGTGTTCAGCAGGGAAATTCCTGCGTATACCACCATGACGATTCCCAGTGCCCACAGCTTTGGCGCTATATAGTTGGCATACCCCTGAAGATCCTTACAGGAATCCAGATCCGTATCTTTCAGCGCCAGAAAGGTCCGGAGGATCTTTCCTTCCCGCTGAAGAACCCAGGCGCTGTACATGGCATAAAAACCAAATCCAAGCACCATGATGTCAATTAAATTAAACAGTCCGTCAAAAGCCATATGTGCCTCCTGTTTTTACGCCCAGAAATTCCAGAACGGTCTGCTCCATCTCATTTACCCCGCATACGGCCTTATGCCGTACCGGCGCAGTCCGGATTTCTCTGATCGCATTCGGGATCTCTGTTTTGGAGATTGCAGCCAGTTCATCAATCAGTTCAAAGTCCGTCATGCCGCCGTACTGCTCTTTGTCAATGGCTTCCATCACGCTTCTGGTAAATTTGTACGGACTTGCAGTAGAGGCAATCACCGTCTTTGCGGTGTCCTTCGTCTCTGCCGTATATTTTCCATATGCACAGGCTGCTACCGCCGTATGCGGGTCCATCACATATCCGGTATCTTCATACACTTCTGCAATCTGTTTTGCCGTCTCTTTTTCTGTTGCGTAATATCCGCAGAAATCCGAAAGCTTTTCTCTCATCTCCGGCGTGATCTCATATCGTCCTTCGGTTCCCAGCCGACTCATCAGCTCCACGTCTTTTTCTGCATCCCCGCCGGCGATCCGGTACAAAAGCCGTTCCAGATTGCTGGAGATCAGAATGTCCATGGAAGGAGAAGTCGTCAGAATGAACGGACGGTTTCTGTCATATTCTCCGGTCCGGAAGAAATCATACAGCACTTTATTGTCATTGGAAGCACAGATCAGCTTCCCTACCGGCAGTCCCATCTGCTTCGCATAATATGCTGCAAGAATATTTCCGAAATTGCCGGTCGGGACAACCACGTTCAGGCTCTCACCTTCCGACAGTTCTCCACTTTCCAGCAGCTTCGCATAAGCATATACATAATATACGATCTGGGGCACCAGACGGCCAATATTGATGGAATTGGCGCTGGAAAACTGGAACCCTGCCTCAAGCAGCTCCTCTTTCAGCTCCTGATCGCCAAAGAGTTCCTTGACACCATTCTGGGCATCATCAAAATTTCCCCGGATGCCGACCACCAGTGTATTGTCCCCCTTCTGCGTCACCATCTGCTTTTCCTGAATGGGGCTGACTCCGTCTTTCGGATAAAATACGATGATGCGGGTACCTGGTACATCTGCAAATCCGGCCAGCGCCGCTTTCCCGGTATCTCCGGAAGTCGCCGTCAGAATAACGATCTCATTTTTAACACCGTTTTTTCCGGCAGCCGTCGTCATGAGGTAGGGCAGAATCGAAAGCGCCATATCCTTGAACGCGATCGTAGCTCCATGAAACAGTTCCAGATAACAGGCGCCCTTCACCTTTGCCAGCGGAGCAATCGCCTCTGTATCAAACTTTTCATCATACGCACATGCGATACAGTGTTTTAATTCCTCTTCTGTAAAATCCGTCAGAAAAAGCTTCATCACTTCATATGCAGTTTTTTGATAACTCATACCGGCCAGCTCCTTCAGGCTGATATCCAGCCGCGGAATCCGTACCGGCACGAACAGGCCTCCGTCTCCTGCAAGCCCCTGGAGAATCGCCTGAGATGCCGTGATCTCCGCTTTATCACCCCTTGTACTTTTATACAATAATTCCATAGTCTCTCATTCCTTTGCTTATATTTTTCCATTTGTCTTCTGCTGCATGCGTGTATTCTATCACAGGAACCTGAAAAAAGAAAGAGGCTTTTAGGGCCTCTTTCTCCTTACATTGTATAAAAAATATGATTTCCATGTTCAACTACCCGGCGAAGCGCCCGGTCAAACCAGCCGCTGCTGCTGTATACGGAGCGGAAATATAATGCTCCGGCAGAAGCATCTTCTCCATTTATGGCTCTTGATACAGCCTCCACGGTCTCCGGTGAGACACTGACCTGATCGATTCTCCCGTCAGATACCGGAGAAAACTGTGCTCTTCCGCTGCATCTTTGATATACAACTTCTGTGATCGTGTTGGGAAAACGTCCGCTTCTTACGCGGTTCATGATCACATTGGCTACCAGCATTCTGCCGACGGTATCTTCTCCGCCGGCCTCAGCCTCTACTATTTTAAGAAGTACCTGATACTCCTGTTCTTCCAGACCAGAGCGGTTCCCTGCAGGCTCTTCTGCAGGCTCTTCTGCAGGCTCTTCTGCAGTCTCTGCTTCCGGCTCCGGCTCTTCAACTGCTTCCTCCGCCGGTTCCGCTTCCTCTGCCGCCGGCTCTGCCAGGGCAGCTTCCACGGGCTCTTCCTCTTCTTCTGGCTCTGCCAGGGCCTCTTCCTCCGGCTCTTCCAGATCCTCTTCTTCTCCTCCCGCTTCGGATCCTGCATCTTCCGCATCCGGTTCTTCTGATGTTTCCCCCAGAATCTCCTCCGCTGTCTCCGGATCCTCTGTATTTTCTTCTGCTGGTATATCTGTTTCGACGTTCTCTTCCCCTGTCTGGACTTCCTCCTGAAATGCCGTCTCCAGCTCTTCCGTCAGTGTGTCCTCTGCAGCATACACGGTCAAAGCGCCAAAGCTGCAGGAATCGTGGGATGTAAGGCCCGTCATGAGGATTCCCCCAAGTGCGAACGCAGCACCCCGATAGCATCTACGCATACATACTCTCCTTTACTGTTTCATTGCCCGGCATCCTGGCCGGGTGATGGCATCTGTTTTTCTGATGCCTGATTACAAGTTGGCATTATATCTCTGAATGAATCTGTGTGTCAATATATATATTACGATTTTGTTAACTATTATGAACTATTTTTTTCATTTTTATGACAAAAATGCAAAAAAAGAACGTTTCTCACAAAAAAATGTGAAAAACGTTCTGATTTTTTGTCACTGTGAGTTACCGTACCGAATGATTGATCGCTGTTAACAGTGCATCAATGGAGGCACGGATAATATCCGGATCAATGGCGGCGCCCCAGTGAACCTTTCCATCCGGAGTCTGAATCCCCACATAGGCAATGGCGCTGGAGCTGGAACTTCCTGTCAGCGCATGCTCCTGATAGGTAACCAGGTTGTATTGAAACCCGTACGCCTTCTTCAGCGCATTGCTTACGGCGTTCAGACGTCCGTTGCCGGTGGCAGTTGTCACCATCTTTTCATCCTTATAATATGTGGTAACCTCTGCAGTAATTCCATTTACCTGCTTAAAATGCACTTCAACAATCTGATACGGCGTCTTGATTCCGACAAATTTCGCTTCGAATACTTTATAGATTTCTGCCGGCTGCAGCTCCTTGTTCTGCTCATCGGATACTGCCTTCGCCGCATAGCCCATGGCTTCACGCATCTTCGGCGGCATGACAATTCCATAGTTTCTCTCCAGAATATATCCAACGCCGCCTTTACCGGACTGGCTGTTGATCCGGATCACATCTGCGTCATAGCTTCTTCCCACATCCTGCGGATCGATCGGAAGGTAAGGAACGGTCCAGTGTTCCGGATGCTTCTCCTCGATCCATTTCATCCCTTTTGCAATGGCATCCTGATGAGAGCCGGAGAATGCTGCAAATACAAGCGCTCCGCTGTACGGATTGCGTTCGTTGACTTTCATGCCGGTGTAATGCTCATATCCATCGCAGATTTCGTTCATATTCGTGAAATCCAGCTCCGGGTCAACTCCCTGTGCATACATATTCATTGCCAGAGTGACAATATCCACGTTGCCGGTGCGTTCTCCGTTGCCGAACAAGGTTCCTTCCACCCGGTCCGCCCCGGCAAGAAGTCCCATCTCCGTATCGGCAACTCCGCATCCGCGGTCATTATGCGGGTGCAGGGAAACCAGTACATTTTCCCTGTATTTTAAATGTTTGCAGACGTATTCAATCTGCTGTGCATATACATGGGGCATGGAATGCTGTACCGTTACCGGAAGATTGATAATCGCCTTTTTGTCGGCAGTCGGTTTCCACACATCCAGAACTGCATTACAGACCTCCAGTGCATACTCCGGCTCGGTTCCGGTAAAGCTTTCCGGGCTGTACTCAAAGCGGTAATCTGCACCTGCTTCCTCTGTCAGCTCTTTCAGAAGCCCTGCACCTTCGACGGCAATCTTCAGGATCTCTTCTTTCGATTTGTGGAAAACCTGCTCTCTCTGTGCCAGAGAAGTGGAATTATACACATGGACAATCGCGTTTTTCGCCCCATCCAGCGCCTCAAAGGTTTTGCGGATGATGTGCTCTCTTGCCTGGGTCAGCACCTGGACTGTTACATCATCCGGAATCAGATGACGCTCAATCAGTGCGCGGAGAAATTCATACTCGGTCTCGGATGCTGCCGGAAATCCGACTTCGATCTCCTTGAAGCCGATCTTTACAAGGAGCTGAAAAAAATCCAGTTTCTGCTGCAGGGTCATGGGAACGACCAGCGCCTGATTACCGTCTCTTAAATCCACACTGCACCACACGGGCGCATGATCCACATACTCCTTTTCCACCCAGTCCATACACCTTTCCGGGGGCATAAAATACTGCCTGGTATACTTTTTGTAATTCATCCTGTCTCTCCTTATTTTTCAGTTTTGGGAAATAAAAAAGCCTTCCATCTCAGGTTATATCTAACCCAGAGACGAAAGACACACTGTCCTACGCGGTACCACTCTGCTTTCATGAATGATTTCACACACTTTACGGATACGGATGCTACTCTTATATCCTTCCCTTTGTAACGGCAGGGAACCCGTCTGCATCTACTTTCTTCCATAATCCTGTACAGAAGATTTTGGACAGCCGCTCCGAGGCGAGTTCCAGACATCCTCTCTGCTGCCTCGCACCAGCCGGCAGCTCTCTGTATTCAAGTCCGAATGTACTATTCCTCATCCACGCATTTACTTATTTCACTGAAATGTATCATAGCAAAAACTCCCGTCATTGTCAAGCGGGAGTTTTGCCGTCTGATCTGCCTTTTTGTCACGGGCTGCTTCTCACACCTGCGCCGGTATTCCATCCGGATGGCGCAGGCGTGGAAAGCAGCCGTTTTGGGCTAAGACTTTATCCTGCGTATCTTCTCATTCTTCTGTGTACTCTGTTCTTCCAGACGGGAGATCCTCATTTCATGATCCTCCAGATTTCTGATCAGAATGGTAATTGTATCCTGTTCATTTTTAATCATCCGATACAGTTCCTTCAGTTCTGACAGATCCTTCTGAATCTCTGCAAACTTTCTTTCGTTCTTTCTGTCATAACGTTCCATCTCGTCCAGGAGCATGACTTCTGAATCATGGATCGCCTTTTTGACAAGATCATTCGCAATCGTTGTGACAATACCCGGTACCCGTTCATCAATAATCTTTGGCACCCGTTCATCAATGATCTTTGGTACCCGTTCATCAATGATCTTTGGTACCCGTTTGTCAATAATGTCTGTTGTCACTTTTGCAACGATATCCGGCACAAGCTTTACGACAACGTCCGTCGTGACCTCTGTAGCTATCTCACGGACAGCCTGCAGATCTCTTTCGTCCAACATATGTATTCCTCCTGATACGCCTCCTTACTTATCTGTCTGCCATTGTATTATATACGAAAAGTACAGATCCTGCAACTGTTTCATGCATAAAAATTTATTACTCATCTGATGTCTCAGCCTGACGTTCCCTCCCACGCTTATCGGCCACGGCAATTAGCTGATCCAGCCGGGCACAAAACCTCTGCTCCCTTACATACCACGCCGTTTTCGCATACCATTTTCCGACTTTTAGAAATATCCGCTGCCGTAACAGTTCCAGACAGGTGCATATTACATACACAGCCCCTGCTGCCAGCACCGCATAAATGACCGCCCAGTGTGTCCGGGCTACCCTGCTGGCACGAAAGGCATCCCATACCTGATAGCGAATCAGGTAATTGTCGTGAATCAGATAGACGCCGAAGGCCGCACCTGCCACCTTCTGGATCCATCCATCCAGGCGGTTCTCCTGCCACGGCATGTTTTTTACACAGAGAAACAGAGAGCCGGCCGCGGCCAGCGCCAGCGGAGAATTATAATTCAGGAAATAACCAATATCCTCCTGATGCAGTCTTACAGACAGATAGACACTGGCAAGCACCGCAAGAGAAGCTGCCGCATAGCCCAGGAGCCCGTACCGGAAATACTTCCTGTCCGGCCGGGTATGCAGTTTCAGATAACCTGCAAGCAGAGCCAGAAACAAAAACCAGGGAAGCTCACGTCCCACATAGGAGCCGTATGTGTTGACCCGGAAAATCATATGGTTCACGCTGAAAAACAGGGCAAGGAGCGCAAGAAGATACTGGTACTGTTTCTTCGTAAGCTGCACTGCCAGCATCCCGGCAAACGGCATCAGAAGCGAGAGCCCCATATACACCGATGCAAACCAGTAATGGTTGGAGGACACGGGAAATATCGCTTTTATGACATCTGTCCCTGTCACTCCGATGCAGACGCTGCAGATCAGACCAATCAGCACAGAATAGAACACGACCTGTCTCCAGAACCTGAAAAGCCTCTGCGCCTGAAATTCTCTGTCAATGGAAAAATATCCTGCCAGCATTACAAAGCAGTTCACATGCACCACGGAAAAAGACTGAATCAGATAGGAAAGAAAATAATTCACCGTTCCATAGCCAAGCTTTGCAGTCACCCTTCCATGAAACAGACAGTGTCCGACCACAATCATATACATACATAAAATCCTGAGAAGTTCAAAGTTCAACTGTCTCTTTTTCATTCCTGCTCCTTTCTGCCGCCCAGGTCCCTCTCAATACAGATTGTTCTCTGTTATCATTTTCCGTCCTTTATCCCCTTCACGAATCACGATACGGACTTCGTAACGGTCATCCAGCGGATAACTGAGCTTCGGAACCATGAACCTGACCTGGTCCGTATCCGAAAGATCGCTATCGTAAAGCATGGAATACAGCCCGTCCTCATCCTGCTGCTGCCATGTTCCCTGGTACATCCGCCTTTTTCCGCTCTCCACACTTTCCATCCAGAGAAACACGCTCTTTCCTTCCAGTTCTTCCGGCGTCATGTTTACGGTCGCCTCAAAGACATCATACCGTTCATTTTCCGCCGTATACGTCCGGTCCAGAGATGCCGTAAACTCTTCACTGTCTTTCAGTCCGGACATTTTATAATTCAATGCAAAAAGATCAAAATCTCCGATCTGGTTTACTTTTGAATAGGTGATAAAGATACCGTCATAAATATCCTGCAGATGCAGCATGATATGCTCCATTAATGTATTGGATATCAGCACTGCACGGTCGCTTTGATACAGAGAGGTCAGAAGGCTCCTCTGTTCATAAGCTTCCAGGTTGGATACCACCTGAGGAGATTCGGTCTCCCAGCCGCCCAGTGTAAAGATATTGGTCAGATAATCCTTTGGCAGCTTTTCAAAGATGGAATATCCAAGCTCTACTCCATTGTTGGTAAAGGGATCAAAAACATAGTAGACCTTCTGATCCCTGCTGATCGTGTCATACAGAGACCGAAACGCCATACTCGGCTCTGATTCCTGCACCGGCGCCTGAAATACCGGCGCAACCAGCATCCGGCAGCAGATGCCCACTGTCAGCATCACGCCGGCCAGTCCTGCAGCCAGTCCCCTTTTTCCCTCCAGCCTGTCATTCCAGATTTCTCCGATCTCTTCCCCTGCTGCAGACCAGACAAAAATCAAAAACCCCATCAGGCATGCGGTCACTACGATCGGCAGCACCCGATAGATGCTGATAAAATACAGATAAATACCGGTCAGCGCCAGATAAGGATACAAAACCGGCGCCCATTCCCGTCTTTTCCTCCATGAAGACAATGGAAAAAGCCACAGAAACGTAATTAATGCGCCCAGTATGAACAGCGGTTTT
>ERZ778514.2044-NODE-2044-length-13552-cov-25.979996_pt1 | contig 13552 bp, 14 predicted proteins | sample MGYA00510344_ERZ778514 | MGnify/ENA primary metagenome ERZ778514 (study PRJEB29527, sample SAMN07138968) | mouse gut metagenome | material: feces | host: mouse | place: China:Nanjing | collected 2016-01-25 ... | reverse complement strand
CCCGTTTCAGTATAACATAAAATTTATGAATATGCAAAAGTTAGTGCTTATGGTGGCGACCCTGTCAGTAAACCAGTACTGTATGTGGTTTTTGGGACAGGACGAGATACCAGAGCGTGCTAAAAAACTCAGGAGATTTTAACTGTGTCCGGGTGGTTAAGTCGCTGGATGCAGGAACGTGGGATTATAGAGAAAGAGGATAGTGAGATTTACCAGTATGGAATCCGCAGCGGAGGTATCATACTGCTGAATCTTATTACAGCATTTCTGATCGGGCTGTTTACAGAGCAGCTTCTGGTAGTATGTGTGTTTACTCTCTCTTTTATGACTCTTCGCAGCTTTACTGGTGGTTTTCACTGTGACGACAGCCTGTTCTGCTATATCGGTTTGAGTCTTGTATTGTTTATACCAGTGTATATGGGCGGGCAGTTTGCCAGCCTGCCTGTTCTGACGGTAGTGCTCACACTTGCGGCAGCGGCAGGGATTATCATCATATTCAGCCCGATGCACAGCAAAAACAGAAGGCTTGACCAGAAAGAGAAAAAACACTTTGGCAGGTGTGCGAGAACGATAACTGCATTGCAGGTGGCTGTGTTTTCGCTGTTGTGGTACCTTGAGTATCAGGACTGTGCCTGTGCCGTTTATGAAAGTATTTGTATTACTGCTGTTTTCATGCTGGCGGGCAAAGCCAAACTTTTTATACAAAAAACGAAGATAGAAAAATAGAAATCCCTTCCGGGTGGTAGAAAACGGAAGGGATTTTTTGTACTTATATTGCTTGATATTTCAATAAATTATACTCACGACAGATGAAATCTGCCGTGAGTATTGCGCCAGCCGCAGCCGCGAAGCGGCATATTTCCTTATGCGGCTGTGTGCATAACTTTATACTGAGCGGTCAGTCTTTTCGACCGCCAGTATAAGTAACTTTTTACAGCTAACGTAAGACTTATTACACAATGGTTGAAACGCTGCTTCCTTACAGGTATAGTTCCACGAGGTAAGGGAGTAAAGAGTTTGACAGGACAGGAAACAGGATATCCAGCCCTTGTTAAAAGAGACTGCTGGAATGCAAAAATAAATAGATCTGACAGACGGATGCATCCGTCCATGCTATACACAGCGTGGAGAATACATCCGTTTTTTTTCTGTCCGGGAATGTGGTTTCTGCGCAAGAGGACCACCTGTTGTCCTTCATTTCAAAAAACAAGAAATGGAGGACACAGAGATGTCAGAATGGATCAGAATCAGAATTAAGGATTTTTATAAAGATGCTGTCGGTGAGACAGAGTATGCCTATGTTTCCCATGAGGTGTATGAGGCGCTGACAGATTTATTCCGCAGGGAGGAACATGCAGAGGAAATGCGGGACCTGCGCCACCTTACAGCAGGTGGTTACATAGAAGGTGAGACGGAAGAACAGATGGCAGGTGAGACAAAATCACTGGAGGATATGATGATTCACCAGATGGATCTGGAAACCCTGCAAAAAGCAGTGCAGTCACTCACGCAGGTACAAAAGGAGCGGCTGCACCTTTATTTTTTTGAAGGTATGACTTTCCGTCAGATTGCAGAAAAAACGGGCATCAGTGACATGTCAGTTAGGGAGAGCGTGGAGGCATCACTTAAAAAAATTAAAAAATTTTTCAATTAGTACCGTCTCAAAATGCATTTTAGTGTGAGTACCTTATGAAGGGATAAATTTCTGACAGAGAACTGCCTGTCAGAAAGCCCGTTCATGAACCTTGACAAATGCCGGAGGCAGCGGCTTGCGAGAGTATACACAAAAAAGATCGTGTGTGCCAGCCATATCCAGCAGAACAGATACATTAGCCATTTCAAGAGCTGTAACTGGGGCGCAGAGACACTCCTGCACATTTTAGGAATGTGTAAAAAAGACCGCATCTAAGGAGCCGAGCGGGAAAGCCGGGGTACAGCCTGTCCGTGGCAGACAGGTGCAAAGAGGGAAATGGCCTATAATGATACTCCTTGAGATTAGCCAGCACGCAGTGCTGGAGGTGAGATTCCTGTGATGTCTGCCAGTTAGCAGACAGTCTGGACTGCTGCCCATAGAATACAGAAAGGCAGGGAATGGGATTTTAAATTTTCATTTGTCTGTCTTTGCAGTATTTTGCTCTGGGGAGTAGTGTCGAATAGGAGCAGAGTGATTTTTTAAAAGTGAAGGATTATGACAATAAGACTTAATCACAGAAACCATGCGGCGGAGGGGAAGTATTCCGCCGCATTCTTGTGTGGCTAAGTATGAGCATGATTGATACTAAAACAATCTAAATTTTGTGAAATGGGAGGAAATGCGATATGAAATGGATTATTGGAGCAGTCTGTGCAGTGGCTGTGATAATCGCAGCAGGAATATTCACAATAGGTGTTGCGTACACCATTGCAGGAAAATACCAGACAGATTGAGGAACTGAAATGATTATAGTTGAGATAAAAAGGAGCAAGTAGCAGAAATGAAGAAGGAAGCCAATGAGGTCATGTATAAGATGGCAGAGTACCTCCTAAAAAAGATGCAGGAAAACGGGCTGATCAGCAAGGAGGAACAGGAAAAAATCAGGTCTTTAAACATTGAGACCTTTTCCCCGGAATTAGTGGAAGTATATTTGTAAAAACACTAGATATTATTGAAATTGTGTGGTAGTGTATGTTGCTGACAGGGACTTATAATCCCTGAAAATACAGGGAAAGGAGAAAAAATTATGAAAGGGCACAGGAGAGATACCAGACTTTGGAAATAAATGACACAGATTTCCGCACAGGAAAGATGCAGGAAGTCCTTTCGGACAAGAATGAGCTGACAGAGTTTGATGAAGAGCTTTACCGAAAGCTGGTCACAAGGATTGTGATCTATAAAAACAATACAGCTAAGGTCGTGTTCCTGAATGGGAGCAGCATAAAGGTAGAATATCAGCCAGACAATCATAAAATAACAGAAAAGGAGCAGAAATGACAAGAACAGCAGAAAAGAAAAAAATATCCATGATACCCGCCAAACCGCAGTATGACCGCAGTGTGAAGGCTGCGGAGAAACGGCTGAAGGTAGCCGCATACTGCCGCGTCAGCACGGAGCTGGAACAGCAGGAAAGCAGCTACGAGGCTCAGGTGGAATATTACACCAACAAGATAGAGGAAAACCAGAACTGGAAAAATGCGGGGATCTACGCCGATGACGGCAAAAGCGGACAAACACCAAAAAGAGGGACGATTTCAATACCATGATCAAAGATGCGCTTGACGGTAAAATTGATATGATTCTGACCAAGTCCGTGAGCCGCTTCGCAAGAAACACTGTGGACGCGCTCACCACCATCCGCCAACTGAAGGAAAAGAACGTAGCAGTGGTATTCGAAAAGGAGGGTGTCAATACCTTAGACGGTACAGGTGAAATCTTACTGACAATCCTGAGCAGTCTTGCGCAGGAAGAAAGCCGGAATATCAGCGAGAACACAAGATGGGGCGTGGTGAGGCGGTTTGAAAAGGGACAGGTCATTGTCAACCACAACAAATTCATGGGCTACACCAAAAACGACAAAGGCGAGCTGGTCATTGTACCCGAGGAGGCAGAAGTGGTGCGCCTGATTTTCAGGCTTTACCTTGAAGGCTACAGTACCGCCAAAATCAGCGAGTATCTGGAAGAAAAGGGAATCAAGACAGCAACTGGAAAAGACAAGTGGAATGCGACTGTAATCGCAAAAATGATCCAAAATGAGAAATATATGGGAGATGCATTATTGCAAAAAACATATACGGTAGATTTCATGACCAAGAAGAAAATCGTCAACAATGGTATTGTGCCGCAGTACTATGTGGAAGATGACCACGAGGCCATCATACCGAAAGAATTATTTTTCAGGGTACAGGAGGAGATCATGCGGCGGTCAGCCATGTGCAAATCCGCAGTCACAAGAAAGAAAAATCAAAAGAGCAAATATTCATCAGGATACGCGCTGACCGGAATCCTGTTATGCGGTAAATGCGGACAGGAATACCGCAGGGTGACATGGGCAAGAAACGGCAAAAAGAAGATTGTGTGGAGATGCTCAAACCGCCTGACAAACGGTGTCGAGCAATGCAGTGATTCCGAGACATTGGAAGAAGGTGCACTGAACAGGGCAGTCATGGAGGCCATCCACCGCATTACCAGAAACGAGGGGGATTTTGTCGGAGCCTTCCGCCAGAATGTCATCCGGGTAATCGGCAGCTACGGCAGGGAACATCAGTCTGACGAATACAGCGATCAGATAAAGGCAAAGCAGGAAGAGATGGTCGCGCTGATTGCAGAGAATGCGAAAGCAGGAGACTACACACAGGAATTTGATGAACAGTATCGTAAAATCGCGGAAGAAATCAGTGCCCTCAAAGAAGAGCAGGCGGAATCGGCAAGAAAGAAAAAACTCGCAGAAAACTACGAACAGCGTGTAAAGGACATGGATGCCTTTATAAGCGCAAGCACCTGCCAGATACCAGAGTTTGACAACGACCTTGTGAGAAGGCTGATTGCAGGCATCAGGGTAATCTCCGCGGACAGGATAGAGATACAGTTCCAGTCAGGAATTGTGATGGAGCAGGAGATTGTAAATGAGTAACATGGTGCAGGAATAACAGCTGAATATGGAAATGTTATTCCTGCCGGTTTACGGTAAGAATAAAATGCCCGATCGTATCGGGTGTTTTATTGTTGGCGTAAGCAGAAGTGAATAAATCACAGATCAAACAGGGACTTGCAGCAAAAATAAAATAAAAACAGGAGAGAAGAAAAATGAGAGCAGAAGAAACATTGCAATTTATGATGGATTTTTATCCAGAGCTATTTCCATCAAGGAAACATTGCCTAAACCATCTGTTCTGTTCCATCGGGAACGGGTATGACTGGAGGAAAGGCGAGCTGGTTGACAGGGACTGTGAATTCAGCAAAAGATACAGGCTTGCCCAAAACATCGAAAGGGCAAAACCAAGAAATGAGGAATACTATCAGGTACGTTTGAAGCTGGAAAAAGAGCTCAGGGAACAAAAGGGGGACAGCTATCGGATTACGCCACAGAATGTCAAATATAATTTTGAATGGAGCACACCCTGTAAGGATTACTCGTATCTATACCATTATCCAAAGAATATCAGGGAGGATTGGCTTGCGCTGATAAAGGAATGTGAGCAGATGTTGATCGAAGAGGGGGTGATTCAGGGAGACGGTCAAAAGAAGGAGCTGAAGGAGGCACAGGAAGAGCAGAGCGGCGGGATGCAGATGGTATAGCGGTACAGCCTGCATATATACAAGCAGATTACGCGGATGAGATGATTCACAAGATAAAATCGTGGAGGAAAGGATATATGAATTTTATTATATCGCTGGCACTAAAATATGTACTTTTTACTATTATGATGTTTCTGACTGGAGTGCTTATGTATTGTCTATTTAATGGAGAATGTTTGGAATAGATAATATACGAAATATTTTCCAAACAGAATGAAGATGGTAAAAATAGGCTATGTTGTGAAAAGTGTGTCTATGAGTTTATTTGAATACATTTCTATACAGAGAAGATGTTATGGACAAAACACAATAAGCTATATTTTATAAAAGAGTGATAAATGTAAGGTGAAACAATTGAATGAGGAAAACGTGCTAAAAAATGTTTCACACGAACTTAGGAGAATACATACTATATAAAATACCATATGTTTAAGCGCATGCCAAATTTTCTGCAAAAAAGTGCAAATTTATATTGAGAGAAGATAGTAAACATTGTATACTAGAAAAAGTACATAGGAAAAATGGAGATAGAAAATGCGTTTTAGTGATATTAAAGAGGGATACATATATAATGTGATTTTTGATCCTGTTCGCAATTGTGAATTTAATGGGAAACACTTGGCAGTTGTATTTAAGAAAAATAATGATAAGGAAACAGCCATTGTTATGCCCCTTACAAGTTCTCCCAGCGGAGTAGGTGCAAATAAGATAAAATTAGGACCAATGGGCTGTCTGCCAGTATCACTCAAAAGAAATGATACATATGCAGTGTACAATCAAATTAGAACCGTTAATGCAGATAGATTTATTGCACTAAAAGAGGGTACAATGATAAAAGAGTGTAAAATGGAAAAGGATGTTCTGTATCATCTTATGTATTTATCATTGCGCGAATTAGTATATAATGTTCCACAGGATGACCGGATTGGGATTTTAAAATATGCATATGAAACCGAACTAATATCAAAGGCAAAAGATATTGGGTATCAAATTGTAAAATTAAGGAAAAAAGGAAAGCTGGATAAGAAACTGATAGATGAATTATTGTTACAGATTAAGGAAATAATAAAAAATGTACCTTATTCTTTAGAAGAGAAGTTTGTAGCTGATGGCATTGAGGCGATTTTTGATGAGGCAAAAAAATTATAATTTTTCTTGTGTTTATGAAAAGAATATGCTACAATACTAAATAAGAAGAGAGCGAGATGCTCTATCTAAGAATCAAGGGTATAGACTCCCAACAAAGAAGAATGGAGTTAGCTGCTCCAACAAATGAATTATCTGGGTATAGATTCCCGACAAAGAAGAAGCAGGTCATATGGCCTGCTTTTTATCAATAATATTCTGGAAAATTATAGATTAAATTATAGATTAATACGATAAAGTTTTTTATTCTTAAAATAAAAGAGAACAAACAAGAAAAACAATAATCGGTAATCATACAAAATGCTGATTGTCATTATGATGCTGAAGAAATAATATATGATAATAGTGATTTGATTAAAATATAATAAACATTTTTGATGCAAAAATGGGAGGAATAGTATGCCATTTGAACTTGGAGGAAGAGCAGATAAACAGGGAAATAGATATGAGCATAATTGTGCTATTTATGAGATGCTTAAAATTATTGATGAGGTAAATTATAGTGTTGTTATAGAGGCATTAGGTGATGATGAAAAAGGAACAGATATCTTGGTTACTACAATGCAGAATGAAAAAGAGCATCAACAGTGCAAAGCAAGAAATGCGAGTAAAGAGTATTGGGATATAACAGATTTAAAATCAAAAAGAATATTTAAAGTATGGGATTTTCAGTTAAATAGGGATAATAACAGAAAAGTGGTGTTAGTTAGCCCATTGACGTGTTCTTTTTTAGTAGATCTTCATGACCGGGCGCTAAATACAAGTGGAAAAGCAGATGATTTTTATAACATTCAAATCATGGAGAGCAGTAAAGAATTTCAAAAGTTTTATCTGGAATTTTGTTTGGAAATGGGGCTAAATGTTTCTGAAGATAGCGATTATGGAAGAGTTGACAGACTAAAAAGTATAGATTATTTGAGGAGAATTTTTTATAAACGGATTTCAGAAGCAGGAATTCAGGAAAACATAGACCAGAGTATTCGTTTTTTATTTAGAAATGACAGGGATACTGTTTACAATGCGATGGTTTCCTTAGTCTGTATGAAAGATATATTGGGTGTGGAAATTACGCAGCCATATTTGTTGAATTATTTCAAAGACCAGAGAATTGAAATGCGTTTGCGTGATGGTGATGACAGAATTTTTCCAAGACTTATTCAAATAAATCAGGAGTATAGAGATGCTTTTAAACCATTAAAAGATGGACTGGTTCACAGAAAGGAATTTGATGACTGCATTAATGCAATAAAATCTGAAAAGTCATTTATTATTTCTGGCGGAGCTGGATATGGGAAGAGTGGTTGTACAGAAGCTATTATAGATTATTGTGAAGAGGAAAATATTCCGCACATTGCCATAAAGCTTGATCATAGGATACCTCGCGGTAATTGTGATAAGTGGGGCAGGGAGCTGGGATTGTCTGGTTCCATAGTATATGCTATACATTGCATTTCAAAGAGTAAGAAGGCAGTGATTGTACTAGATCAGTTGGATGCATTGAGATGGACGCAGTCAAATTCAACGGAGGCACTTTCAGTCTGTACGGAATTGATCGGACAGGTTCGGCATTTTAATCAGGATAGGGAACATAAGATTTTAGTAGTGTTTGTCTGTAGGGCATATGATCTTGAAAATGATAATAAAATAAAATTGCTGTTTGAAAAGAAAAGTGATAAGGAAGAAAATGATTGGATAAAAATTTGCATAAAGAATTTTGATGAAGATGTCGTGAGAAAGATTATTGGGGAAGGATATGACCGCCTTACCTCAAAATTGAAAGAAATACTGCAAATACCAAGTAATCTATATATATGGCAGCATTTAGATAAGGATGATTCCTATAGTGAATGTGTTACGACCAGCCATTTGATTGAAAAGTGGTATCAGCAGATATGCAGAAAAAGTATAACAGTCGGGATACAAGAAAAAACAGTTATGGATGTTCAAAACAGCATTGTTGATATGTTGGATAAGATGGGGCGTTTATATGCACCAAGACAGCGGCTTAGAGTTGAAAATACCGGACTGGATTACTTAATATCATGTGAGATGATATTCGTACAAAAAGAAAAAGTTGGTTTTGTACATCAATCTATTTTGGATTATTTTATGTCAAAGCGAATGACCGAAAAATATTATGATGGTCAGAGTATAGAGGAGGTGATCGGTGAGAAAGATAAGCAGACACCAAGTAAGCGATATCAGGTTCAGATGTTTCTGCAAAATATCTTAGATTATGATACAGCGGAGTTTATTGAAGCAGGAGAGCAATTGCTGGTTTCTGAAAACGTGCGTTATTATATGAAATTTATTTTTTATGAATTATTAGGGCAGAAATCCGAACCAGATGATAATATCCTCCAGTTTATTACGAACGAATGTGAAAATAAGTTTTATGGAGAGTATATTCTGAATAATGTTATTTTTGGAAGAAAACAGTATGTGTCCGCTTTAATAAGGCAGGGAATATTAGAAAAATGGTTTAGGAACCCATCGAGGAAAGAAATTGTTTTTAGGATATTACAAAGCATCAGTCCTAATTTAGATACTGAGGAGATTACTTTTATTAGAGAACATGCTTTCAAAAGTAAAGAGGATGACAGGGAATTTGTAAGGTGCATTGGAAATAATTTGGTTAAAGAGCAGAATGAAGTGTTTGAATTGAGGATGGCATTTTATACACATTATCCTGATTTTTCGGAAAACTTATACATAAATCTGAAGTCCATGTTAAGCCAACAGGAAATAAGGACAATTCGTCTGATTGCATTTTGGATGTCCAATCGGATTGAAAGTAAAGAATATCAGATATTTCGTGAACAAACAGATTTTCTTATTTCAGATAACTCTTTGCAGATATCTAATGGAGAAATGGTGACTGATCTATTGCTTCCACATATTCCAGCCAGCAATTCATGGGAAGTGAAGTATAGTGAATGGTCAGGGATGTATAGGCATATGCGTGGAATTGAGAGATGCTGTGTGGAATTGATAAAAAAAGCAAATCTGTCAATCATCGCCAAAACACCGGAAATTTTTTGGAAGCGATATGAGCCATACATGGGAAAGGGATATTATGTATTTAACGAAATCATTTTATCAGGCATGGCATATTTGCCGGAAAACTTTAGTAATCGGGTTATAAGTTATTTATGTAGTGATTTAGACAAAAATATTTTTGACAATACAAGTGGAGTGCAAGATAAGCTGGAATTAGCAAAGAAAGTTATAAAAGCGCATAGTAACAGTTGTGATTATGAGGCATTTTGTAGTTTAGAGCAATATATATGTAAGTATCTTTCACCTAAAGCAGCTGATTGGTATAGGTGTAGAATTGAGCAGAACAAAAATAAAGAATACGAATCTGTGTATTGGAGTTTTTGGGGAGATTTGCAATGGGAATTATTGCCCTGTCTGCCAAAAGAAAGGATAGGCAAAGAAACAGAAGAATTATTACAGGTACTGAATAGGCGTTTTGAGAAAATTGAATCTTGCTATTATAGAGAAAGTTCTCAGATGGGAAGCGTCGAATCTCCAATCTCTGGAAAAAATATAGGAAAAAAACAATGGCTTCGCATCATAACAAATGAAAAGATGCCAATGAAAAGGCATTCTGAATGGGTTGAAGAAAAAGAATGTTTTATCGAAAGTTCATATTCCATGTATGTCAGTGACTTTCGTAATGCGGTTAGCGGGGATACAGAAGAAATGATTCAACTTGTAATCGAGCATAAAAATAGTGTATTGCCGGCTTTTATCAATTCTCTGTTTTCTGGTGTAGCTTTTTCAGAAAATATAAGCAAGGTTCCTATAGAAATCATAGAGAAGATGTTTCATGAATTTCCATGTGATATGGAGACAGATCGGGATTGTTATTTTAGTATTATTGTTGAAAAATTAGGAAATGCTGGCTGGTCATTTGAGGTACTAAATCAATTAAAAGAGATCGCGTTAAATCATAAAGAATCAGAACCGGACAAAATAAAAAACACAAAAAAAGCAGAACAACTAAGCAGCAGAACACTTCATGAACATGCTTTAAATTGTATAAGAGGACATGCTATAAGTGCAATAGGAACTTTATTGTGGGAAGATAAGAAATTATTAGAGTATTTTAAAGAAACTATTGAAAAACTGATAAGGGACGAAAATCCAATAATTCGCTTCGCATCGTTATATGTTTTATGGCCCTCTTATAATATCGACAGACCTTGGGCAGAAGAAAGGATCTTGTCCTTGTATGAATCTGATATCAGAATGGTAAATTTTCATGACTCAAAAGTTATGCTGCTCAGGTTGTATTCTAAGTATGGAAAAAGAATACTGAAAGTAGTAAAACAATGTATGAAATCTGCAGATAAAGAGCTGGTAGAGTTAGGATGTCATGCAGTTTGTGATTTTTATATAAGGTATCATGAGTTTGAGGATATCATATCTGACGTTAGAATGAAAAGCAAGGAACAGTTAAGAGCGATATTGTATAGGGCAGTGATGTATTTGAAAAATGACAAATATAGGGAACCTGCTAAAGAAATTATTTTGGAATATAGAAAGTTTGATATTGACGAGGGCTGTCCGTTATCATTGATTTTTAAAAGTGAAAATATTGATGCAGAACGTGATAAGGAATTTCTACAGGAACTGATGAAGTCAAATGCAGGACGAAGAACCACATATGCATTTACACATTTTTTGGAAGAAAGTGCAGTTTCTGTTGTTGATTATGCAGATATCATTATTGCACTATGTGAAAATGTGTTGCAGATGGAAAAAGATAAATTGAGAGATCAATGGGGGATTGAGAATGAAATATCAAAATTAATTATGGCTTTATATGATGAAACAGCTAATTCTGAAGGGAGAATACATAAACAGATTGCTGCAAAGTGTTTAGATTTATGGGATATTATGTTTGAAAAACAGTTAGGGGCTGTAAGAGAAATAAGCTATAAATTGATGGACAGATAAGTAAAATATCTTTAGAAGAAAGTGATCAGAAGAAAACTTCCAAGTTAAACAAAATTTGGAGGTTTTCTTTTGTTCACATTTATTTCGATGGAGGCTATCCGAATACAAATATCTATGTTATATTTGTTATAGACAAACAAAATCAGTGTAATAAGCGAATTTCAAATAACAATGAGATTGAGTGATAGTTTATCTGAATTTACATTTCTTTTATGCAGATATATTAAGATTGAATTTGACTGAAATCTATATTACGACACAGATTTAGTATCATACTATATGAAGGAACTGGGGGCATAAATGATAGATTGGCATATGTTATATATTGATTCGTATGGTGTTATTGCATTGATCAACAAATATTTTTAGGAAGGGTGAATGGTATGATCGTAGCAGAGAGGAAGCAAAAAACTATTATAGATAAATTCGGTAGATTTGGCAAAAGAATGCCGGACAGAAGACTAACAGCACCTTCTGACGGAAAAGTGTATCGCCTGAGAGAAGCAATATTGCTGTCGAAACAACTTGGTAGACCGTTGTCGCAGGAAGAGATGAAAGAGTTTGAAGTATAATGGTTGGAATAATACCTACAAATCCCAATAAGATTTGTAGGCTTTATTCTGCTCATTTTGCATTAAATATTGTATTCAAAAGTAGAAAACTATGGTATAGTAAATAGCAAATAAAGTATGTGCTATAGTAAAAAGCAGATTTCAAATCACGACATAGTTAATCATTGGCTTGTTTAAAAAAGCAATTCTTAATTTTTGGGGGAGTAACATAGAGGTGAATATGTGCCGTTCATTATAGGTTTTGGGAGGAAGTAAAGCAGTTTTTACGGTTTATATTTACCCAGCAAGCTAAGGCAAGTGCATCTTTATTCCCCGCTCACGGCATGTGGAGATAGTCGCTCTGCTGACGAGAAAACCTTGATTTTAAGCCTTTTGTGGCAGTCTTAATAGAATAATATGAGTGTGTTTTGCGCAAAATCAGTTCGTTCATACTGGAAACTATGGGAGAGGGGGGTTTGTCAATTTTTTATTGTATAAAATTTGGCAAAACGAGAGGGCTTTTGCTGAAAAGTGCTATACCTTTTGGTAAAAGTAATAAGTAAACAATTTAATAAGAGCAAAGAAAAATAGAATGAATAAAAGGATTTGTACACATTCTTACAATCTTTGGTGTTAAGATGTTGTGGTTGGTATCTCCGATACCTCTTGGAAACTCGTAAACACAGCATTTTGTGGCTTACATATTGCTAAAAGTACATTATTCTTCTGCGTATAGAGGTGCAGTTTTTATGTCATTGTTCTTTTTGGCTCAAGGGGAAAATCCAAGATATAAAATGGCAAAAGATTATACAATTTCGTAAAAGCACAAAAGAATTTAGCAACAGGAAATAATTTGCATGGCATATGAGAATACAAACGATTAATGGTTATAGAGTAGTTGGGGTATAGGTAAAGTCCACTTTGGCAATAAGGATTCAAGAGGCATGGCTTTCAGGACTTGATTTTGAAACAGGGGATGAGGTAGTGGTCAAGTGCGAAGGCGGCCGCTTGATAATAACGAAGAAAAATAAAATATTTGTGGAGACATAATAATAATCTCTGATAACGGTTCTTGTAGCTGTACGGTTTCGGGATCTTTTTTCATTGCGAGTTTAATTTGGCAGTGATAGTGTTGGTTTGTATAATAACTGTATAGTTACCATATGAAAAGTGTGTTCTCGGCAAATGAGAGAATGTAATTATTTATATGAAATGAGTTGTAAGAAATAAATTTTGTTACTAGATCAGGTTGAAAACAGACTGAAATTATGCTAAAATCAGCCTAAAATTAGGCTAGGGAGAAAAGTATGAACGACAAACTAATATATCTAGATACATATGTGGTTCAGAAAGATATGCGCATAAGGCTTCCCAAAAGCATATTAACTAATATGAACGTGGAGAAGGGAACTAGCACATTCGATTTTTACTACGATAAAAAGAATAATTCTCTTGTTATGAAACTTTCCGGTGAGCGGGGGGAAGATAAGTGAGTAAAAGGGTAAATGATACGTCAGAGATAAGAATTGAGCGTATTTGGTCCATGCCTAATAAAAATACATTTGAAAATAAGGCTACCGCAATCCCACTGGCTTTAGACGGTGGGTTAAGGTAG
>ERZ778514.2033-NODE-2033-length-13610-cov-4.742235_pt1 | contig 13610 bp, 20 predicted proteins | sample MGYA00510344_ERZ778514 | MGnify/ENA primary metagenome ERZ778514 (study PRJEB29527, sample SAMN07138968) | mouse gut metagenome | material: feces | host: mouse | place: China:Nanjing | collected 2016-01-25 ... | reverse complement strand
CTTTGTCGGACATTTTTCAGACTCTCTTTTGTCCAACTTTTTGGGTTCAGTTCACAATGGAAGCGTTCAAGAAACACATCGAAGCCTATATCAATGGGCAAGTGGAGGCAGACCCGATGTTTGCCGAAATCTACAACAAGTCAGAAAGAACCTTAGAGGACTGCATCACCTATCTGCTGAACTGGGTAAAGGCAAGTGGCTCACAAATAGTGGCAAAGGAAGAAATCTACGGACAAGTGATACACTTCTATACCGAGAATTTAGACCCCGGAACAAAGATAAGTGCTCATGTTGTATGCGCAGCAAGGGTGCAACTGACCGAGGAAGATAAGCGCGAAGCATATCAAGAAGCCATTCGTCAGTATCAGCAGGAGGAACTTGCCAAACTGCGGTCAAACTCCAACAAACCGAAAGCCAAGACAAGTGCGCCCAAATCAGAAGCACAGGCAACCCTCTCACTCTTTGATGATTAAAAATTATGAAACCTAAAAATGAAAAACAAAGACGCATTGTGGAGCTTTCTGCCACATTGCCTCCAATGACAGAAAAACAGATGGCTTATGCTACAAAACATTGCTTCAGCCACAAAGCTGTCAAACGCAGCAAAGGATATTATTGCACCCACTGTGGAGGTGTCATTAAATCTGCTGAAAAGAGATGTCCACATTGCGGCTATCGTTTGGAGCCTATTGAGACACGCACCCGAAAAATCAGAGATTATGATTATTACGGTATAGTCACTCGTTGTCAGGAATATCAGGTTATACGCATATTCATGGTACACGTCAACATTTCCGTTGGCGACAAAGCGCAGTATTCCGCATACGAGGTCATTCAGCAGTGGATAGACGCAAAAGGTACATGCACATATATGGCAATTCTCCGAGGTATGGGATATTATCTTGACAAATGGTCTTACGGCTCACGGCTTGAGATAAGGAACCGAAATCAGTATGGGGCATACGACCCAAATCCAATCCTATATCCCTATATGAGTGTCATTCCGGAAATCAGACGTAACGGCTTCAAAGGGAACTTTCACGGAATAACGCCCAACACATTCTTTTGTTCCATTCTTTCCAGCAACAGGATTGAGTGCCTTTTGAAAATGGGACAGATAGAATTGCTCCGGGAGGCAGTCAAGTCAGCCTCGTTGTTTGATTACTGGCCGTCAATACTGATATGCCAACGACACGGATACATTGTCAATGACGGAGAGAATTGGCATGACATGATGTGTCTGCTTAAAAGAATTGGAAAAGACACTCATTCTCCTAAATACATAATGCCTACCGACATAAAAGATGCCCATGACCATTGGTTACGCAAAGTGCAGTTCGTTGAGAAAAAAGAAAAACTGGAGCGAGAACTCAAAGAGGCCGTTCAAAAAGAGGATGCGTTCCGTGAAATGAAAGGCAAGTTCTTTGGTGTGGCTGTAACTGACAACGAAATAACCATAAGAGTCTTGGAAAGTGTGAGGGAACATATCATTGAGGGTGCGGAACTGCATCATTGCGTGGGGCATGGTAACTATGCCATGCGAAGCAATTCTCTGATACTCTCTGCAACTGTCAATGGAAAAAGAATGGAGACAATAGAAATCAATCTTGACGCAATGACCATTCAGCAGTGCCGTGGATTGCAAAACCAGCCCTCCGCATACCACGATCGAATTGTAAATCTGATGAAACGCAACATACATCTGATAGTCAAAGCCGCATCGCAAGATAAGGAAATCAAGGAACGCATGTCCGCTTGATGTTACTGACCGCTTTGCCCGGGCCGAGAGGTTCGGGCAAGGCTTTTGCCGGTATTACCTATTATAACCAGATTTTGTCGAAAATCCGGCGCAGCTGGGATTCGCCCTTTATAATCTCACGGCGTGACTTGTTCCTTTCTACATTCGGTGATTCCGGGAACCATAGTTTCAGATAGCCGCCTTCGGCATATTTCTCATGCAGGTGGTCGAGTGTGCGCTGCCAGTGGCCCTCTTTGTCAAGTTCTGGATAATGGTCGAGTCCGTATTGAATTGTCCGCTCGATTATCTTCTCCGGTTCGATGTAGCGGTCTCCTTCGGCGACAATCTTACCGTAAATGCTTCGCGGTTCATGGTCGGACGATGCCCGGTGGTCTTCGACAGCCTGTGCCATAGTCTCGATTTCCTCTTGTGTGAACCACTCATGCAATCGCTGATCTTTCCGTACTATTCGACCGGATTCAAGGTGATGGGTCTTTCTGTCAATGGCAAGCCCTAAATCATGAAATGCTGCTATGGCATATACCATTTCTATGTTGACGGCGTAATACCGTGCGATCTCAAGGCTCTGCTTGATAACCATGCGGGCATGATCCTCCCGGTGTGCCTTGTCGAATCCGTTGTATCTGGGCAGGATTTCCCTTTCTATATATAATGTCAGTCCGGTATTCATTGAAATTATGTTTTCTAATCTAGTCCTCTTATTAATGGCTTTGCCTTTGTCAATATCGGTAATTCTTGCAAAATTACCGATTTTTTCTTTATTCATTCACTTGTTAGGGACAATTATGTGAAAGGAAGATAAATTGCTTAGGTGGATATAGAAAACCCCTAATAATAAAATTAGTGGTGCTTTTGCACATATTATTCTCTCTCCTGAACCAGTCCGATCGGGTTTATAGGCGCGAAGTTTGGCATCGGGGAGCATAGCCAAGGTCGTGCCGGAGTTTCCGCGCAATTTTGCCGGTAGCCGGAAAAATCGCCTTGAAAACCTTGTCACTTGCTCCCTTGAAAGATGCCCTTGTGATGCGCAGATAAACCCCTCGCGGACGGCTCCGAAAGGAGCAATAAACGGGAGGGGAAGAATAAACATTCAAACAATACTGATATGCAGACAAAGAAAATGACAGTCGAACAAGGAAAGCGTTGCAACATAAGCCGTTTCCCGAACTTTCACCGTTCCGGCTCTATCAAGGGCATGAAAAAGTTGTACTACGGCAAAGATGCTTTGCTCGTGCGTTGCGGACAATATATCTACAACGTGACTTCAGAACCAAGCATATACAATCAGGCGACAATCTAACACGATATAGCTATGAAGAAACTGATAATCTGGACAAGCGAAATCTATCTTGACGATGACGCAAGAGAGGCATATCAACAATGTAAACGTGAGGCCATTGATGATGAAGACTATTGCGTTACTGACCGTGAGTGGGCAGAAGTGGTAAATGACTTTCTCGATGACGAGCGCGGGAACCTTAACAAAGAGGTTGAAGGCGTGATAATCGCTTTTGCCGATGTCGGCAGGTGGGACGGCAGAAGGCAGGGCTACAGGATACTCGGTAGCACTATCAATAACATTTTCAACATTTCGGAAGATAACAACGAATGGTACTCCGACGGCAACAACATCCGTGGCATACTGTCCCACCATGACGCATCGCACTATGTGCTATATCGTGTGGCGAAAGACCGTAAGACAGCGGAACGAATAGCCGAGCAAATATATAACCGTGAGATTGACGAGGCAGGCTTCCGCAAGCGCACTCGCTCCCTGCACCCCTATGTCGCAGAGGTTTACGGCTGGAAAGCCGGTCGTTTCAATAAAGCCCGGAAAGCGGTATGAAAAGATATAAATACATCAGACATATTGTTGACAGGTTGACCAGTTCGGACAGCAACAATGAGGAATTTACTCTCTACAACCATCTTGTAGGAAAACAAAGCGGCATGGGCGGTTTCTTCGCCGCCACCATATATTCAGGTACTGACCGATATTCGGGAGAGGTCGCCGACTTCAGTTATGACTATTGGACACACAGTCTTTATATCGAGGATGCAGAGAGCAGACAGGTGGCCGATGCGATAATCCAAGCTTTCAAGGCAATCTATCCCTGCTGTCTGAAAATTATAGATGACACTCAAAAAGAAGATATATGATGATGTTTCCCGATTTCAATGACCCTGCCAATTCGGAGCAGGGTCATTACACGGATTTTTCCGAATATGGAAAGCAGTGCGACCTTATTGAGCCGTGGCGCGGCTATCGCCGTGGCACCATTGTGGCACAGACACCGAAAGGCTTTGTCATACAGTTAAGTTCCGGAGCCGAGATAGATGTCTATCCCGATGAGATAGAGATTGACTAATGCGATAGACCGCTGATTATATAGGCACGGTTTTGCCGTGTCTATGCGCGGCGGCTGCGCCCATGACCTCTTATATATCCGTATTACTTCCCTCCTTTTTAAGTCGAATCCCACTTATATGTCAGATCTGCATTTCTTCCCGGGAGCAGTCTTCGTGGTTTATGGCGCGAAGTTCGGCATCCGGGAGCGACGGCCAAGGTCATGCAGTGTTTCCGCGAGATTTTGCAGTTGCCTGAAAAATCATCTTGAAAAACCTTGCCTTTCGCCCCTTCCGATGCCCCTGGGATGCGCATATAAACCCCTCCCGACAGCTCCATAGGAGCAAAACGGAGGGAAAAAACATTATTCACACCAAATTTCGTAAAACATGAACGAAAAAGAACTTGCACAGGCGATTGAAACCGCAGTCAACAACTACTCTTTCAACCCGAAAAAAGTGGCGGCACAAATACCCCTGATGCACCGCACTCTCCAACAGAGCGTCTATAAACTCTGCAAGGCAATCATAGAGGTTATCGGAGCCGATGACTATGCTACCGACCCACGGAACCAGGCATCGCACGACGAAGCAAAAGCAATGTTCGACTACCTCAAGGAGCATGGCCGCTATATCCCCATGATTTGACAACCCATTAAACCATACGATTATGAATAAGAAACTCTATCTTGTGACAGTGCTGATTGAATATTCAGCAGAGTGTATTACCGATGCACACTCGCTCCATGTGGACTATGAAAAAGCCAAGGGAGCTATGGCAGTGGCGATTGAGGAAGCCGCTGAGAACTTTGACGGACAGGAGGGAGAAACCCTTGTCGATGTCGAGACCTGCCGCGAATGGCGCAACGAGGACGGCTACGGTTATACCGTGGGCATCGAAGAACTTACCCCCATTGAATGACGGCGATGGAAACCGGTGTCGAGAAAGTTCCCACTTATGCCTTGTGCTATCTGGTGAACGGTGACTCTACCGGCCTCACAGAGCAGGAAGTCAACGAAATTGACAGCCTGCTCCGTGAGCAAGCGGTGGAACTTGTATGCCCCCCGTCAGATGATGAATGGCAGCCTTACTTCAGCAGTTGCCCGTGGTTCGGAAAGCCATGTGAGGTGATTGACTGCGACATAGTATATCGTGTAACCTGATTATTCCTGCGATATGAAGAAATTGTTATTGATACTCTTCCTCTATCTCTTGGTGGAGGGAGATAACGTGATAGGTGACGGACTGTATGTCTATCACCGTGGCAAACACGCCGTTGATGAACTGAAGACCAAAGTCGATGAATACTATCCGAAGATTGAAGCCGTGGATTCGGTTCTGATGAAAACCTTATCGGTAAAGAGCCTGCCTGCAACTGACGGCGAAATCGACACCATACCTCCGGAACGTGAGACTGTCAGAAGAAACAGAAAGGTCATTCACAGATAGGGCGTTTCTTGCCGAGCCTCTCTGTCGGTATGCCATGCTTCCGCAGTACACGGAATAGCGTGGTCTTGCTGATGTTATTGAGCCTTAATATCTCCCCGGTATTAAGGCCGGTGAGGTACATGCTTATGACACGACTGTCGCGTTGTGTCCTCCGTTCCTTGGCCGACGTTTGAACCGGGGACTGCGTTTGTAGCGGCTTTTCACCGTTTCCTTTTTTAATGTCGGCCACATCTGATGCCAGTGTCTTGAACGCCGACACTATGTTCCTGTCCGATTCGCCGTCATAGAGTATGCCGGCGGTGTCAATCTTGTCCCCGATTGAGACCAGCCTGATATTGCGGACTTCACAATATTCCAGCAGCACAGCCAGATTGGAACAGCCATTGACAATGTGGCATAGCCGGGGGACAATTATCTCGTCATTGTTCCCGATCTGCCTGAGAAGGGTTCTTCTCTCCGGTCTTGTCTGAGTGTCGTATCCGCTTTCCCTGAATATCCGGCAACAACCCGATTCTTCAATATTCCTGACTGTTGCATCATCTGCCGAATGTAATATGTATCCGTATCTTGCCATCTGTATTGTGTCATTATCTTTCTTTCATGCAAAGATAGTACACATTGATGATATTATCGCTTGGAATACAGTTTTTTAACTATATAAATATAATCTCCATTTGTAAAGAATGTTAGCAAAAGGAGCCGATATTTATATACATTTCCGTGCATCTTTCTTAATATCTGCGACATAACCCGATTATAAATTATAGCCCCATTCATAAAGAAGATTAAAGCCTTGAACACAGTCTTTTACAGAATGTTTTACGGACTTATCTTTGCACCCGGATTAACCAATCATCCTATTTTTAATGACAAACGGAACCATAGAAAGATTTTTAGAGTCGGGCGCGTTGAAGCTCCCGGCCATCATCAGACCGAGACTCGAAAACAGGACAGCCCGTGAGGTATATGATGATTACGCACTGCTTGACTTCTCTCTTCCTGAAGCTCTTGCTTTCGAGGATTTCTGCAATGAACTGGGCGAGTCTTACGGCACCATCGAGCTTTACCGTCACTGCCGCTCGGAAGACACCGATTACGGCCAGTCGGTGTGTGCCTTTCAGGAACCCGGCACCGGCGTGATGTTTCAGATATGCGCCACTACAAATTCCTGCGGGAAAATCACCGGGGTTGATGTAAAGCTGTACTTCTCTCTCGAAAGGATGCTTGCAGAGCTGCGTGAGACGCTACGCAGAGCCGCCGTGCAATCCGGCAAGTTCGCATACCGCATATCGGAAGAAGAACTCCTGAGTTATTTCCTTTGATGACGGATGCCCTTGCCAACCACCTGATAGAAGTCATCGACTGGCACAGGACATGGATAAAGGCTGTTGATTTCGGTTCATTCCGTAACGGCGTGGCCGTAAATGATGCGTCGATAATGAAAGTCACATCAAAGGTCTTCCGCCTTGAAGTCAGGATAGGTCTTTACGGATACAGGCGCGGAACGATAATATCAATTCCGGAAGACCGGATTGACAAGGCTATATCCGATTGTTCCGGCCATGACGGGTCGATGATTGCACGGATCAACACTCTTTCCCTCACATTCAATGATGTCAATATGATTTTCTCCAAAGCCTCGTGGGGAACACTCGAATTAGAACTTGAGGTGTAACAAGACAAAGATTACCAATATGCAAATGTTCCTTCATTTTTATCCGGCAATAGTCACCATGCTATCGATGTTCTTCTATCGCCGTGACACCCCGGGGATGCAGAAGTTCTATCGCCGGATGACGTTCAGCCAGTCGGCACGCAAACTTTTCGTATCGCTCCTGATGCTGCTTATGCTCTCCTTCAACTTCTGCTATCTGCAGGGTTACGGAGTGAACTGGGCCCTTGGAGTGGGTACGGTCCTATGCCTGTCGATGTTCTCTTTCCGCATAACTGAACGCAGCATCTTCTGGCTGCAGACGCGCCTCGGCATTGGACTGGGATTCATAGCCATGCTGACCTGCGTTGTCGAACCGGCGATATGGCCTCTTTCAATGAATCTATACATATTCTCCATCGGTTCGGTCTTCTATCCGTCGGAAGAACTTATGCGGCAACTGAAGTCGCCGGAGAATTTTTCCCGATATACCGCTTGTGCGGACAGCACTCTTATATCAGGATACTATTCGCGTTGACTCCGGGAGGGTTGTCGTTCTGCAAAGTTAATCGCCGCATCCGGTTACTCTCCAAAACAGGCCGCCGGTCTCGCTGAGATTTTGGTTCATAAGATACGGCAACTTGTATGGCAGAAAACAACCCGTTTCCCGAAGCCAATGAGAATGGTTCTCGAAGGTGAGGGAAACAATAAATCCCAGCACTATGGATAAAGAATATGTAATGCAGATTGCGGACACTATCCGCCAACAGTTGCTCGCCACCACATCCATGAACGTAATCTGTTCGTGGGGCGCACTCCACGGCTTTTTCGCCACCGTACACAAGGGTATGGCAACTCTTATGTTCAAAGTGAACGGCAGGCTTTTCAAGGGAAACGTGCTAATCTCCTACAACGAGATGGACTATTATGAAATCTATCTCAAGGACGCAAACGGCATCCGGCTTGCTCACCCGGAGGTATATTTCGACCAGCTCGGAGACATCATAGACGAGACCATCGAGCGCGGAACCGATGCCGCAGAATACGACGCTTTCTGCGAGGCTGAGAAAGTAAAGCTGATGCGCGGAGAGATTGGCTGAACTCGATGCGGAGAAACAGGATGCCACCGACCGGCTACGGCACGGGGCATCCATGCTCTCTGCTTCTGACAGCGGCAGCCCATTTTTATCCCTTCCATTAAGACAGTTACCTCTTATAATTTGATAATAAACCTCTATTCAATTACCACATCACTCAATGACCAAAACCAAGTATAACCGCCAGACGCCCCACAGCCGCTTATGGAACGTGAGGCTCACTCCGGAGATTATGGACTACCTCGCAATACCCACCAAGTTCGGTGCTTCGAGGCTCAGTGCCTATCTCTACCTTCTGCACAATGTCGCGGAAACAAAGACCCCTTATAAGCCTGCCTATGGACAGACATTCAATCTGGAAACCGGCCAGCTCGTAATCTCGATTACAGACCTTGCCGATCGCTGGAACTGGGCACGCGAGACAGTGCGCAAGTTCTTCGACCAACTTGAGGTTTTCGGGCTTCTGTCAAAGACACCTCTTGACCGCTGTTCTCTCGTTACCATGACGATGGACTGGCAAGATGCCGCATACGCCCCTGCCTTCATTATGCCGCAAATACCATTCAAGATGCCGGAACCGCTTGCCGACAAGATGGACGAATGGCTTGACGGTGGCATAACTGATTCCGAGCTTGTAGAGACAATCGAAGAAACGCTCGAATCCTTTGACAAGGAAGACGATGATGCTTATTCGCACAAGATATCCTCCTTACAGTATTCACTGATTCGGCAGATGATTGGAAAATGGCACAACCGCCCGGCAGAGCTTCCCGAGACGGCAGACTCTTATAGCAACGAATGCCTTGGACGCATCTTCAATGTGTGTCTATCCGGCAACTGGTCGGACTGGCTCCGTCTCCTTAAGGGTTACAGTCCCGGTCTCGACCATGAGTCTCACGCTGTCAGGAACAGCAAGGTGCCAGCGTCTATTACAGATGCCCGGTATGCGCTCAACGGATTCTTCAACCATTTGAAAGTCGATTTCACCAAGAACAGCCTCTAAAACGTGCCGTAGCTTGCTTCCGGTCATAGCGGGTACCACACCGTTGCAGAAGGTCATTCCGAGCCTCTCTGACATGCGCTATGCGCCTATCCGGGTATATGCCTGACCGATTCCCGTGGTCATCGTCCAGGTTGGCTTATAGACAACGCGCTTGCGCGAAGTTGCCACATCGGTCAATGTGGTGGGAGCCTACTTCCCCCCTTTGATTGAAAATCGCCAGGGAGTTGCCGTATCCGGCAGGCCATTCAGGAGCAAGCTCCGGCCCTTTTAACAATACCTTTAACCTCTAATTGTCAGTTATATGGCAAAGCAAGTAATAGACTGCAGCCCGTCTGCGGGCATAACAACCAACCAATCAAACGAGCATCAGAGAAGGTGGTCGGAAAAGAACTGGCAGCGTGCCGCCAAAACCGGTAACTATGATATAACCCGGGCCGGACTCAATTTCGAGATAGCCAGAGGTTGTATCGTCCAACCTATTGACACCTCCAAAAGCATCCCGCAACGTATGCGCGAGACTTTGAAAGAACGAGGTATCCAGGATCCTAATGCGGAACTTGAACGCAAAGGCAAGGAGGGCAACCGCCGTACTGTGGTCAACATCATTTTCGGAGGAAGCCGGGAGCAGATGCACCGTCTGGCCTTCGGCAACCAGACAGTTGATTTGGAACATGGCGCGGACAATTCATCCGTTACCCGGTGTAAAGACATCGAAAATTGGGCGAAAGACATTTACAGGTTCGCGTGCGACAAGTGGGGCGAAGATAACATCATCGGCTTCTATGTCCACCTCGATGAGCGAAATCCGCATATCCACTGCACCTTATTACCGATTACACCGAGAAATAAGTTTTCGTATAAGGAACTGTTTGCCGGTTCTGATAAAAACGCTTTTCGTGAACGGACCATTCAGCTCCACAATGAACTTGCACTGGTCAATGACCGATGGGGGCTCGGCCGGGGACAGAGCAAGACCGAGACAGGTGCCCGCCATCGTTCAACCGAGGAATATCGGGCAGAGCTGCATCGTGAGTGTAACGACCTGGAACTTCAGATAAGCGACAGGCACGAGACATTGAAGGAGCTATATGCGGATATCCGTAAGGCGGAGAAACGCTGCAAGGGTCTCAATACGATGATCGGAAATCTTGAGACACGCGAGGCAGACCTCAATGACCAGATTGACCGACTGGAGTCTGACCTCGAATCAGGGAACGGCGATGCCGAAGAATTGCGTCAGCGAATCTCTGGCCTTGAGGATGAACTTCGTGTCACCGAATCATCACTTGAAGACAAACGCCAAAAACTCAAGACCGCCGACCGGCAGTTTGCACAGCTTCAGGATGAATTGAAGTCTGCCAACGAGAAACGCTCCAATGCGTTGAGAGAATACCACAATTTCACGGAGAAGAACCAGGAGCAGATGCGCATGAGACTGACGGATGCCGTGTTCGGAAGGTCAGTTGTCGATATGCGCTCTCTGCTGGCGGCAATGACGCCGGAACAGAAAGCCGGTTTCGACGGGGAATTTCTCATGGCAATGGCTGAGAAACCCAACGAAATTCTGAAATGTGCTATGTATCTGTTCGCCGGGTATCTCGACGGGGCAATTCAGTTCGCCAAGGGAAGCGGCGGCGGTGGCTCTGCGTCCGACCTTCCGTGGGGCCGCGATCCGAATGAGGATGACCGTCGCTTTGCCTACCGTTGCATGATGCAGGCACACAAGATGCTCCGTCCGGCGACAAAGCAGGTAAAACGACATTGACAATGAATGAGTGCCGGAAAGTAGTGCCGATTTCATGATATATATAAAGCGACTTAAATAATCGGCTGATTCATAGCGGAAATTTCGCTGTCGCATCTTTTATGTTTTCCTTTGCACTCAAATTTCAAAACCAATCAGATGAAACACAAACTTTACATACTCTCAGTCGCTATGATGGCAAGTACCGTCAGTTCAGACGCTTTCGCTTACGCCCAAACATTCCGGACACATCCCGGTGATGTCATGGAGCTTATCTACAAACCGTCAGTCTCATATAACAAGGATGTTGTCGAGTCTCCCGGATGGAAAGGCAACTGGTTCTTCGGAGCCGACGGCGGCATCAACGCTTTCCTTGGCACCCCTATGGGATGCAATGACCTCGCCGGCCGCATCAAGGGGCAGTTCGGCATCAACGCCGGCAAATGGTTCACCCCGACTGTAGGCAGCAGACTGTCATTTAACGGTTACTGGCTCTCAAGTCCCGAAAGCAAAACCCAAACCGGATGGGGCGTATCCTCCGAAATCCTATGGAATCTCACGAACTCTCTGTATGGCAACCATGACAAGACCCGCTTCGGACTGATTCCGTATCTCGGTGTGGGGATGCTCCACAACAGACAGGCACAGACAAATCCTTTTGCCCTCAGCTATGGTGTCATAGCCCAATACGGACTTACTTCCAGACTGAAGCTGAATCTCGAATTAGGCTGCAAGACCACATTCTCGGACTTCGACGGATTCGGAACGGCAAACCGCTTCGGTGGTGACAACATACTGTCTCTGTCTGCCGGAGTATCTTTCACACTGGGCAGTCCGGGATTCCGCAAGGTCGTTGATGCCAGACCTGTGATGCTGGATAACTCGCGTCTGCGGGAACTATGTCTTTCACTTTCGGATGAGAATGGCAGGTTGTCGCGTAAAGCTTCAAACGAAGACCGCATCGTTGCCGAATTGAAGAAGATTCTGGAGATTGAAGGTTTGCTTACCCGATACGGTAATATCTTCAATAAGGGATATGACAATGACGATACCGTCAGTCATTACCCGGTCAATGATTATTCCGGTCTTAACAGTCTTCGCGCAAGGCTCAAGGGTGCTAAGAATGATTACAGTTCCAAAATGCTCATGGACATTGAAGATCTTGATGGAATTGATGATGAGACTGACTACATCGACAGCCTGATCAATGGTGAGCCTGCCGATTCAATAGCCGGATTAGGATTTGCCGGTAATGGCAGAGCCTCCTCGGATTCAGTTGCCGTATTGAATAATGACAATTATCTGACACTCATTCAGTCCGGGAAGAAGTGCATCGGCAGTCCGATATTCTTTTTCTTTGACCTCGGAACCACTAATCTGACCGATAAGTCTCAGCTTGTAAATCTCGATGAGATTGCCCGTGTTGCCAAACAGTATGGACTTACTCTGCGAGTGACCGGCGCCGCTGACAGCAAAACCGGAACCGGTGAAATCAATCACCGACTCGGCAACGACCGTGCCGATTATATCATCAGTCAGCTTCTTCAACGAGGCATCAGCACCTCCCTCATAACCAAAATCAACCAAGGCGGCATCGACCGTTTCAATCCCAGTGAGGCCAACCGCCACTGCAAGATAGAACTATTTCTTACTGCCAGATAAAACTACTTTTTCATAATTGGAATTACTAATGGTTAAAATGCGAAGCAGCTCGACCGTGAGGCCGGGCTGCTTTGTTTCGATACCCTTGTGGAATTGTCAATCCCAGTCGTTGATTCGATTTATTCTTCCATAATTATTTGGCGACATCGGCTTTGAATGAATTAGCCGGTTTGAACGCCGGGATATTATGAGCCGGAATCACAATCGTGATGTTCTTGCTGATGTTACGGGCTGTCTTCTCAGCTCTCCGCTTTACGATGAATGAACCGAAGCCACGGAGATACACGTTCTCACCATGAACGAGACTGTCTTTCACGGCGATCATAAATTGCTCGATTACTATGATCACAGCGGCCTTGTCGATGCTGGTTGTCTTAGCGATTTCGCTAACGATTTTTGTTTTTGTCACTCTACATTTAATCAACTTTAGAAATAAATAACTAAAGTATTATTTAATTGCTGCTAACAAAATTTTTGCACCAGTTCTGACTTCATCTGGCTCATCGACTACTTTATATACCAGTCCATCTTTGTCCTGAACAAGACGAGTGGTTACACCTATTAAAGTACGTGAACATCTACCTGTTCGGGACTCTCTAAAACGTAGCATTCTTAGCATTGCTGCTCTATTTGTATATTGTTTCTTTTTCATACTTGATTATTCTGTTGTAATTGTGAAGAGAACTCACATGCAAGCAGATATGATTCAAATATCATGAAAATGCTATCTGCAAATGACTTGAGTTCGTTAATCGCTAATTGCTCATTATTTTTAAATCCTTTATAATTATCAACAGTTATAAAGCCTATTTGGTTGTGTAAATCCTCTGATTTATTTATTCTAACTCTAAGAAACTGTTTAAAATTAGAATTGAAAAAATGTTATAGGGCATAACAA
>ERZ778514.2031-NODE-2031-length-13613-cov-24.513645_pt1 | contig 13613 bp, 16 predicted proteins | sample MGYA00510344_ERZ778514 | MGnify/ENA primary metagenome ERZ778514 (study PRJEB29527, sample SAMN07138968) | mouse gut metagenome | material: feces | host: mouse | place: China:Nanjing | collected 2016-01-25 ... | reverse complement strand
AAAAGAGAATATCCCCTTGAACTGGAAATATTAGTTCAAGAGGGTATTCTTGTTTGTATGGTTATTTTCTGCAAAAACAGGTCGCTTTCTGCAAGGGATATTGAATTATTCAAGAAAATTATTAGAATATATTAAAATATAGATAATTTCATAAGTTATTTTTATTGAATAGGAGGTGAATCCGATGGTTTGAATAAGGCTGTGTATTCATAGACATAAAAACACAGAAGATTATAGTGAAAAAAGTACAGGTCTTGTTCTTGTATGCGTATTATAATCAACTGATAACAAAATTGAAAGAGAGGTATTTTTTATGATTAAGAAACATTTCACAAAAATCGTATGTTTAGCATTATCGCTCATAATGGTCATGAGCATGGGAACATCTGTATTTGCGAGCAAAACCGATGATAATGGTAGTATTCCTGCTGTCGAAGATACAGCTACTTTCACTAGCGATACGTTTTTCTACAATGCCGAAACCGGCGAAACCATTGCCGAAAATGGTGAACCATTTGCTTTTGATGATATTGAATTTGAATTTGAAGAGTCTGAAAGCCAAGATGGTATATCTACGGCAGATGTATCAATCGAGATTTATCTGCTTCGTGGAGGATTGAAAAGAACCAGCAATGGAACATTTACATGGTGGTTTAATACTGATTGCCCAACATCTCCGATTAACAAACCTAATATTAAAGTGACTGCACAGTTACAGGGAAATTTCACTACAGGTTCGACATTTTCAAATGTTGGGAGTCCCGTATAGCATACTTATAATACAAATGCCGAGTATGGAATTGATTATACATGGACAAGCACTGCGAAAACAGGTTACTATCGTATCAAATTTACACTAACGGATTATGATGCTGGCGGTAAAGTTCAATCTGCTAATACTAATTCACAACTTTGGAATAGAACAGGTCATGCATGGACTTTTTCATTTAGTGATAGTGCTAGTGGAAAATACTTGCCTAAACCGCCAGCAAACTATACAAAAGGAGCTACATCAACACGTCCATCAAATCTAGCAGATACTTATTATACTACATATACAAACAATACAGGGGTAATTCTAAATCGTTCTTTATATGATGTTCATCATATTCAGCCATTAGCTTATGGCGGCAATAATAACTATAGTAATCTTATTCATCTGCCGAAAGCAACGCATACAAGTGTGACAAGTTGGTGGGCTGGATATTAAGAAAGGAAGATTCCATTAAGCAACGAGTACGAAAAATTTCAAAAACTGAAAGCAGATACCTCGTGTATTGGATTGGCTCGTGAAGAAAATTCTAAATATTTTTGTACTCCAATAGGAGCAACTATAATCGGGTGGGATAATGGAATACATTATATTTTTATAAACGGTTTTGATGAAATGGTTTTTGCTGTAAATCCGGATACTGTTTGTGACTATTATGTGTACCCGTTAGCTAATAATTTCTCTGACTTCTTAAGTCTTGTACTTGCAACAAAGGGAACTAATACATTACAGCAAATTATTCAATGGGATAAACAGCAATATATGAATTTTTCCAGTTCTCCTGATGAAGTTGAGTATGCTTCTAGCAAAAAGGTTATAGAAGCATTGGAAGCAATACGCTCAATTGGGGTTTTACCAATGGAAAACCCTTTTGAGTATGTAAAAAAAATACAAAATAGTTTTCAGTATTCAAAAATAGTTTTTAGCGATGAGTTTTATGATATTACAGGGCAAGAGAAGTTAAACTAATTGCGAATATAACTAGAAAACTGCGGTTATCTTATTTTAGTTTTAACCTACAAGTCAATTTAGAAAGAATCTTCAGGATATGAAATTGAACTTTAGTGAATCATTGAATATGAAGAAAATGGAAAAACTGAGTTCATAAGCAAATCGGTGTCCGTTATGACCGGAAAGGCTAATAGCGGAAAAATCCCCTTGAATCAGATAGTGATTGTTCAAGGGGATTTTTTATCTCTATAAATAGATACTTATTTTTGATATTCTTCTAATATTGTTTTTACGCTAGATAATATTGCCGAGAGCATACTTTCAATATATTCTTCAGAGTAGGAACGTAGCTTTGAAATTGTTTCGATGTGGTATTTTCTACTTATTTTTTGAGCAATTTTCCCTGATAAAAGTTCAAACAGATATTGCTCTTCTCATTCTTGAAAGACAACTCCATTATCCTTTAAGATAAAATATGCTTTCATGGTGTCGCAGTAGTATTGCTGGCATATGATATGTAAATCGTGCGGGGTTATTTTGTTGAAATCGTCAATAGAAGCAATATTGTACTTATAAAGTGTTTCGTAATGCCTTGAAGTAAAAGGCAAGTGATACTGAGCCAGACTTTCTTTAATGCTTTGCACAGAGTGCAGCTCTATATGGTATGCCTGACATAGTTCTTCCAACTCAATCATTGTCGGCTCTCCGAGATTACGCAAACAAGCAAGTTCCTCTTTGGAGCATAAAGATAATTGGGATAAGTAGAGGAAATAATTTCTCTCAAGAATATGGAAAAGCCTTTTGGACATAGGCACATCGTAAATTGACACTGCATTGTCCGGGGGCAGTAAATATCCGGCATCATTAAGCTCCTGAATAATGGAATAAATATGATGAAGTTTAAAGGGGAATTTCTGAATCAAAGATACATAGTTTTGACCTTCCAGATCGGAAACCATAGTAAATCCCAGATCATGAAGGATATTTTTAGCATGGTAAGAAATTTTCAAATCATTTATCTGTAAATCCATAAATCTGCACTCCTTTATTCATTCCATTTTACCCGTAATAAAAACAAAATAGCAATATATTTAGCAGAAAAAGACAATTTTCAGCAGAAAATGGATATTGCCTATCTGTTTTATGCGTCAAGCGAAAGGATAGCCTCTGACAGTGCGGAAGCATTTTAGGTAAAGGAAATACTACTTGTTGACCGATTTCTGCAATAAAAATTACATAAAGTGGACTAAAATCAGTCCCTTTTCAATAGCTCTATTGAATACAATACATAAAAAGAACCGAAACGAGTTCAGGAGTGTGGTGATGAGATGGAGCAGAAAATAAAGCAGGACGAAATATTTATCGGGCGGAACATCAGGCAGATCAGGAAAGAAAAGGGTATACGGCAGACGGATATGGTAGCATTGATGCAGTTAAAGAATGTACCATTGACAAGAGAAGCATTAGTGAAGATAGAAAGGGGAATACAGCACATACAAGCATCACAGCTTAGGGCAATCAGAGATGTATTGGAAACAACGTATGATGAATTGCTGAAATAAAAACGACAGATCGGTGTGATTTGTCATTTTATTAACATATTGTACATATCTATCCATTTGATAACAATTCTTTCATAGCCGCTGTAAATGAATAAGAAGATGAAAGGATTTCCTTTAGCGTACATTCACTACAGTCAGGCATTTGTGAAAGCATACAGATTTTATGCTTTTTCCATAGTATGGCAGCATTTTTTCAGGCAGAATCTCAAAAATGTACTTATCCTGCCAGCCGTCAAATACAATTCCATTTTCTTTCAAAATATAATAAGACTGCATGGTCAGGCTGTAATCCTTCTGGCATATACGGTATAAGTCATTTGCTGTCATGTGTTTAAAGTCATCTAAACAGGATATGTTGTTTCGGAACAGCATGGGATAAATTTTTGAGGGCAATTGGTATTTATCAAAATAGTCTTTGATAGATAATATGGATCGTAACTCTATATTGTATTCCTGACAAATTTGTTCCAATTCTAAGATGGTTTTTTGTCCTAAGTTTCGGAAATGCAGAATATCTTCTTTGGGGTAAGATGCAAGCTGCGAAAGGTACATAACACCATTTCGCACAAGGGCGTTCTGCAATCGCTTAGACATGGGGACATCATAGATTGATATTTCGTTACTGGGCGGCAGTAGATAACCTAAAGCGTTCAATTCGTTAATCAGAGGTTCCATATTAAAATTCTTGGGGAATTTATTTATCAGGGTAATGTAGTTTTGTCCTGCAAGTTCTGAAACCATTGTCAAGCCTATATTCTTTAAGGCAGATTTAGAAGCGGCAGAAATGTTTAGGTCTTGAATCTTCATATCTATATCTTTGCTCCTTTATTCTTTAGAGGTTGAAATGGACACAAACCTAGTATAGCACTTTTTCAGAAAAAATAAAATAAAAATGGACTAAAACAGGTTCTAATCTGAAAATAAATATTACTGACTTCATGATTGTGTCAAATTCTGCATAATATGGTCGTTTTCTGCAATTTAGTTGACTAATGTGCTAAAGAAAAATAAAATAATAAGGGGGATTGTAGATTTTTGCGTATTTTTTTTCCTTACGATGAATGTAAGCAAAAGATTAATAAATTTAGTAACACATGTCGAAATACAAAATGATGGAGTATAAAGAATCAGGGATAGACTGCATCAATTAGCAAGGAAGGAGGAGATAAAGCAGATGTTCAAAATTGCGATATGTGATGATGAAAATCTTTTTACAGAAGAACTAAAAGAACTGATCTCTGGCTACATGATGGAAAAAGATTTTATTTTTGAAATAGATACATATAACTCCGGGGAGGCACTGGTAGAATTAGGTGTTGGGGTAGTGCGCTATACGGTCGTGTTTTTAGACATAAATATGGAGAAAATTGATGGCATTAAGACGGCTGAGATGATTAGAAAAGTAAGCCGGGAAGTATTCATAGTGTTCGTGACTGCATATGTGGATTATTCACTGGAAGGATACCGATTCGATGTTGTACGATATTTGTTAAAGGGTAATGCCAATTTTCAGAGCAATATCAATGAATGCATGGATGCCATTATTGATAAGATGAATTATTCTGTGATAAAAAGGAAATTTGACTTTAAAGAGGGCAGAAAAGAAATAGTGCTGGACAGACTATTGTATATCGAAAGTAATCTGCATAGACTTGAGTTTCATGTTATGGAGGACGATGAAACAGTCTATACCATGTATGAAATATTAAATGTGATGGACGATATGCTTTCGGAAAATGGTTTTATTAGGACACACCAGAGCTATCTTGTAAATGTAAAATGCATTAAGAATGTTGCCCGGTATAAAGTGATATTGACAAACGGGGTTGAATTGTCCATACCAAAGGCAAGATATACGGAAGTCAAGAAAAAGTTTATAGCGTGTCTAGGAGAAGTGTAAATGTTTGAGCTAATGCAGAGTGTATTATTGGTATTTATTGAAATAATGTGTTGCAAGATTTTTTATGAAACCTTTGGAAAAGTAAGATATAAAGGGTGGATTAATGTAATTCAGTTTATATTGCTTCTTAGTAGTACATATATTCTAGTATATGTTTTTTCAAAACATTTTTTAATAAGACAGATTGCGGTTATTTTAAATTTTTCAGTATTTATGCTTTGGCATGTTAAAATCAGTATGAAAAAATCTTTTGTGTTAGCTATTTTATTTGATGCGCTGCTGCTTGCAATGGATTCTCTGGCTTTCTTGATTATGAGTTGGTTATCCTTAGACATGAAAATGTCAGAGCAGCAACATGCAATCGCTTCTGTATTGGCGTATCTGCTTATAAAAGTGATACTGTTTTTCCTCATTCTTGTAATAAGGAAGCGGTTTGCAAAAAAATCAATGGAAAAGATGTTAGATACAGAATGGTTAAGGTTTCTGTTTTTCCGTATTTTTACCATAACTGTGATTTCGGTAATGCTATCTGTTTTTGAATATGTATAGACAGTAGAACAGGCAAATTTGTTTGCTGTAATTGCGTTTGGAATGGTGGGTATGAATATTCTTGTATTCTATCTGATTAACGATATTATGGAAAGGGAACTCGAGATGCATGAAAACAGGGTTTTTCAGATTCAGGCGAAAAACCAGTTGGAAATGTATAGGTCTATCTCTGAAAACTTTGATAATCAGAAAAGAAAGACACACGAATACAAAAACCAGATTTCATGTATAGAATCCTTACTGGATAAAAAGCAGTATTCCAAATTGGAGGAATATGTAAAAAAGATTTATGGTTCTTTGAATAATGAACCGGATGCCATTAACACCAATAATGTAATAGTAAATGCCATACTCAATACAAAGTACCATGAGTCAGATGCAAAGGGAATTGTCTTTGTACTCAGGGTAAATGATCTTTCTGAGTTGAAAATCATAGACGAAGATGTGGTTACAATACTTGCTAACCTTTTGAACAATGCCATAGAAGCATGTGAGACATGCGGGGATAAAAAGGTAATTAAGTTTAAGTTTGTTAAAGAGAATGATATGATAATCATTGCGGTTAAAAACACATTTAATTATGATATTGTTTATGAAAATGGCGAGATAAAGTCTACGAAAATATCAAGCGAAGATGAACATGGCGTAGGGATCAAGAATGTGATAAAAATCATTGAGAAGTATGGTGGATCATATGTCATTGAGGATAAGAATAAAGAATTTTATTTTTCAATTATTATCCCTGCATGAGTGAAAAATTAATATGATTGGAACAAAATTATTTAGTGCCGTTTTCTGCAATAAAATGTCCATTTTCTGCAAAGGGACTTGATTTTTCACATATATAATTCATACTGAATAATTAAGGAGGCATGTTTATGATAGAAAAGATGGCATTAAAGCTCGTCAATCAGATGGAGATGGAGAAGATAATAAGCAAATCAAGCTGTGAATATTACGAATACGCTTTAATAACTATGGTTGAAAATATTGTAACAGTTGGTACTATTTTGCTTTTAGGGTTATTCTTTGAAAAATTTCCACATACCATTTGTTTTTGGGTATTCTTTATTTCTTTAAGGAAACGGACAGGAGGTTTTCATGCGAATAAGTTCTGGCAGTGCTATTTAGGTACAGTCATAACATATATTGCGCTTATACAGGCTATACCTATGCTTTGTGGAACTCCGGCTGTCATGTATGGAATGCTGTTTCTTGCAATGATTTTAATCTATGTAATGGGAACAATAAACCACCCCAATATGGATATGAATAAAAGCGAATTGCAGGAGTCTAAGAAAGCGGCAAGGTTGATTGTTGTAATAGAAATAGTGATAATTGCTGTCTTAGTTTATCTGAAAGCTGATATTCTGTATATTGGTTATATGTCAGGCGCTATCATATTATGTGCATTCTTGATGTGTTTGGCAAAAATTATAAAACAGGAGGTATGTGTAAAATGAAAAAAAACAGAAAAATCAAAAAAACTGTGCTCAAGATAGTTGAGAGGATTGTCCGCAATGAAGCAGAAAGAGATATATGGGGAGATCCGCCTCTTTGTATTGGAATTGGTCATCAGCCAAAAAGACCGAAGCGGAAATAAGATTAATAATCAATTTGGCAAATAATGATGAATTGAAACTTACACTATATAAAAAATTAAATGAAGTTAGAAAGCCTTTCAGAGTGATGTAAAACATCTGAAAGGTTTTTTTGTGCCGTTTTCTGCAAAAACAGTCCACTTTCTGCAAGGGTAATTGACCTTTAACCATAATTTGCTATTATAGAAGCAGAAAAGTCTATAAAATAATCAATTATAATGCAGGACTTGAAACAAAAGACGGTTCATCAAATTTTTAAGGAAGGAGTTGTTGTTTTATGAAGAGAAAGTTTCTCGCAACTATTTTAACATTTGCAATGGCAGTAGGAGTGGTATTTACAGGTTCAGGAACAACCGTAATGGCAGCGGAAAGCGTTACCGAACTTGAGGAAAAAATTGCGGATGGGGATCAGATGGAGTTTGTCCAGATTTCGGACGAAGAGCTTCCTGAAAATTCTATCCCAGAAGAAGTTATGAATGTAGTGAGCAGGCAGTTCAATGGTGTAGCGGAAATTGACATTGCTACATATGCAGACGAAGTAGATACAACAAATACAAATCCAAGCTATGCGATTCCGGTATCAAATGACTCAGTATATCAGGGGGCGATTGAAAGCGAAAATGAAGTACGGTGGTATACATTTACACTTAGCCAGAAAAGCACCGTAACCATTTTCATGCAGATGGCAGAGACAATGGACGCAGATTTGTATATCTGTTCCGATGATTTTACTATTGTTGGAGGAAGTGCAAGTGAAGGTGCAGGGGTATCAGAATTAGCGGGATCAGTGCTTGATTCAGGAACGTATTATGTTGCAATAGAAGGATATGAAGGAACAGGAAATTTTGCATTTATGTATTTCCAAAGCTCTATTGATGCTGATTACGAGATTAATGATTCTGCATCATCGGCAACAAATGCCGCATTTAATTCGAGCATTACAGGGGTTATAGACAGCCCGGTTGATATAGATTACTACAAGCTGACAGCAACAAATACTACAATAATGAGATACTCTATTTCATCTTCTATGGGATATTCATTTCTTTATGCTGGAAAATCCGGTGACAATGCAGCGATATATGCGGTTAATGGCGATGTAAACATGGTTAAGATGCTGCCGGGAACATATTATTTTGCGGTTTTGAGTGAAGATAACCAATATTCGGCTACATCTACATACACAATCAATTTCAATAAAATTGCAGAATTGGCAAATGGTGGCGGTTCGGATATTATCGGCATATGCGAGAAAGCAGGAATTGTTTTTCAGGCAGATAGCGATGGAAGTAATTGTTATGTGAATGGCAATCCGATTGATTACAGTTATTCTTATGTGAATAACTTATCTAATTCCGCAGGTTCGCAAAGTTATAATATTTCAATTCGGAAGAGAAACGATGTATATGCATATCTTGGAGACGGTGAATTTGCGCCGAGTGCAGTATATTATCATAGTTCCACAAGACCTGCTATGAATGTAGGCAGCAGACCTGCACTGGAACTTACATTTTATTCAGATACCGACTTTTACAGCATACATTGCAGATGTACAGGAGCTTACGATATGAACAACTTTTGGGATGAAACAAATGTTGTTCAGGTGTTGATTGATCCCAGTACAGGAAAATTGATAGATATAGTGCAGTTCAACTATTACTATGATTTTGCACCAGTGGGAACGAATTATATTACCATTACAAGACCATATACAATGACATTTTATCAATAAAGCAGGGAGGTATATCTATGAAAGTTTCAGGTAATGACGGAATTAGCACAGCCGTTACAAGCAGTGTAGGTTATGCTAATGCTCCACAAAATGCAGCTTCTAAAGATGTAAAAAAAGAGGAACCGATAAAAATTGATATTTCTAAAGAGGGTAGGGAGCAGTATAGGAAAAGTTTAGCTGCCCGCAATCAGGAAAAAATGGGCTTGGAATCAGTGAAGGCACAGAAAAATATCATAAAGCATTTACGCATGGATTCTGATTTTGAGTCTAAGTTCCATAAAGAAGCTGAAATGATGTCGGCGGCAGCTAAAGAAAAAGGTACAACAATGAGTATTCAGGGCAAGGCAGAGAACTATTTCAGTACATATGCAAAAATGTATGATGAAATCGTTCAGGGATATGAAACCGGAACCAGAGAGATTTATGTTTCTGAGGAAGGTGGATACAGGAAGCTGACAAAAGAGGAGGAGCTTTCAGCACTGGATAAGGCTTTCGGAAAAATTGCAGGCGACTTTGAAAAAAGGGAAACAATAAACCGGAATGCGCTTAACATAATAGAAGAGGGATTTAAAAAGTTTGCGCCTTATAGGAAAGCGAAGGCTGGCAGCACAACGACAGTCGCTGAGAAAGAAACCAAGACTGACAGTATGACAACAACTTCCCAAAAGGAAAACAAAGAAATTACCAGTAACATTATTGAGGGCATCAGTAAAAAGATGATTAACGCTGCTGATCTGTTCAAGGCGGGATATGGCAAGAGTGATTTAGCGACACTTTTGGCAGGGATCAAGGTGTTTGGATAATCAGCTATAAATATTTTGCAGTCACATATGTTAGAGATTTAAGGAGGTATTTGCTCATGAAAAAATTAATTTCTTTTATTACATGTATTGCTATGTGTATGATGCTTGTTATGCCTGTATCAGCGGCAGAGATAGCACCAAAGGATGAAACTGTTACAATGACAGAGGAATCTGTTGTATCGGTATATTCTACGAATTACTTCAGGAAAATTACACCGAAGTTAAATTCTGTTTATGGTAATCCATCAACAGTTGCAACCCTTTCATCTGGATCTGTAACTGGATCTAATCCGAGTATTACATCCGTGGCGGTATATTCACGTGTAAGTACAGGAAGCGATCCATTTTATGTTTTTGTTGAAGATCCTTATGGAAATTGGGATTATGATATAGTGAGTGCAAGCGGCACAAGCACTTTTTCATCTTTTAATGGATATGATCCCTCTGGAAGTTGGAAAGTATGGATTGTGACTATGGGAGATGTTTCAACAGCTACATTAACATTGACTGTGAATTATCGTTATTAATATAAAGGGCAATGTGACTGCAATTTATTTAAAAAAGGAGATTAGTGTATGAATATTAATGGAAATAGTACGAGATGGTTTTCGCAAAGTTCTTTAATGAGCAAATTCTTTTCGCAAAAAAATGTAAACAAAAGTGATATATCAGGTCAAACAACAACCAATGCAAACAGCGGTGTGAAGTATAAACATAGTTATTTGTATTACAATGAAGATGGTGTCCCTTGTTTTTCAAAGGAACAGGCTGAAAGATGTCTTAAAGGAAGAACAGATTGTCGCAATATCGTATCTGTATCAGAGCAGGTAAAAGCAGATTTAGCGGAGGTAGTTAAACAAGATTTTATTAGTACTAACGGATGGGGAATACCAGAAGGAAGTAAAAGACATGATGTGGTTAATAATTATTTGAGTACAATTCCGCCTAAACAGTGTGCCTCTGCATCATGGACATTGATAAAAATGGCAGGAGATTATGCTGAAAGATTGCAAGCATTAGTAAGAGAAAATAATCCGGGATGGAAACCGGGTGATGCATTTGATACAAGTATTTTGGATCAGCTTGATGGTACTCTTGGTGGTGTGGATTTTAAAGCCTAGATATAATATAACAAGTCAAGGAGGGTGATAATATGGCAATTAGTGGTGTAACGGATTACACAAATAGGTATGTAACAAACAGTTACAAAAATCAGGAAAGTGAAAAAGTTTCAGAGGCTGCTAAAGGTAGCGAAAGTAGTAGCACAGCAGATTATTTAAGCAAGCTGCAAAAACAGGTTTCCTACATGACGCTTGAAATGGGGAATGCTTTATCAACAGCAAGAGATAATAAGGTTAATACATTGGCGATAAATCCTAAATTATTGGAGAAAATGCAGAATGATCCGGAAAAAGCAAAGGAATACACTCAGCGTTTGAAAGATATTGAAAGCGCACAGAAATTTGTGGATGGCTATATGAAAGCCAAAGGTTCTACAACGAAATTTAGTCATTGGTATGTAGATGAGAATGGAAATTATTCTCATATTGCGTATTATGAGCATGACAATACTTTTTATAAAAAACTTAGTGAAAAATCACGAGAAAATATTGAAAAACATATTGAAAAGACAAAAGAAAAGGTAGCAGAAAAGAAAAAAGAATTGCAGGAAGAATTGGAAGAAAAGAGAATTGCAAAGGAAGATGAAAAAGCAACTCATAGTAAAGCAGAAAATCTTTTGGATGAAAAAATAGGTGCTTCTAAGGATGGAGTAATTTGTCTTTATAACACAGACGTTCAGACGATTGTTGATGCTGTCAAAAACGATAATGCTAATAAAGCAGATTTAAAGGCAGAAAAAGTAGGTACAAATTTGGATTTACAGATTTAAAAAACTGATTAGTATCGTGTGGAATTAGATAGTTATAGTGTAATGTTTGATATAACAATGGAACTATAAGATATTCTTATAGAAATAACTGACAAGGAGGTGAATTAAATGAAGAAATTGGGCAAAAAAGTTGTAGCGCACGAGAATACTTTGTCTGCATATTGTTCATCCGGTTGTTTTTGTCTTCCGATTAAGTGTACTTGCAGTAGCACAAGCCACGATCCGACAGGTTCAACTTTTCAGGGTGATGTAAAAGCAGATCAGCAGGGTTCACAAATAATGCCATTTGTATTATAGGAATGGTATAGGGTGCGGAAAGGAGTCGGACTGCTAAATATCTATGCAGTCTAACTCCTTTTTAAAATAGGAGGTTTAAATGAAAATAAAAAGACCATTTATTTTTGTGTATAAATTATATGCTAAATTTTATTTGTATGATGTAAATACTAAAATGTTAGTTGGAATTAGTAAAAAATTGTATGAATTTCTAAATAATATGGATCAAGAAGAATATGTAATAATTCCAGATGTTTTAGAGAATGAAGTGAATAGGCTTTTGAAATACGATATTTTTAACGAACCAAATTTTGATTATGAAATAGAATATCCGCAATGTGAGTATATAGAAGATATACTTAAAAATTGTATGAGAACTATTACCTTACAAGTTACACAAAATTGCAATCTGCGCTGTAAGTATTGTGTATATTCTGGAAGTTATGAAAATAGAATACACACCAATAAAAGAATGAGTTTTGAAACGGCACAAAAGGCAATAGATTTTTTGCATGAACACAGTAGTTTATCTGCTGCTGTTAGCATTGGGTTTTATGGTGGTGAACCACTTCTTGAAATTGATCTTATTAAAAAATGTGTGGACTATGCGAAAAAAATATTTGATGGTAAGGATTTAAGTTTTACCATGACAACAAATGCTACATTGTTAACAGAAACAATTATGGATTTTCTTGTAGAAAATAATTTTTATGTGACGATAAGTTTTGATGGTCCTCAGAAAATACAAGATAAAAATAGGGTTCTGGCGGATGGAAAGCAGGGTTCTTTTAATATTGTCATGAAAAACGTTGAGCAATTTTTAGGAAAATACCCAGAATTTTCTGAACATATCAACTTTAATGCTGTTTTAGATCCAACAAATGATTTTGAATGTTCAAATGAGTTTTTTATGAATTATGATACTGTACAAAAGAATAAAGCTAGAGGTGTATTGATTAGCACAGATGGATTAAAAAAGGAATTAGAACGAGATGAGGCTTTTACCATTGCATATGAATATGAGATGTTTAAAAATTTTTTATGGAGTTGTGGGAAAATAAAAGAAGTGGGCAGTAAGCTGACGGTTTCATATTTAGAGCAATTAGAACAACTGGTGGTTGATAGAGCAATAGGTTTGGAAAAGAATAAAAAGTATGCACATCCAGGTGGACCTTGTTTAATAGGAGTACATAAGTTTTTTGTAAGTGCAGAGGGAAATTTCTATCCCTGTGAGCGGGTTGATGAGAGTATAGAGTGTACCCGAATAGGGAATTTAGAAGAAGGATTTGATTTTGAAAGAATTAAAATGTTATTGAATATTGGCAAATTAACAGAAAACGAATGTAAGCAATGTTGGGCATTTCAATTTTGTACACAGTGCTTCCGTTCAGCCGTTGATGGGGAATGTTTATCAAAAAGTAAGAGATTAAGCAAATGTAAAGCTACTCGATATAATGCGGAGCAATCATTAAAGAATTATATTGTATTAAAAGAATACGGTTCTACTTTCGGAAGAAGATTAAGGGAGCTTCCTGTATAATTCAAATATAAGGAATTCCAAGAAGGGTGGTTGATA
>ERZ778514.2026-NODE-2026-length-13637-cov-6.427625_pt1 | contig 13637 bp, 12 predicted proteins | sample MGYA00510344_ERZ778514 | MGnify/ENA primary metagenome ERZ778514 (study PRJEB29527, sample SAMN07138968) | mouse gut metagenome | material: feces | host: mouse | place: China:Nanjing | collected 2016-01-25 ... | reverse complement strand
TCTCTTAGTTTTTCATATATATTTACTACCTCTATAGAAATATTTTTTTTCAGATATTCATAACAATTTGGGCATAAAGTAATGACTTCCGTCACATTCGCCGTTAAAAGCCGCTCTTCAATCCCCTGAACGATCTTTCCTTCCTTTTCTTTCATTCCGATATCTGCAATGGGCTTTCCGCAGCACTCATAGATAATTCCTATTCCCGCCGCTTCCTGCAAAAGCTCCGCCAACTTTTTTGTTGTCTTTGGATAAACTGATGGAAAATTGCAGCCCGGAAACAGTATACTCTTCTCCGTAATATGCTTATAATTTCTGTATTGATAGTCTTCCTTCTCAGAAATCGTCCTTTTATACTTTTTATTTACAAACACACCGTCATCCTGCTGAACCTGAACACGGCGCATGTCCATTACTACCTGCCGTCCGTCAATCCCCACCGGACAGACCTCGCTGCAGCGTCCGCATAAAAAACAATGATATGCCAGTTCATTTAATCTGTCCGTATCACCGATATCAATTCCATATTTAGCTAGAAACACACAATTTTTCTGACAGATATGGCAATGCACACATTTTGACACATCTGCAGTTCTGAACCTACACTTCGTCATCTTTTCCTTGTTCCTCTTTTATATAACGTTTATTTAAAAATGCACCTCCACCTATAACAATTACCGCAATAGCAAGCGCTACCCCAATATACAGGATCCGATTCTCTTTACCAGCAAAACCTGCGGTACCTACTGTATACATAGCAGTTCCAGGAAGCATAAAGATAAAAGAATAGACCGAATACGTACTAAATCGAATATCTGTTATCCCATAGGCAAAATTCTGCAGATTATAAGGAAACACCGGAACCAGCCTTGTAATCATAAGGACAACTATCTCATTCGTCCCTGTCTCGTCAAAAAGCCACTTTTTTAAATATTTATTCTTCATTACCATCGGTTTTATACTGTCCTTCAAGAAAAAACGCCCCACAATAAATGCAAGCATAGCCCCAATTACCGTCGCCACAGAGCAGCAGATCGTCCCAAGCACAGGACCGAACAACAAACCCGCTGCAATAGCAAATGTCACTCCCGGAAGAGCCAGTACCACACATCCGACAATCGTAATGCAGACATAGATCAGCATTGCTAAAACAAGGTTCTTCTCTAACATATTTTCAAGAATTTTTAGATTATCCAGATTCCCAACATATGACGACCAGCCAAATATATGATTCAAAACCAGTATCAAGACAGCAAATCCTAAAAATATCCGTATTTTTTTATTTTTCATTATTTATATCCAATCTTCATACTATTATTTTATTATATCATCTCTATATTTAACCGTATAATTAAAAATATATATGTATTTTTATATTTATAGTTTTTCTCTATATATCCATTAACTTTCCATCCAAAGCCGCAGAAACTAATCTATCATGTCCGTCATATACAAGCTTCAACGAAAAAAAACTTTCTCTCTCCCGCAGCAGACGCAGGAATATCTTATCTCCCTCCCAGATATTAAGGCTCTCAATCTTATCAATGTCCACCCATTCAAGCTCTCCTTCATCACACACAGCCTGTTCTCCCACGAAACCAGCTGCTGTGAATAAAGACATATATTCTGTCACACCATTTCCCGATACAAAAGTTACGATTCCCCGATACTGATAAGAAGTGAGGATATATCCTGTCTCCTCCCTTACTTCTCGCAAAAGGCATTCCTCCGGACTCTCATTCGCCTCAAAGTGGCCTCCCACTCCGATCCATTTATCCTTATTCACATCCTTCTCCTTCACCGTCCGGTGAAGCATAAGATATTTTCCGTCTCTTTCTATATAGCACAGTGTACTCAATCCCTGCATAACAATCCTTTCCTTTTACCGTTTGCCCCGTTTCCAGCAATTTTCTCTATTCTGATTCCAGCTAAAATATATGAATCACGCTGGACGATTCATCTATAATCCGATATAATAACCATCATATGGAAATTACAGGAGAATTTCAATGAACCGGACAATTATTTATCACATAACAAAAGAAGAGGAAGGACTTAGAATTGAACAGTTTTTAAAAAGACGCGGCTACTCCTCCCAAAATATTGCCCTGATCAAACGCATGCCAAAAAGTATTCTGGTAAACGGAAACCACTATTATATGCGCGACACCGTATCTGCCGGAGATTGTCTGTGTGTACAGATTCAAGAGACAGCATGCTCTGAAAAGATACCTCCTTCTGAGATTCCTCTTAACATTGTATACGAAGATGAAGATATTATCGTCATCAATAAACCTGCCGGCCTGCCCATACACCCTTCCATGAACAACTATACCTGTTCCCTTGCGAACGGTCTTGCATGGTACTACCGCAAGCAGGGAAAACCTTTTATCTTCCGCTGCTGCAACCGCTTAGACCGGGATACCTCCGGCCTTACAGTTGTCGCCAAACATCTCGTCAGCAGCAGCGTCCTATCTGCTATGACCTGCCGCCATCAGATACTACGGGAATATCTGGCGATTTCAAGAGGAAAGGTATCGCCGGAATCGGGGACGATCAATGCCCCTCTCGCAAGAAAGCCCGGCACGATCATCGAGCGGACGATTGACTTCGAACATGGCGAACATGCAGTTACACACTATAATCTTTTAAAATATGAGAATGGCCACAGTCTGGTATCTCTGTGCCTTGAGACTGGACGCACCCATCAGATACGTATTCACATGAAGCATCTCGGTTATCCGCTGATCGGTGATTACCTCTACAATCCTGACATGAAATATATAGGCAGACAGGCGCTCCATTCGCACAGACTTTCTTTCCCTCATCCCATTACGAGAAAACACATGGAATTTTGTGCACCGCTCCCTGATGATATGAACTCTGTCTTATAGTTAAACAGATCAAATGGTAGCTTATCTGATATCACTTCACTACCGTCAGCACAGCAACGGAACGCGGTCCCATCTTGAACTGGTTCCCTTCCGGTGACAGCTTTTGTCCCGCTCCCGGTATATTATCCGGCAGATACCACCCTGATGTATCCGCCTCAAACTTCCACTTTAACTGCAGCGGCAGCTCTGGCAGGAAACAGGCCTGCTCTTCCCAGAACGTATTGATTGCAAGACAGACGATATCATCTCCCGAATCATCCTGATTCCGTCCCGCATAGATTACGCACAAAACTTTCGTCCTGTCATCCGGACCGGAAACCTGCATCTCCGGTAGTCCTAAAGAACATCCTCCGGAATATTTGCGCACTACGTCGTGTTCTTTACGCAGCTTGATCATATGCTTCATATAATCAAAATGCGCTCTGTTCCTCTCAAGAAAATCCCAATTGAGCCATGACACTTCATTATCCTGACAGTATGCATTATTATTGCCGTATTGGGTATTCAAGAATTCATCACCCGCAAGGAACATCGGTATTCCGCGGCTCATAAGAAGAACCGTCACCGCATTTTTGGCCAGTCTCCGGCGAAGGGCAAGAATCTCTGCATCATCTGTCTCTCCCTCAAAGCCACAATTCCAGCTCCGGTTATCATCACTTCCGTCTACATTGTACCAGCCGTTGGCCTCATTGTGTTTTCTGCTGTAAGAATACATATCCCACAATGTGAAACCATCATGGCAATTCAGGAAATTGACAGATGCGTTATTTCCCCTAATACTCGGATCGTATAAATCCCGGGATCCTGTGATTCTCTGGGCAGCAACAGAAGCCATACCAAAATCGCCCTTCAGGTAGTCACGCATATCGTCCCTGTACTTCCCGTTCCATTCTGTCCAGCGGCTCCATGCCGGAAAACTTCCCACCTGATAAAGTCCGCCTGCATCCCATGCCTCAGCGATCAATTTTACATTTCCAAGGAGCGGATCAAAGGCAAGACTCTGTAAAAGCGGCGGATTATTCATAGGTGTGCCATCCTGATTGCGTCCGAGAATACTTGCAAGATCAAACCGGAACCCATCCACATGGTAAAATGTAGTCCAATAACGCAGGCATTCCAATATCATCTGCCGCACTACAGGATGGTTACAGTTCAATGTATTGCCGCATCCGCTGAAATTATAATAATATCCGTCCGGCGTCAGCATATAGTACACATTATTATCGAATCCCTTGAAAGAAAAACTTGGTCCCCTGTCGTCCCCCTCTGCTGTGTGATTAAATACCACATCAAGGAAACACTCAATTCCATTCTCATGCAGTGTCTTGATAAGATTTTTCAATTCGTTTCCTTCTCTATTATATTCCACACTTCCAGCATAACTGGTATTAGGAGCGAAAAAGCTTACCGTATTGTAACCCCAATAATCTAAAAGCTGCTTTCCATCCACCTCCCGGCAGTCCTTCATCTCATCAAATTCAAATACCGGCATTAATTCAACTGCATTGACGCCTAACTCTTTTAAATACGGTATCTTTTCCATAATACCGGAAAATGTTCCCGGGCAGGAAACACCGGAAGACTCATGCTTTGTATATCCTCGTACATGCATCTCATAGATCACCAGATCCTCCATCGGAATCAGTGGATTAGTCTCCACTCCCCAGTCAAAATTATCCTGAACAACTCTGGCCTTGTAAAAACTGCCGCTTTTATTCTTTGTTCCCCACACACTTTGTCCGGTAACTGCCTTCGCATAAATATCCAGCAAAATATTATTTTTGTCAAACAAAAGTCCCTTAGAGGGTTCATACGGACCGTCCAGCCGATACGCATATTCAAAATCTGTAATATGAAGCCCGAATACGATCATAGAATAAACATTCCCTACCCGGTAGTGGTCTGGAAATTTAAGTATCGCATACGGCTCATCCTCCATCCGCCGAAACAAGAGCAACTCGCAGGAAGTAGCTCCCAGCGAATGTATCGTAAAATTCACTCCTACCGGAATCGCAACAGCTCCATTTAGTTCATACAATCCCGGTCTAACCTCAAATCCTGCTATTTCATCCATAGGAACCATATGGACTGCATTCATGTTAAAATTTTGTTTCTGCATAATATCGCCTTCCTTCTGTTGTTCTATTTCTGTCTAATCTAATACCATACTCAGAGTTTCAAATAATTTTTCAATATCAATCGGTTTTGCTATATGACCGTTCATGCCACTCTTTAAGGCATCCCGCCTGTCTTCTTCAAAAGCATTGGCTGTCATAGCAAAAATCGGAATAGCCGACAGCTTCTTATCATCCAGCCCACGGATAAACCTTGTCGCACTGTAGCCGTCCATCACCGGCATCTGTACATCCATAAGCACAAGCTGATAATAATTCGGACCCGCTGCCTTCAACATATCAACGGCAATCTGCCCGTTCCCCGCAATTTCCACAGAAAATCCCGCATCTTCCAAAATTGCAGCAGCAATTTCCTGATTCAGTTCATTATCCTCCGCAAGAAGAATCCGTCCCGCACGGAAATCTTTCTTTTCTCTAAAATCCTTTTCTTTCGGCTCTGCTCCTTCGTCATTCACCCGGAACGTAAAGGATACGATAAATTCCGTACCTACTCCTTGCTCGCTTCTCACTTCAATCGCTCCGTTCATCATGTCCACAATATTCTTCGTGATTGCCATTCCAAGTCCTGTTCCTTGAATCCCGCTGATCGTAGTATTCTTTTCCCTCTCGAACGGCTCAAAGATATGGGCGACAAATTCTTCACTCATACCGACCCCCGTATCCTTGATGTGGAATTCATAACTGACATGGCCCGCAGGCGCTCCGGTTTCTTCGATGATCCTCATGCTGATACTGCCGCCTGCATCCGTATATTTAACCGAATTACTCAAAATGTTAAGAAGAACCTGATTAAGCCGCAGTTTATCACAGATAATTTCTTCATGAACAATATCTGACGTTTCAATATACAGTTCCAGCTGCTTTGCATGAACATCCGCCTGAACGATATTGCGGAGTCCCTGCAGCATATCCGGCAGGCAGCACGGTTTTTCCTCCAAGTGCATCTTCCCGCTCTCGATCCGGCTCATATCAAGAACATTGTTGATCAGATTCAAAAGATGCTCTCCCGAAGTCATGATCTTTCCTAAATATTCCTTCACTTGCTCTGTGTTGCCGATGTGCGAAATGGCAAGCGTTGTAAATCCGACGATGGCATTCATCGGCGTACGAATATCGTGCGACATATTCGAAAGAAATACACTTTTTGCCTTATTTGCCTCGTTTGCCTGCAAAAGCGCATCCTCTAACAGCTCCTTCTTCTTCATCTCATTGCGGATTTCTTCATCCACGCTGCGGAATCCCAAAACAATACCATGCCCTTCTTTCCATTGTCCTGCTCGCACTGCACGCATTTGAAAGTACGTTATCTCACCGTTCTTCACAACCTGGTAATTAACATAATACTGTCTCTTCTCTGTTAATTCAGCCCGAAGCTTCTCTCTAGAAGACGCTCTGCGCATCATCTCCCGATCTTCCTCATGGACATACTTTTGTATGTAAAGCCCCATATTCTCTTCCAGCGATATCTCCCCGCCGAAAACAGAATCAAATATATGATAATTCTCATCCGATAACCGAAGAGACATCCCGGCTCCCGTATCCAGTTCAAAAAAACAGACAAGATTATACTCAATACTCAATGCATGGATCAATTCCATATGATGCCGTTCGTTCTTCTTCTGCTCCAGCTTCTGCACTGTACAATCCAGAAGGAACCGCTGATAGACGAGCTCTCCGTTCTGCCTGATAAGTTTCACATTGCCCATGATATGCAGAACTTCCCCGTTTTTATGACGCACGCGGTACTCCACGCTGATATTGTCTCCCTCGTTCTTAAGCTCCTTGATTTTCTTTCTCAAGACCGGCTTGTCTTCATCCACAACAGACTCCGCCACCATATCAAATCCGTCTGCCAGAAGCTCTTCCTGCGACTCATACCCCAGTACCTTAAGCGCAGCACGGTTGATACTGATGATACGGCTTCCGTCCATCGTATGACACATAACACCGCAGTCCATCGTCGTGAAAATCGTTTCCAGCGTGTAATTCTTATCAATGATCTCCTGCTCATAAGCCCGCTCCTGCGTCACGTCAATCGCAACACCAACCGTTCCCATCACATCCCCGTTCAGATCATAAAGCGGAGACTTGTATGTAGTGAGCAGCTTCGTTCCATCCCCACTCTTAACGATTTCCTCAGATATGCACGTTTCCTTCCGCTGCATAACCTCATGCTCAGATTCTATGCAGGCAGGATCATCTTGCTCCACATTCCATATGTATGCATGGCTGCGTCCTTCCACCTGGTTTTTCGTCTTGTTAACTGTCCTGCAGAAGCTATCATTCACCTTCTCATGGATCCCGTTCTTATCCTTGTACCAAATGAGATTCGGAACGTGATTGATGGTCGCCTCAAGATACTGGCTGGTCTGCCAGAAATCCTTATTCATCTTCTGATTTTCCTGCCACCGTATAAATCGAAACCGCATCTCCTCATCCGACATCGGAAGTGTCCATATATCCTTGATTTCTGTCAATTTCTCTGAAAAGCTGCTTATCTGTTCCCTATCCGCAAGAAGAATCAGTTCCGCTTCCTTTCTTTTTCCCGAAAGGAGTGTACACACTGCTTTCTTAACGTCTGTCCCTTGCAAATTGGCCAGAATCACATCTGCCATAGCCGCAGACTCCTCTGACGGCTTGCTTTCTTCCATAAATTCATGAGTAAAATGATCAAGCGGAGGCAATTCCTTTATAATTTCAAATAATTTATAACGATGTCCTGTCAAATAAAACCGAATATGGCAATGATACATCTCATCTTTCCTCCCTGCATTTTGCTATACTTTTATTTTAACAAGCGAAGGAACCTGTGTCAATCTTTTGAAACGTCATACTTACAAGAAGATTCCATGCAAAAACTTAAAAGGATGGCCTCTGCCATCCCCTATCTCACACTCCATTCTTCTATTCTCCCACACGCTATCTTCTCCCCGGAATCACCGGAGGGCTGGGTACGAAAATCGTCTGGTTCTGAATGGATGATCACTGTTTTTCCAATTACATCTTCCGGATAAAACCGATCCGTATAAACCATCATCCATGCCCTGCCATGACTCCCAAGCAGCGGCGGCAGATCCCCTGCATGTTCCGGGTGGGGTTTTCCCCCCGGATTATAATGCTGGCCCGCATCGGCGAACAGATCATCTGCATTTCCCGTACAAGAACTTCCTTCATGAATGTGGAATCCCCAAAAACGATTCCCAAGTTCTTCTGGAATTCCCTGTATCTTAGCAGTGACGATTGTTCCTCCGTATGTATCGTAAAAGTCCACCCTGCCGCTGATCGTATTATATTTTTCGCTGCCCGTTATCTTTGCGGTAGCTGCCGGTTTCTCATTGCCACACGTAAACATCTTGATCACACTCCTTCAGGTTCAGTTTATGAAACATCTGAAGAAACGTGAGAATCTCAGTGGTAAAGATTTCAGAACTAAAAGCCGCTTCCTGATACAATATCCACCACAACCTCCTGCCGGAACACTTCCGCGTCATTCTCCACATCATATGCCGCCAGATAGCTGCGCCTGTTCCCGCCATATCTTATATTTTTATTTAGACACTTCAAAGCCCTGCACTTCCCCCTCTAGATTTACACAACATCCCAAACATTTCCAAAATCCTCTACTTACACCCCTCATAATACGGACACTTCTTCCTGATACACTCCCGGTTCTCCCCCGAGAACCCACACCGTATCTCTTCCGGCGCTTCCATTTGGACTCCAAGATTCTCCGCCGTGAATTTCACCGCAGCAACAGCCGCCGTAAAAGAATTCCGCTTGCAGCACCTCGGCCCGCCAAGCTCCCCGATGGCTTTTAACGCCTCGGCAGTCATCCGGTTCGAAAGTCCCCAGGATTTCCCCGTAAGAGGCGTTGCCTTCGTGACAATGCTCATAAACATCCCCGCACTCACCGCGGCACCACAGCATCCCCACAGCCCGCAGGAGCCGCCCGGGTATTCGCTCCCCCGCGACTTTATCTCCTCCAACGCAGTTCCAAACACTTCCCGCTCCGAATACATGGCATTCTTATCTCCTGCCGATGCCCTATCTTCTGTCGTCTTATCTCTTGCTCCCTTGTCCGCCGCAAATCCTCCGCTGTTATAGTACGCCGTAATAAGCGCCGCCCCCACCATCACATGATGCTCCGGCCCATGCATATAGATGTAAGGATCCTCCATCAATCTCTGCATAATCTCCACAGGATTTTTCGAGGTACTGTTTTTACACCCCTCAAGAAGCGCTTCAATCCCCTTGGCCCCGTGGCACTCATCACACACGTAATGCCCGTCCTCGCACCCGGCATGGCACTCAAACTGCCGATGGCACATGGCGCACTCCATCCGCCTCGACTTCTCATAATATACAATAGGCTTGCCGCACATCAGGCAAGCCCCCTCTCCTCTCTTCTTCATACCAGCTCTCCTATCGGATAAAATGCGTTGACACCCGCTCTTCCTTCTCGGGCAGCCCATACTTTTCCTTTCCAAGAGCGATACTCTTCATGAGAAATGCCATATTCCTTGCCAGCACACGCATGGTCTGCAGGCCTTCTCCGTCTTCCTTCGCCTCTCCCGGCATCCTGCCGTGGATGCTGTTCCAATACTGACTTGACGCCACCGGCATACCGGAAATCGTAAAATACTTGTTCAGCTCGTCAAAAGTAGCCGACAGCCCGCCTCTCCTTGCCGCCACAACACTTGCTCCCACCTTCATGGTCTTGTCAAAGCCCGTGCTGTAAAACAGACGGTCAAGAAATGCGATCAGTGTCGCATTTGCCGACGCATAATACACCGGACTTGCGATCACAAGCCCGTCACACTCCGCAAACTTAGGCGCAGCCTCATTCACGGCATCGTCAAACACGCATTTTCCATTCTTCGCACAAGAACCGCAGGCGATACATCCCCTGACAGCCTTATTTCCAACCTGAAGAATCTCCGTCTCGATACCTTCCTCTTTAAAAATCTTCTCCATCTCCCGCAGGGCAACATATGTATTCCCCTCCGCGCGGGGACTTCCGTTAATCATTAAAACTTTCATTCCAAACACCTCCTATGCAGGTAATTCTACCACACCATGACCGCTTTCTCAATAGATGCTTCTTAGATTGCCACTATACCGACACTGAAGCGTTCATCAATCCCCCAAATACAAAGAAAAACCGGCACCTCTTACTTCCGTGCCGATTTCTCCTTCGCCAAAAGCGCCGCCCCAAGCGCCCCCGCATATCTCCCGTCTGCCGTCGGTTCCACCGTCTTTCCCACCTTTGCAGACAATATCTTCGTAAAATACTCACTGTGGCTTAGTCCTCCCGTCAGAATCACCTTCTCCGACAGGTTCTTCCTCTGGCTTAGCTGCGCCACCTTCGCCGCCACCGAATCTACCACGCCCGCCGCAATATCCTCCCGGTTTTTCCCTTCCCCGATATAGTTGATGACCTCGGACTCTGCAAATACGGTACACAGTGAGCTGATCGGCAGTACCGTTCCCGCCGCCGCCATGTTAAAAAGTTCCTGAAGGGTTACTCCCAGGCGGTTCGCCATAATCTCCAGAAACTTTCCGGTTCCCGCCGAACACTTATCATTCATAAGGAAATCCTGCACCATGCCTTCGGAGACTAAGATTACCTTCGTATCCTGACCGCCCACGTCGATGATCGAGCACTCATCCCCAGCCATCTCCCTGCCTCCTCTGGCGTGGCAGGTAATCTCCGTGATGACATAATCCGCAAAATCAACGGCAATCCTGCCGTACCCAGTGGCCGCCACCTTCGTTTCATCCTTTCCTACATCCACTCCGTCCGTAAGGAGCCTTTCCCGAATAAGCGTTGTCGTCTCCTTGCTGCTCCATCCCGTCGGCAGGACAAACTTCATCTCATTTTCCCCGATTACCGCCACTTTTGATGCCGTGGAGCCAATATCAATCCCTACATAATTCATCTTCCCACATACCTCTCGCCTTTTCCTGTAATATTCGGACATTTTCCGCATGATTTTCAATAATATCCTGCTCTTCTTTATTCCTGACATTTCCATCCTGGTCTGTTTCTATTTGGTAAGAATTTCCCCCGTCATAAAGAATCAGCCCATATTCATATGTTCCGTCAGTCTTCGGCCAGATGATCGCCCATCAACAATACCTATCCCTGTGCGGGTTCAGATCCTTCGCCACCGCAGCAATCTTCAAAATCTCAATCCCATGCTCCGACACGCAATCCCGAACCGCGCCTATATCCTCTTCTCTGATCATAAGAGAGATACCGCAGCATTTACTCGCACTTCTGGGGGTTGGGGCAATGACTGCCCAAACCCCCAGCTTTTTCAGTTCGTGATAAAGACGCATCCCGTTATCGTGATTCGGAAACAACACATAATGCTGTATCTTCTCCATAATAGCCTTCCTTAATTATTCAACATCTCCACAAATGCGCTGACTCTTGTACGGAGCTGCTGTGCATCACTGTCTGTATAATCTGTCTCGATGCCAAGCACCGGAATCCCCGCCTCTTTCATAGCGCGCTCTACAAAATATCCTTCTGTGTCATAAAGATTACAGAACTTGAGATTCACATCAATGATACCGTCAACCTTATATTCCTTTGCCAGACGTAAGATATCATCAATTCTTGCATGATTCGGAGTAAAACATGCACAGTTGATATTCATATAACGCTCTGCGATTGCCATAATCTGATCTTCAACAGTATTCTTGCTCTCGTCCACATAATTTTCAAAATAACGCGTCCCCGTACACATCTCTTCACAGACAACAACTGCGCCACTCGTCTCTACTATATTATGCAGCTTCCAGTTTGGAATTGCAAGCGGTGTTCCTGTCAGCATAATACGCTTCGTTCCAGCCGGAACTACACTTATGCCGTCTTTGACTCTCTGCTCCAATTCGTCACAGAGCTTATTGGTCATCTGGGTAAATCTTGCAGGATCATCATAAAATGCAATCTGCGAGATAACCAGCGCATCCGTACCGCTGATCGGCAGCGTCTCATTCTTCCGGCAGTCGTAAAGTCTGGACAGGGCTTTTCTCTTAGCATTAATAAGCTTAATACTTTCGGAAAGCTTCTCTGCCGTCACAGTATTTCCGGTAAATTCTTCTACCTTCTCCTTAAGCGTCTCGATTTCTTCTGCCCATGCATTTACATCCTTCGCGCGCTTCATCTGCGGAAGATCCATTACGTGAACCGGAACATCCTCTGAAAGGATCTCCCATGCTTTCTTCTTGCCATCACAGGTTGTCTCTCCGATGTACATATCTGCGATCCGGAAGAACGGGCAAGTACGGTCAAGCCTTGCTCCCACAGAAGCCTTAATCAATGGACATGTATTCGTCGGCAGAACTTTCTCGCCGCCCGGAACCCAGAATTGAGAACCTCCACAAAGTCCCGTCGCAATCGCATCAGCCGCGAAGATAACCTCATCCGGAACATAGACGCAGAATGTTCCGAATACCTTCCCACCCTTCTTCTGATGCTCAATCAGCTCTGCCGGCCGGATACCGTGAATATCCGCTACGACCATGTTGTAATAATCCATTCCATCGGGTCTGTTCTCCTGTGACAGAAAAACATCTCCAAATGCCTGTGGAAGCACCTCACACAACTGATCGTGAAGCTCCAGATTCATCCCCAACTCTTCCCACATTTTGTGATTGTCAGCCATACCAATTTTTCCTCCTTAAGTAAAACATTTTTTGTGTAAAACATCTATACTCAGTGTAACATCTTTACGGCTTACAATCTATGGATTCCTTACATTTGCTAATTGATAATTATTATACAACAATCTGTTTATAGATATTATCTATGTATTTTTTACTATCTTCTCAATACCTTCCACACAGCAGTCAATCTCTTCCGTTGTATTTCCCATACCAAAAGCAAATCTCACCGTTCCCTGCGGAAATGTATGAAGCGACTGATGGGCAACCGGCGCACAGTGAAGTCCTACTCTTGTCATGATCCCATACTCCTGCTCCAGTTCAAATGCCGCCACCGCGTTATCCACAGTCTGAAAATCCAGCGACACTACCGCCACACGGTCTTCGATATCTTTTCTCCCTACAATACGTACTTCCGGGATCTCTTTTACTTTTTCAAGAAAATATTTCGTAAGCCCCATCTTCTTTTCATGGATAACGTCCATTCCTGTCTTTTCCAGAAAATCAAGAGCAGCATTAAGGCCAATGATCCCTGGAAGATTCATCGTTCCGCTCTCATACTTGTCCGGAAGGCTCTCCGGCTGCAAAAGCGAATCCGACTGGCTTCCCGTTCCTCCTGCAATATAAGCCTCCATCTGCTTATCAAGCCTCTCGGAAATAAGAAATCCTCCGATTCCCTGAGGTCCTAAAAGTCCCTTATGCCCTGTAAATGCAAGAAAGTCAATGCCGCACTCTTTCATATCCACTTCAATAGTCCCGGCGCTCTGGGCAGTATCCACTGCAAAAAACAGCCCCCTCTCCCGACAGATTTTTCCAATCTCCTGAATCGGTACAACTGTTCCGCACACGTTGGAAGCGTGGGTTACAATGACCGCCTTCGTATCCTGCTTTATCAGTTCATCAAGTCTTGCCGCCTCGAGATTTCCCTCTTCGT
>ERZ778514.2020-NODE-2020-length-13667-cov-3.669336_pt1 | contig 13667 bp, 8 predicted proteins | sample MGYA00510344_ERZ778514 | MGnify/ENA primary metagenome ERZ778514 (study PRJEB29527, sample SAMN07138968) | mouse gut metagenome | material: feces | host: mouse | place: China:Nanjing | collected 2016-01-25 ... | reverse complement strand
CTACCGGCAATGCGTTCGGCCGCGCTTTCCGCGATGTGGAACTGGAGAAGCTGGTACTGGAAGAAGCTCATAAGATTGGCCTCGGTGCCCAGTTCGGCGGCAAGTATCTGGCTCACGACATCCGCATCATCCGCCTGCCGCGTCACGGTGCGTCCTGCCCCGTGGGTCTGGGCGTTTCCTGCTCTGCCGACCGCAACATCAAGTGTAAAATCAATAAAGAAGGTATCTGGATTGAAAAGCTCGACAGCAATCCGGGCGAACTGATTCCCGAAGAACTCCGTAAGGCCGGTGAAGGCGACGTGGTGAAGATTGACCTGAACCAGCCGATGGCCGACATCCTGAAGGAGCTGACCAAGTATCCGGTTTCCACCCGTTTGTCTCTGAATGGAACCATTATCGTAGGCCGTGACATCGCACACGCCAAGCTGAAAGAACGTCTGGACCGTGGCGAAGACCTGCCACAGTACATCAAAGACCATCCCATCTACTATGCCGGTCCTGCCAAGACTCCTCAAGGCATGGCTTGCGGCTCCATGGGTCCGACTACTGCCGGACGTATGGACCCGTATGTAGACCTCTTCCAAAGCCACGGCGGCAGCATGATTATGCTTGCCAAAGGTAACCGCAGCCAGCAAGTGACAGATGCCTGCCAAAAGTATGGCGGTTTCTACCTGGGCTCTATCGGTGGTCCTGCCGCTATCTTGGCACAGAACAACATCAAGAGCATCGAGTGTGTGGAATATCCCGAGCTCGGTATGGAAGCTATCTGGAAGATTGAGGTGGAGAACTTCCCTGCATTTATCCTGGTGGACGATAAGGGCAACGACTTCTTCAAGCAACTGAAGCCCTGGAATTGCAGCAAGTAAAAACAGAAGCCTTTTAGAAAGACATAATATAAGGAAAGCCGTAACGGAGAAAATCTTGTTACGGCTTTTTTGTTTTGTAGAGGGAAACAAAGTGTTTCGCGGCATAGAACACTCTGTTTCATCAAGCAAAACAAACTGAAACTCGTTCGGTATGCTGTATTACTTTGCCGGTTTCAACGGTTATCTATTGTTGGGGCATTATCTGAGGAACCATGACTGGACAGATCGGCAACTCCGTGGCATCGGCATTCCCATGTTTGCCATTGGCTATGCTGTAACATTCATTGGTTTCCGCCATATGATATCCTTGCCGGATTTTACGGAGGAGATTCAGGGCTTATTATTTCCTCCAGATTCTCCACATATAGTAAGCGCAGTGCGTGAATGCGAAAACAAACGAGATAATCAGCAGCACTTTGCTTTCTCCCCATCCCACAGTCTGTTGGTGCCACAGCCCGGTGATGACACAAAGAACGGCAAGGATAAGTCCAATCATGTTCAAGGCCACCTGCCCGTGGCGGGTGGCGCCTCCATGCTCCAGCTTACTGTGCTTCATGCCGTAGCCCACGTAGATGTCCAGACCGATGAGCATCCACAGCACCAGGCGTATCCATGTATCGGCAGGAAGGAACAACATCATGCAAAGGCAAGTAAGAATACCCAGTATGGGGATAAGTGGAACAAGTGGGGTTTTAAAGGAACGGGGCACGTCAGGCATGGTTCTGCGTACTACCAGTACAGCGGCACAGACTAGCGTGAAGGCCATCAGCGTGCCGATGCTTGTCATCTCTCCGGCCAGCCGTGCGGGTACAAAAGCTGCCAGCAGGCCCACAAGTACCATGAAGAGCAGGTTGCTGCGTGCCGGAGTACGGAACTTTTCGTTGATATGCGAGAAGAAAGGAGGCAGCAGCCCGTCGTGGCTCATGCTTAGGAATACGCGGCTCTGTCCCAGCAGTGTCACCATGATGACGGAGCAATATCCGAACAGAATGGACAGCACGATGGCACGGTTCAGCCAGGGATAGTCCGGCTGGATGATACCTGCAGCATCAGCCTGCCCCATGTGCTCTATGGCTATGGCAACGGGAGCAATGCCTTGCTGTCCGCTGAAGGCGGTGTAGTGTGCCACTCCCGTCATGACGTGGGCAAAAACCATATAGAGCACGGTGCATACCAGCAGGGAGACCAGAATGCCGATAGGCATGTTCCGCTTCGGGTTCTTCGTCTCTTGGGCAGCTGTGCTCACGGCGTCGAACCCGAGGAAGGCGAAGAATACGATGGCCGCCCCTCGCAGGATGCCGGAGAAGCCATATTCGCCCAGCACGCCCGTATTGGCAGGGATGTAAGGTGTATAGTTGTCGGTATTGATGTATTTCCAGCCGAGTATGACAAAAATCAGTATGACGGAAACCTTCAGGAATACAATGAAGCCGTTGAAGATGGAGCTGCCTTCCGTACCCCGTATCAGGAAGAGGCTCATCAGCACGACGATAAGGAAGGCGGGGATATTTACGACTCCACCATCCCAGGGACAGGCGGTGAGGGCTTGCGGTAGATGTATGTCCAGTCCCTCGAGAAAGACGACCAGATAGCGGCTCCAACTGATGCTTACCGTGGTTGCGGCTACGGTGTATTCCAATACCAGGTCCCACCCGATAATCCAGGCGATGAGTTCGCCCATCGTGGCATACGAGTAGGTGTATGCGCTGCCGGCTACGGGTATCATGGATGCAAATTCCGCATAACATAGTCCGGCGAAGCAGCATCCCAGTGCGGCAATGGCAAAGGACAGTGTGATGGCCGGTCCCGTATAGCCTGCCGCCACCGTTCCGGTGATGGAGAATAGACCCGCTCCGATGATGACTCCCACGCCCAGGGCAACAAGGCTCCACGGACCAAGTACACGTTTCAATGTTTTCTTTCCGGAGGCATTAGCCTCCGCTTGCAGTGCCTCGAATGGCTTTCTGATGAATAATCCCATTGTGCTTCAATTCTGATAAACTGGGCGCAAAGGTACGGATTATATTGCTTATTCCATATAGCGCGCTACTTTTCCACTGATTTGCAGTAGGGAGATTTCACATAATTTGGTATCATATTCCGCGGAGAGAATACGTTCTTCTGCATCCAGCAGACTCTTTTGGGCTTCGCGCATCTCGATTCCCGAGAGGTTGCCCAGCATATATCGTTCCATGGCAATCTCGTGGTTCTCCTTGGCAGCCACAAGGTTCTGGCGTTCCAGGTTCAGCATTTGCAGGTTGTTTTGGTAGGCCTGCCATAGGTTGCTGAGGTCGGCGCGCAGGGCTTGCTCCAGTTGCTCCCGTTCCAGGCGAGCGTTCTGCACGGCAATGCGGGCATTCTTGCGTTCGCGGCGCCGGTTGCCGTCGAACAGATTGAAGCCGACCGTGACGCCGAAGTTCAGACCGAGGTTGCTGCGGCGTCTGTTGGCAGAGATGTCATACTTGTTGAGGGTGTAGCCGTATCCGCCGTTCATCTTCACGTATGGGTAGTCGCGCGAGCAGACTTTCTTGTAGTCCAGACGGGCCAGGGTATTGTTCTGTTCGGCACGTAGCAGTGAGGCGTTGATGGTGAGGGTGGCGTTCCACAGCTCCTCGAAGTTCAGGGAGGCGGTCACGTTGATGAGGCTGTCTTGTATGATAAACGGCTGGTCTACATCTTTGTTTGCCATGAGTTCGTTCAGCTGGATACGTGAGGTGTGCAGCAGTTCCTGCTGTTTCATGTATTGGGCACTGTCGGCATTGAAGTCCACTTTGGCCTGCTGGTAGTCCAGGCGCGAGAAGTTACCGATGTGGTAACGCTCTTCCACAATGCGCAGGCGCTCTTTGGATAGCGATACGGCATAACGGAAGTTCTTCAGGCGGATTTTCTGCTGCACATAGTTATAGTATTCGGCGGCTATGTTGGCTATCAGGTCCTCGATGGCGATGCGCGTATTGGTCTCGCCTTGGCGTTCCAGCTCCTTGAGCCGTTGGTAGTTGGCGGTAATGTTGAAACCGTCGAAGATAGTCCAGTTCAGGTTGATGCCTGCATCGAGAGTTTGGTCGAACACTCCGTTGTCCTTGGTTGTCTCTCCGGTGGCTCGGGCTTTGGTCTCGGTATTGTCTATGGTTCCCTTGTAGCCGGCGGAGAGGTCCAGTGTGGGCAGGTAGCCCGCATTGCCCAGTGTGGCGTTGTTCTTGCTGACCTGCTCTTCATTGCGGACAATGCGCAGGGAGTAGTTGTTCAGCAATCCCTGCTCTAGGCAGGACTTCAAGGTGTAGGTAGGCGCAGGCTGTGCATAAAGGCCCGGTGCTGTGCAGACGATGGCTATGAAAATTAAAACAATGTGTTTCATGCGGTTTTTAGTTTACTTCGGTTCGTTGATACATAACTATAGATGGCAGGCACGATGTACATCGTCAGCAGTGTGGAGATGAGCATGCCGCCTACGACGGCAGTACCCATGGCAATGCGTTGGTTGCACCCTTCGCCGGTGGCAAATGCCAGCGGTATCAGTCCTAGTATAGTAGAGGCACTTGTCATCAGGATAGGGCGTAGGCGTTGCAAGGCGGCATCTTTGATGGCCATCATCTTTTCTTCGCCCGCATCTTGCTTCTGGTTGGCAAACTCCACGATAAGAATACCGTTTTTGGCTACCAGACCTATCAGCATGATGATGCCGATTTGGCTGAAGATGTTCATGGTAATACCTCCGAAATACATGAATACCAGTGCGCCGGCAATCGCGAGAGGCACCGTCAGCATGATAATCAGCGGATCCTTGAAGCTTTCGAACTGGGCGGCAAGAATAAGATAAATCAGTACGATGGCGAGTATGAAGGCAAACATCAGACTCGAAGAACTTTCGCGATACTCTTTTGAGTCGCCCGTCAGTGCGGTACGGAACGAGTCATCCAGAGTTTCCTTGGCTATCCGGTCCATTTCGTCCAGTCCCTGACCGATGGTCTTCCTGTCGGCAAGTCCGGCAGAAACGGTGGCGGCGACGAAGCGGTTGTAGCGGTAGAGCTTGGGAGGGGCGATGCCGCCGGTCAGCTCTATCAGGTTGTCCAACTGTACCATGTTCCCGTTGTCGCTTCGGATATAGATGCCCTTCAGGTCGGCGGGCTTGTTACGTTGCTGGCGGTTGATTTCGCCTAATATCTCATATTGCTTTCCGTTCATGTAGAAGTATCCCATGCGCTGTCCGCTCAAGCCGTATTGCAGGGTTTGGGCAATGTTCTTGGTGCTTACGCCCATGATGCTTGCTTTGTCGCGGTTGATATTGATGCGTGCTTCGGGCTTGCTGAATTTAAGGTTCACGTCTGCCATCTGGAATACAGGACTTTCGTAGACTTTCGTCATAAACCTGGGCAGCACTTCCTGTAACTTCTCGATGTTGGTGGCCTGCAACACGTATTGCACAGGCATGCCGCCACGCCGTCCTCCGAACGAGGAGGATTGCTGCACGAAAGAACGCGCCTTGGTTTTTTTCTGCACCATTTTCGATAGTCTTTCAGCCACTTCCATTTGGGTATAGTCGCGGTCTTTCATATCTTTTAGCGTGATGCGTACATTGCCGCTACCGCTTGATACGCGCGCAGTCACTGCTTCGGCGTCCGGTACGAGGGAGTCTACCAGTTGGTTGATGTCTTCAGTGTAGTCGCGGATATACTCGTAGGTCACACCTTCGGCTCCCATCGTGTTGATGCTGATTTGCGAACGGTCTTCCAACGGCGCCATTTCTGCGGGTATCGTGTTCCAGAGGAAGCCGATGAGGAGAATAGTGATTACGGTAAAGGGCACCGTCATCCAGCGTTGTTTCAGCAGGGCGTTCAGCGAGCGGCTGTATATCCGGTTCATCCCTTCAAAGAAAGGTTCGGTCTTACGGTAGAACCAGCTTTGCTTTTCGCGTTTCACCAAGAGTTTGGTGGCAAGCATCGGGGTAAAAGTCAGTGCGGCAAATGAAGAGATAACCACCGAACCGGATACTACTATACTGAATTCGCGGAACAGCCGTCCCGTCATGCCATCCATGAACACAATGGGGAAGAACACGGCAACCAACGTGATGGTGGTGGAGATTACAGCAAAAAAGATTTCCTTGGCTCCCTCGATGCCTGCCTCCTTAGGAGGCATTCCTTTTTCTATGCGGACGTAGATGTTTTCAGTCATTACGATGGCATCGTCCACCACTAAGCCTACGGCCAGCACTACTGCCAGCATGGAAAGCACATTGATGGAGAAGCCTGCCAGATACATTACGAAGAAGGCACCGATGAGCGAAACCGGAATCACGATGCACGGTACCAGTGTCACGCGCCAATCGCGCAGGAAGAGGAAGATGATAATGATAACAAGCACAAAAGCCTCGTATACCGTCTGTTTCACCTCGTTGATGGAGGCGCGGATAAACTTGGTGTTGTCGAAACCGTAGTTGTATTGAATGTCTTCGGGCAAGTCTTTCTTCATCTTTTCCATGCGGTCATATACGGCATTGGCTATTTCTATGTGGTTGGCGCCCGGCTGCGGAATGACTACGATACCCACCATGGGTACACCGTTCATCTTCATATAACTCTTGATGTCGGCAGGGCCCAGCTCGGCACGTCCTATGTCGCTGAAACGGACGATACGGTTGCCATCTTCTTTCAGAATAAGGTTGTTGAACTCTTCCGCCGTATGCATCAGTCCCAGTGTGCGGATGGTGAGTTCGGTGGTATTTCCTTCGATACTGCCGGAGGGAAGTTCCACATTTTCCTGGTCTACGGCATTCTTCACGTCCATGGGGGTGATGCCGTAACCGGACATCTTGATGGGGTCTAGCCAAAGACGCATGGAGTAGCGCTTCTCTCCCCAGATGCTTACGCTGCTGACGTCGGAGATTGTTTGTAGCTGTTCCTTTACGGTGAGGTCGGCAATTTCGCTCAACTCCAATAGGGAACGTTTGTCACTCTGGAGTGCCACCATCAGGATAGGCATGGCATCGGCATCCGCTTTTGAAACTGTAGGCGGGTCACAGTCGCGAGGCAGGTAGCGTTGCGCGCGCGACACTTTATCGCGCACGTCGTTTGCGGCTGTTTCCAGGTCAACGGAAAGCTCGAACTCCACTGTGATGCGTGATGAACCTTGCTGGCTGACACTGGAGAGGGAGCGTATGCCGGGAATGCCGTTGATGTTTTGTTCCAGAGGTTCTGTTATCTGGTTCTCGATAACATCGGCGTTGGCACCCGGATAGGAGCAGGACACCGATATGATGGGATTATCTACGGACGGGTATTCGCGTACACCCAAGTAATTGTAGCCGATGAAACCAAATAGCAGAATTATCATGGTAAGTACTGTTGAGAGTACCGGTCGCCGTATGCTTAATTCGGATATATTCATGTTCAATTGATAATTGATGGTTGATAATTGATAATTGACAAAGAAGAAGTGGTTGCAGATAATGGTTGTTTGATGTGTTCGTTCTCCATTATCAATTCTTCATTTTTCAATTAACAGCGTCCAGTGTTACCGGCAGTCCGGTACGAAGTTGCAGCGTTCCTGAAGTAATGACGGTGTCACCGGCTTGCAAGCCTTGCAATACTTGTACTTCCGCTTCCGTACGGATTCCCGTAGTAATCTCTATCGGTTGGGCTTTTCCGGATTTATAGAGGAATATTTTGTCTTTTCCCATTTCAGGTACGATAGCTTCGGAAGGTACGGCAAGGGCATCTTGAATTTCGTCCTTGTTCAGCTTGATGCTGGCATAGCGGCCCGGCAGCACGGTTCCGTTGGTATTGGGATAAAGGGCACGGATAGTCAGCGTATGGGTGGCAGGGTCTATCTTCGATTCGCGGGCATAGACCGTAGCGTGGAAAGCGTTTAGCTTTCCTTCAAGGGTAAAGTCCAGTCCGGCACCTGTCTTTACATCATTGGCATACCGCTCGGGAACGGCAAATTCTACTTTCAGGGGTGAAATCTTGGTAAGCTTGGCCACGATGGTCGTAGGCGAGGCGTAAGTGCCTACGCTGACTTGACGCAGACCGATGACACCGTCAAAGGGGGCGCGAAGCTCGGTTTGTGCGATGTTCGATTCTATCAGGTCGATGTCGGCATTCAAGGTGGCAAGTTCTGTCTTGACTTGTTCGTAGGCTTCCTTGCTGACAGCGTCTCTTTCCAATAGGGCATTCTGGCGAAATACACGGTCTTCCGCTAGCTTTAATTGGGAGACGAGACGTTGCAGTTGTGCTTGCAACGGCCGGTCGTTCACTTTGGCAAGCAACTGTCCCTTCTTGACAAAGCTGCCTTCTTCAAAATTTATTTCTACGATTTTACCGGATGTCTCGAAGGAAAGGTCCACTTCCTCATCCGGTAGCAGGCTGCCGCTGATTTGTATCTCATCTTTCAGCAGTTGCGGTTTGATTATTTTTGCATTTACATTTAGAATTTTCTTACCGTCATGTCGACCGGTCATCACCTTGTCGGCAGCTGTCAATTCTTCATTCTCTTTAGGTAATTGGGAGTAGATTCCTCCTCCAATCAGTCCGGCACCAATCATGATGATGATGCTCCATTTTACTCTTTTATTCATGTCGTAGTCTTAGTAGCAATAAAATCAACCTTAAATTAGACTACGGGAGAAGAGAATAGTTTAAAAGATAAAGAGTTAAAAAAGTGTAAGAATACAGACTGGAAAGGTGATAAAATGACAAATCAGTAAGCAGCCCGGTATTTTCCCTCCTCCTTGTCCTCCAGCATGTTCAGATAGGAAGCGTATCGTGACTCACTGATATAGTGCTTCTCGACAGCTTCGCGTACAGCACATCCGGGTTCGTGGCGGTGGGTACAGTTGCCGTAGCGGCAGTCGGCGGATGTCTTGAATATTTCCGGGAAGTAGTGTCCTATCTCTTCTTCTTCCATATCGAATGTCCCGAAACCTTTGATGCCCGGAGTGTCGATAATATATCCGTTGCCCGGAACCGGAAACATTTCCGAGAAGGTCGTGGTGTGCATGCCTTTATTGTGATAGGTGGATATTTCTCCGGTCTTAATCTCTATATCAGGCAATATTGCTTTGATGAGTGTCGATTTCCCCACCCCTGAATGTCCGGAAAAGAGGGTTGTCCGTCCTTTGAGTTCTTCTTTGATGGTGTCGATGCCTTCCCCTTTTTTGGCAGAAACCTTGAAACAGGGATAGCCGATGGTGGTGTAAAGGTTGATTAGGCTGTCCAAGTAGTGCAGCTCCTCTTCATCGTAGGCATCCACTTTGTTGAATATAATCTTGACGGGAACACTGTATGCTTCGGCAGAGGCGAGAAAACGGTCTATAAAGGTGGTGGAGGTATCGGGATAGTTCACCGTCACTATGAGCATGCACTGGTCGAGGTTGGCGGCAAGAATGTGCGATTGCTTGGAAAGGTTGGAGGCGCGACGGATGATGTAATTCTTTCTGTCCTCTATTTCGCTGATAAAGGCCGTACCTTCCTGGTTCAGTATGATTTTCACATTGTCACCCACAGCTACGGGGTTGGTGCTTCGTATGCCTTTCAGCCGGAAGTTCCCTTTGATTTTGCATTCGATGTCCCTTCCGTCGTCAGTCCGTACCAAGTACCAGCTTCCGGTGTTTTTTATAACGAGTCCCCTCAAAATAGTTGAAAGTTGATAGTTGAAAGTTGAACATGGAGAGTTGAAAGGCGCCTATATTGGGTATATCAGGTCATTTTCAACTTTCCATGTTTCGTTTTCAACTTAATTAAACGGTCATGATTTCTTTATCCTTTGCAGCCAGCATGTCATCAATCCGTTTGATGAACTTGTCGTGAATCTTCTGCAACTTCTCTTCACCGCCTTTCTGGGCATCCTCTGCCAGTCCGTCTTTTACAGATTTCTTCAAGGCGTCGATGGCATCACGGCGTGCATTGCGTACGCTGACTTTGGCAGTTTCTCCTTCTCCCTTGCATTGTTTGGCAAGTTGTTTACGGCGTTCTTCCGTCAGCGGCGGGATGCCGATACGGATAATCTCACCATTGTTTTCGGGCATAATGCCGAGGCTGGAGTCGATGATGGCCTTTTCAATGACGCGGAACATGCTCTTATCCCATGGCTTGATGGCAATGCTGCGTGCGTCGGGAGTGGTTACGGCTGCCACATTGTTGATGGGAACCATACTTCCGTAAGAATCCACACGAATACCATCCAGCAAACGGATGTCAGCTTTTCCGGCGCGGATATGAGCCAATGCCTCGTCCAGATACATGATGGCCATGTCCATACTTTCTTGCGCTTCGTCTAAGATGTCTTTTACGTCTCTCATATTATTTTCGTTTTTTGGAATAGCTTTAATTGGAAACTTTGCAAATATAATTATTAAATCGGGAATTGGGAATTAAGAATTGAATAACATTCGGTTTTTATTCCCATTTCTCAATTTTCAATTCAATTATGCACCAGTGTACCGATGTCTTCTCCTTGCATCACTTTTTTCAGATTGCCCACTGTGTCCATGTCAAAAACGATGATGGGCAGGTTGTTCTCCTTGCACATGCAGGTGGCGGTGAGGTCCATCACTTTCAAACCGCGCTTCAACACTTCATCGTAGGTGATGTCGTGGAACTTCGTGGCCGTCGGGTCTTTCTCCGGGTCGGCGGTATAGATGCCGTCCACACGGGTACCTTTCAGCATGACATCTGCTTCAATCTCGATGCCGCGCAGGCTGGAACCGGTATCGGTAGTGAAGAACGGATTGCCTGTACCGGCGGACATGATGACTACTTCACCTGCTTCCATACATTCGATGGCGCGCCATTTATTGTAGAATTCGCCGATGGGTTCCATACGTACGGCAGTCAGCACGCGGGCTTTTACCCCGGCAGCCACTAAGGCGGAACTGAGGGCAAGACTGTTGATAACGGTTGCCAGCATGCCCATCTGGTCACCTTTCACACGGTCGAATCCCTTGTTGGCGCCGCTCAATCCGCGGAAAATGTTTCCACCGCCTATCACGATACCTATTTGTACTCCCAATCCGTGGATTTCCTTGATTTGAGCTGCGTATTCGGCAAGGCGTTTCTCGTCGATGCCGTATTGCTTTTCGCCCATCAGGCTCTCGCCGCTGAGCTTCAATAAGATTCTTTTGTATGTTGCCATAATATATAGGTTTTGTTATACTTTGTTTGTACGCAAAGATAATGTAAACATTTAAAGAGTGGAGGAAAAATCGGGTAAAATCTTCTATGCTCATGGCTTTTTCATTTACAGGAGTTATCACTTTGCACCGTTCCGTGAGGAGTTAAAGAAATTAGAGCCGATACTATCGCGTATGTAGTCATAAAAGTATTGGTTTTTAACTCCTGTAAATGAAAAAAACGTACTATACATACTGAATCCGGAAGCAATTGTATACTTTCTGCCACTCAGAAGCCGGACGGCCAACCTCTACTTGGAGCGTGTAAACCTCTACTTGGGCATCCTGAAGTTGACAACTGAATACAGCAGGTTGACAGACTCTTGTGTCTAATTTGACAGACACTTGTGTTCAGCCCGACAGACACCGGAGTCTGTCAGACATGCCGGAGAGGGCTTTCGCCGCCAGTCTCCGAAGGGAAGAGAAGTTTCACCGGAAATGCCGATGGATAGGGCGTTTCAGAAAAGGGTGAAAGATGTGGAAGCGCAATAATGCAAGTAAAATGGGCCGGTTTCAGCTACTGATTCGCATTAGTTGCTTTTCTTGCTTCTTATCATCGGGAGTCTTGGAAACAGTTTCCTGAAACGGACCAGATGACTTGTGATGTTTCCCCCTGCGATGACGAGTGTTACGGCTACGATAATCATCACCAGTCCGACGCTTTCTCTGACAGTCAAGCCTTCTCCAAAGACGGTGATTCCGAAGAAGATGGCCGTCACGGGTTCCAATGCGCCGAGAATGGCGGTCGGGGTGGAACCGATATATTGGATGGCACCGGTGGTGCAGAGGAAGGAGATGGCGGTGGGAAAGACAGCCAATGCAAGCAGATTACCCCACAGATACCACTGGTCCGGTGTGTTCAGTACTCCGGAATAGAGCAGGCGTGCCACAAAAAGCGACAGGCCGAAAAGAAGAACATAGAAGGTGACTTTAAGCGTAGCCACATTCTTCAACGATGTCTGGTTGATGCCCACGATGTATATGGCATAGGAAAGGGAAGAAGCGAAAACCAGCAGTGTCCCTATCAGGCTCAGTGTGCTGCCATCCTCACTTTCATAGAGCAGTCCGATACCTCCCAGTGCAAGCAGCATGCAGACGATAGTTTGCAGTGTCAGCTTCTCTTTGAAAACCATAGCCATAATAAGAGCTACCATGATGGGATAGACGAACAACAGGGTAGACGCTATGCCGGCTGCCATGTAGTTATAGCTCAGAAAAAGCGTCAGTGAGGAGAGGGCTACGAGCAATCCCATGATGATAAGCGGAAATGTTTCTTTCCGCTGTATCTTGAATGTTCGCCCTCTCGCTTTTATCATGATGCCCAGCAATGGGATGGCAAAAAGGTATCTGAAAAAGAGTACCGAGTCCGGATTCATGCCGGCTTTGTACAACGGGAGGGCAAACAATGGATTCATACCGTAGGAAGCTGCGGCGATGGAACCCAAAATATATCCTTTGGCTTTTGCGTTCATATCTTTATCTGTAAATTAGCGCGCAAAGGTAGATATTTACTTTGGTTTCCTTTCTCTTTTCTGTATGAAAACCGTATGAATTCTATCCTTATGCCTTCAGTGTATAGTCACCGGCTTCTTCCGTCACCGTCTTTTGCAATTCTTCGAGAGTCTTTTCTCCGTCTGAAAACTCTATGGTGGCTACCGGAGGGTCCAGGGTTACGGTGGCGTGTACGCCCTCCATACTGTTTAATGCTTTCTCTACATGCATGCGGCAATGGTTGCACATCATGCCTTCTACCTTGAATTCTTTTTTCATGATTGTTTCTGTTGGTGGTTCAACTTTTTTGTTTTCTTCTCCTTTATGTATCTTTTTCCGTTTTAGCAGCAGGCTGTTACTTACTACGCTGACACTGCTGAATGCCATAGCTGCGCCGGCTATCATCGGGTTCAGCAGAAAGCCGTTGACGGGATAGAGTATTCCGGCTGCAATGGGTACACCTATTATATTATATATAAATGCCCAGAAGAGATTCTGCCGGATGGTCCGGACTGTCAGACGGGACAGCCGGAGGGCTTCCGGTATTTTTGTCAGATCGGAGGAGATGATAGTCATTTTGGCTACGTCCATGGCGATGTCGCTGCCTCCACCCATGGCGATGCTTAAGTCGGCTTGGGCAAGGGCGGCGCTGTCGTTGATGCCGTCGCCCACCATGGCAACCTTCCGGCCTTCTGCTTGTAACCGGCTGATAAAAGCTGCCTTGTCTTGCGGCAGTACACTCGCTTGATAATGCGCAATACCTGCTTTGCGGGCAATCTCATGAGCGGTGGTCTCATTGTCTCCGGTCAGCATGTGGACTTCGATGTCGGCGGTGCGCAGCTCGCCGACGGCACGAATGGAAGTTTCCTTTATCCGGTCTGTAATTCCGGCTATTGCCAGTGCGTTTTCTCCGTCGGCAAACCAGATGACGGTCTGTGCTTCCGATGTCAGCCGGGCGGCCTCTTCCTGAAGGGACTGACTGACGGCAATCCGGTTCTCTTCCAGCAGTTTCCGGTTTCCGGCGAGGTAGGTCCGGCCTTGTGCCTGTCCTTTCACGCCTTTTCCGGTGATGCTTTCAAAGTCTTGAATGTCTATGGAGGCGGACTCCTTGAGGTGGTTCACCACGGCATCTGCCAACGGATGTT
>ERZ778514.2018-NODE-2018-length-13669-cov-4.020347_pt1 | contig 13669 bp, 5 predicted proteins | sample MGYA00510344_ERZ778514 | MGnify/ENA primary metagenome ERZ778514 (study PRJEB29527, sample SAMN07138968) | mouse gut metagenome | material: feces | host: mouse | place: China:Nanjing | collected 2016-01-25 ... | reverse complement strand
TGCCGTATCCTACGACTGGGTCGCACCACATGGACGCAACTGTTTCGGATGGACAACAAGCATGACTCTTGCCCATAACAGGAATATAGTGACCGATGTAGAGACTCCTGCCACCAAAGCATGGGAACAGATCTCGACTCCGTTTAAAACAGGCTATCCTGTATCAGCAATATGGAGCTACAAGTTCGCCGGGATAAGTGAAGCTGCCGGACAAGAAGGACAGACACTATGGGAAATTGAGAATGGTGGTACCGCACACAATGCGAGCACCCATAGCGTTGAAATTCTCGAATATTCAGGTCAACGTGACCCTAAGATCAATGTCGGCATGGAGAATTCTTTCCGATGGAAAGGCATGACACTCAGTGTACTGATGGCATATTACGGCGGACACAAGATGCGTGCGCTCGCTGAATATGATGTATATGGTATCCCCGACAGCTCCATAGCCTCCTATTTCCTAAATGCCTGGACACCTGAAAATAAGACTGACACTCCAGGCATAGGCCGTTACGGATGCCAGTCATCATCATCGGTAGGGAGCGAGGCGGCCAGCTCCAATAAAGCAGTGCATGATGCCGACTTCATCAAGATACGCAACATCGTGCTCGGTTATAATCTGCCTGAGGCATGGCTCAGAAAATATGGCATCAACAACTGTCAGCTGCAATTCCAGATCAATGATCCGAAAGCAATATGGGTGAAGAATAATATCGGCATTGATCCGGAGACTCTTGGTCACAGAGGAAGAAGCTCATATGTTTTTGGACTCAACATCAATCTCTAATGCTGAAAATATAAACGATCATGAACTATAATATATCCAAATATTTCATGCTTGGAGCAGTATCGTTACTGTGTTCATGCGCCAATTTCACTGAAATAGAACCTAAAGGTCAAAATATACTTTCTACAACTCAGGAACTTGAAATGATCCTTAACAATGACTATGATTGCTGGGTCACCGATACCAGAGTGTTGAGCGGAGACTGTATATACAATGAATCAGAAAATGTTATAGACCTGCTGAACAGATCAGAAAAGACTCGTTGGTCCATTCTGCTGTCATGGGACGAAGATGGACATGACTCTCAGCTTGCCGATTTGATGGCAGATGATGAAGTGTACTCACGATGCTATAACCGCATAAATCGCATAGCCAATCCTATATTGTCAAGAGTGGACTTTGTGACAGGTAGCCAGGACCAAAAAGACCTCATAAAATGCGAGGCTCTTCTCAATCGCGCAATATTCCATTATATTGCGGTTCAGAAGTTTGCAAAAGCCTATGATATCTCCTATGCTGCTACTACTCCGGCAATACCATATGTGCTTGACACCGACAACATCCTTGAGCCACAACCTAAACGCTCATTACAATATGTCTACGAGCATATCCTTGCCGACATAGATATGGCATTGACCATCAACGGACTTCCCGATAGAGCCATCAATCGCATGAGATTGAACAAAGCCTGTGCATATGCTGCAAAAGCTATGGTACTTATGTCAATGCAGAATTCCGATGAAGCGGCCAAAGCTGCCCGCAATGCTCTTGACATAAGTGATGTCATAGTAGATTATAACACTATGACCACAACTTATAATTCAATGCTTCTTAATCTACCCATTGAAATCCTATATCGCCCCCTTCTTGATTGTGAGGAAGATTACTTCTCGCTAATCACACTTGAGGCAGGGAACGGAATCCCATATGACGCCTGGGATTTTCTGGAAGAAGGACATGCTATCCACGAAAAGTTCCTCACCGAACATACTGCATGGGACGGACTTATGAGCCCTGTGGCAACATCATTAGGCATGAATTTAGTCGGCACATGGGATCTGACCTCTTCTTGGAACTCTATTGGACTCAAAACAACCTACATGTATCTGATTCTTGCAGAAAACGCAATCAACAACAATGATTACGACTCAGCAATGGGATATCTCGACAAAATAAGAGAGAAACGCATCGATCCTCAGAAATACCGTCCGCTACAAGGCTCTGTTTCCGACAAGGCCGAAGCAATAAGACATCTTAAACAGACATCCCACGGAGAATGCATTTTCACCTACTATAACTTTGTAAACAAAAAGAGGTGGTCGCGCCTGGATGACTATAAAGAGACTTACAAAAGGGAGATCGGAGGTGTCACCTACACCCTCTCTCCCGAATCAAACCTATGGATCTTCCCATTCCCTCAGAATGTGACAGGACTCAACAACAATATAACCCAGAACTACTGACACACGTCATGTCTGTTGTTCAACTCTAAAAATAAAGAGATAGAGGATGCTCATACATCCTCTATCTCTTTATTTTTAGAGTCTATACGTGGGATTATTGCAGGGAAATCATTAACTTTGCATCTGCATTCATTAAGAAACAAACACAGCACATGAAATCCATATACCGTATCGCCCTCCTCGGCATGGCTGCCATTGCAGCTGCATCATGTTCAAACAACGGTCCACAGTGGCATCTCAACGGCACTATCGACGGTCTCGGAGAGAATGACAATGTAATACTCGAAGGCAACAACCAGGGATACTGGTACGTGATCGACACAATCAGCACCTCAAAGGACGGTAAACTCAAATATGCAGGAGCCGCACAGGATTACCCCGACATCTATCGTCTGCGTGTAGGTGAAAGCTCAGTGTACTTCCCTATCGACAGCATTGAGACTGTGACAATCAATGCCACAGCCCCCGACATAGCAGCGAACCACACTCTATCCGGGACTCCTCAGGCTGTCAATCTCGCTAAGGTTGACAGTATGCTCACAGCATCGGCAGCGCACAACGGCGTGAATGCAGTGGTGAATGACGAGAACATGAAGCGAGAACTCGGAAAAATGATTCTCGCTGATCCATCAGGTGTCGTAAGCTACTACATCATAAGCAAGAGTATCGGAAACATGCCATTGTTCAATCCTTCCGAGACTTTTGACCATAGAATAATCGGGGCGGTAGCAAACTCATTCAACCAGTTCCGACCCAATGATCCACGCACAAAGTATCTTTCCAAACTATATCTGAACAACCGTAAACCGAGTCAGATAAAAGTTGAAGGACCTAAAATAGAGGCAAAACTCATAAAGGCATTTGAAATAGAACTTTTCGACCATACAGGGAAAAAACACTCACTCCTTGAACTCACTGAGAGCGGACGCCCTGTAATACTCAGTTTCACAGCATATGCAGCAGAATGGTCACCCGCATTCAATGTGGAACTAAACAAAGTGTATGAGAAATACCACCCACAGGGACTTGAGATATATCAGGTGTCTGTTGACGAAAATGAATATGCATGGAAACAGACAGCCAAGAATCTGCCATGGGTAACCGTGCTCAACAATGTAGCCGAAGGTGGCAAGGTGCTACAGCAGTACAATGTAGGATCACTACCGACAACATTCGTATTCAACCGCAACGGCGAACTCGTACAGCGCGTGCTTGACATCGCCGATCTTGACTCCGCAGTGGCAAAATGCCTCTAAAGTCAGCCATAACAACCTGTCGCACATACTGTTGTGAGGACATTTTATAAAATTCTTCGCTTCATATTAGTAATATTGCTGGTGCTGCCTTTGGCAGTACCGGCTTTGCTGTATATACTACTCTCCATACCAGGCATACAAAATGCTTTAGGACATCGTGCCGAGAAGGAACTGACCACACTACTCGGTACGGACGTAAGCATAGGAAAAGTGGAATACTCCCCTTTCACTCGTATTGTCCTCAAGGATGTGACTGTCAACGATACTACCGGACAGCAAGCACTCAGCATAGGTCATCTCGGAGCCGGAGTCAGCATCAATGAGTCACTCTGGAACAAACGCTTCGTAATCACTTATGCCGAGATAATCGACCTTAAGGCACGGCTATGGCGCGACTCAACAGGAGCACCTCTCAATATCGACCCAATAATCGCACGATTCAAGAAGAAAGAGCCATCCAAAAACTCATCATTCGATCTGGCTGTCAATATGGTGGTGATCAGAAAGTCATCAATATCCTACGACATCCTTTCGGAACCATACAAAGGGAAAGGGATATTTGACAGCAATCACATAGCATTAAGCGAAGTCCGCGCCGACCTCAGGGCACCCCGCATCTCCAATGAAGCTATTGACGCCCAGATAAAAAGAATGGGCGCAATCGAGCAATCGGGACTGGTACTGAGCTCGCTTTCAGGAAAGCTATATATGGATACCAAAAAGGCAATACTTGCCGACCTCTCAATCCATATGCCACAATCGTCACTGGCTTTCGACAATATTGAAATAAACAGTTCCCCTCTTGCAAAAGGATTTGACTACAGGGACATAAACACCAAAATAACACTTCTTCCTGACGCCCACATTTCTACAGAAGATCTCTCCCCTCTCATTCCTGACCTTGAAGGGCTTGACCTTACAGCCGATCTGGAACTTGACACTGAAGGCGATGCCAATGAGGTCAATATAAATCGTCTTGACGTATCTCTACGTGAGAACAATTCCCATATCCACATGTCAGGAATAATAAGCGGATACAATCATGGGCGTGATTCCCTGGCATTCGACTTTGACAACATAAACGTCAGCTTAAATGTCCCGTCAGTTCTTGCTATTATAAGCAGATTCGGCGATAAAGGAGCTGATCTGACCCACCGCCTCAAACCGTTATCAAGTCTCGGTGATATCAATTTGCTTGGTCAGATAGCTGCCACAGAGAGGAATCTCGATTTCAAAGGATCAATAATCACATCAAACGGAAGTATCGACCTCGACGCCGGAGTGATGCGCCAGTCCGATCAGACTCCACTGAAAATTGATGGCAAACTTGTTGCATCAGGCTTCAACCCTTCCGGACTGGATGCCAAACTGGCACCACTCACAGAACTGACACTTGAATCGTCAGTCGATCTTTCAATCGGACATAACAGAACCATAGATGGCACCGCCGAATTAAATATAGCCACAGCCATATGGAACGATATGGCATACAATGACATAGCAAGTACAGTCAATTTTGCCGGAAAACATATCGATATCACTCTTGACAGCAATACACCTGATGCTGATTTCTCCCTGCGCGGAGAATATGACAATGGAGGTGACCAGCCGCTCACCGAACTTTATGCCGATATACGCAACATATCCTTGTCATCTTTCATATCGAACGGCGCATATAGGGATTATAATGTCTCAGCCGGGATTGACGCCTCGGTAAAGGGAAAAAGTATAGACCTTATGGAAGGATGGCTGAACGTAAAGGACTTCCACCTTTCTAACAACCATGACAACAGGCATCTTGATCTCGACCTTGTAAACATCTCATCCGCCATCAAGGACTCGATCCGCACGGTATCTGCCGCCGGCGGACCTATCAATCTCTCTTTACAAGGCGACTTCACTTTCCCTCATCTCGTGAAAGACATGAAGCAGCTTACTGCCAAAATATTCCCATCGCTGCTTCCGAATGGGCATGGTTCAGAAAACATCAGCACTCATGCCGATCTACACCTTAATATAAATCCGGATACCGCCATATCACGATTCTTCAAACTTCCAGTCGAGGTAATCCATCCGATAAAACTTGAGGCCTCCACTAATGACAAGGATAATATGGCGCGACTACTGTTGAGCGCACCATATCTCAAGCAGAAAGACAAACTGATTGAGGAGACCTCCCTAACAGCTTCGATCGATGCCAACGACAGCACTTGCCATGTAGGCTTCAGTACCCTCGTCCCAACCAAAAACGGACAGTTGGATCTTAGAATCAAATCGACAGGTGCCGACGACAGGATTGCCACCGACATCAATTGGCGCATCGACCGAAAAGCGGAATTCAGCGGAGACATCTCATTCGTGTCATCATTCTCAAGAGATGATGACAATGCCCTACTCACAGACATTAAAGTCGCCCCGGGAAAAGTGGTGTTCAATGACTCCATATGGAATGTCACCCCTGCTGAAATAACCGTGAATCCAGGCAGAATCAATATCAGCAATCTCGGAGCGTCACGCAGCGGGCAGACCCTTGCCATCAATGGGGTTGCCGGAGTTGACTCCCTGAGCCGGCTCGAAGTGGTGCTTGATCATATTGATCTTGACTACGTGTTCGAAACTCTCGCACTCAGCGACGCCGTAAAATTCGGAGGAATAGCCACTGGACGGATTTTCGGAGAATCTCTGCTCTCAAAGGACCCGATACTCTACACTCCTCGCCTGCTCGTGGAAGGGTTGAGCTACAACAACTGCAACTTCGGACTGGGAGATATCCACAGCTGGTGGGACAACAATACAAAAACAATCACAATTGGAGCCGACATCACACAGCTCAACGGGAAGCACTCAAGAATAACAGGCAAAATAATGCCTATGAGCGAAGAACTTGATTTCAATTTCTCTGCCGACGAAGCCCCATCGGCTTTCATGCTACCGTTCATGTCGGCATTTACTTCAAAAGTTGACGGTTTCATATCGGGAAACGCACGTCTGTTCGGCACGTTCAAGGACCTTGACCTCTCAGGGGACATATATGTAAAGGACCTCGGGATGAAGCTCGATTTCACCAACACGGTCTACACTGTATCCGACTCAGTTCACATAACCCCGGGTGTCATTACATTCAATGATGTGATACTCAAGGACAAATATGGCAACCAGGCAAAACTATCCGGAGAGGTAACTCACAGATATTTCCATGACCCGGCATTCAGATTCAAAATAACCGATGTAAGGGATATGCTCGTATACGATGTCGGAGAACATGACACTGATGATCCTTGGTACGGACGCATCTACGGTTCAGGTTCGGCAGAAGTGAAAGGTGTGCCGGGAAAGATCGACATAGGTGTGAACATGCGTACTTCAGCTAAATCCACTTTTACCTTCGTGCTCAGCGATGCCGCACATTCGGTAGAATATGATTTCATAACCCTGCGTGACCGCGACAAAGGGAAAAAAGATTCTATTGCCGCTCTCGATCCGACCCAGCTCATAATAAAACAACTGAGAGAACGCATAAAGAAAGAGGAGCAAGGCGCACCCACTGTCTATGCCATGGAATTCAATGTGGACATCACGCCCGATGCCACACTCAATCTCATAATGGACCCAATAGGCGGAGACAAGATCACAGCCCATGGCTCAGGGCATCTACGCATGAATTATGCCTCGGACGGTGAATTAGAGATGTACGGAGAGTACACTCTCAACCGCGGCTCTTACAATTTCACATTACAGGACATTATTATCAAGGATTTCACTATCCTTGAAGGAAGCAAAATAACATTTCTCGGGGACCCCTATGCAGCACAATTGAATATCAGTGCAGCATACTCCCTTAATGCCAATCTGAGCGATCTTGACGAATCATTCCTTGAGGACCGTGAACTGACTCGCACCAATGTGAAAGTAAACGCAATAATGATTGTGACAGGGGATATGCGACAGCCCGACATAAAGTTCGACCTTGAGTTTCCGACACTCACCGCCGACACTTACCGCAAGGTGCGCTCAATCATTTCGACTGATGAAATGATGTCACGACAGATTATATACCTGCTTGCACTCAACCGATTCTATACACCTGAGTATATGGCTACAACACATGGCAACGAACTTGTGTCGGTGGCATCCTCTACCCTGTCGTCGCGATTGGGCTCAATGCTCGGACAGCTTAGCGACAACTGGAGCATAGCACCTGCCATACGAAGCGACCGCGGCGACTTCTCTGACGTTGAAGTAGATGTAGCACTGTCAAGCCAGCTGCTTGACAATCGCCTGCTCTTCAATGGCAATCTCGGATACCGTGACAAATCGCTCAACAACAACAGTTTCATTGGCGATTTTGACATACGCTATCTCCTCAACCGGCTCGGCACCATACAGCTCAAAGCCTACAACCGCTATAATGATCAGAACTACTATCTGAAAAGCGCGCTCACCACACAAGGCATAGGAGTTGTGTTCAAGCGTGATTTCGACAACATATTCTCATTCCTGCGTCCTATAAAAAACAAGCTAAATAAGCGGAGACAGGAGAAGAATGATCCTTCAAAGACTGAAAACGATTCAACGAAGACAGCAATCCCAAACGACTCCATCAATAAAAAGTCAACACGCTATGAAGTAAAATTAGACGAATAATCAGAAACCAAACAATAAAAGCAGGTAAGGGCTCTTCACCCCACCTGCTTTTATCAGTCAATCTCACTTATACCTCTATTGTAAGCGTTTCACTTTATAGACTTTCCCAGGTAAAGTCTCCATGTCATATTCATACGTACGCAATACCACAGGATATCGTACCATTGTCTCGGGAGACACTTCCGTAGCCTTGACTTTTACATTCCGTAGCAATGGGTTGCCGCATTCTCCTTCAGCCTCACGCAATCCGTCACCCATGAGCGGAACATACGAACGGATACGCAACTTGCCACCTATATTTGATTTTATTGACGCTTCCGAGAGTTGCCCTCCGTTCCATGACATATCCACCTCAAAATTGCCGCGAGCCTTAAGTCCGTCCACACGCCCTTCCGACCACGAGTCAGGAATAGCGGGAAGCAGATGCAACGCCCCGTCGTGACTTTGCAGAAGCATCTCTGCCACACCTGCCGTAAAGCCATAATTGCCATCTATCTGAAACGGCGGATGTGCATCAAACAGATTCGGATAAAGCCTCCCTTCATCCTCGCCCGAAGCAAGAAACTGATTTTTATCACCTGAAAGTAGGGTTATCATATTACGTATGATACGGTCGGCATGATTACCGTCAAGCAATCGCGCCCAAAGATTGATTTTCCAGCCTATGCTCCAGCCTGTAGCCATGTCGCCACGCTGGATTAGTGTAGTCTCCGCAGCCTTGAATGCTGCCGGAGCGGTATAGGGAGTTATCTGACTGCTCGGATACAGACCGTACAGATGGGAAACATGACGATGCTGATTACGAGGATTATCAGCATCAGCGAGCCACTCCTGCAATTGTCCGTGACGCCCCACGCGCATAGGTGGCAGACGGTCGATAGCATCCTGTAATTTTTCCCGGTACTCCTTATCTACCCCAAGAGCCTCTGCCGCCAATCTGGTGTTGTTAAGCGCATCATAGGCAATCTGATTATCCATTGTGCATCCGGCTGTAATGAACGACTCCGTATATCCATGCTCGGGCGACATAGAAGGAGACGTCACAAGATATCCCAAAGAAGGATGTTCCACAAGATGACTCAGATAGAAATCAGCGGTACCCTTTATTACAGGATAATACTTGGTAAGGAATTTTTTATCTCCGGTGAAAAGATAATGTTCCCACAGGTGGGTGGCAAGCCATGCCCCTCCATTGGGCCACATGCCGAATGCAGCAAAATCGATCGGCCCTGTCACTCGCCACAGATCAGTATTGTGATGAGCCACCCATCCGTCAGCACCATAAAGCACCTTGGCGGTTTTTGCACCGGTCTTTGACAGGTCCTCAATCATATCGAACAATGGTTGGTGACATTCCGACAGATTGGTCACTTCAGCAGGCCAGTAATTCATCTCTGTATTGATGTTTATAGTGTATTTACTGTCCCATGGCGCATGCTGGCTCGCATTCCAGACACCCTGCAAGTTGGCAGGCTGGCCTCCGGGCTGTGACGCGGAGATAAGAAGGTACCTTCCATACTGAAACAACAGTGCCACAAGCGACGGATCGTAATCGGAGTTGAAATTCAGCACTCTGCGATGGGTCTCATCCGCTGAATTAGATGCGGATGGAAGCTCCAGTTTAACACGGTCAAACTGTTCTCGGTAAGCACTAATATGCTCATCCAACGCTTTCGGAAAATCCTTTTTACCTGCAACCGAAAGAAGGCGTTCCACCTCTCGCTCCGGTTTCCCGCTTATGTCGCTATAGTTCACATAATTCGTTGCAGAAGCAATATATAGCGTAGCCTCTGTGGCATCCGAAACGTCAACTGAGGATCGAGTGCCTGAAAGAGCTCCGTCAGTCACAACCCTTATGCCACACACAGCCCACAACCCGCCTGGTATGCCTTCCTGCTCAACTCCCGGGATGGTCACAAGCATGTATCCACGTTTAGTCTTTACCGATGATCCTTCAGGAGCGTCATAACCCAGTCTGAAATTCAGAGCACCAGGCTTATCGGCAGCGATATTTATCATCACCACACCATCAGGCAATGAAGCTATAGCCTGGCGTGTATAAGTAACACCTCCTGACTTATAACACACTTTTGCCACAGCCCTGTTCAAATCAAGCTCACGGAAATATCCTGACACAGAATCATTGTTGGAGAATGTCAAAGTCGCCTCTCCCAACGTAAGATAACGCATCCCATGCTGCGGGGTCATATAATATTTAGCTATAAGATCCTCAGCTTCCTTTGTCCTGTCCTGGAAAACAAGGTCCCTGATCTCTCCAAGATGAGCAATACCGTCGGGATTATTATTGTCATATGGACGCCCGCTCCAGAATGTCTCATCATTGAGCTGGATACGTTCTTCAGAAATGCCGCCATATACCATAGCTCCCATATGGGAATTACCCAACGGCAGAGCCTCGACCCATTCATTCGCAGGAGAGGAATACCATAAGCGCATCTCATTATCGTCTGCTTTTGCCGAAATCGAAGCAGCAAGAACAGACAACATAATAAAAACACGTGTAGTCAACATATTATTCATGCATTGTTATTTTTTTGACAAAAATAGCAATCTTTATTCATATACCAACCGACATGCGTCAAATCAGAATCTAATTGATATACTATACCCCGACGGACAGCATGCATGTTACAGATATGAATAAAAATGAGCCATGGGATAGACGAATAGGCATATTACTGAAACTATTGAAGACACATACCCTACAATAAATCACTAATTTTGCATACAGACAAATCATCATTCTCACTATAATGAATCCAGTAAAAATAATTTGCAGTGTATTTGGTATGCTACTTGCCACAAGCACTTGTTCGGCAAGATGCGCAGCCTCTACAATAATAGCTGAAACCACCTATCCGGCAAGCGATCTCGGCAACGGAACATTCCGCAACCCGGTAATATGGGCTGACGTGCCTGACCTATGTGTCATTCGTGTCGACAGCACATACTACATGGTAAGCACAACTATGCACATGTCGCCCGGCATTCCTGTAATGAGAAGCTACGATCTGGTGAACTGGGAAATAATCAACTACTGTTATCCACAACTTGAAACCACTGATGCTTTCGCCCTGAAAAACGGCAAGAATGATTATGCAGCAGGCTCATGGGCATCAAACATCCGATATGACAAGACTCTTAAACGTTTCTTTGTAATAACAGCATGCCAATCAACCGGAAAGTCCTACATATTCTCCACATCCGATATTGTAAACGGTCCGTGGCACCGCAATGACATTGAAAAATGCTATGATCCCGGGCTTCTGCTCGAAGGTCCGGAACGAGGCAACCGCCGATGGGTTCTATATGGGCAGCAACGCGAATGCTATCGTGAAATATTTGTAGATGAAAAAACTTTTGACGTGACCCTCGGTCCAGAAATGCTATGGAAAGAGGACTGCGACCACGAAGGTCGCTCGGATGTATGGGTAGAAGGAGCCCAAAGCCTTATGATAGGCGACGAGATATATCTTTTCATGATCTCCCTGCGTGACGGCCGGACACAGATAGTGTGGCGAGGAAAAGACATAAACGATCCTGACTCATGGCAAGTGAGACGAGTGTTCTACAAAGGTCAGATCATCAACGTATACGGAACTGAAGTTATGCCATCAAGCGGTATAGCGCAGGGTGCCATTGTTGACACTCCCGACGGAAAATGGTATGCATTGCTGTTTCAGGACAATGGAGCTGTAGGACGCATCCCGGTACTTATCCCTGTGACATGGACCGATGACGGGTGGCCTGTATTGGGCAATAACGGAGAAACTGTGAATGAAATACTTCCCAAGCCAGGTGATCGAAATGCTGTCGGAACAACCGACATAGTTACATCCGATAATTTCGACAATGGGACCAGAAGACTTATAATCCGTGAGGAGGACACAAACTCTCCTGTCACATCTGGTATAACAATAAAGGATCTGAATAAAATCGTATCAGATAATGCCGGCAACACAACAGCTATAGACTCAGTTATAGCCATGAATGAATACGGCTATAACGGATCAAACCTGAAATTGCAATGGCAATGGAACCACAATCCCAACAATAATTTATGGTCACTCACCGATCGCAAAGGATGGCTCAGACTGAAAGGAGGCATCAGAGCCAACAATATACGTGAGGCACGCAACACACTGACGCAACGCACATTCGGCCCGCAAAGCTCCGCTGTCACATATATTGACGCATCAGGGATGAAGGATGGCGACTATGCAGGCTTGACTCTTTTCGCCAACCGATACGGATATATAGGAATAACCATGCGCGACGGCACAAGATACATACAGATGAGACGTGCCACCGCAAAAGATGATGCCGGAGGTAAAGTTATAGCAGAATCACCTTTAAAAAGCGACAAGGTATATCTTAAAGCTGACTGCGATTTCGGTTATGACAAAAGAGACACAGCAACATTCTCCTACAGTATGGACGGAAAATCATGGACCCGGCTCGGCGACACACTCAAGATGGTATATGAATGGCCCGACTTCATGGGTTACCGCTTCGGTCTATTCTATTATCCTACCTGTAATCTCGGGGGGCATGCCGACTTTGACTATTTCCGTGTCAGCTATTGACCCTCTGACAGGGCATCTCTACTTTCCATCGATTATAGCGAACGCCTCATCACGTCCCGCCGTGATACGTGAAGAGTAATGGGCATCACTGTTGACAGCCAACGGTATTCCGGCTGTCACAAGTCTCCTTATCACGTTGGGGGAAGGAAACAGTCTGGACACATAACCGGCAACCTCTTCTGCCGATGCTCCTACTGGAGCCGGATAAGCCTTGGTATTGATCTCCACAATGATATCGGTGTCCCTGACAGCGTCAATGACATCATCTATGTGGCGACGATACCAAGGCTCATCTTCTATGCCGGGAGAGAACGAGGATGCATTAAACCCGATCTTGTCAAAATGACCGAGCATATGGAATCCTCCTTTTTCAATCATCTGCAATGTACGTTCATAGAAACTGTCGACAACATAGCGGATATCATTGTCGAAATAAGTCTCCATCTTTCCTTTGAACTGCCCCGGCCGCCCATCGACATCCACCTCTGTGCCGTCAGGAGAACTGATGAAATGAACCGAACTCAAACGGTAGTCGAGTGGCACAGTGTCAAAATAAGGATCAGAAGCACCCCATTTATCTCCGAGGAAATCAATCTCCATTGACAGATACAGATTGATACGTCCGTCATAGAGCTCTTTTAGCCGATTGAACTCAGCAACATATTCGTCAACGCTCAGAGCCGACATATTACACGGCGACGGTAGCGGTATCGGTGAATGCGGAGAGAATCCATAATGTTTCATCCCACAAGAGATAGCCTGCTGCACCATTGCAGCCATAGTCTCTCGCCCATCGCAAAATTGAGTGTGGGAATGAAAATTATAATCACGTGTCGAAGCAATAATTTCATGTAAATCAATCATATATACCTGAGTTGTCTTATTGGAGTGAGGATTAATCTTTAGGGTCGC
>ERZ778514.2011-NODE-2011-length-13684-cov-4.412723_pt1 | contig 13684 bp, 9 predicted proteins | sample MGYA00510344_ERZ778514 | MGnify/ENA primary metagenome ERZ778514 (study PRJEB29527, sample SAMN07138968) | mouse gut metagenome | material: feces | host: mouse | place: China:Nanjing | collected 2016-01-25 ... | reverse complement strand
AATAAACCTCTAACCATCAAGCACATACCATAAAACAACCGTGCCCAACGGACAAAATCACGGCCATTGGGCACGCCTCTGAAACAACAAAGCGATTACAACCCAAGACAAATAAGCTCCACAGCTACGTGGCAGGCCATTGGGAACTCCACGAGACAAAAACAACCTACAATCTGACATCTTCCAGAATGAATCCGGTCGCGAGACCGACAGCGGAGCGGAAAGCCTTTTCCTGGCCGGGAACAGTGATGAAAAGATGGACCGCATCAGAAAACTCCACCCTCCGTATTCTGCCCGAAGGCACCTTCTCTGCAAACCGGATTCCCTGGTCACGCAGGATATCGCGCCCCGCTGCAACCATCAATGTACGCGGAAGACGCTCCAGTTCGTCGACAGGAAACGTCCCGACATCTATATGCGGTATACCGGAAGGGACTTCAGGTGCATAAGCCAAGTTGAACTGTTCCATCAGAAAAGCATCAAGGCCATACCCCTCACCGAACTCCCGCCAAGAATCCGAATCGTCAGCAAAGGCAAGGACTACAGGATAGAACAGCACGAGGGACTCCACTTTGCCGGCACATTCCGGACTCAATGACGCAGCTATCGCCAGGTTCCCTCCGGCACTGTCGCCTCCCACCGAAATGCGGTCATTGTCTATACCCAACTCCTCGCAATTATCCACGGCATATCCTATAGCATCCACACAATCAAGATATCCGCACGGATAAGGATTTTCAGGAGCCAGCCTATATTCCACTGCCATCACTTTCATCTTGCCCGTCGCGGCCATAGCGTCACAGAACCGTCCGCAACTGTTGATGCTTCCGAAAGTCCAGCCACCCCCGTGAAGATATATCAGCAGAGGCAACGGACCTCCATCATCCGATACCGGCTCATACAACCTCAAGACAGGTGACAGTTCCCTTGTCCTGACATTTTCAGAAACGGCAGGATGTCTGTCGCGCGAAGACCTCACCGCAACCAAATCTGTCAAATCTCCCGAAATCGCCCTGGACACCGCCATCGCCTGCCTATATTGCAGACTGTCAGGCATAGCACGCAAGAACGAATCCGCCTGCTCCCGCATCAGCCTGTCCCTCAAACCATCTGCATTGCAAATCTCGCATCCTATAGCAGCAAGGACAGAAATCAGCACTATCTTTATCCTACCTCTCCGCAATAAACTCATATACAGCCTTTGAAATTTGTGCGATGACCTTTTCCGCCTCCTCCTGCTCTCCTCCGAAATCCTTTACAAGCACAGCGATGGAATAGCCCTTTCCTGAAGGCAGGAGCACATATCCCCCGTCATTAACCGCAATCACCTCGCCTCGCGAATTTATATATCCAGACCCCGTACGATGGGCAAAGGACACCCCCTCCGGCAACCCTGCCGCGATACGGGCCATACCGGTATTGCATCTTCCCATAGCCTGTCTGATGAAATCCTGCTTCACATCGCTCACGACACTTTCAGTAAACAACCTGTCCACAAGGCAGGCGTATGACAGCGGAGACGTACGGTTGTCATAGCTCCTGGAGATATCCGCCTTCATGTCAGACTCCCTGTAAACTATCCTGAAGTCATCCTGCGGCAATACCGAACGGATATACCTGTCTGTCTCCAAAGTGGATATTACCCTATCGAACAGCAAGTTGCTCGCATTGTTGTCACTGTCCACAAGAATATAGTCTATAAGTTTCCCGACCGTCACATTGAAACTATCCTCCGTGTACTCATTCAGCATCGGACTCCAGGTGTCCGGATCAAGCTCGCCCCTATGCACCCCAATCTCCTCGTCAAGACCCAACCGGTGCACATCAAGAGCATGGCACACGGCTATGGCCTCATGCAGCTTGAACATACTCATCATAGGATAATCCGATGAATTGCCGAACGTCACGGTATCCTTCCCGTCAAATATCACCGCGACTCCGAACTTCCCCGGCCGGTCCCCCACAATTTCCTCCAACTGTCTCTTCAACTCTATATATCCATCGGAATTACCGGCCTTCCGATGACGCCCGTTGCCACATGACACCATACTCATGATCACCACCACGCAACAAAGTACCGCAATAATATTCAATACAACTTTCATTTTTATGATATTTGGACATCCTGCAAAAATAATGATTTGTTTCGCTTGATGAAAAAATCACGGACAAGACCGGCAGACATTTTACACTTATGTAAAGAAACTTTACACTCAGAATGAAACATCAAATACACCAAAGACCATCATATCAACAAATTACACATTATGGCACTTGCAATGCTATAATCCGGCATGGAACACCATATTACAACAAAAACTAACATAGATGACAAGAACAACAGCCATTGCGGCAGGACTGCTTCTAAGCATATCTCTGCTCAACGCGCAGGAAGTGATGACACTCAAGGACTGTATGGAGTATGCCGTCAACAATTCCGCAAAAATCAAAATACAACAAGCGGACATCGACGACGCAAGGATTGCACGAAGGGATGCGGTCCTAAGGGCATTTACTCCGGAAATATCGGCAGGCACACACGCATATTCAAACTTCGGACGATCCGTCGACCCCGAGACCAACACATACGTGTCCACGACCTCCTTCAACAACGGATACTCAATCTCCGGAGGAATAACCCTGTTCAACGGATTTTCAGCCGTGAACAATATGAAAATCACAAAAACGGCACTCAAGATGGGAATCCGTCAGGAAGAGCTGATAAAAGACGACCTGTGCCTTGCAATAATGCAGGCATATTACAATGCAGTCTATTGCGAGAGGCTTGCCGAAATCCTTACAAGCCGTACAGAGACCGCCAGGAATGTGCTCAAACTCGCGAAAAGGCAGGAGGAACTCGGACAGAAAGGTTACGCGGAAGTGATAGAAATGGAAGCCGGAGTGGCAGATTGCGAATTCCTGCTCATATCAGCAAGAAACAGATATGCCGATGCCATACTCACACTTAAAGGACTTATGTTCTGGCCTATAGAGCAGGAACTGTCCATCGACACATCAATGGCGGAAGCGGAAACGGCCATAACGCTTGCTCCGGAATATGAAAGACTGCAGACAATGGACTATGCCATAGAGCACCTTCCTAAAATAGCGATAGCCAAATGGAATATGGACAAGGCCAAGATTGACCTGAAGACAGCAAAATGGAAATTCACACCGACCCTGTCGCTCAATGCAGGATGGTCTACAAGCTACTATACCTATCCTGGACAGAACGGATATGTCCCTACTCCTTTCCGTACACAGTTTACCAACAACGGAGGCGAATATATCCAGCTTTCACTCTCATTCCCGATATTCAGCGGCCTGTCCGCATTCTCCAACCTGAGGAGAAAAAAGAACGCCTGCACAAAAGCCTCGATACAATACGAACAGACCGTACGCGAAGTCGAGGCGGAAGTAGCCAGAGCCATACAGGACAGGGACGAGGCCTCAGCGGCATTCCATCAGGCAGACCGCAGGGCGGACGTCCAGGAAGAAGCCTATCATATCAATATCAAAAGGTATGAGCAGGGAATGATTTCCGCGATCGACTTCAGCAAAGCCTCCGACAACTGGATGGAGGCAAAGGCCGGCAGATTGGAAGCTTTGCTCAACTACTACATAAAGAGAAGTGTGGTGAGTTACAACAACGGAATCAATTACCTCAACCAGGAATAGGACAGACCAAAAACGAAAACAAACATCATAATGGACAAGATAATAGAAAAGAAAAAAGGGATTGCGGCAGTTTTCACCAAGAAAGCCCTGCCATATTGGACCGGAGCCATAATCACCGCATTCATATTATGGATAGTCTTCCGTGACGATGCCAGTACGCTGAGGGTAAACGGCGACACTTTGTCAATCAGCAAGGTCACAAGCGGTGAATTCAACGATTACATCCGTATCAGCGGCCAGGTCCAGCCTATGACCACGATACAGATAAGCCCACAGGAAGGAGGAACCGTGGAGAAAATCATCACCGAAGAAGGCTCAACGGTAAAAAAAGGAGATGAAATAATCCGTCTGAGCAATGACAACCTTGACCTTCAGATCCTCAATTCTGAATCTGAACTTGCCGAGAAAGAGAACCTGCTGCGCAACACGATGATATCAATGGAACAGCAGAAACTCAGCGTACAACAGGAAAAGCTCCAGCTGCAGATTGAAGTCAGACGTCTCAAAAGAAAACACGAACAGAACACAATCCTTTACGAAGACCGTCTCATCTCACGCGAAGAATACCTGAATTCGGAAGAAGACTATGAACTTGCGGCAGGCCGTCTTGAACTGGTAAAGGAACGGGCCTGTCAGGACAGCCTATACCGGAGCATACAGATCAGCCAGATGCAGGAGAGCCTTGACAATATGAAGCAGAATATGCAGATGATCCGCCGCAGGAAAGAAAATCTGACAATCAAGTCTCCCATTGACGGGGAACTCGGGCTTCTTGATGTGGTTCTCGGGCAGTCCGTAGCCAGCGGGACAAAAATAGGACAGATCAATGACATACACAGCTATAAAATTGAAGCACAGATAGATGAGCATTACATAGACAGGATATCCGCAGGACTGTCCGCGACCTTTGAACGGCAGAACGAATCATACGGGGCGTCAATACGCAAAGTATATCCTGAAGTACGCGACGGCAAATTCAAGGCGGACTTCAAATTTACCGGAGAACAGCCGGACAACATACGCGCCGGACAGACCTATTATCTTAACCTCCAGCTCGGACAGCCGACAAAAGCAGTACTTATACCGAGGGGAGCATTCTACCAGAAAACAGGAGGGAAATGGATCTATGTCGTCACCCCGGAAGGAGACAAGGCCGTAAAGAGAGAAATCCGTATCGTCCGTCAGAATCCTCAGTTCTATGAGGTCACAGAAGGCCTTGAGCCGGGAGAACAGGTCATAACGTCTGACTACAGCACATTCGGTGACAATGAAATACTTATATTCAAACAACAACTCGGGATATGAAGACATTTTTGAATTTCCTCAAACATAACAGACTTTACACTGCAATCAATCTGGTCGGCCTGGCATTGTCGATGGCCTTCATCCTTCTGCTTGCTGTATACGTACAGAAACAGCTCAACACGGACTCATTCCAGGAAAAGGCGGACAGGATAATACTGGTGGCAAATGAATTTTACGCCAGCGCATACCACCTGCAGGACTACCTCATAGAAAGATATCCGGAAATAGAATCCACGACTGGATTCTTGACTGAAAACAATGTAGAACTCAAGCTCAGGGAAGAAACCCTATACTCATCTGTAAATTTTGCAGACTCTACATTCTTTGACATATTCTCCTTCAAAGTCATCGAAGGGGACAAGGAATCATTCCGCCATTCCCGCAACAACATCGTTGTCAGCAAAAGTTTCGCCTCCAAATATTTCGGCAGCGAGGATGCCATCGGCAAGACGCTCACTATGTCCAGATTTGATGACCAACTGACAATCACCGCAGTTATGGAAGACATTGACAATTCAGTCATACCATATTGCGACATACTGATGAGAGGCGAATGGATGGAAATGCGCAACGATTCACACAACAAGCATCTCGGCAACAGCGGAACCGTACAGACATTCGTACTTGTCAAGGAAAACGCCGACCTTATGGTCAAAGAGGCGGATATGCTGGAATATTTCAAAGAAATATGGTGGATGTATAAGGGATACTGCAGCAAAGTGTTCCTGCTTCCGATGAAAGACATCTATTTCTACGGCTGTGATGAAATCAGCTGTCTGAATACAGGAAACAAATCTTTCGTCAACCTGCTTCTGACAGTATGTCTCGTGCTCCTTCTGTTCGCAATGCTCAACTATATAAACCTCACTACGGCAATCATAGGATTCCGGGCAAAGGAGATGGCTTCCAGAAGACTTCTCGGAGCTTCAAAGGCAAACATATTCCTCAAAATGACAGGAGAATCCACCATTATGTGCACGACAGCTGCAATAGCGGCAATATTCATTGCTGAAGGGCTCTCACCATACGTTTCCGGATTCCTCGGCTACAACTTCAGCATTTCAGGTGCGATATCTCCCGGAAACATAGCGGCAGTGGTCCTCTCCGTCCTCCTTTTGGGCATCCTGTCCGGAACCATACCAGCTGTCACTCTTCTGACGGTACAGCCAATAGATATAGTCCGAGGAAGCTTCAGGCTTAAGACAAAGACAATATACAGCAAGGTCATAATGTTCATACAGAACACCCTGACACTCTGTCTTCTGATAATGGCGATAACTATGACGCTCCAGATAAGGCACATGCTCGATGCCCCTCTCGGATACAACACCAAAAACATCCTGAACATAGAAAACAATTACGGACCCGTATCGAAGCTCAATGTCGCCAAAGAACAGATGCTTACGGAAACTTTCGTAAAAAATGTAGGCTACGGACACGGGACACCGCTTTGGGGAACCAACAATGAGACCTCACGCCTTTTGAATGATGACTGGATTTCATTCCAGGTCATCCAAGGTGACAACGGCTACTTTGATATTCTGGGACTACGCAAAAAAGAAGACAGGAATATTCCAGATAGCTTTGGGGTGAACGAGTATGCAATGGAACTGATTTCCGCCGCAAACAAACAGCTTGGCATAAAAGATTCCGAAAACACCATTCCATTCGCAAATTCAAACAGCGCAATTATAGGAGGAGTATATCACGATTTCAAAATATTCTCTTTGCTGCAGGATCAGTCCGCGGCACTCATCAGAAACTTGGGCACATACGAAGACAACAAATCTCCGTGGAACATACTCGTTGAAATTGAAGGCGACCACGCTGAAGCATATTCCAGAATCAGGGATATATTTGCAGAAGTGTTCCCTGACAAGATTTTTGATGCGGAATACATTGAAGACCAGATAAGCAGGACATTCATCAAGGAAAAGAAAGCATTGGATATAGTGATAATATTCACAATCATTTCAATAATGATATCCGCGCTCGGACTTCTTGCGATGAGCACATATTTTATGCTGCAGCAGAGAAAGAACGCGGCGATAAGAAAAGTTATCGGAGCCGACATGAAAACAGTGCTTAAAGAGCTGATAATGTCATTTATGAAATATGTATGCGCGGCCACGGTGATAGGAATCCCGGCAGGATGGTATATGGCCCACAGATGGCTTGAAGGATTCAGCTACAGGATTCAGCTTCACTGGTGGATATTCGCATTGTCCGCGCTGACCATACTCGCCATAGCCTTGGTCACAATACTTTGGCAAAGCCTCAAGGCTTCCGCAACCAACCCGACAGAGGCACTTAAAAGCGAATAAAAATGAAACTAAAGGAAACGGCGACAAAGGCCCTGTCCCTCGGGATCGGCATGGCAATCGGGCTTGTTCTGGTCGCAAAGGTATGTTATGAAATGAGCCATGACACCTGTTATACCGATTATAAGCAGATATACTCTATACGAACCATATACACTCAAAACGGAGAGGAGATGGAATATGGTCAGATTTCGGGAGCAATCGCTCCAGGCTTCAAAGACCATATACCAGGTGTGGACATTGCCACGAGATATACGTTCATTTTCAACAGTGACAGGTTTACCGATGAGGGAAAGAACACGATAAAAGGTTCACTGATACTTGCAGACACTTGTTTCTTTGACGTATTCGATACGGAAATACTTGCAGGAAATCCTAAGGAAGCGCTTTCGTTACCTGGATGCGCCATGGTATCCGAGAGCTTCGCAAAAAAATTAGGAGGCATATCAGAAGCCATCGGAAAAACCATAGCGAACGAGGAGTCACCGCAGTTTATGATAACGGTGAAAGGCATCTTCAAGGATTTTCCTTATCACAGCTCCGTCCGCCATGACGTACTCCTCTCTATGGAAAGCATGAACAAAACATCGACCGAAAACTGGATAGGAAACGACCGTTACAGAGGCTTCGTCAGGCTTGCGGAAGGGACTGATCCTGATATGCTGGCACCTTCCATCAGGCTGATGCAGGAAAAGAATTATCCTCCTGAAATTGTTAAAATGGCAGCAGAATCAGGAAATGATATCCGTTATTTCCTTGCATCGTTTTCCGGAGAACATATCAAATCGACCAGGATGAAGAATATCATTGTCATTCTGTCCGTAGTATCTGCGCTCCTGATCATGATTTCGCTTCTGAACTATATCCTCATATCCGTTTCTTCAATTGTGAAAAGATCAAAAGAAATTGGAGTAAGGAAATGCTATGGAGCCTCATGCGGAAACATATATGCGATAATGGCAAAAGAAGCCGCAACCGATATCACGGTGTCATTGATTGTGGCGGCTGCCATAATACTTTCCATCAAGCCTATGATCGAGGACATCATCGGTGTGCCGGTAAGTGCCCTGTTTGTAGGATGGACGTATATTACAGTGACAAGCATCTGTCTGGCAGTGTTTTTCATCGCCGCCCTTGTGCCGGGCTATCTTTATTCCAGAATACCAGCAGGAGCGGCAATAAGGAACTTCCGTGAAAGCAGGCGTATATGGAAACTCGGGCTTCTGTTCGTACAGACCGGCATTTGCGCCTTTCTGCTGACTCTGACATACGTCATCAGCACCCAATATGACAAGGCCGTGAACGACAAGCCAGGGTATGAATACAAAAATCTCCTCTGGACAGTCCTGACAGGCACGGACGCAAGTGTACACCAGAGCATCATCAATGATTTGAAGACTGTGCCCGGAGTGCTGGACGTGCAGATGTCATATAGTCTTCCCCTTGATTACAGCTCAGGGAACAATGTATATATGACAGAGGGCGGATATAAGGAGCTGTTCAATGTCGCAGACCAATATGAAGGTACGGCCGGCCTTTTCGAGATGCTTGAAATACCTTTCATAGAAGGAAGATATCCTCAGAGTGCCGAGGAAGTGGCCGTAAGCGAAAGTTTCGTGAAAAAGATGCAGACGTTTCAGGACTGGAGCGACGGAGCCGTCGGAAAGCAAATCCGTATAACAGAACATTGCCAGAATTCCGAACAAGTCCTGACAGTCAGCGGAGTATATAAGGATTATAGAATCAACACCCTGACAAACCAGGACACACGAGCAAGCATAAAATTCTATGGCGAGACAGGTTCGTCACATATTCCCTTCATGGTCATAAAGGTCTCGGAGGTGTCGCAGGAAATGATATCCGGAGCCAAGGAGGTAATTCAGGCGAGAATCAAGAACAAAGAAGTGGAAGTGAAGGCATACAAGGACTCGATGCGTGAGGCATATTCCGGTGAAATGAGAATGAGAAACACCGTTATGGCCGGATGTACAGTATCCATCATCATTGCCTTGTTCGGCCTTATGGGATATGTCCGCGACGAGTCACAGCGTAGAAGCAAAGAAATGGCAATCCGCAAGATAAACGGAGCTACAGGAAAGGAGATCATCAGCATATATACTATGGAAATCATCAAGCTGAGCATCGTCGCACTGGCTGCCGGAAACATCGGAGCATATTTCGCCTCGACTATGTGGTTGCAGAATTTCTCTGAGAAGATATCCCTTTCACCTTGGTATTTCATCCTGGCCGATATGGTTATAATGATTCTCATAGTGGTCTGCGCCATACTCAACAGTCTCCGCATATCTATGAGCAATCCTGTAGAATCACTCAAAAACGAATAAGAAGATTGGAATTGAAAACAATTTAAAGACACAATAATATGATTAAAGTAACAGACCTCAGCAAAATTTTCCGTACGGAAGAAATAGAGACCATCGCATTGAACAAAGTTTCATTCGAGGTGAAAGAAGGTGAATTCGTGGCAATAATGGGTCCGTCCGGCTGCGGCAAGTCCACTCTGATGAACATCCTCGGACTTCTTGACAATCCTACGGACGGCAGCTACCGATTCCTCGGTCAGGAGGTGAGCCACCTCAAAGAGAAAGACCGCACCAAATTCCGCAAGGGCAACATCGGCTTCGTGTTCCAGAGTTTCAACCTCATTGACGAGCTGAATGTATTTGAGAACGTGGAACTCCCCTTGCGCTATCAGAACATCAGCGCATCCGAAAGGAAGCAGCGTGTGAACTACATTCTTAAAAGAATGAATATCAGTCACCGTGCACAGCATTTTCCGATGCAGCTTTCCGGAGGTCAGCAGCAGAGAGTAGCGATAGCCCGTGCCATCGTGTCGAATCCGAAACTGATCCTCGCGGACGAACCGACCGGAAACCTTGATTCAAAGAACGGAAAGGATGTGATGGATATTCTGACGGAGCTGAATGCGGAAGGCACGACCATCATTATGGTAACGCACTCCCTGAAAGACGCGGCTTTCGCACAACGCACCATCAATCTTTTTGATGGACAGATTGTAAGCGATGTCAAGAACGAACTGTAAAATTCTTATACTTTTTCTATATTTGTGATTGTTATTCACAAAAGCCTATGACAAAAAGCAAAGGGAGAATACTTGTTGTCGACGACAACGGAGGAATAAGGACCGCACTGAAACTGTTGCTGTCAATGAATTTCTCCGATGTTGAGCTCATACCTTCGCCAAAGGAGCTTGTCAGCCGTATGACTGACTTCCGGCCAGATGTAGTGCTTCTGGATATGAATTTCCATACTGACATAAATACAGGCAACGAAGGCCTTTACTGGCTTTCCGAAATAAAGAAATTCAATCCTGATACGGAAGTCGTGCTGTTTACCGCATACGCGGACATAAAGCTCGCCGTGGAAGGTATGAAGCGCGGAGCGTTCGACTTTGTGCTGAAGCCGTGGGACAATGAAAAACTCGTACAGATACTCCAGTCCGCATATACTGCAAAAAGAAACAGAAAGCCGAAAGAATCGGCAGAAGCGCGGACTGGAAGTTCCCCTATGCTCTGGGGCAAGGGCAATGCTATGGCGGACATACGAAAGACAGTAGAAAAAATAGCTTCCACTGACGCCACGGTGCTCATAACAGGAGAGAACGGTACAGGCAAAGATGTACTTGCATCCGAGATACACAGAAGGTCCGAAAGGGCTTTGAGGCCTATGGTATGCGTCGACGCCGGTTCCCTGACGGAAAGTCTGTTTGAAAGCGAACTGTTCGGATATGTCAAAGGAGCGTTCACGGATGCCCACTCCGACCACACGGGAAAGTTCCAGGAGGCCGACGGAGGGACCCTGTTCCTTGATGAGATAGGCAACATCCCTTTGCACCTTCAGGCAAAACTGCTCAGAGCCATTCAGAACAGGACTGTCACAAAAGTAGGAGGCAACAAACCTGTCCCGGTGGACATCAGGCTGATATGTGCCACGAACAAGAACCTGGAACAGATGGTCAGCGAAGGAAAATTCCGCGAAGACCTGTATTACAGGCTCAACACCATACATCTCCACATCCCTGCCCTCCGCGAAAGGACAGACGAGATCATTCCGCTGGCTGATATGTTCATAGCCAGATATGCGGAACGTTACAGGCGTGCAGTCTCCGGTATTACGAAGGAAGCCGGCGAACTTCTCAAGGCACACCGGTGGAACGGGAACATACGTGAACTTCAGAACTGCATAGAAAAGGCTGTAATTCTTTCTGAAGGGACACATCTGGATGTCAATGACATCCAGCTTCCCCAACAGACAGCCTTTCAGGACGACCCGGCGTCAGGAGAAGAAACTTTGGAGATGGCAGAGGAAAAGGCCATACGCGCAGCCATAGCAAGATACACCGGCAACCTTTCCTTAGTGGCCAAGTCTCTGAACATAAGCAGGCCCACACTCTACGCCAAACTGAAAAAATATAACATTTGAGTCTATGGAGGAGCTTCATTGGACAATTGTCATCGTTGGCGTGACTGCAATCTCCACGGTACTGACAGCATTGCTGACCTACCGGAAGATGCGCAAAAAAGTGGCATATATGCTTGATGCCCTGGAAGACAAGGAACTTAATTTCCGTTTTGACGAACGGCATCGTCCCGGTCAGAGCTTCAACAGGATCCTGAACCGTATGCGCAACATCTTCGACAAGGAACGTAGCGAGATCATCGAGCAGGAACAATACTACGGCCTTATGCTCGACCACGTCAGGACAGGAATAGCTGCTATTGAAGAGGACGGAAGGGTCAACTATTGCAACAGGACAGCCCTTGCCCTGCTCGGGATAGCCACATTCGGACATATCCGCCAGCTACAGACCGTAAGCGAATCACTCTACGAGGCATTCGGGACCGTAGCTGACGGGGCAGAAGAGAGGGCAAGCTATTACAACGAAAGCGGCAAGATGACAATTGCACTGACATCCTCCAGCGCAAGAATAGGCAAAAAGGCAGTAAAGGTCATAGCATTCAACGACATCAGCCGCGAAATGGAGGAAAACGAGCATCAGTCCTGGTCAAGGCTTATACGTGTCCTGACACACGAAATAATGAATACCGTCACCCCGATAGCCTCTCTCAGCGAGACTCTTCTGCAGTTTGACAAAGTGGACGATGAGATAAGGAACGGCCTTGACAGCATTTCCCAATCATCACGCGGCCTCATAAGGTTCGTTGAATCGTACCGGAATCTGACAAGGGTAGCCGCTCCGGTCAAAAAGGCATTTTTTGTCAGAGAACTGGCGGAAAGAGTAATAAACCTGACAAAGGAGCAGGCGTCTGAAGCCGGAGCGACCTGTACTTATATAGAAAAGTCGGAAGATATCCTGCTTTATGCGGATGAGGGGCAAATCAGTCAGATTATCATAAATCTCGTCAAAAACGCGATACAGGCGGAAGCCGACAAGATTGAGATAACGGCGGAAATAAACCTCTCGGAATGCGTGATCATAAATGTCTTCAACAACGGGACACCGATAAGCAAAGACAGCCAAGACGAGATATTCATTCCTTTCTTTACTACAAAGCAGGACGGAACAGGCATCGGGCTCAGTCTTTCAAGGCAGATTATGCGTCTGCATAACGGCTCCCTCAATCTCACCCGAAGCGATGTAAACGGCACCGTCTTTACGCTTGCATTCAAATGACGGTCCACGCCTGAAATCCATCCATTGCTGCAGCCGGCATTCAGACATCAAGATTCCCCGACTTAAATCTATCATCTGACAGGTGGGTATTTGCAACCCTTTGGGTATCAATATTATACAAAACAGTATACTTTATACGAGATATACTGTTTTACAATCCACTGTATATCAGCATGTTGTAAAGACCCACCAATATGCGGTTTCAATCGGCAAACAAGTTACAGAATCCCTGTTTATAGAACTGAAAATACATTTCTATCCGTTCCGGCGTGTCGTTCTCGAGCAACAAAAGCAATTCTTTTGCAAACTCGAGCGGCGCGGATCCGTTTGCAGTCACGATATTCCTGTCGCTGACAGCCTGGGCATGAATATATCCTTCAGTATTGGTATAATTGTCACCACCCAGGAATTTCAGTTGTTCCAACCCGTTGCCGGTATGCTTCACGTCATTCAGGAATCCGTGCTTTGCCATAAACGATGCTCCGTTGCAGATCGCACCTACAATCTTACCCTTTTCAATGGCTTGCCTGACAACGGGTGCCACTTTTTCCGCTACAGGAGTACTCCATCCGAAACCTCCGATAAGCACCAATGCCGCATAATCGTCTGGCATCGTTTCAAATGAATAATCCGGCAGAGAGCGGAAACAGCCAATGGATCTGACTGGATCCAACGTCGGAGCACCCACCTTATTGCTATATTT
>ERZ778514.1990-NODE-1990-length-13784-cov-4.826353_pt1 | contig 13784 bp, 9 predicted proteins | sample MGYA00510344_ERZ778514 | MGnify/ENA primary metagenome ERZ778514 (study PRJEB29527, sample SAMN07138968) | mouse gut metagenome | material: feces | host: mouse | place: China:Nanjing | collected 2016-01-25 ... | reverse complement strand
AAAGAGCAAAGGATGAACGTCAGCTTCAATATCAGAAAAGAAGACGGTACACCGGCAAGATTCATCACGGTCATATATCCGAAGAAAGAAGCAGGAAAGACCCCTTCGCTGGAGGCAAAATTCATAAACGGCTCTTTCAATGAAAAAGGTCTGAAGCTACAGGTAAGAATCGACGGGAAGAAGAAAAATCTTGGATACAATCTATAAAATCATACCACAATGAGAAATCTGGACAAGGCATTTGCTCTTTCTATGGCAGCCGCGGCATTATGCGGCTGCCACGAAGACAAGAAAGAATCACGGAAACCGAACATACTGTTCATTATGACAGACGACCACACCACACAGGCAATGTCCTGCTATGGAGGCAGTCTTCTGCATACACCGAATATGGACAGAATCGCAGAAGAGGGCATAAGGTTCGACAACTGCTATGCGACCAACGCCCTTTCAGGACCGTCGAGAGCGTGCATTATGACCGGAAAATTCAGCCATATAAACGGATTTACCGACAATGCCTGCATATTTGACGGCGACCAGCAGACTTTTCCGAAGCTCCTGCAGGAGGCCGGGTACCAGACCGCTATGATCGGCAAATGGCATCTCATTTCAGATCCGCAGGGATTTGACTGGTGGAGCATACTTTCCGGACAGGGAGAACAGGGCAACTACTATTCGCCGGAGTTCAAAGAAAACGGCAAAGAAATCATAGAGGAGGGATATGTTTCAGACGTGATTACGGACAAAGCCCTCAACTACCTCAAAGACAGGGATAAAGACAGACCTTTCTGTATGATGTTCCACCACAAGGCACCGCACCGCAACTGGATGCCGTCTCCAAGACATCTCGGCATATTCAACGATACGGTATTCCCTGAGCCGGACAATCTGTTTGACGACTACAGCAGCCGCTGCTCTGCCGCTTCGGAACAGGATATGAACCTGGAGTCGACATTCACGGAAGACTGGGACCTGAAGCTTATGACGCGGGAGGAGATGCTCGCAGATCCGGACAACCGTCTGGCCCGGATGTATTTCCGTATGCCTGAGGAAGTGCAGGAGAAATGGGATTCAGTCTATGCGCAAAGAATAAAAGAATACCGCAGCGGGACTATCAAGGGCAAGGAGCTTGTCCGGTGGAAATACCAGCAGTATATGAGAGATTATCTTGCCACTGTAATGGCTGTGGACGAGAGCATCGGCAGAATTATGGATTATCTTGAAGATACCGGGGAACTGGACAACACAATCATAGTATATACTTCAGACCAGGGATTTTTCCTCGGGGAGCACGGCTGGTTCGACAAAAGGTTCATGTACGAGGAATGCCAGCGTATGCCTCTTGTCATACGTTATCCAAAAGCCGTCAAGGCAGGAAGCACTTCAGAGGCATTGTGCATGAATATAGACTTCGCTCCTACTTTCCTTGATTTCGCAGGAATACCGGTTCCGGAAGACATCCAGGGAAAATCACTCAAAGGAATACTTTCCAGCAATGGACGTACCCCTGACGACTGGAGAGACGCCGTCTACTACCATTATTACGAATATCCCGCGGAGCATTCGGTAAAACGCCATTATGGAATAAGGACAAAGGACTGGAAACTCATACATTTCTACAATGACATTGACGCCTGGGAAATGTATGATATGAAAAACGATCCCAAAGAAATGACAAATGTCTTTGACCGTCAGGAATATTCATCGGTCCGTCAGGAACTTGCAGAGATTCTTCGCAAAACGCAGGAACAGTACAAGGACAATGACCCCGATGAAACAGAGCGGGTCCTTTTCAAAGGCGACGAAAGATATACGGGACGGAAGAAATAACAATTCAGAACAGAACACTAACCGCAACTACAATGGACAGAAGAAAATTCATAGAAGCTTCAGGCTGGTCGCTGCTCGGTCTTGCATCAGCAGGAAGCATACTTAACGGATGTGTACCCGGAAGCAGGGAGGCAAAGAAAAAAATGCCTTCGGCAAACGGATATAAAATATACTGGGGAGACCTCCACAACCACTGCAACGTAACATACGGCCACGGTGATATGAAAGACGCATTTGAAGCGGCAAAAGGCCAGCTTGATTTCGTCAGCGTGACACCGCATGCAATGTGGCCCGATATCCCCGGGAAAAATGATCCAAGACTGGAATGGGTAATAGGTTATCACACGGACGCATTCCGGAGGCTGCGCAAAGGAGGCTATGAAAAATACCGTGAAATGACCAGGGCGTACAACGAAGAAGGCAGATTCCTCACATTCATAGGATACGAGGCCCACAGCATGAAAAACGGCGACCACGTAGCACTGCATCACGACCTTGACGCCCCTCTGACCGGCTGCTCTTCAATAGACAACTGGAAAGAAAAGTTCAAAGGTCAGAAAGTCTTTGTCACCCCTCATCACATGGGCTACCAGACAGGATACAGAGGCTACAACTGGGATTATTTCACAGAAGGCGACCAGACTCCGTTCGTGGAAATGTATTCACGTCACGGTCTTGCAGAAAATGATATGGGAGATTATCCCTATCTTCACGATATGGGTCCGCGCCAGTGGGAGGGAACCATCCAATACGGTCTGTCAAAAGGGCATAAATTCGGTCTCATCGGCTCCACGGACCAGCATTCAGGATATCCCGGAAGCTATGGGGACGGACGTGTCGGAGTGCTTTCCCCTTCCCTCACAAGGGATAACATCTGGGACGGACTGCGCTCACGCCATACCTGCTGCGCCACAGGAGACAGGATTGCGGTGGATTTCCGTATCAACGACGCATTTATGGGAGATGCAGTCAGAGGGAACAGACGAAAGATATATCTCAATGTCACCGGAGAAAGCTGCATAGACTATGTCGATGTCATCAAAAACGGCAGGCTCATAGCCCGTCTCAACGGACCGCATATCCCGGTAATGCCGTCCGGAGACATAGTCCGCTGCAAAGTGAAAATTGAATTCGGATGGAACAGGGAAGAGAAATATATCCCGTGGAACGGGGCCGTCTCAATCGACAAGGGACGCATAGTCAATGTAACCCCATGCTTCAGAGGAGCGGCTTTCACTTCACCTCAGGAAGGAGAGGCGGAATTCCATACACACATCCAGAAAATAGTATCGGTATCCGAAAATTCAGCCGAGCTTGCACTTTATACATCCAAGAACCCAAATACGACCACACCTGCCACCCAGGCAGTCATTCTTGAGCTTGAAATGCCTTTGGACGGAACAATCACCGCCGATTTCAACGGAAAGACATTCGGGCACAGCCTCAGTGAGCTTCTTGAGGGTTCACGCACACATTTTATGCGCGGATGGCTAAGCGAGGCCATCCTGTTCAACAGGGCTATGCCGGAAAGCTGCTATACCGTAGAACACTATATGGAGGATGACAGCCCTGAGCTTGACACGGACTATTATTATGTCCGCGTCCGCCAGAAAGACCAGCAATGGCTCTGGACAAGCCCGATATGGGTCGAGCGCGTCTGACGGTCAAGAATGTGACTCAAATCGGGGCTGAATAAAAAGTATTATTCAAGCCCCGTTTTCTTGTTTTTCGGTGAGGTCAACATCAGGTCAACATCAGGTCAACATCAGGTCAACATCGACCTTATTTCCAAATATTCAATTCCCAGAGAGTTATTCCGACTTTTTAGTCACCCTCATTCTTTTATCTATCTTATTCTGTGGTTTTTGGCTTTGCCAAAGATTATGACCGTTGTATATCTATCTGTCAAGAAATCAGTCATTATTCTGTGCTTTTGCCAAGAACTATGACCGTTGGAGGCGAGGTCCCAGTGTGGCCATCGGCCCGTTTTTAGTCCGATGGGAACGCCAGCAAAAAATAACTAACTGATAATCAATCATACGGAAAACAGTACCGTGGCCATCAGCCCGTTTTTAGTCCGATGGCCACACTTCACCTGAATTGTCGCGAAATTTGTTGACATCAGCAAGAAAAAACACCCTTCAACTGCATTGAAACACGGTTTTTACAAATTATCCGCTTTCTTTTTCATAAAACGGATAATTACAATCTACTTTGTCAACAAAAAGCTATGCAAAAAATACATTTTTATCACATTTGCACTAAGGGGTACAACAGCATTGAGCTGCACCTTGACAATGACGACTTTCAAACGGCAATAAACTACAGTGCCATCTGTCAGTATAAGACCAGAATAAAAATTCTGGCATATTGCCACATGAACAACCATTCCCATTTTGTAATAAGTGCAGAAGAATATGACGAAGCCAAGAACTTCTCATTCCTGTACAAACAGGCATACTCAAAATATCTGGCCAACAAATATGACATACACCAAACATTCAAAAGGGAAAACTCCCTGATAAAAGAAATTTCCGATATACCGTACCTCAGACAATGCATCGCTTATGTACTAAGAAATCCTTTAGCAGCAAGAATCACATTATCTGCAAGCAACTACAATTGGTCCAGCATATTATGCTATTTTTATAATACTTCCCGGCATTCTGATGGCCATACATACAAAATTTCATCTCTCAGCGTGAGACAAACAAGAGGACTGCTACATACAAAATGCAAATTGAAAAACTGCAAGTACCTGATTGACCAAAATGGAATGGTCATTCCTCTCAGCTTTATAAGCTTCAGGACAGTAGAATCAATCTTCAACAATTCGCTGGATATGTTTATCAAATATATAAGCTGGCAAGAAGATCATAAATTTGATTTTGAACTCATTTCACAACAGACTTTTCACTATGACGACAGAGAAGTCAAAGCAATCGCAGAAGAGCTGAGTCAAAAAAAATATGGGAAAGGCATATATGAGTTAACTCCCGACCAAAACAGAAGACTGGCAACTATAATACTCTTAAGGCATCATATTAGTGCAGCAAGAATAGCCAGAATCTTGTCACTCAGAAAAAGTGAAGTAGAACAGCTAAAGAAGACACACAACCTATAATATCATCCCACAGGTGTGGACATCGGGCAGGAAAAGGGCTGATGGACACGCACCGAGACAAACAACCAACTGAAAATCAACCACATAACAAAACAGCAACGTGGACATCGGGCAGGAAATGGACTGATGGCCACGACAAAGGCAAGCAACTCACTGAAAATCAACAACATAATAAAACAGCAACGTGGACATCGGGCAGGAAATGGACTGATGGCCACGACAAAGGCAAGCAACTTACTGGACATCAACCACATAATAAACAACAACGTGGACATCGGGCAGGAAATGGACTGATGGGCACAGACAAGGCAAGTAACTTACTGGACATCAACCACATAATAAACAGCACCGTGGATATCGGGCGGGGAAAGGGCTGATGGACACGCACCGAGACAAACAACCAACTGAAAATCAACCAAATAACAAAACAGCACCGTGGACATCGGGCGGGGAAAGGGCTGATGGACACGCACCAAGGCAAGCAATTTACTGAAAATCAACCAAATAACAAACAGCACCGTGGACATCGGGCGGAAAAAGGGCCGATGGCCACGGTAAAACCCCAAAAGTCAAGGTCCACAAGGCCCAAAGCGATAGTGAAAGTGAAGGGTAAAATCTGTTTCCGCCGAAGACAGCAACTACAACAGCAACAACCACAGCAACAGCCACAGCAACAGTCACAGCAACAGTCACAGCAACAGCCACAGCAACAGCCACAGCAACAGCCAAATAACCAAAACTGCCAAAAACTGTTGAAACTGTCGTAAAACTGCCACCTGCCGTGCCGAGCTACCTATTCCGGGAGGAAGCGGAGGTGACGGGACTTGAAACGGGAGTGCTCCAAAATCCATTTTCTGAGGATTTCACGGTGTTTCTTTACTATGTCGGCATAGCGCGACTCCACCGCAAGGTTGACCATCTCACCACGGTCCGAAGTCATATCGTAGAGCATCTCGCGGTACTGGCCCTTGTCATAGAGCACATATTTATACTGCGCCGAACGAACCATCCATCCGACAGTTCCGGAAGTCTGAAGAAAATTGGTCTCGGTGACGATATATTCCGGACCTTCCGTACCTTTCTCCGCGTATGGTCTGAAACTTGCGCCATTACGTCCTGCCGGCATCTCAGCCCCTGTCCAGTCACATATACTCGGCATAAAGTCGATACAATTGTTCACCAAGGCCTCGGACACTTCTCCGGCATTCTTCTTTCCAGGCAGACACACTATGAACGGAATGTTGTTGACATCTTCATAAAGGGCGGTTTTCTGGTTCCATTGATGTGCTCCATTACCATCTCCGTGATCGCTCGTGAATACAATGACTGTATTTTTCCACAGATTCTGCCTGTCTATCTCGTCCACAATCTTCCCGATTTCAGCATCGACAGCCTCGACAAGTCTGTAATAGGCATATCGGAAACGTCTCCAATCATCAGGAGTATAGCTGACCGTCGGATATAGAGAATAGTTCTGATGCTTCTCAAACTGCAAAACGCTCGCGTCATAAGGAGCCACAGCAAAGTTGTCAGGAAGATTCGGACAATCTTCCAATGTCGCAGGACTGGGAATGCCGGCATGCGGAGTCCTCTGACCACGCGCGAACTCACATATATTATGAGGGTTGGTAAACGAGGCCACAAGAAAGAACGGCCATTCAGGTCTGTTGCGCAGATAGTCAACACAAGCCTCAGCCAAGCCTTGATCGCCGTTGTCCTTGATATTTCTGAAGCCGAACTCACCGTCCGGGATGGAAATGGTATTCACATGCCATTTGCCGGCATACGCGCAGTCATATCCAGCATTCTTCACCAATGTCCCGACAGTATTGTGACGCAGAGAATCCACAAGCGGGACCTCGTTTTCAAGCATTCCGCTTTCGCTCGGCATATAACCGGTAAACATCGCTGCACGTGCCGGACCGCTCAGAGGCATTGCCGTATAGGCATTGGTAAATCGCACTCCGTTTGCTGCAAGCCTGTCCATATTAGGTGTATGCACATCCGGATTCCCGGCACAGCTCATTGCAGTAGCGCTCTGCTGGTCGGTCATTATGTAGATAATATTAGGACGGCTCTGAGCTGCCATCATTACAGGAAGTGCCAACGCTCCTGTCATTATTGGAAATTTAATATTCATAACAATTAACGGTTTACATAGCCATTCCCTATCCATACTCCAATTATATAGTCATTCCAGACAAACCGCATCAAGCGTGAAACAAGACTCAGAGAGGACGACCTTTTTCAGTGGGATGGAATGAGAAAGCATTTATCGGAACATACGGCAAGTCCAGGCACCGCCTTCGAAATACAAAGCACCCTCGTATGCCCAGGCTTCAATTGCCGGAATGCTTATTATTTCATAGAGAGGGTATAGCGTCCTGACTGACCGCTGAAATATAATGTGCCGTCATCAGCACAGACCTCGGCAGCAGGAATCAGGACCTTTCCGTCTTTCATCACTTTCCAGACACCCGGCACAAGGTCTGTGACAAGTATCCTGAATACCTTTTCCGAATCAGGTATCTCAAATCCGGCCCTTTGGTCGAGAGCCTGACCGTCCCTGCCGAATATCACGACCCTGTCGGAAATCATCGCTCCGGCAACCTTGTCTCCGTCAATCCTCCTGACATCATTGAATGATCTGCAGCTGTTGTCGGCGACCTGGATCACATTCAGAAAGCAATCTTCCGCCGAAGGGTTCACAGGGACGACCTCAACCCTCCATTCTCCCCTCTCATTCGCAGGGTCCGGACGGGAAGTCGCGGCATTTGGATAATTCGTTCCGAAGACCCAAAATTCCTTTCCCGGTCCTCCTACCGCAGTTATGCTGACATTGTCCTTTTCCGGAAGCAGGACCGTATTTTTAAGCATTCCGCTGTCCCCGTCCATTGTCCTGGCCACGGTAAATTCCGTACCGTCGACAGAAGGTTCCTCAATGCTGTGCAGAAGCCAGAATTTCCTGAAACCGGGGTCGGAAGACACAACGTGGTCATATATAACCAATGACGCAGGCACCGTACTGTCCTTGAGGTTGAGGAAAACGAACGAACGTCTCACATCTTTGACTTTATCCGAATATGCGGAAGTGATATCTCCTTTAAGATATGAATACTCAGGCACATCCAAATCCGGTCCAAAGCTATGAGCCTGCACCTTTCCCACAGTATAATCATCACTCAAAAGACTTTCAAACGACCGGCAGGTATCCCATCTGTCACCAGGCATCCTCTGTCCCCCGTCATTCGCGGCAAACTCCGTCTTGTCGCCTCCTCCATAGTTCCAGCAGGCAAACTTCTCCTGCGGATCATAGATCAGAAGGGAGTTATGGGCGACAGTACGTTTGAAATAGTTTTTGCAATGCGGACTGTTGTACCCTCCGGATGAACCCTGGTACGCTCCTGAATCAATCGCAAGAGGACCTTTGTAATAGATCTGGAAAGAGCCTGCATCAAGATGCTGATGGTTGCCTACGAAATTTTCATTGACCTTCATCTCCGCAATCACGCAGTCTTTGTCCCATCCGGTACGGGCTATCATCCATCCGAACGGAGTACCGCTATATCTTGTCAGAGGAAGGTCGTCAGGAGACTTCGGCTCAAGATCAAAATCCCTCCACAGAAGCTCCATCATAAGAAGATGCGGCTCAACCGAAGGCCTGCGGAAATATTCATTCGCTATATATCTGTCATTATAATAGCTTGCCGCGAACATGGCCGGCATCGCGTATGAGTTCGGAGTCTTGCGGTTACCCGGATTGACATCACCAGCCGGCAGGACCTGCCCGTCAGGACGGCGTCTGTAGATGAAATCATAGAGGACAAACTGCTGCGCAGGGTCATAGACAGCACCCGCTCCCATCTTGTCCAGAATGAACAATGAGATCAGGTCATTGACAAACCTCACTGATACATACCCTGTTCCCTGATGGTAATTGTGTCCGGAATATATAAAGTTGCGTGCCGGTATATAGTCACGGAACATCATCGTCACCACATAATTGTACATATCGGGATATTCGTCATAAATGGCTATTCCGGCAGACAGCATATCCCTGAGAATCATCCATTCGGAAGAATGTCCGGCAATCGGCTCCGTGTTTTTGGGAGGATAATGGCATTCCATAGTGCCGGCTATCCTTATGAATTCCTTTATATATGCCTGCTTCTCCGCGTCTGTCATCTGGTCATAGCACCAGTCATATACCATCGCACCTGTCATAAGCATCACTCCGCTTGCACGGGAAAGGTCCTGACGGGTCCCGAAAGATGTCCTCTTCAGAGAATCGAGCATCGACACTATCGCCCTGCGTGCCTGTGTCCTGTCTCCGTCCACAAGATAGTCCAAAGCCTGAATCTGCACTCTTGAAGTCAGCCCCCTCATTTTGAAGTAGTAACGGAATCCCCTGTCTTTTTCCTTAGCCTCTTCCTCCGGAGTCCTGTCCACCGCAGCCTCTTCAAGTGCGGCGAGAATCTTCCTTCCGTCAGGAGTCTTCATTTTCTCTTTGAGTTCAGGAATCTCATACGCACGGACATACAGTCTCGGATGCTCAGCCGGAGGCACCGGCACGCTCACTCCATCTATCTCCTTCCAGATGGCGTCCGTCCTGCCCCTGCCTTCCGATGATGATATGACCGTAAAAATGATACAAAATGTCAAAATGAGATGTTTCATAAATTATGTTGTTATATTTTCGTCTGCAACCAATGTCACTACATTATGCGAAATTACTCCGTTTCAATCAGACGGGATGTCCGATTTGTCCACAATATCTTCAATTTTGTCCAACATACCGTGAAAGACTTTCTGTTTTTCAGCAACGGGTTGATTTTTTGTCGGATTTTGAAACAGCTTCTTAGGTTTTTTCTTAATTTTATAACAATTTCTGAATTGTTAACCAAAAGCCATAATTATGGAAAGAATAATAGAATGCGTACCTAATTTCAGTGAAGGGCGCAACAGGGAAATAATCGGAGAGATTGTGGGAGCGATCGAGAAATCCGGAGGAGTAAAAGTTCTTGACGTAGACCCGGGAGAAGCCACCAACAGGACTGTGGTCACCTTTGTAGGGTCACCGGAAGCAGTGCTTGAAGCCGCTTTCCAGGGAGTAAGGAAAGCAGGAGAACTTATCAACATGCGACATCACCACGGTGCCCATCCGCGCTCCGGAGCTACAGACGTGCTTCCTATTGTACCGGTCTCCGGAATAACACTTGAAGAATGCGCTGAGCTGGCGAGAAGTCTGGCTGAGCGCATTTTCCGTGAATTGGAGATACCGTGCTACTGCTACGAATCCGCGGCCTTCAAGCCGGAGAGGAAAAACCTGGCAGTATGCCGGTCAGGTGAATATGAAGCCCTGCCCGAAAAGATGACAGACCCGGACAGAGCTCCGGATTTCGGACCCGGGGAGTTCACGGAGAGGGCGGCACAGTGCGGTGCGACCAATGTCGGCGCAAGAGATTTTCTGATAGCCGTCAACTACAATCTCAACACAACTTCAACACGCAGGGCCAATGCCATAGCATTTGACGTAAGGGAAAAAGGGCGTCCAAAAAGAGAAGGCAATCCAGTCACGGGCGCAATCGTAAAAGATGCTGACGGCAACACCATAATGATCCCCGGCACCCTGAAAGGCTGCAAGGCAATCGGATGGTACATAGACGAATACGGCATCGCACAGGTGTCTATGAACATAACCGACATCAACACCACCCCGCTGCATAGGGCTTTTGACGAGGTATGCAGAGCCGCAGCCGCACGAGGCATAAGGGTCACAGGGGCAGAAATCGTAGGAATGGTTCCAAAACGTGTGCTGACGGAAGCCGGGAAATATTATCTGGAAAAACAGCACCGCTCAACAGGCATTTCTGAAGATGAAATCATACGCATCGCAGTGAAATCAATGGGACTGGACGACCTAAGGCCTTTCAGTCCGCAGGAAAAGGTGATTGAATATGTAATGGAAAGCGAAGAGGAGCGCGCAGAAAGGGAACGGCTTGTAAGAATGACCTGCAAAGCATTCGCATACGAGACGGCATCGGAGTCACCGGCTCCCGGAGGAGGCTCGATTTCCGCATATATGGGAGCTCTTGGAGCCGCTCTCGGAACAATGGTGGCCAATCTTTCATCGCACAAGCCCGGATGGGATGACAGATGGAAGGAGTTCTCCGACTGGGCTTCCAAAGGACAGGACATCCTCTCCCGGCTTCTTGCCCTGACGGACGAGGACACCGCAGCATTCAATATGATAATGTCCGCCCTCGGTATGCCGAAAGGAACCGACGAGGAGAAGGCCGCACATGCGGAAGCATTGGAAAAAGCCACACTGTACGCCACCGAGATTCCGCTGAAGACAATGCTTACTGTATCGGAAACATTCCCTCTCCTTGAAGCTATGGCCGCTGAAGGCAATCCAAACTCCGTATCAGATGCAGGCGTAGGTGCGCTTGCGGCACGTTCCGCCGTCCTCGGGGCATATCTCAATGTCAAAATCAACGCCGCCGGACTTGCTGACCGCAGCAAAGCCGAAAGCCTCTGCGCCCAGGCCAGGGAAATAGCGGACTCGGCAATCTCCAGAGAAGCCGGAATACTTGATACGGTACACAGCAGAATATAAGCAGAAGCAAGAGCAACAATAAAGTGAACTTTGTTGCTGCCGAGCGCACAACGAATATATGAGCCAACAGATCAAAGATGACAACACCACCAGATTACACTATGAACAATTTCCATAAAGACATCCTCTCCGGAATCCCGGAGATCCTTCCGGAACCGAAGCCATACGACAGCAATATAAACCACGCACCAAGACGCAAGGACATTCTCACAAAAGAGGAAAAGGTTCTCGCAATAAGCAATGCCCTGCGTTATTTTCCGGAAAAGCACCACAGCATACTTGCAGAAGAATTTGCAAGGGAACTGCACGACTACGGAAGAATCTATATGTACCGTTTCCGTCCGGACTATGAAATGTATGCCCGTCCAATCGACGAGTATCCGGCACAAAGCCGTCAGGCCGCAGCCATAATGGCAATGATACAGAACAACCTCGACCCGCGCGTGGCACAGCACCCGCACGAGCTGATCACATACGGAGGCAACGGGGCGGTATTCCAGAACTGGGCCCAATACCGTCTTGCAATGCAATATCTCGCAACGATGACAGATGAGCAGACTCTTGTCATGTATTCCGGGCACCCTCTCGGACTGTTCCCGAGTCACAAGGATGCTCCAAGGGTAATCGTGACCAACGGTATGGTCATTCCGAACTACTCGAAGCAGGACGACTGGGAGCGTTTCAACGCGCTCGGAGTGTCACAATACGGACAGATGACAGCCGGTTCATATATGTATATCGGTCCTCAGGGGATTGTCCACGGCACTACGATAACCGTAATGAATGCAGCCCGCAAACAGCTGGCCGCAAAAGGCATTGAAGGGACAAGGGAGAATATGCGCGGAATGCTTTTCGTGTCAGCCGGCCTCGGCGGAATGTCCGGAGCACAGCCAAAGGCTGGCGTGATTTCAGGAGTCGTAAGCGTAATAGCTGAAATAAATCCTCTCGCCGCACAGAAACGGCACCAGCAGGGATGGGTGGATGAACTTCACGAAAATCTTGATGAACTTATACCGCGTATCCGCAAAGCCTGCGCAGAAAAGGAAGTCGTCTCGATAGCATATCAGGGCAATGTAGTCGACCTTTGGGAAAGGCTTGCCGACGAAGGCATAGACGTCGATCTCGGTTCGGACCAGACATCGCTCCACAATCCGTGGGCCGGAGGCTACTACCCTGCCGGACAAAGCTATGACGAATCACAGCGGATGATGGCCGAGGAACCGGAACTTTTCAAGAAGAAGGTGCAGGAATCCCTGAGACGTCACGCTGCGGCAGTCAACCGTCTCGCAGCCAAAGGAATGTATTTCTTCGACTATGGCAATGCCTTCCTTCTGGAAGCATCCAGGGCAGGAGCGGACATCATCAGAGAAGACGGAAAGTTCCGCTACCCTTCATACGTACAGGACATTATGGGGCCGCTGTTCTTTGACTACGGTTTCGGACCTTTCCGATGGGTATGTATGTCGGAAAAGCCGGAAGATCTTGCCAAAAGCGACGACATCGCCGCAAGGGTCCTGAGGGAAATGGCAGGGACAGCTCCTGAAGAAATCACAGGACAGCTTTATGACAACATCCACTGGATAGAAGAAGCCGGAAAGAACAATCTCGTCGTCGGGTCACAGGCAAGAATACTCTATGCCGACTGCGAAGGACGTACAAAAATCGCATCCGCATTCAACGAAGCCATCCGCAAAGGGGAAATCACCGCACCTGTCGTCCTCGGACGTGACCATCACGACGTCTCCGGCACGGATTCCCCTTACCGCGAGACATCAAACATATATGACGGTTCCGCCTTTACCGCGGACATGGCCGTACACAATGTCATAGGAGACTCATTCCGCGGAGCCACCTGGGTATCAATCCACAACGGAGGAGGAGTAGGCTGGGGAGAAGTCATCAACGGCGGATTCGGTATGGTAATCGACGGATCGGACCAGGCGCAGAGACATATTGAAGAAATGCTGCTATGGGATGTCAACAACGGCATAGCACGCAGGAGCTGGGCACGCAACAGCGGAGCAGTCAGTGCCATAAAGCGAGAAATGGCAAGAACACCGGGACTGAAGGTCACAATCCCGAACATAGCGGATACGAAGATTGTCAGAAACGCACTTGAAACACTATAACAACCACACGATATGCACACTATATCCAATAAGCACCTCACAATAGACAGAGTCCGCGAGATCATCTGCGGAAAAGAAAAAA
>ERZ778514.1980-NODE-1980-length-13828-cov-5.364772_pt1 | contig 13828 bp, 10 predicted proteins | sample MGYA00510344_ERZ778514 | MGnify/ENA primary metagenome ERZ778514 (study PRJEB29527, sample SAMN07138968) | mouse gut metagenome | material: feces | host: mouse | place: China:Nanjing | collected 2016-01-25 ... | reverse complement strand
AACCCTAATCGTCGGAACCGGAATCCGATATTCTATCCATTGAACTACGGGAACGTCTTGGCGATATGTCACACGCTATACCCTAGTAAGAAATATCTATAGCGATTGACAAGTGCAAAGTTAGGATTTTTTTAGTACTTTTGCAAGAAAAATTTTTACAGACTATGAATGTGAGGATTGAACCTTCATGGCACAGCGCGCTTGCAGGCGAATGGGAAAAGGATTATTTTGCCAGACTGACCGATTTTGTAAGGCGTGAGTATTCTACTGCCACCATCTATCCGCCAGCCGGAAAGATTTTTGCAGCATTCGACTCCTGTCCGTTTGAGGATGTCAAGGTAGTGATACTCGGGCAGGACCCTTACCACGGATTCGGGCAGGCAAACGGTCTGAGTTTTTCGGTAAATCCTGGCGTAGAGATTCCACGATCACTGCAAAACATCTACAAGGAGCTACAGTCCGACCTCGGCATCACACCTCCACCGTCAGGCGACCTGAGCCGATGGGCGCAGCAGGGCGTGCTGCTTCTCAATGCCACACTCACAGTGAGAGCCGGCAGTGCGGGATCACATCAAAATCAAGGATGGGAAGAATTCACGGATGCGGCGGTAAGAAAACTCGCCGAAGAGCGCGAAGGGCTTGTATTCATTCTGTGGGGTGCCTATGCCCAACGCAAGGGGGCGTTCATTGACCGTTCGCGCCACTGTGTCATAGAATCCCCCCATCCATCACCCCTCAGCGCATCAAGAGGGTTCTTCGGTTCACGGCCGTTCTCACGTGCAAACGCCTATCTCTCATCCATCGGGAAATCCCCCATTGAATGGTAAACAGTCATAATAAACCACATCATCCAATGAAATATACTCTCGACCAACGCGTCAACCTGGCTTGCGAACTCAGAGCCAAAGGATACAACTGCGCACAATGTGTGCTGATGGCTTTTGAAGATTTCATATCAGAAGGGGAAATAGCCACTCTAAGCCGTGCCGCCCATGGATTCGGGTCGGGCATAGGTGCTTCAGGAGAAGTATGCGGAGCCATATCAGGAACAGTCATGATACTCGGAATTGCCCGCGAAGGTGTGGCACGACCTGAACTTTACCGTGAAGTGCGCGAAGCTATGGCTGAATTCGAACAGCTTGAGGGATCGCGTCTGTGTCGCGACCTTAAGGGCCCGGGACGAAAGCCATGCCTTGAACTGATCACCGACGCCGTCACTATGCTTCATAACCGCCTTGCGCAATCCGCCGTCAACTGATGTCAAGGCTCCTCGCTGCCATATCACTCATAATCGCGACACTTGCTTCGGCACAAGGGGAAGAATCCGACACAAGACAGGGGTGCATATCCCCTACATTCAGGACTCTTCAGATAAGGTATGCCGATGACATGTGGGCCCCGCCGGTAATAAATCTAAACAATGACAGCGAGAGAATCGTAGTGTCGTTTGACGAGCTTGCCGATGAGCATCGTTACCTGCGCTATTCACTCACCCACTGCGATGCGGAATGGATGCCGGAAGGGCTCGTGGATTCGGAGTTTCTCGACAGCTTCAATGAAGGGACTGTCGACGATTACGAATATTCCCAAGCCACAGTTGTGCACTATGTGCATTATGCCATCACAATCCCTAACAACCAGATACGCATCACCCAACCGGGAAACTATCTGCTCAGAGTCTATGATGAACGCGACCCTGACAATACCTTGGTACAAGCCCGCTTCGGAGCTGCAGATTTCTCTGCTACAGTCCAGGCAACAGTAAGTTCACGTACCGACATCGACAGCAACAAGTCCCATCAACAACTTGACATATCCTTAGATACACGGCATGTGAATGTAGAGGACCCATTCAACGACATAAAAGTGGTGATAACACAGAACGGACGTCATGATAATGAGACGATAATAGCAGTACCGCAACGCATCCTCGGAAAGGATATAGTCTACGAGCATATGCGACAGCTCATATTCCCAGCAGGCAATGAGTACCGACGGTTCGACATATCCTCGGTCAACTATCCCGGCACAGGAGTAGAGCGGATGATTCATGATGCGTCGATATACAACGCCGTGCTTCACACTGACGGACCGCGCAGTAATGAGAGCTATCTCTACGACCAGACCCAGCATGGAAGATTTCTTGTGAGAAGCACCGACACGGAACACCCCGACACAGAGGCTGACTATGTACTCACCCATTTCACACTCGACATGCCTCCGATTGCCGGGTATGACATATTCATTGACGGAGACATCACATCAAGAACGTTCGGACCATCATCCCGAATGATCTACAATCACGCGTCAGGATGCTACGAACAGTCACTGCTGCTCAAACAGGGTGCCTACAATTACCAGTATCTTGCAGTCCCAGCCGACAGGACAGAAGGAGAGACTGCCCCGATAGAAGGTGACAAGCATCAGACAATCAATGAATACACCATAAAGGTGTACCATCGGCCGAAAGGCACCCGATTTGACCGACTCATAGGGGTCACAAGCGTAACATCCGGCATATGACAGGCTCTGCCTCATGCCATATACAGCCCTATTTGCAACCAAGATTACTTTATGGAAGAAACAACCGAAGAAATTATGCTACAGATACAGGACACACTCGTTTCGCTCGATCTGGCGGAACAATTCTTTTGCTGCGACATAGATGTATGTCTCGGCGAATGCTGCATCGAAGGTGATGCAGGAGCCCCACTCACAGCCGCCGAGCGCGACGAGATAGACCGCCTGCTCCCTGCCTTCGAGGACAAGCTGCTGCCATCGGCAAAAGCACGCATAACCGAAGCCGGAACAAACTATCTTGATCCGGACGGTGATCTTGTGACCCAGATCGTGGACGGACGCAACTGCATCTATACCTGCTATGCTCCCGGAGGAGTGTGTCAGTGCGCCATAGAATGTGCATTCAACGAAGGCAAGACAGGAAAGTTCCGAAAGCCTTCATCATGTGCCCTCTATCCTGTACGGCTCACCGAATACCCTACATTCACCGCTGTAAACTATCACCGCTGGAACATTTGCAAGGCTGCGGAAAAGAAAGGTAAAGAGCTCGGCATACGCCTGTATCAGTTCCTTAAGGGCCCTCTCACCGACCGCTTCGGTGAAGCATGGTACTCCGAACTTTGTGAAGCCTGCGAAGCATATCTTGATGAATACGGTGACAAATAACGCCCCCAACAAGACTATACAGCGATACCACAACACATTGAGGAAACAAAATACAAGACAACCGGATTGAAGCCCTGTCAAATCCGGTTGTCTTTTTATGATACGTCTGATAAATCAGCACATTAATCCACCCTGTGCAGATCATTGTCGGGAAGAGAAGCTGAAGGCTCAATGCCGTCACGCTTCAGAAGAGCGTCAATTGTTGCATCGTGACCACGGAAACGACGATAAAGCTCGGCAGGATCTTCCGTGCCTCCTCGTGAGAGAATGTTCTTACGGAATGAATCGGCAGTAGCGCGGTCAAATATGCCATGCTCCTTGAAATGGGCGAATGCATCAGCATCAAGCACCTCTGCCCACTTGTAGCTGTAATAACCTGCGGCATACCCACCAGAGAAGATATGACCGAATGTTGGCGCAAACATCGTGCCGGCTATAGGCTCAAACATTGACACTGATTCAAGGGCCTCGTTCTCAAACTTCTCTGGGTCCTGAACAGGAGCTGTGATAGTGTGCCATGCCAAATCAAGCATACCGAATCCGAGCTGACGGAAGCAGGCATAAGCCGCTCCATACTGTGATGAGGCAACTATACGGTCGATAAGCTCCGAGGGTATAGGCTTGCCGGTCTCGTAATGCTTGGCGAAACCGTCAAGGAACTCTTTCTCTGTAAGATAGTTTTCGTTGAACTGAGACGGCAGCTCTACAAAATCGCGGAGCACATTGGTCCCGGCAAGAGATCCGTATTTTGAGTCGGCAAGCAGCCCATGGAGAGCATGTCCGAACTCGTGGAGGAATGTCTCAACCTCAGAAGGAGTGAGAAGTGACGGCTTGGTGGAGGTCGGCTTTGTAAAGTTCATCACTATTGTGACATGAGGACGGGAATTGTTGCCCTCCTCATCGACACGCTGACCCTTGAACTCAGTCATCCAAGCTCCAGCGCGCTTGCTCGCACGCGGGAAGAAATCGGTGTAAATGACCCCAAGATAGCTTCCATCCTCATCCTTTACATCAAAGGCTGTCACATCAGGATGATATACAGGGATATCAGGATTCTTCACAAATTTCACACCATAAAGCCTGGTGGCAAGACCGAACACACCGTCGATTACATTGTTGAGCTCGAAATAAGGACGCAGCTCCTCCTCATCATACGAATATTTGGCATTGCGGAGCTTGTTGGAATAATAGCTGTAGTCCCATGGTTTCAGCTGCATGGGCTTGCCCTCCATCTTGGTGGCGAAAGCTTCAAGCTCGGCAAACTCTGCCTTCTGGGCAGGCTTATATGCGTCACGCAGTGAGTTCAGGAGTTTATAGACATTTTCAGTTTTTGCCGCCATGGTATTGGCGAGAGAGTAATCGGCATAGGTCCTGTAGCCAAGCAGGTTGGCAATGGCAAGACGAGTCTCTGCAATCTCCTTCATTACAGGGATATTGTTATATTCCCCCTTTATGTTACGGCCCGAATATAACCTCCACATCTTTTCACGGAGATCACGGCGTGAACTGTTCTTCATGAAAGCCGAGTAGACCGGTGCATCAAGAGTGAAAAGATATTCACCTTCACGTCCGTTCTCCTTGGCGGCAAGAGCGGCAGCCTCAACGGCACTCTCGGTAAGACCGTCAAGATCCTCAGCCTTGAGCCATATCTTATATGTGTTGAGCTCCTTGAGAGTGTTCTGCCCAAAAGTAGTGGTGAGCTCGCTCAGACGGCTCGAAAGCTTGCTGTACTTCTCACGGTCAGCACCTTGCAGCAACGCTCCTTTTCGGGTGAACGATTCGTAGGTGCGTTTGAGAAGCATCCTGTCCTCAGGTGAGAGACGAGTCGTATCGGCATTATCATAAACCGTCTTGATACGTTCCCACAATCCCTCATTCAGAGAAATGGATGTAGAATATTCCGACAAGCGCGGAGTGATCTTCACCGACAGTTCCATAAAGGCATCATCACTCATGGCTGACTCTAACGGATAGAACACATTGAGCACACGGTCAAGATCCTGTCCGGCATTCTCAAGAGCCACTATCGTGTTCTCAAATGTCGGAGCCTCAGGATTGTTGACAATCTTATCTACCCCCTGCAATCCGAGCTTTATGCCACGGTCGATGGCAGGCTCATAATGCGAGAGGCTGATACGGTCAAATGGGGCTGTGCCGTGAGGCGTCCCCTTGAACTCTTCAAAAAATGGATTCTGAGCTTGTGTCATAATACTTGTTGCGACGGCAACTGCCGTCAGTAATGTTTTTCGCATTGTGTTTATGGTAAAGATTGATGATTGCTTATTTGGATTTAGCTATAGATGTATCCACAACTATCGCCATCAGCTGCGGATCTACGCCTCCGAAAGCGGATATTGTCACCTTGTCGTCAGCCAGTCTTCTCAGGAAGGAATCAACATTGCCTTCCATAGCCTTTATGGCATCGACATAATGGTCTACAGCCTCCCCGGGATGTCCTGTCAGCAGGCTGAGATGTCCGGCATTGATGTAATCGTTAGGGCGTGGCGTTGTTCCTGCAAGAAGAGTGGCAGTGTATTTGACACAACGCTCATAATCACCTCCGAGAAGGGTGCACCACGCCAATGCCCGAGTTGCCTTCTCACTTCCCGAACCGTAGAACTCTGCCTTGAAGAGATATTGCAGAGCCTCATCGTAGCGATGCAGCTTCACGAGCGACAGACCGATGTTGAGAGCAAGACTGACATCGTCCGGCTTGTCCTCGGCAAGACGGCGGTAACAGTCCAAAGCCTTGTCCCAATTGCCGAGCATACGGTGACACCATGCGAGACGCCTGAGAGTCCACCGGCTTGACGAGTCGAGCATCTCAGCCTCCTCGTAATGGCGCAGAGCCGCACTTATATCACCTACCGACTGCTCGCAATATCCCATCTTCTGACTTATCGCAGCAGACGGTGACGACATGGCGGTCAGACGCCTGAACACCTCAAGAGCATCGGAATAATACCCGCGTTTGAAATAGAACTCGGCTATTACCATAAGTGTATCGGGATCTTCAAACTCCTGCTCAAGAAAGGGTATGGCTGGTATATTGAGTCCCGACGAGAAAGGATCGGTAAACTCCCCCTTGCGGCGGAACAGCTTAAAGAACCTGTAGAGATTTCGCACATAGTTGGCTGCAAGCTCTTCGCGCTGGGGAACATGCCCGCTATCCATCGCCGCCATTCTCACAGCATCCATCTGCTGGGTCTGCATCCTTATCTGCCTCAGCATCATGTCGCGCTGCGCCGGAGGTATCTGACTGAGTGAAAGTGCTACCGAATACTTGTCATTGTCACAGAACATCGGAGCATTGCCCATTATTGAAATCAGGGTGGCGATCTCAGGGATATCGTCCGACGCTATCTGAGTATGAGACTGGTGGAACGGCAGGAACCAATTAGAGATATCGTTGAAAAATGAGAATGTCTTGAGCTTACTGAATGTAGCCATCATCACGTCGCCGCCATCCTCCTGTAGCTCCTGTAGCTCCTTGAGGCGGTCAGCGACACCTGACTTCTCAAGTATCTCAGCCCACTCGGGATTCTCCTCCATAGCCTCGGTGTCGAGAGGCTTGTCCTTCAGCTTCTCTATCTCCGGACGCAATTTCATCATCTCGGGTATCACCTCCTCATTGAACTTGCGGGTGATACGCTCAGTGTCACGCGAACGCACATACTGCATTGTCGCCATCCTCACATCGCGGACCCATCCGGGCATCTCCTTAAGTGCCGCAAGCCGGTTGCGCATACGTGCCGACATATGCCGGTTGCGGTAGAGCCACATGCCCACAAGAAGGGCACACAATGCCCGCACCGAGACATCGGCATCGTCCGAAGCATAGGCATCCATGAGCAGCAGCATCCTGCGCTCATCAGCCTGCTCCATAAGTCCCATAAGCACAGCACTTATTATCAGCGACTTGAAATATCCCGGCAAAGACTTGTCAGCTATGGCATCGCGCAATGATGCCTCATCTGCTCCACCGAGAGGATACATGGTCCATACACGGTTGAACACACGTTTTTCAAGCTGTTCAGCTTGAACCGAAAACTGCCTGGCTGCCTGAGCCGGATTTTCGGCAAGAGCGGCAAGGGATATCTTCTGGCTCACATTGCGGTATTCGTCAACAAGAGTCGCCACAGAGTCGCCTGGAGTGGCAAGCTCATAGCGGAGTGTGTTGAAGTACAGCGTCGGAGCATCCTTAAGCCTCATCTGACGCGCCATGGCTTCGACCAGGGTGCGCACACCTTCCACTATGCCTGCGTACGACTCGGCAAGCCCGGGATCGGGCAACCCCTGGAGAGCATAACCGGACATGTAGCCATATCCCTGACGCAGACGCTCCAGCTCCCCGACAAACTGCCGCAAAGCCGGATAAGCGATTATCGCATTATCGAGAACAGAGAAAGCAGCAGTAAGTCTGCCTCCTGAGAGCAAGCCCTCTATATCCTCAAACATTTTTATATTATCGTTCATATTATCAGTTCAGATGCAAATTTACTACAACATCCGCAAACATCGTGCCAATTATCGTTAAAAAAACAACCCTCTGCACATGTATGACGCAAGATGAGGGAATAATAGCGTAAATATCAGAAATAATGTGTAAATTTGCCGATAAAATACAGCCATTCATGCCTCACAATATAGCAGTGCTCGGCTCCACCGGGTCGATAGGCACACAGACACTTGACATAATATCCCAATTCCCCGACCGCTTCCGAGCCGTGGTGCTCGCTGCCGGAAGCAATGTGGACATGCTCATAAGGCAGGCAACGAAACATCGGCCTGCAATCGCCATTATTGCCGACGAGCGAAAATATTCCGCCCTTAAAGAAGCCCTATCTCCATTAGGCATAGAGACAGCCTGCGGCGAGCAAGCCCTTGCCGATGCAATGGAGCGTCCTGACTTTGACACGGTGGTCACTGCCACCGTAGGATACAGCGGGCTACTCCCTACGATACGCGCCATAAAGGCAGGCAAGCAGATAGCCCTCGCCAACAAGGAAACCCTTGTGGTGGCAGGCGAACTTGTGACACGTATGCTCCGTGACTCGGCTTCGGAAGTGATACCGGTCGATTCCGAACATTCGGCAATATACCAATGCCTTAAGGGAGAGGACACAGCTACAGTAAAGAAACTAATCATAACAGCCTCCGGCGGTCCGTTCCGCACATGGACGCGCGAGGAGACCGCACGCGTCACCGCAGCCCAGGCCCTCAACCATCCACGCTGGCATATGGGTGCGAAAATCACTATCGATTCAGCCACAATGCTCAACAAGGCATTCGAGATAATCGAGGCACGCTGGCTATTCGATGTCGCTCCTGAGAAGATCGAAGCAGTGGTGCATCCTCAATCCATAGTCCACTCCATGGTGGAATTCGTTGACGGAGCTGTGAAAGCACAACTCGGCATACCCGATATGCATCTTCCCATACGTTACGCTCTCGGCGATGCCTCACGCCTGCCCAGCGAGGAGCGTCCGTTGAGCCTGTCGGACTACACAAGCCTGACTTTCGAAAAGCCCGATGCAGAGAAATTCCCATGCCTGACCCTTGCTCCGCGGGCACTTACCGACGGAGGCAACACGGCATGCATCATAAATGCCGCCAACGAAGTGGCAGTGGCCGCATTCCTTCGCGGGGCAATATCGTTCCACGGCATATACGACACGATAACGGACGCTCTCGACAGGATCTCGTTCATCCCCACCCCGACCCTCGACGACTATGTGGCAACCCATCACGCCACAATAGAATATTGCAAAAGAAAAATAGAACAGTAAACCCCTATGGAATCATTTCTCATAAAAGCATTACAATTCATTATTGCGCTGGCTTTCCTCGTTATCATCCACGAGTTCGGCCACTACATATTCGCAAGGATTTTCGGCATAAAGGTCGATAAATTCTATATGTTCTTCAACCCCAAGTTCAGCCTGCTGCGCTACAATCCCCGCACAAATAAGATCGGACTGTTTGTGCGTCAGGGCGATGAAGAGAATAACACCCCCGACAAGGCTGCCGTGACTTTCACCATAGGCAAGGAACATCCCGCACCCTCCAACGGAAAGACCTCCTGGCGCGATACCATATACGGCATCGGCTGGGTGCCCCTCGGAGGATACTGCGCGATAAACGGCATGATCGACGAGACCAACCAGAAGATGAGCGAAGAGGAGAAACCGTGGGAATTCCGTACCAAACCGGCATGGCAGAGGCTGCTTGTGATGTTTGGAGGCGTGCTCTTCAATTTCATTCTTGCAATCCTGATATATGCCGGTATAGCCGCCAACTGGGGAGCAAAATACATACCGTTTGAAGTAGCGACCGAAGGTTTCGATTTCGTGCCGGCTGCACAGAAAGCAGGATTCCGCAACGGAGATATCCCTCTTATGGCTGACGGTGTTAAACTCGATGCCGCCGATGGCGACTACATGCTCAAAATGGTAGAAGCCAAGGAGGTCACAATGCTGCGCAACGGCAAAGACACCGTAACGATAGCAATCCCCAAGGACTTCATATTCCGCCTGAACGATGAAAAAGGCTTCATGGCTTACCGTCTGCCTGTCTACATCGACCGGCTCGTACCTGGAGAGGCTGCTGCAAAAGCCGGTCTCCTTGAAGGCGACCACATAGTGGCTGTAGGCGACACCCCTACACCGTCATACACCGAACTGACACCTGCCCTCGTAGCCAATGCAGGCAAGGAAGTGGACCTGACCGTTGAGCGCGACGGCAACCGCGTCACCGTCCCTGTGACCCCCAATGAGTTCGGTAAGCTCGGATTCCAGCTGCGCCCCATCACAGACGTATATCCGCCTGTCACCATCAGTTACGGCTTCTTCGAATCATTCCCCAAAGGATGGGAGATAGGCACATCCACCCTCAGCAATTACGTAGGTTCGATGAAACATGTCTTCTCATCCGAAGGAGCGCAGAGCCTCGGCGGATTCGGGACAATCGGAAATATGTTTCCTGACCGCTGGAACTGGCTTTCGTTCTGGGAGATAACCGCATTCCTGTCTGTAGCACTCGCATTCATGAACATAATCCCTATACCGGGTCTCGACGGCGGTCACATCATGTTCCTGCTGTGGGAAGTGGTCACCCGACGCAAAGTACCCGAAAACGTACTCGTGGCAGCCCAGTACGTGGGCATGGGATTCCTCCTGCTGCTCCTGCTTTACGCCAACGGCAATGACATATTCAGGGCTTTCTTCAAATAACCGGATACTTACAACCTGTCTCCCAGACATACACTACTCTGTTTTTAACTTTCAGATATGCAAAACTATAAAACCATAACCCTCAAGCGAGGCAAAGAAGAATCTCTGCTGAGGTTCCATCCGTGGGTATTCTCCGGAGCCATCGCTGATCTCCCTAAGGATATCGAAGAGGGCGACATAGTAAAAGTCGTGGCTTCTGACGGTCGTTCGCTCGGGGTCGGACACTACGAGATCGGCTCTATAGCCGTGCGCATGCTGTCGACTGACGAAATCTCTATTGACGACAGTTTCTTCGCCGACCGGCTATCCCAGGCATGGGCACTGCGCGAACGTCTCGGACTGATACGCCCTGACAACACCACATTCCGCCTCGTGCACGGTGAGGGCGACTTCCTGCCAGGATGTGTGGTAGATGTATATGGCAACACAGCTGTGCTCCAGGCTCACTCCCCGGGAATGCACTATGCACGCCACATCATAGCTAAAACCCTCACTGAACTTCCCGGGGCCGGCATTAAGAATGTGTATTACAAGTCGGAAACCACACTCCCCTACAAGGCACGCCTCGACCCTGTAAACGATTATATAATAGGAGGATTCGAGACTAATATAGCCGTAGAAAACGGTCTCAAATTCAATATCGATTGGCTTAAAGGACAGAAGACCGGATTCTTTGTCGACCAGCGCGACAACCGTGCGCTGCTCCAGCATTACAGCAACGGAGCAAGAGTGCTCAACATGTTCTGCTACACCGGCGGATTCTCAGTTTATGCCATGCGCGGAGGAGCAAAGCTCGTACATTCGGTGGACTCCTCTGCCAAGGCTGTCGCCCTCACCGATGCCAACATCGAACTGAACTTCCCATCCGACACACGCCACAAGTCATATGCCCAGGATGCGTTCAAGTATCTTGCCGATATGCCCGACGGAGCCTATGACCTGATAATCCTTGACCCCCCAGCTTTCGCCAAACATCGCAGCGCGATAAAGAATGCGATGATAGGATACCGCAGGATCAACGCTGCAGCATTCCGCAAGATTGCCCCTGGAGGCGTACTGTTCACTTTCTCCTGTTCGCAGGCAATATCACGCGAACAGTTCAGGCTCGCAGTGTTCACCGCAGCGGCACAGTCAGGGCGAAAAGTGCGAATCCTCCATCAGCTCACCCAGCCTGCCGACCATCCGGTCAATATATACCATCCCGAAGGGGAATACCTCAAAGGACTGGTTCTGGCTGTAGAATAGACCTTGACACCAATATTTCATACCTAAAAAACCAATCATGTCATTTTCAAAATTAATCATTCCAGCCATGGCAGCATTAGCCATCACGTCATCGTGCGGATCGGGCAAACCGGCAGCCGAACCAGCCGATTTCGACTACACAGCCGACCGTTTCGCCGACATCGAGGTGCTCCGTTATCAGGTCCCCGGATTTGAGGAGCTCACCCCTCAGCAGCGCATCTTCATCTACTATCTCACAGAAGCCGCCATTGCCGGACGTGACATACTGTGGGATCAGAACGGCAAATACAATCTTGCCATACGCGATCTCATCGAGGGTGTATACACCAATTATGACGGCGACCGTAAGGACAAGAATTTCAAGGCTCTTGAGACATATCTCAAACAGATAGAATTTGCCAGCGGTATACATCATCACTATTCGATGGATAAGTTCACTCCAGGATTCACCCAGGAATGGCTTGTAGCACAGGCTGGAAAACTTCCAGAGGGCACCGTAACCAATCTTGACACACTCCTCCCGGTCATATTCGACCCCACTGTGATGCCCAAGCGCGTAAACCAGGCTGAAGGTCAGGACCTTATTCTCACATCAGCCAACAACCTCTACGACGGTGTAAGCCAGGCTGAGGTGGAAAACTACTTCAACGCACTCAAGGACACCACCGACCTTACCCCTGTGTCATGGGGACTCAACACACGTGTAGTGAAGGAGAACGGCAAGGTCACCGAACAGGTCTACAAGATAGGAGGCCTATACACTCAGGCACTTGAGCGCATAGTTGAAAATCTTGAAAAGTCTCTTCCATATGCCGAGAACGATGCCCAAAAGGATATCGTGAGCAAACTCATCGCCTACTTCCGCTCTGGCGACCTCAAGGACTTCGACGCATACTCCATAGCATGGGCTGAGGACACCAAGTCGCAGGTCGACTTCATCAACGGTTTCATCGAGGATTACGGCGACCCGTTAGGAATGACAGGAGCATACGAATCTATCGTAAACTTCAAGAACAATGAGGCAAGCCACCGCACCGAAATCATATCGGGCAACGCACAATGGTTTGAGGACCATTCCCCTGTCGATCCACGTTTCCGCAAAGAGGAAGTCAAGGGTGTGAGCGCGAAAGTTATCACCGCCGCCATCCTTGCCGGCGACGCATATCCCGCAACCCCGATAGGAATCAACCTCCCCAACGCCAACTGGATACGTGCGGCTCACGGCTCCAAGTCAGTGACACTTGAGAACATCACAGGTGCTTACGACAAAGCCGCTCATGGCAATGGATATAACGAGGAGTTTGTCATCGATCAGGAGACATCCGACCTTATGGATAAATACCTCTTCATCACCGACAATCTTCACACCGACCTCCACGAATGCCTCGGCCACGGCTCAGGCAAACTTCTGCCCGGTGTCGATCAGGGTGCACTCAAGGCTCACGGCTCTACACTTGAAGAGACACGCGCCGACCTGTTTGCCCTCTATTATCTCGGCGATCCCAAGCTCCTTGAACTCGGTCTGCTCGACAATCCCGACGCCTACAAGGCTGAATACTACAAATACATCCTCAACGGACTCATGACCCAGCTCACCCGAATCGAACCGGGCAAGGATGTAGAGGAGGCCCACATGCGCAACCGTCAGCTCATAGCCAAATGGGTGCTTGAAAAGGGACAGCCCGAAAACGTAATCGAATTCGTAAAACGCGACGGCAAGACATTCATTAAAATCAATGACTACGAGAAACTTCGCAGCCTCTTCGGAGATCTTCTTGCCGAAGTGCAGCGCATCAAGAGCGAAGGTGACTATGCAGCCGGAGCTGCTCTCGTGGAACAGTACGCAGTGAAAGTCGATCCCGAACTCCATAAGGAAGTACTTGACCGCTACTCTCACCTCAACATCGCTCCTTACAAGGGATTCGTCAACCCCATCTACAAGCCTGTCACCGATGCCGACGGCAACATCACTGACGTGACAATAGAGTATGGTGAGGACTATCTCCCGCAGGTGCTCCGCTATTCGAAGGACTATCGCACCCTCCCAGCCAACCTGACAGTGAAATAAATCAACTGATAAAGTTTAGATAACACCGTCCGTATACGCGATCAAGAGGCTGTCTAACAAGTTTTAGACGGTCTCTTTTCATTATTCTTACACAAAA
>ERZ778514.1962-NODE-1962-length-13974-cov-4.468209_pt1 | contig 13974 bp, 10 predicted proteins | sample MGYA00510344_ERZ778514 | MGnify/ENA primary metagenome ERZ778514 (study PRJEB29527, sample SAMN07138968) | mouse gut metagenome | material: feces | host: mouse | place: China:Nanjing | collected 2016-01-25 ... | reverse complement strand
TATATATTTAGAATATTTTTAAATATATAGTTTAATTTTAAATATAATTAATATATATTTAAAGTATAATTAAATATATTAAGATTCTAAGTCTGTCTCTTCGTAATGAAGTTAAAAGACAAGAAGCATTGTATTGAAATATCATATTAAGTTATATGCGGTAAAAATCAGGGGCAGGGGTGCTTTATGTTTTACTATCAGCCATACAAGAGGGTTTTAACCCCAAGTAGTGGATGCAAATCAACCAAATCTTTTTTATTATGTGCAGCAAGTATGTTATATATTGCTTGTTTATGCTTTATCCCCACAGTATTATTGTCTAAAACTTATGATGAAGCCGTGATTACTTCTCTTAAAAATGGGGGCAAACTCTATAAAAAAGCTTGTGCCCAATGTCACGGTGGTAAAGGGAAAAGCATACCTCCCGGAGGAGCACTCCACGAACCCATTGCTGGTATGCCTTATGCTGTATTAGAGAGCATACTTTTGGGCTATCGGCAAGGTATGGGAGATAATGGTGGGGCAAAAGGGACAATGAGCGCAAGCCTTATGCGCTTTAAATTTACCGATCAAGATATAAGAGATATAGCTTTGTATGTAGAAAATCTTAAACCTAAAGAAAAAACAGATGAGCAAAAAGAAACGTATAATGCAGCCTTAGAGGGATATTATTATCAAGTGGCTGCATATAAAGGGCAAATGCCTCCTAGCATATTAAGTAAAATTGCCCAATATCCCTATATCGTGCATATGAGCGAGAGCAAAGGCGATATACTCTATCGCTATCTTATAGGTGCCTATGCATATCAAGATCTCAAAAAAGATAAACAAGCCATAGAAATACTTACTAAACAAACCCATATTCAACGCAATATGAAACCTATGATTCGCCACGTAGATCAGACTCTTTTGTTGTCATCAGTTGATAGAGCTATAGAGCTCGTCGCTTTAGCCAAAGCCAAAGAAGTATTTGTGCAGCAAGCTCCTATTATACCAGATTCAAATACCCCAAATAAAGATAATACAAGTCACAACAGCTCTACAAGAACTCTTCGCAACAAAGAAGAGCAAACCAAACAAGAAGACACAAGCCAAAAGAATATCCCAACATATACAAATAAAGAAGATAAGAAAGTAGAAATTAAGCATAAAAAGACACAGGAGAAAGATTCTAAAGAAAATGCTCCAATAAAAAGTGAGCCCACACAACTCACCCAAGAGCATAAGAACGCCTCTATACGAAATCTCTTTGCAGACGATGAGCAAGAAAATGCACAATCTGCTTCAAACAAAAAGACTAAGAATCTCGCAAAGAATAAAGATGTTCTTACAGATTCTAAAGATACAGAGCTAAATGCCACAATCCATACCGATAAAAAAGCAGATATTAAAGAAAACTCTTTGCCTTTTACATCTCACCTTAAAGAGGGATATTACTATATAGTAGCCACTTATGCCAAAGAAATACCCCCCCATACACTTAAAAGCATTGCCTCACATCAGTATATATTGTATCAATCAAATAATGGAGAGTATGTCTATATAATGATAGGTGTTTATAAAGATAGAAAGCATATGCGATTACATTTCTCTCAAGCCCAGAAGATGGCAGAAAGCATACATATTAAAAAAGGACAGCCAAAGCAAACTCCCCGACCAGCAAGAATGGAAAATGGAATCTTAAAGGAGATATGGCATTAAACGGGCTAGGAGTAAAGCTATCCCTTTTGTCCTAAAATAAGCTACAATAATATTTTACACAGCAGTATTTTAATCCTGCCTTATGGGCTTGAGCCTTGTTTCGCGCCCATAGCTTGATATAGATAGATTCACAGAGGTAAATATGATTTGGCTTGATATTATTGACCCAAAATATGTGATGTTTTTCAAATCCCTTATCCCACAGCTCCAATCCTTTGATGAGGTGATTATCACCACACGCAAAAGTGAGGGCTATGATGAATGCGCAAGGCTTTTAGGGCTTTTTAATATCCAAGCCACAGCCATAGGTGGCTATGGCGGAGAAAGTAAGCTCGGCAAGTTTGAATCTCGGCTTGAGCGGCAGAAAGGATTTCTCACACTTTTTGAGAAATTAGGCAAAATACCACGCCTTTTTATCACAGGTGCTAGTGTCGATGGGGTGCAATGTGCCTTTGGCTTAGGCATACCCATAGTGCATTTTGCTGATACACCTATAGCTGATGAGGTATTTAGCAAAGAGAAGCTTACTCTTCTCTCCCGTCTCACGATTCCACTCTCTACGCTTGTGTTTCGCCCTTTTATCGTGCCAGAGATATGCTATACGAGTGTGGGGCTGCTCCCATCGCAAGTTATATCTTATGATTTTATCGATGTGGTATTATGGCTACAAGATATGCCCTCTTATGAGCGGGATTCTAAGCAAAGGGGAGCATTTGTGCGTGAGTATGGGCTAGATTCTAAACTACCCATTATCTTAGTGCGGGAGGAGGAGTATAAGGCGCATTATGTGAAGCAAAAGCTGCCTATTATTTATGAGAGTATTCCATTGCTAAGTGATATGGCAAATGTGTTGATTATGCCACGTTATGAGAGCGATAGTCTAGAATCTGCCTTTAGCACATATAAGAATGTGAAGATTCTTAGAAATAAGCTAGAGCCAAAGGCATTTTATCCATTTATTGATGTGCTAGTAGGTGGGGGTGGGACGATGAATCTAGAAGCGTGTTATTTAGGTATACCGGTGATTTCTACACGTTCGCTTTTGCTTTTTCACGATAGATTTTTGCTTGATTTGGGGCTAATGTCTCACGCAAAGAGCGCATTAGAAGTAAGCAAACTTGCACAAAAATGGCTTACGCATACCCCTTTACCCAAAAAATGTGATGATGTGTTTGCTCCTAATGGTGCGGACTTTAGCACGATTTTGCCACATATTGCAAATTTTTTGAAACAATAGAATCTAAGAAAGTATTTTTAAAAATCATTAGGACTTAGGTTTATAATTTTTAAGAGGAAATCAGTCTAAGAATCTATCCCATTTGGTAGAAGATTTATGCTTAAAAGTTACATAGGAGTGTAGATGAGCATAAGCGCATATACACTCACACGATTTTATATAAGCCTAAGATCCTACTTGGGCAAGTGAGATTCCTCAAAGCACAAATGATAGGCTTATATCTTAAAGGTGCTCATCATTTCATCAAGCGTTTTGCTTTGTTCACTAAGAGCTTGGAAGTGATTTTGTATATTTTCACTAATTTCTACGATTTGATTCACGCACGAGGCGATTTTGATACCATTTTCCACGATAGCTGAAGCATTTTCATCTACTTTTTGTGCGCCCTCTAGGTTTTGTAGAGATTTTTCCATTGCTTCTTGCACCAATGAAGATAGAGATTCTATATTGGCATGCATCACTTGAGATTGCTCTGTAAGGCGAGTCATAGATTTAGAGCTATTTTCCATATCGGTAGAAACTTCATCTATGGATTGCAAAATAGATTGGATAATGCCGCTTGTCTCGGTAATAGAGTGCTGTGTGCGCTCAGCTAACTTTTGCACCTCATCAGCGACCACAGCAAAGCCTCGTCCGTGTTCTCCTGCTCTTGCTGCTTCAATAGCTGCATTAAGTGCTAAAAGATTGGTTTGATCGGCAATCTCAGTAATCGCTATAAGCACTCCTTGAATATTTTTTGCCTCATTAGCAAGAGAGAGTATCTTTTGCACATTTTCGTGCTCTTTTTGTGCATCTTGAGCAATCTCCTCATTGACGGATTGTATTATGTGCTTTGTTTCTCCCATATTGTTTAATACACTATCTAAAGCCTCTTTTGTTGCATTTGAAAGTGTAATATTTTGCTTTAAAATATCTGCACTTGCTTCGCCTATCTCGGTATTATCTTTAGAGATTTTGGCAATATCCTTGGTGTTGTTGTCAAGTTGGATAGATGTTTTTACAAGAGTTTGTGTGATGGAGAGATTATTTTTGATAAGCTTTACTACTTCCAAGAATACATCGTGGATATAGCGGATAAAGGCATTTACAGAGTGTGCCATTTTTGAAATTTCATCATTTGCAAGAATCTTTACCTGCTCTGTTAAATCTTTATTTTGTGTGATATAGGCAAGTTTGGTATTGACATTATTTAAACGTGTGAGGATATTTTTTACCACAAATACACTAAAACCAATAGTAAAAAGCAGCACAAAGCCATACACCACAAGCAATATTTCAAAAGTAGCCTTCAAGGAATCAAGTTGTGCAAGTGTGAGATTTCTGATGCGTGTGGCAATAAAGTCCTCTATATCTCTTAGCACATCAATTTTTGCTGTAATAGTATCAAACCAATGTTTCGCATTAATGCCAAAATCTCCTGTATGTCGCTTTTGGGTGAGAATATCACGCATTCTTTGCACTTCAGCAAAGCTTTTATCTTTGATGGCTTTGTTATAAACATTATTGCTTTCCTGTGAAGCGATAAATAAAAAAATCTTTAAAAAACTTTCTTGCTCGGATATAAGAGAAATCGCCTTATCATAAAGCGCATCGCTTGGTGGGATATTAGCAGCAAATATACCATTGATTGTGGCTCTCTCTAGCCCAGCCCTCTCCTTTGCATAAAGGAAGTTTGTATAAGCTATCATAGCTCGAGCTAAAATGGCATTATTGATAAGATTAGCAGATTTTGTAATGCCATCAAGTAAAAGTGCAATGGTAGAAGTGTAGTATCCTATTATCTGTGGGGTGATATTTTCTTGTGAGGTGATAGCGTTATCAGCTTTTTGCCTTGTTTGTTCTATTTTTAGGATAGATTCTAAGCCTTGCTGCAAAGTAGTGAGAAAGGCTTCATTTAAATTACTACTATTTGATAGCATATCTTGCAATGTCTTGATTTCTTTGTTTGTGCGTGTGCGCTGCTCTTTAAGCTCATTGCTAAATTGCTTCCCTTGAGAGACCACAAACCCTGCACTTAAACCCCTTTCCTTTTGCATTTCGTGCACAAGATCTGAAATTTGTTCAGAGATGCGAATTTGCTCTTGCAGCACCTTAACCTCGTTAATTGATGTGAAAGTTTGTGAAAGCTGCAAGCAGAGAAAAGAGATAAGAGCAAGAAGTGGAATGCCCATAAGAGAAACTATTTGAGTTTTAATGCTCAAATGCCGAAGTAGCGAAAACATAAATATCCTCCCCGTCATTGAAGATAAAAGGTGCATAAGCCTATCCTTATATCTAAAAAGTCTTTATTTTTTGCTGTTTTTGCTAGGAAATATGCGCTAAATGCGCAAGAACTTTACCAAAAAGGAAGTTTTGCTTGTATGCAGTGACTTTGGTGCGGTAATATCCTTCGCTTAAAGGCAGCATATTGCCACTTTTATCACACATCTCGCTATCATTGATGAGAATCTCCCCATCAATATCCCTGCCCCACAGCACAAGCCGCGCCCTATAAAAATACTCGCTTATCTCGCTTTTACCCTCCACGATAATATTCACTTCCTGCCCCACAAGAGCTTTATTTAGAGCCTTTTGCTGGGCTTTGATAATGCGATTAAGGGCATTTATACGGGTATTTGTGATTTTAGCGCTTACTTTAGGTAGCTTATAGGCTAGGGTGTGTTCTTGCGGCGAGTAGGCAAAGAGATTAATCCTATCAAAGCCAAAAGATTCTATAAACTCGCACAACTCTGTAAATGCCGCTTCATCTTCGCCGGGGTGTCCAAGCACAAGGCTTGTGCGGATAAAGCTATGTGGGACTGCCCTCATCGCCCTTAATAGTTCTAAATGTGCCGCTTTATCTGCTCCTCGTCTCATCGTGCGTAGCATAGAATCTGCGATATGCTGAATGGGCATATCAAAATATGGTAAAAAGCACTTTGAGGCAGCAATAGATTCTATGAGTTGTAAAGAAGTCGTGCTGGGGTAGAGATAAAAAATCCTACAACTTATATCAAGGTTAAGATTATCAATAGCTTGAATGAGCCGTATAAGCCCATCTTTTTGCCCTAAATCACGCATATATGAGCTAGAATCTTGAGCGATAAAACTAAAATCTCTAAATCCTTGATTATAGAGATTTGTCAATTCTTTGAGTGTGGATTGCAATGTGCGTGAATGGAGTTTGCCTTTAAATTGTGGAATTGCACAAAAGCTACATTGTTGATTGCAACCCTCGCTAAGTTTAATATAAGCGTGAAAAGATGAGCCGACAATCACGCGCTTATCGTTTTCATCAGCCAAAAAGACTTTATTAGACGCTATGCCACGCCTTTGAGCTATCATATTATCGATTTTGTCATAATCGCTCACGCCTGTGATAATATCAATCTCTGGTATTTCTGCTTTAAGTTCATTAGCATATCTTTGCGAGAGGCAGCCGCTTACCACAAGCAATGCACCCTTTTTGCGATTGCTTGAGGCGTGGAGAATAGTTTGGATACTCTCTTGCTTGGCAGATTCTATAAAACCGCAAGTATTAATGATAATTACATCAGCACTTTCAAGCTCTTGCGTGAGGGCATAAGATTGTAATCGTCCAAGCATTACTTCAGAATCTACAAGATTCTTTGTGCAGCCAAGTGAGATGAGGTGGAGACTCTGCTGTGCTTTAAAACGCATTGTTTGTGAATCCTTTATGAAAATAAAAGACACATTGTAGGCAAATTTGACTTAAAAAAGATTATGTTACAAAATTACATTACTCAAAATATTGATATATAAAATAATAACAATTATTATATTGTATAGTATAATCATTCAATCAAATCATAAAGTTTTGGTTTGAGATAATCTTTAAAAGGAGGTGTAGTATGTGGGCTTTTGTTGCTGGAATACCTCTAGGTCTTTACTTTTAATTTGAGGGTATCAGGATAGATTCTACCTTGATAATAATGTTTAGCACTAAGCTTTAATGCTAAAATAAAGAGGAGGAATTATGTTATGGTATTTATTCGAAAGGTCTCTACTTATACTAAGGTTATGGTAAAAAAGTGCGATTTTTATATTAAGCTGTGGTTTGCTAAGTTGATGAGTTTATAATCTTATTAAATCATTAAAGGAGATAAAATAAAAAAAATTCTTGCTTTTATTACATTTATTTCTGCTCCTGTGCTCCAAAAGCACAGGAGCAGAAATACTGCTTCATAGCAGGTGGAAGTATAGGTTCTCAAACCACTTGGTTTAAAAATGCTGATACAAATGTCAAATGGAGCAATATGGGCGAGACTTTGTATAACAAGAAAGGTGGTTTAAGTGGACGCGGCGCGGTGGGCTTACAGATAAATACGAGCCAAAAGCTTTTTACGCGTATCCTTGTTGAAGTCGCAGATTCAAATCTCTTGAAAAGTGATGCGAAACCATCATATAGAAGCTATGGTATCACTTGGGAAGAAGGGTATAGATTCGCTCCACGATTTTATACCTTTGGCGGACCGGGTGTGCATTATGCACAACTTAAGCTTAATGATGAGAGCACAAAAGGATTTGGGGTAAATGTGAATCTAGGATTAGGCTTTGTGCTAAGTGATTTTGTTAGCCTTGAAGTAATGGGGCGAGGCAGCTTTCCTCTAAGTGATAAATTTAAGGAATTAGGAGCTAATAATAATGAATCTCTACCTATGCAACTTAGTTACCTCGCGAATATTATGATTGCTTTTTAAGAGCGTAAAATATCCCAACGTGGTGTGATTTTGCCATCGACTTGCTCGGTGGCACACATACCCATAATATTATATCCTGCATCGACATAATGCACCTCACCGGTAACGCCACTTGCAAGAGGACTGAGCAAATACATCGCTGCATTTCCTACCTGGTCAATACTCACATTCTCACGCAATGGCGCATTTGCTTCATTCCATTTGAGCATAATATTAAAATCACTTATTCCACTTGCAGCTAAGGTTTTAATAGGACCTGCGGAGATAGCATTGACACGAATGCCTTGTTTTCCCAAGTCATAGGCAAGATAGCGCACAGAAGATTCTAAGGCAGCTTTTGCCACGCCCATAACATTGTAGTTTGTTACATATTTGACACTACCAAGATAGGTAAGTGTGAGAATCGCCGCATTTGGATTAAGCAAGGGAAGCATAGTGCGGGAGAGTTCGATGAGTGAATATACAGAGATTTCCATAGCGGTATTAAAGGCTTGTTTGCTCGTTTGGATAAACTCCCCTTCTAGCGCATCTTTAGGAGCGAATGCCACAGAATGCACGATAAAATCAAGTCCTCCCAAATCCTTTTTGATCGCGTTAAAAAGTGCGTTAAAATGCTCCTCTTTACCCACATCAAGCTCATACACGCGCTCCTTTGCCCCAAACTCCTCTGCGATAGGGCGCACTCTTTTCTCTAAGGATTCGTTTAAAAATGTAAAAGCTAAATCTGCTCCTTGTACCTTACACGCTTTGGCGATACCATAAGCAATAGAGCGGTTATTTGCTACACCTACGATTAACCCCTTTTTCCCTGCTAAGATTCCAGACATAGCTGCCTCCTTGACCTCAAATAAAATAAGTCTATCATTATACACTTTAAGTTTTTAACACAACCTTACACATTGCTTTATAAGCCTACCAAAGCGTTATAATCCCTAGAAGCATTCCATAAAACTTAATGGCAGCATTACCGATGGACGCTCTTTGTAGTGTTTATGTGGGATTTGCAGGTGAGAGAGATTCACACGTAGGGTGTTAAAATAGATTAAATCTATATCAAGAGTGCGAGGGGCGTTTTTAAAAGCCCTTTTTCGTCCTCGCCCAAACCGCCGTTCCGCATAAAACATCAGCCTATATATCTCCCTTAGACCCATATCACTTTGACATATCATAATCGCATTATAAAAGTCATTTTGCATTTTAAAGCCAAAGGGAGGATTACGCCATATAGGAGAAGTAGCGCAAATATGGAGGCGGGAATGTGCCTTTAGCCACATAAAGAGCGATTCTAAAATCATTATGCTATGCTTGTGTGCCTTTGGGATATTTGATCCTAGAGAAAATACCGCCATATTGCGCCATTGCTTTGTATATGAGGCTTGAAAAGGATAATGCTTTGAGCTTAGAATCCCTGCTTTTTTACCCTTATTGTCTATTAACATCATCTACCTTTGTATTTGTCAAAATATTATAGAATCTTAGCCTAAATTCCATATTGTTAAAGGCAGAGCGATGAAAAAATTTGAAAAAATCTTGCAATATATGGCTTTTTTAGCACTTTTTAGCACGTTGTGTTTCGGGGCGAGTTTTGAGGAGACACTTAAAGAGACATTGAAAAAAAGTGCAAAACAAGATGTAAAGATCATCAAAATCCAAAATCTCACCTCAACACCTGATGTGAAACTCGTGCTAATAGCCGTAGGCGATATGCAAATACCCATTTTTGCCAGCAAAGATGGCAAAGTGGTAATTGGTGTCTCAAATGTATTTTTTGCCGACAAAAGCGAGGATATGGGAGCTGTGAGCAATCTCATTAAGCAGACAGACACCAGCTCTAAGCCTGATAATGCTACTCTTGAAACATTTTTTAAAAAAATTGCTAAAGATGAATACATCATCCTTCATTCCCCCAATAAAAATGTGAAAAAAATCACCTATATTGTTTCTGATCCTAATTGCCCCTCCTGTCAAAAGGAATTGCAGGGTGTTGAAAAGCGATTGGTAGATTCTGATGTGTATATGCTGATTGTTGGCTTTGTGGGGCAAGATTCACCACTGAAGGCGAGTATGATACGCGATAGATTGCTTGATGCAAAGGACAATAAGCAAAAGCTTAGTGTGCTAAGAGAAGTCTATACCCCGCATTCTAAGGTGCCTACAAACTACCTTAACATTGATACAAAGGACACGATGAAAATCAATCAAAAAGTCGTAGATGCGGGTATCAAAAGTGTGCCATTTATTTATGAGAGCAAAAAATAGGAATCTTAAATTACAAAATAAGTAAAGTGGATAGATTTATAGAAAGCTTTTGTTATGTTTTTTCATCTCACAAAGATAATGATTGATGAAAAGTTGATAAATTCTAGGGTTTGCTATTTTGGCATTGCTTAGGCTTGAGGTATCAATGGCAAATGGTGTCTATTGTCTTGCTACTAGCTTTTTAGATTTATTAATTCTTAGCCCACTTTATATCTCAAAATTGTTTTTGGTTGAGTCACCTTTTATTGACTTTAGATAGATTCTCTTTGGTTATGGGATATTGATGTGAATCTCCTCTTCTTCTGTAAATGTCTATTTTGCCAAAAGAATTAGGCTTTTCATCATAAAATTAATATGGAGTACCAGCCATTTTCTACTCTTTTGTGCTAAAAGATTTCATTAATAAAGAGGTTTGTTGGCATAATGGGTTGCAAGCATTATTCTTTTGCTTCACATTTGCAAGTTAAGCTTTTCAGGTATAGAATCTACATTATAAATTTCATTTACGAGGAGCAATAATGCCGCTTGATTTTAGCTTATGGTGTGATTTTATCCAAAAGGATTTTTTAGAAAAGGAATTTGTTTCATTGGTAGATTCAGGGGCAATACAAGGAGCGACAAGCAATCCTAGCATTTTCGCTCAAAGCCTTAAAACCTCCGCCTATGCAGCAGCTATACAAGCCCTCAAAGGCGCGAAGCCCAAGGCGATTTATGAGCATCTTGCCATAGCAGATATTAAGAGGGCAGCAGAGATTCTAAAGCCTTTGTGGGATAAAGATAAGAGCAAGGGTTTTGTAAGCATTGAAATCGACCCATTTTTGAGTGAAAATGCTGCTAAAAGTATAGATGAGGGCATAAGACTCTATAATGCCATAGCTATGCCTAATGTGATGATTAAAGTCCCAGCTACTCCCGCAGGATATGAAGTGATGAATGCTCTTACACAAAGGGGTATAAATGTCAATGCCACACTTATTTTCACACCAAATCAAGCCAAAGAATGTGCCATTGCATTAAAAGAGGGCATACAAACCTCACACATTCAAGCTGTGATCAGTGTATTTGTCTCACGTTTTGATAGGGCGGTAGATACTCATTTAGAGCAGCATTTACAGGCTAAAATGGGCATTATGAATGCGATGGATTGCTATGGGGAAATTGAGCATTTCAAAGTGGATTCTATCCGCACACTTTTTGCTTCTACAGGCGTGAAAAGCGGGGATTTACCACCAAGCTATTATATTGATAGCTTGATTTTACCTCATAGTGTGAATACTGCACCGCTTGAGGCGATTAGAGCTTATGAAAATAGCACAAACAAAGCACAAAAATCACTGATTAGCGCACAAGAGCGCAACGCATTTTGGGCGGAGGTAAGCAAAGCGGGGATAAATTATCAAAATTTATCACAAAAGCTTTTAGATGAAGGGCTTATAGCCTTTCAAAAGAGCTTTGAGGATATGCTTAGGGCTTTATAGGCTTTATCTATGAAGCAGAAAACTATTGATTGGGATTAGTAAAGCCAAAGCCATAAATAAAAACACGTTCGAGGCTATGTGAGGTTGTCTTAGAATGATTTGTCTAAACAGAGAATGTTAAGGATTGAAGTCATAAACTAAAGGCTACTTGAGAGGATACCCTGCCTATTTAATAGTAGATAGGGTATCGGGGGGGGGGGTTCCAATCCGCCCTAAAACTTATCCAATATGCTCTTGCAGGCAAGATTCTTTGATAGGGATTAATATATGATGTGCCACCCCTTCCACTGCTATAAGTAATCAAATTATCTGGATCATAGAATTTCACATCAAGGAGATTATTCACCGCAAAAGTGAGGGCATAAGTTTTATTAAACTTATAGGTAGCCGCAATATCTACTAACTGATAATCTTTATAATACTTCCCTACAAGTCCTCGCGCACTTGTAGCAAGACTGCTTTGTTGCACTGCGGAAGTGGGTGTTTGGAAGTTACCACTCCAGCGAATATAGGCATCAAAGTTCTTATAGTGATAGTTTGGCTTAATGGTAAATTTATGTTTAGGAATATTGTTTATAGGCTCACCTACAAGAAATTCTTGATTTGCATTAGAGACACTAAGTGTTCTCGAATAAGTAAATCCATAACTTGCATCAAGAGAGATTCCATAAATAGGCTTTAGCTTAAAGCTTGTCTCTGCTCCTGTGAGCATAGCACTATCAAGGTTGCGATAAAAGGCACATTGATTAGCACCCGCTGCATCACATAATACACCATCGATAGTAGTTCCGGGTTGAATGCCTGTAACGCTTGAAATTTTATTATTAAAATCTGTATAGAATCCGGTTAATATTAGCATAGCTGGTTCAGTATCAAGAATAGCGCTTAGCTCATAGCTCACACTCTGCTCGGGCTTTAGGTTTTTATTACCATAAGATGCCGTGGTTGTGTTATTGTTACCCCTATCGGTGCTTAACGTATAACCCTCATAGAGATAGCTAAGCTGTGGCACAAGCACCCCTGTGGCAATGCCAGCCTTAAAAGTAAGCCAATCGGTAGGATTGTAATTCACATAGAATCGAGGATTAGGGATAGCCTTAAAAATATCGCTGTAATTGTAGCGTAAGCCTAGAGTCGTGCTAAAGTATTGATTGATGAGATATTCACCCTCGGCAAAAAGGGCTACTTGATTCATATCTCTTCTAAAGCCATTGTTTTTAGTATAGAGCTGCTGCCATATATAATACACTCCACCATTAAAGATAAGGCTTCCTGCTCTACCAAAATCAAAATCATCAGTAAAGGTAGATTGAAAAATAAGGTCTCGATTGTATCGTCCATTCGCCCAATCTACGGTATTTCCTTTTGATGAACCTGGCCAAAGCCCACTACCCCAAGTGCTATTGGTATCAGCGTGAGAAGCCCATTGTGTTTGACTATATTGTATATAACTATTGATTTTACCCCAATCATAATCTGCGGTGTGGCTTAAAACATTATTGAATTTATAGAAATCTCTTACCGCAGTAATGCTGCTTGATGATGTTTTGAGGCTTCCTGTCCGTGCAAAGAATACTTCAGAATCTAAGTAGATATAATTATTTTTATTAGGCGTGAAGTTGAGCCGTCCTCCGGCATTCCATTGGGTATAGCCTGTAGCAGACCAATTATAATATGGATTGCTAAAATTTACGCTGCCATTATTGCCTGATGTATATGTGATAGGTGTATGGGGTCCCTTACCGGGTTCATAAAATGCATTTTGCCCACCCCATTTGTAGGCTCCACGAAGATTCAAAGAAAGCATTTCTTTTATAAGAGGGATATTCATATAGCCATTTATTCCATATTGAGGACCAAAGGTTTGAGGATGTTGGGAAAGTGTAGTCTCAAGCTGGATTCCCCCGCTAAATCTATCGCTATGTTTTTTAGTAATGATATTTATCACCCCACCCATCGCATCGCTTCCATAGATGATAGAAGCAGGTCCTCGAATAACCTCGATCCTCTCTATCATACTAGCAGGAGGCATAAAAGAAGTAAAGGTGCCATTAAAGCCATTAGCATCAAAGCCTTGAGCGACATTTTGTCGTTTGCCATCAATAAGGATAAGCGTATAAGCTGAGCCAAGCCCACGCATAGAAATGGTATTACCCCCTGTTTTTCCGGCTTCCACATACACACCCGGAATATCTTGCACCGCATCGCCTAGGTCTCTAATAGGGCGAGTGAGTATTTCCTCACGTGGGATAATGGCTATACTTGCCGGAGCATCTTTTATATCTTGCTCATAGCCTGAAGCACTTACCACAGAGCGCCCTAGATTAACCTTGCGGACATTTTCATCATCTACATTTTGACTTGATTCTTGGCTATGCCCCCCCCCCATTTGGTTATTTGCTGAATCTAGCGAATCTGCGATTGCAAAGCTACTTAGCAAACTTGCTACTAAGGTGCTATACGGAATAATTTTCATTGTTCCTCCTTGAAAATTTTAAGTGATACTATCATTTACAAACAATAATAAGAATGATTTGCAAATGAATAGCTGATAATAGCAAATGAAAACTAAAGTGAAAATTAAAAAGTGTGAGAAAAG